>Ga0307372_10010784_pt1 | contig 12313 bp, 9 predicted proteins | sample OX1MG_FD_202533 | JGI IMG/M metagenome (GOLD analysis project Ga0307372, IMG submission 202533) | Soil microbial communities from Risofladan, Vaasa, Finland - OX-1 | ecosystem: Environmental > Terrestrial > Soil > Coastal area > Acid sulfate soil | place: Finland: Risofladan, Vaasa | collected...
CCCCGACCACCCCGCAGAACGCCGCCGGCTGGCGGATGGAGCCCCCGGTGTCGGACCCGAGAGCCAAGGGCACGAACCCGGCGGCCACCGCCGCGGCCGATCCGCCGCTCGAGCCGCCCGGCACCCGCTCGGGATCGTGCGGGTTGCGGGTCACCCCGAACGACGAGGTCTCGGTGGAGCTCCCCATGGCGAACTCGTCCATGTTCGTCTTGCCCACCACCACCGCGCCGGCCCCGCGGAGGCGTTCCACCACCGTGGCGTCGTAGGGCGGGAGCCATCCGCTGAGGATCCTCGATCCACAGCTGGTCGGCAGCCCGCGGGTGCACAGGTTGTCCTTCAGCGCCACCGGCACGCCGGCCAGGGGGCCGGGATCGCCCCCCTCGGCCACCGTCCGGTCGACGGCTTCGGCGGCAGCGCGGGCCCGTTCGGCCGTCACGGTCACGAAGGCGTGGACCTCGCGGTCGCCCGAGCTCATGGCGGCGAGCGCTTCGTCGACCACGGAGACCGCCGACCGCTCACCGGCCCGCACCTGGCGCGCCGTCGACGCAGCGCCCCGGGGGTCCTCGGTCACGGTCACGGGGCCTCCCCGACGATCCTCGGGACCCGGAACCGTCCGTCCTCCACGTCCGGTGCCACGGCCAGGACCTCGTCGCGGTCCACGCCGGGCCGGGGCTCGTCGGCGCGCAGGACGTTGCGGATCGGCAGGGGGTGGGCCGTCGGGGCGACCGAGGAGAGATCGAGCGCCGCGACGTCGGCCGCGTGGTCGAGCACGGTGGCCAGCTGCCCGGTGAAGAGATCGAGCTCCTCCTCGGTGAGAGCGAGCCGGGCCAACCGGGCGACGTGGGCGACGTCAGCCCGCCCGAGGCTCACCCCACCACCCCGGCGAACACGTTCGCCACGAACGCCACGGTGCGAACCTCCACCTCGTCACGGTCGTAGTCCAGCGGGGCGACGTGATAGCTGCGCTCGAGCCAGACCCGTTCCACCGGCCCGGCCACCGAGGCGACCACCCGGTCCCCGTTGGAGGGCGGCACCACATGGTCCTCGCGGCTCGAGAGCAGCAGAACCGGGCATCGGATGTCGCCGAGACCCCTCCCGACCTCTCCGGCCGCGTCGAAGAGCGACAGACCGGCCTCGAGCGGTGTGGCGTCGTACGCGACCTCCCCGGCGCCGGGCATGGCGATGTCCGAACCGATACCCGGTGCGAGGGTCTCGCCGGAGCCGAGCATCTCCCCGACGGCGTCGATCAGCTCGCCCGGAGGGGGTTCGACCAGCGGGTTGACGAGCACGAGGCCGCCGACTTCGGGGTGACGCTCCGCGAGCCAGCAGGCCAGGGTCCCCCCCATCGACAGACCGACGACGACGACCCGGTCGCACCGGGCCGCCAGGTCGAGATAGGCCGCGTCGACCGCGGCCGCCCAGTCGGACCATCGGGTCGGCAGCAGGTCCTCGACGCACGTGCCGTGCCCTGGCAGCAGCGGCAGCTCGACGCTCAGGCCGGCGACCGCCAGGTGCTCGGCGACCCCGCGCATCGACGCGGGGCTTCCGGTGAACCCGTGGACGACCAGGGCGCCGTCCGCGCCCCCGACCACCGACATCGGCTCCGCACCGGCCAACATGGGGGCTGTCACGACCGGTCATGCTACCGGTCGCGGGTATCGTACCGACGGCCCTCCGGGCGACGACTCCGGACGACGACAGAGGAGCTCCGAGCATGGCGAACCCGTTCCTGAGCGACGAGTGGCTGTACGAGGCCCGCAAGCTCCGCTCCGAGTACGAGGGGAAGACCGCACCGTTCCCCAACGTGGTCAGGATGAACCTGGTGGTCAACGAGGTCCCCTTCGGCGACGGTGTGATCGACGCCCATCTCGACACGTCCTCGGGTGAGCTCGACCTCGACACCGGCCACCTCGAGTCGCCCGACCTGACGGTGACCGTCGACTACCTGACGGCCAAGGCCATCCTGATCGACGGCAACCCGCAGGCCGGCATGCAGGCGTTCATGGCCGGCAAGGTCCGGGTGGTGGGCGACATGGCCAAGCTCATGGCCCTGCAGATCGCACCGCCGGACGGCTCGGCGCAAGAGCTGGCCGGTCGCCTCCGCGAGATCACGGACTAGCCGGTCGCAAGGGTCCCTTGCGACCGGACCCGGACGAACTCGACAGCTTGGACGGACGCGCCGATCAAGTCGGCGCCCTCGACAAGGGCACCCCCTCGGTCGGCGGGGTCGGCGGGGTCGGCGGGGTCGGCGCGCTCGGCGCGCTCCCGTTTGCGCCCGTGGCACCGCCCACCGTCGCCGGAGCGGCGGTGGCAGTGGGCGCCTTCGCTCTGACGGTCGCCGACCTCCCCAACCTCTCGACGTCCGTCTGGGCGCCGAAATTCGCCGTGATGCTGGTGCTGGGCGCCGCCGGGCTCCCCTTGCTGGTCATGCGCTCCCTCGGTCGGCGTACCTGGCCGAAGAGCGACGTCTGGGCGGCCCGGTGCGCCGTCGGGCTCCTGATCTCGGCCGGGGTGTCGCTGGCCGGTTCGGCGAAACCGATGCTGTCGCTGCTGGGTCTGTACCAGCAGGGCACCGGCTGGCTCTTCCTCGCCGCCCTGGCAGGCTGCTGGGCACTGGGAACCGGTCTCCGGGCCGGCGATCGAAGGCTGCTCGAGTCCGCGCTGATCGCCGGGGGCCTCGTCAACGCCGCCGTCGCCGTGCTGCAGCAGCTGTTCGACCTCGGTGGGATCGGGCTCGGCGCGTACCGTAACGGGGCCGGCCAGGCGTTGCCCGACGGGCTCCTCGGGAACCCGGTCTTCTCCGGCGCCCTGCTCGCCGGAACACTGGTCCTGCTCGCCCCCCGGCTTGCGGCCAGCCCCAGGCGGTGGGCGATCCCCGTGGCCCTGACCGGGCTCGGGCTCGGGGTCGGGAGCGAGCGCCTTCCGGCACTGATGGGTGTGCTGGTCTGCGGGTGGGTGTTGTGGGAGGCGGCGTGGCGTCGAGGCCGCGGCGGCGTCGGTGGCGGCGTCGGTGGGGGCGTCGGTGGCGGTGGCGGGGGCGTCGGTGGGTTGGCCCGGGTGCGCTCCCACGGGCTCTCCGGCGGGTTGGCCTTTGGAGGTCTGGCGTTGGGGGGCCTCGCCGCCGGCTCCCTGATGGCCCGGAGCAGTGGAGGCCTGGGCGTGGTGAGCCACACCGCCCAGTCGACGTCCGCCGAGACGTTCGGTCAGCGCCTGAGCGCCTGGTCGGCTGCGTTCCACGCCATCGCCCACCATCCCTTCTTCGGCTACGGCCCTGGACAGTTCCGTACGGCCACGTCGCCGTACTTCTCGACCGCGTTCGCAAGGAGCGCCCCCGGGGTGACCTTCACCGACGGCCACAACGTCGTCGTGGAGTACGCCACCACCACCGGGATCATCGGGGTGGCCCTCCTCCTGTCTTGGCTGGGGCTCTCCCTCTGGTGCCGACGCGGTCCGCTGGTGGGGTTCGCGATCGTGGTGCTGGGCGTGGAGATGGCCGAACCGCTCAATGTCGCGGTGACCCCGTTGGCCGTGATGGCGCTGGGCGCGGCCCTCGTGGTCGAACGGGCCCGCGACAAGGGGTCGGTGCGGGTGAAGCCGCTCGACGACGGGTGGCCCCGGGCCACGCCTCGGCGGGTGGGGCTCGCCATGGTGGTCCTGGCGCTGCTGGCCGTGCTGCCCGCGTCGGCGGTGGTGGTCGGCGACCTCGCTCTCGCCCGGAGCGGCTCGGAGTACCAGGTGGCCCAGGACGGCGCGGCACTACGCGATGCGACCGACGCCGACATCCTCCTCAAACCGTGGCCACAGCCGGCCACGCAGCTCGCCCGGATCCACTTTTACGAGGCGGTGGGCAACGTGCCGTCCCAGGCTCCCCTCGCCGAGAACTGGGCCAGGGCGGCTGCGACCCGTGACCCCACGAACCCCGACCTGTGGGCGACCCTGTCGGCCTACCAGCTCTTTGGAGGCGACCTGGCCGGGGCCCGGACCAGCGCCCTGCGTGCCCTCGACCGTGCCCCTTGGTTCGCGCCGGCCATGAGCATCCTCGGGCGCATCGCGTACATTCAGGGTCACGACGCCCGTGGGAGGTACTGGTTCGGACGGTCGCTCGCCTCGGACCCGAACCAGCCCTCCCTCCAGAAGGTCCTCCACGGCGGACGCCCCCCGTCGGAGCCCTGAGCACCCCTGCTCCGGTCGCTCCTCCGCGTAATTCCGCGTCTCGCATAGTTGAATTGCGCCATGCGCAGCGGGATGCGATGGCTGATGGTCCTGGCGCCCGTCGCCATCGTGCTGTGGATCGGGGAGCTCCACGCCCGGTTCGTCGGCCACTACGACTTCACGGGCGGCAGTCGTTTCGCCTGGACGATCGCCTTCATCGCCTTGCTCGAGCTCGGCGCGTACGCCGTCGGCCTGCCGGACGCTCCTCGTTCGACCGCGGGGGGCCTGTGGACGGCCGTCGGCGCTGTCGGCACCGCGGCGCTCGTCATCTCGCTCCTTCAGTTGATGCTGGCCACGACGGTGCTCCCGAGGGCCGTCGTGATCGGATCGTCCCTCATGCTGGTCCCGGTGTACGCGGGGCTGGTCCTGGTCGACCGGCGCGCCCGCAGGGTCGGCACCGACACCGCACGGGTGCTGGCGGTGATCGGCCCCAACGAGGTGGACGCGCTCCGAACGGACATGAACGACCGGCCGGAACGGCTGGCCCAGCTGGTGGCCGTCCTCCACCCGGGGCAGGCGACGGCCCAGGTGGAGTCGCCGGCCCCGGTCGTGGAGGCAGCGCGGGCATCGGGCGCCTCGGTGGTGGTGCTCGGCCGCGACGGCCAGGGGGACGAGTCGGTCGTCGCACAAGCCGCCCTGCTGCACGGTGGCGGGACGAGGGTGCGGACGCTTTCCCTCTTCTACGACGAATGGCTGGGCAAGCTCCCCGTCGCCGAGCTCGAGCGGATCTCCCTCATGTTCGACATTCAGGAGCTGCACGCGCCCCGCTATGCCCGCCTGAAGCGACTGGTGGACCTCGCCGCCGGATTGGCCGGGCTCCTCGCACTGGTCGTGGTCACCCCCGTCGTCTGGCTGCTGGACCGCTCGGGCAATCCCGGCCCGCTCCTCTTCCGACAAGCCCGTGTCGGCAAGGCCGGGCGCGAGTTCACCATCCTGAAGTTCCGCACCATGCCCGACGGCGCCACCCAGCCCGGGTGGACCGTCGACGGGGACGTCCGCCTGGGCTCTGTGGGCCGTTGGCTGCGGCGGTCCCACCTCGACGAGCTGCCGCAGGCGGTGAACCTCCTCCGGGGCGAGATCTCGCTCGTGGGGCCCCGACCCGAGCAGCCGCGCTACGTGGCCGAGCTCGGGGTGAAGATCCCGTTTTATGACGTCCGCCATCTCGTCAAGCCCGGGGTGACGGGGTGGGCCCAGGTGAAGTTCCCCTACGGGGCGAGCGTGGAGGACGCTCTCGAGAAGCTGCAGTACGAGTTCTATTACCTCCGGCACCAGGGACCGCTGCTCGACGCCCGGATCATCGCCCGCACGCTGCGGTCCATCCTGCGCCTCCAAGGGCGCTGAGGCTGGGTCGGCCCGCTCGATCGGTCGCCGCTGGCGCCGCTGGCCGCGCAGGCACCGCGGGCACCGCGGGCACCGCGGGCAGCGAGGCACCGCGGGCAGCGCAGACCGCAGAGATCGCGCCGGGGGCGCAGACCGCACGGATTCGTCAGGCGCCCAGCTTCGACATCTCCCGGCGCAGCTCGTCCACCGTCCAGCGGTCCGGTCTCTCGATCCGGTCCGTCAGCGTCCAGTTCTGAAACGTCTGAATGGTGCCGCCCTGCACGAAGAAGACCCGCCCGTTGGCGGTGCAGTCCTCCGTGGACAGGTAGGCGACCAGAGGCGAGACGTTCGCCGGGTCCCACACGTCGAACTGACTCCCGTTGCGGGGAGCCGCCACGATCTCCGAGAGCCCCGGCGTCGACTCGGTCATCCGGGTCCGGGCCGCCGGGGCGATGGCGTTGACCCTCACCCCGTAGCGGATCAGCTCCTGGGCGATGATCACCGTGAACGCGCCGATGCCGGCCTTGGCCGCGCCGTAGTTGGACTGTCCGGGGTTCCCGAGAAGCCCCGACGTCGACGACGTGTTGACCACCGCCGCCTTCACCTCGTGGCCCCCCTTGGTCCGCTCTCTCCAGTACGCGGCAGCGTGGCGCGTCGGGACGAAATGGCCCTTCAGGTGGACGCGGACGACACTGTCCCATTCCGACTCGGTCATGTTGACCAGGACCCGGTCGCGCAGGATGCCGGCGTTGTTGACCAGCACGTGCAGATCGCCGAACGCCTCGATCGCCGAATCGACCAGCCGCTTGCCCCCGTCCCAGTCCGCCACGTCGTCGGAGTTGGCGATCGCCTCACCGCCGAGGTCCGCGATCTCGGCCACCACCTGCTCGGCCGGGGTCCGGTCGTCACCGGAGCCGTCCATCGCCCCGCCCACGTCGTTCACGACCACCTTTGCACCTTCGGCGGCGAAGAGCAGGGCGTGCTCACGGCCGATCCCGCGCCCTGCGCCGGTGATGACGGCCACCCGCCCGTGAAGTGCTCCCATGGCGTTCCACTCCCATTCGGTCCCTGTCGTACGGGGCCCTCAGGCTAGTGGCCCGGTCCCGGCGGCCAAGGGATCGGCCGGTCCGGTCCCGGCGGTCAAAGGATCGATCACCGGCTCGACCACCGGCGAGACCACCGGTTCAACCACCGAAGCGGCGGAACCACCATTGCGGATCGCGCCCATGGGCGTGGAAGTGGTCCGGGATCTGGCGCATCACCCGGTCGACGGACCAGCCACCCTGGCCGAAGCGCTCGTCGGCGACCTGCCCCAGTTGCGCCAGCATGTGCCGAAGGGCCGCCTCGGGCGGCTCACGACCGTGCTCCCGCCAGACCACCATCGGCACGTCGCAGATCTCGCAGTCGGCCACCCAGCAGATCTCGTCCTGGTAGTGCCACGGGGTGATCTGGGCCGCCTCGCAGAGATCGCAGTCCGTGCGCCGACCGAAGAGCGCCCCGCCGGCGACGGGACCCCCGGGAACGGTCTCGGTCATCTCGGGTGCCGGCTCAATGGAGGTGCACGGTCATTTGGTGTACAGGTTGACGGTCTGCCCCTGCGGCAGCTGCTGGCCGGCCGCAGGGACGGTCGTGAACACCTTTCCGCCGGGCGGACCGAAGACCTGACCGACACCGAGACCCGCGGCCTGCAGGGCGGCCGTCGCCTGGGCGACGCTGCTGTCGGTCACGTCGGGGACGGCCACCACCGGCGGTCCCTGCGACACGTACACGGTGACCGGGGAGCCGACCGGCGCCGGCACCCCGGCGGCCGGGCTGGTCCGGGTGACCTGTCCGGCCGGGTACTGGGTGGAGTTCTCCTGGGCCTGGGTCACCGAGAAGCCGAGTCCCTGCAACGCCGTCTGCGCGGCGGCGAAGGTCCCGCCCGCCAGGCCACTGGGGATCGGGACGGGGGGAGGGCCCTTGGAGACGGCGACGAGGATGGTGGCGCCGTAGGGGGCGGACGGCGGGTTGAGCTGGTTGTTGTAGGACCAGTTGAGCACCTGGCCGCTGGGGATGGAGGAGCTGTACGCGGACAGGGCGGGGCAGCTGGCCTTCAGGTGGAACCCGGCGAGCAGTCTGGTGGCGACGTCGCAGTCGACGCCGGCGAGCGACGGCACCTGCACCGACGGCGGTCCCTTGGAGGCCACGACGTGCACGGTGCTGCCTTGCTTCAACGATGACTTGGGGCTCGGCTGCTGACTGACGATCAAGCCCTGTGCGAGCGAGATCGAGTAGACGGGTGGGCCGACCCTGAGGTTGAAATGGCCGGCTGCCAGGGCGTGGTGCGCTTGCTCGACGGTCATCCCGGCCAGCGCCGGCACGGGGTCGCTCGGGGTGAAGGCCTGCTCCTGCCAGGCGGTCAGCAGGCCGGCGGCCACCAGGGCGGCCACCGCCGCCGCCACGATGACCCAGCGCCACGGGTGACGGCGCTTCCGGCGGACGATGGGAGGGGGTCCGGGTATCACCGCTACCCCCGAGCCCCTCGGCGTTCCGGGCGCACCCGATGCGTCCGGGGGCGATCCGATCATCGCCTCGTGGTCGAAGACGACGCCAGGGCCGGCGCGGGCGGTGGGCAGGTTGGCCGCCGTCATGCCCGCCACGCCCGCGGCGACCCGGGTGGTCGGCCCGTCCTCGGCGGCCGACGCGCGCGGCCCGTCCTCGGCGACCGGCGCGTTCGGCCCGGGGTCGATCATCCCGATGGCCGTGAGGTCGCGGCCGGCACGCTGGGGGGCGAAGCCCGACCCCGAGGCCGGAGAACCCGGCCCCGACCCGGCCGTCCTCTGCAGCGGCAGGGGGTCCGGTGCCGCCAGTCCGGTGGCCACCGCCTCCAGCCGGGCTGCGAGCTGCGTGGCGTTGAGACGGGCTTCGGCGTCGGGCGCGGCGGCCCGGGCCAGCACTGCGTCGAGCGGGCCGAGGAGCCGGTGCGAGGGCAGGGGTTGGCCGACCCGGGCCATGAGGGTGCCCACCGTGGTGTCGGCCACGAACGGGACGACGCCGGTCACCGCCTCGTACAGCACCAGGGCGAGCGAGTAGACGTCGGCCCGCCCGTCGACACTGCGCCCTTCCGCCTGCTCGGGTGACGCGTACCGGGCCGTCCCGACGATCGCGCCCACCGGCTCCGTCCAGGAGGCCTCGGCAAGGGCGCGAGCCACCCCGAAATCGGCGATCCGCACCCGTCCCTCCTCGTCAAAGAGCAGGTTCGCCGGCTTGACGTCACGGTGCACCAGGCCCCGGGCATGGGCGTACGCCAGACCCTGCGCCGCCTCGACGCCGAGCCGGGCCGCCTGTGCGTGGCTGAGGTGCACCCGGTGGTCGAGCACGTCCCGCAGGCTGCCGCCGCCGAGGTACTCGAGCACCAGGTAGGGCCCGTCGGCATCCTCGCCCCAGTCGAAGACCCGCAGGACGTGGGGGTGGTTGAGGGACGCCACCGAGCGCGCCTCGGCGCGGAACCGCTTGAGGAACGACTCGTCCGTGGCCAGCCCCGGTTGGAGCACCTTCACCGCGACATGGCGCTGCAACGACACGTCCTCGGCCAGAAAGACGTGCGCAGACGCGCCGGTGCCCAGGGCGGAGACCAACCGGTACCGCTTCCCGAGGACCCGGCCGATGGAGTCGGAGATGAGGGGCATCGAAGCAGCCCAAGGCTAGCGGGGACGCCGGGGGTTGCCGGGGACACGTGCCCGACCACGCCAGGTGCACCCTTCCCACCAGGTTGTTCGACCCTCCGCCCCGGGGCCTGGCCCCGCGGCTCAAGCAGGCAGTTCCCCCGTCCGGAGCAGCTCCTCAAAGGCCTCGGCAACGACGATCGGGACGTCGAGCGTCTCGGCTTTCGCCAGCTTGGAGACGCCGGGCGCCGATCCCACCACCACGGCGAAGGTCTTCTTGGAGACGGTGCCGGGCGACTTGCCCCCGCGGGACACGATGGCCTCCTCCGCCTCCTCGCGCGTGTAACCCGGGAGCGCTCCGGTGACGACCACCGATTTGCCCTGCAAGGTCAGTGACAATGGAACGGCTGGCGCGGGGACCGCCTCCCCGGTCCCGGTCCGGGCGGCGACACCGGGCTCCTCCATGTTGACCCCGGCCCTGCCCAGCCGGTCGAGCACCACCGCGTTGGCCGGGTTGGCGAAGAACTCCACGATGCTGTCGGCGATGATGGAGCCGATCCCGTCCACCTCGGCCAGGGCTTCGGGGGAGGCGGCACGGACCGCGTCGAGCGATCCGAAGCTCGAGGCGAGCGCCCGGCCCGCCGCCGGGCCGACATGGCGGATCCCGAGGGCCACCAGCAGGCGACTGAGCGGCTTGGCCTTGGACGCCTCGATCGCGTTGACGAGGTTGGCGGCGGAGATGGAGCCCAGACCCTCCAGGCCGGCCAGCTGCGCGGGCACCAGCGCGAAGAGGTCTGCGGGGTCGGTCACCAGTCCCTCGTCCACGAGCTGGACCACCCGTTGCTCGCCCAGCCCCTCGACGTCCATGGCCGCGCGCGATCCGAAGTGCACGATCCTCTGGACCCGCTGCGCCGGACAGTCGATGTTGGTGCAGTAGGTGTCGCTCTCTCCCTCGAGCCGCACCAGCGGGCCGCCGCACGACGGGCAGCGGGTCGGGAACCGCCAGCGCCTCGGGCGGCGGGCCGGGACCCCCGGACCGTGAAGCACCGGACCGACGACCTCGGGGATGACGTCCCCGGCCTTGCGGACGACCACCAGGTCCCCCGGCCGCACGTCCTTGGCACGCACCTGGTCCTCGTTGTGGAGGGTGGCCAGCCCGACTGTGGACCCCCCGACGAACACCGGGTCGAGGCGGGCGAAGGGGGTGGCCCGGCCGGTCCGGCCGATGGAGACCGCGATCCCGAGCAGCGTGGTCGTGCGCTCCTCCGGCGGGAATTTGAAGGCGATGGCCCACCGGGGAGCCCTCGAGGTGGACCCGAGCCGGTCGTGCAAAGCCAGGACGTCCACCTTCACCACCACCCCGTCGATCTCGTAGGCCAGGTCGTGGCGGTGCTCGGCCAGCTCGCGGCAGCGGGCGAACGCCGCGTCGATCCCGATCACGGTACGGGCGTCGGGGCTCACCGGAAAGCCCGCCGCTGCGAGGCGGGCCAGGGCCTCGCTCTGGCGGCTGGGCGGCCAGGCCGGGCCGGTCGCGGCCCCCGGCCCCGGGCTGAGGCCGGTCGCGGCCCCCGCTGCACGGCCGGTCGCGGCCTCGGGGGGCAGCCCGTCGAGCTCGCCGATCTGGTACGCCCAGAAGGCCAAGGGGCGGGCGGCCGTCGCTGCAGGGTCCTTCTGGCGCAACGATCCGGCCGCGGAGTTGCGCGGGTTCACGAACGTCTTCTCGCCGGCCCGCCTCTGGCGCTCGTTGAGCTCGGCGAAGGCGGCCGTGGCCATGTAGATCTCGCCGCGCACCTCGAGGTGGTGCGGGTAGGGCCCGGCGTCCGGAGCCAGCTCCCGGGGAACGGTGGGCACCGTCGCCACGTTCGCCGTCACGTCCTCACCGCTGATCCCGTCCCCCCGGGTCGCCGCCTGCCGGTAACGGCCGTCGACGTAGGTGAGGGACATGGCGACCCCGTCGACCTTGGGCTCGCAGGAGAACGCCAACGTGGCCAGGTCGACGTCGGGCAGCAGCCGGCGCAGCCGCTCGGCCCAGGCGGCGAGCTCCTCCTCGGTCAGCGCGTTGTCGAGGCTCATCATCGGCACGCGGTGGCGGACTTCCGCGAACAGGGCCGACGGGGCACCGCCCACGGTCCGGGTCGGCGAGCCGGCGATCACCAGCTCGGGCTGCTCGGACTCGATCCGTCGCAGCTCGCGGACGAGCTCGTCGTACTCGGCGTCGGGGATCTCGGGATCGTCGAGCGAGTAGTACCGCTCGTCGTGGTGGGCGATCAGGGCACGGAGCTCTTCCGCCCGCGCCGACTGGTCGCCGCCGGCGTCCCTACCGGGCACGGCCGAGGGCGGCGATCCCGGCACCGGCCACCGAATCGGGCTCGTCGGCGTCGTACAGCGCGACCGTCTGGCCGGGGGCCACGAGCCGCTGGCGCTCGTCGAAGTGCACGACCGTGGCGCCGGGCCCGTGCTCGAGCGTGCAGCCGGCCGGCCGGCCGTGGGCGCTCACCTGGGCGATCGCCCGCCCGCCATCCGCCATCGGCCCGTCCACCCAGGTCAGGGAACCGGGCTCGAGCGTGACTTCGCCGGTGCGCACCGCGTCGTCGCCCCCTACGACGACCCGACGGCGGGCGACGTCGACCGCCACCACGTACCGTCGCTTGCCGTCGTCCCCGTGGCCCATGCCCCGGCGCTGACCGACGGTGACGAGCTCCACCGCGTCGACCGTCCCCACGGTCGACCCGGTCCGACCCTCCACGACCGTCCCTCCGTGCAGCGCCAGCCGCCGGGACAGGAAGCCCTGACGACCCTCGGCACCGTGAATGAAGCAGACGTCCTGGCTGTCGGGCTTGGCCGCGGTCCTCAGGCCGAGGGCGGCCGCCAGGGAACGAACCTTCGACTTGGTGATCTCCCCGACCGGCATGAGCAGGCGAGCGAGCTGGTCCTGCCCCAACATCGACAGGACGTAGGACTGGTCCTTCGGACCGTCCACCCCGCGCCGCAGGCGGTACCGCCCGCCGGCGAGCGCCGCCACCCGGGCGTGGTGCCCGGTGGCCAACGCGTCATGACCGAGCCGGACGGCCCGGCCGAGGAGCCGGTCGAACTTGATGTGGCGGTTGCATTCGATGCAGGGGTTCGGCGTCCGGCCC
>Ga0307372_10010786_pt1 | contig 12312 bp, 9 predicted proteins | sample OX1MG_FD_202533 | JGI IMG/M metagenome (GOLD analysis project Ga0307372, IMG submission 202533) | Soil microbial communities from Risofladan, Vaasa, Finland - OX-1 | ecosystem: Environmental > Terrestrial > Soil > Coastal area > Acid sulfate soil | place: Finland: Risofladan, Vaasa | collected...
CGTATCGCCATCCTCGCCCTCGGCATCGTGTTGAGTTTCTTTATCGCTTTGATCGCGGCGCTGTTCGCTAACTATGTAGTGCAGGTACGCGCGCGCCTGGCCTCCGCAAAAACCACCTGAGGTCCCAGGCAGTGATTTGGACCCTGCCTGCACAAGTTCCCCGGGGATAATGGGATGGGAAGAACATGCGGGGGAATTCCACAGCCGACAGGTGAACCGGAATAGACACCGGTACGCCGCTGGAGATTTATGAGCAGCATGCCCGCAAGGAGTTCTATGCCAAAGCGTGCGCCGGGATCCTCAAAGAATTCACTACCATCCTTTCGAAGCTTCTGAAATGCTGGAATTGAGCATTAACGCAGAGTGACGTAGCTCAAAAGAAGATGAAGCCAAACTTTATATTTATTGGGCCAGATAAAGTAGGGAGCACTTGGCTTTGGCAAATGCTCAGTCAACACCCTGAAATATATCTTGCTTCGGCTAAGGATATATATTATTTCGATCGGTATTATGCTCGGGGGATGACATGGTATGAGTCTCACTTTAACGGGGCAGAAAGATATAAGGCCATCGGTGAATTTTCACACGACTATCTTTTCTCAGAAGCGGCGCGTGAACGCATTAAGGCTGACCTTCCAGAGGTCAAGCTGATCTCTTTATTGCGTAATCCCGTAGAGCGCGCATTTTCAGAATTTCTTTTCATTCGTAAACATCGTTTGGTGGAAAAATCTGTTACCTTCCGGGAGGCTGTAATTAAGTTTCCGAGTATTATTGAGGGCGGTATGTATGGGATGTACCTAGGAAGGTATCTGCGCAAATTTGGGACCGACGCGATGTTTATTGGGGATTTCATCGATATCTCAACGCGCCCTGTCCAGCTGTTAGAGCAGCTCTGTAATTTTCTTAACGTAAATTCGAAATTTAAGTTCAAACATGTTCACCGCGAGGCGTTGTCTGCTTCGATGGCGCGGATTGGTCTAGTTGCACTTGTTGCCAAGCTAATGGCAATGAAATTGAGGGATCTTGGGTTCTCAAATGTTGTCGGACGGATCAAGGATTCGTCCATCATTCACAAGGCATTATACCGACCATATAATGATGGAGAAAAACCAAGTTTGACGACTGAAGACCGACGATGGCTATATGAAATTTACCAGCCGGACATTCAAATCCTTGAGAAATTGCTGGCGCGATCTTTCGAGGACTGGACAGACGGCTGAGCGTCCCCTTGGGGGTAGCTGAGCACTGAGTTTGGCATGCACATCGGATGTTCTACTGACGTCCTGGCCATAAGGCTATGGCACGACGACGATCTGCAACACATGATCGGGGCATTCCGGACAGAGGTCGTGTTCTTTGGTGCCAGTTGGTTGTTTCATACGTGCTTGTTCTTGAGGCAATGATGTTTTCATGCGCTTCACCAATAAACTCAATCCTGTGTCCCATTAATTGGGTGGGGAAATCTACTGACCAGCATACTGATTGGATTGTACATATTCCAGGATCTGCAGAACTTGGCTAAAAGGAACCATCTCGAATGACGCTACATTCCAATCTCACTCGCCGGCGATTAAATGTCGTGTACGACGTGGCCTATCCATTCGTCGAGGGCGGTGGGCAGAAACGTATATTCGAAGTGGCTAAACGCCTAGCGGCGCGCGGGTGGTCAATACGCTGGTATGCGTTCCAAACTTGGGATGGTGCACCTATTGTCGAGGCGCACGGCATCACCTATGTGGGCCTTACAGGCTTTGTGCCTCTTTACACGCCTGATGGTCGTCGGTCACGTCGGGAGGCACTGGCGTTTGGGCGGGCAGTATGGAGGCACCGGCGCCTGATCCGTAATGCCGATGTGCTGTGGTGCGGCCAATGGCCGTACTTCCATCTACCGCCTTTGCTTGTTGGAACACGCACGCGTCTATTTGTCGATTGGTGGGAAACGTGGCACGGCCATTGGTTCGATTATTTTGGGCAGATTACAGGATTTGCTGGATTTATTTGTGAGCGATTGATGGCAATGATTTGCAGTCGTCGCGGTACGATCGTCGCAATTACGCCAATAGGTACTCGCGACGTCATTCGCGCATGGGCCAATCCTGGATCGGTGGTTATGATTCCATGTGGTATTGATTTTTCTAAGATAAACGAGACGCCTCCGTCGAAGAATCAGGCAGACATTGTCTACGTTGGTCGTTTGAAGAACCACAAAAATGTCGATCACATCATCCGCGCAATTCACCTGCTGCGTGTAAAGTATGGCCTGATTCTGCATGCTGACATCGTTGGTGGTGGACCAGAGGAACAGGCTCTACGCGCATTGTCTACAGAACTCGGGGTCGATTCCCAAATACGTTTCTTGGGAGTGCTCGACGATGAGCAAAAGTACGCGCATATCAAATCTGCGGCCTTGTTTGTCCACCCTTCAACCAAAGAGGGCGGTGGCAGTATTTCGCTGTTTGAAGCGCAGGCATGCGGTACACCCGTGCTAATCTACGCTGTCCCTCACGGTATAGACCCTAGCTATGTTTCCGAAGGTGTGACTGGATGGCGGATCGATCAGGTCGGCCCGGCAGCTTTAGCAGCTCGAATCGCCGAGTTAGTTACCGCCGATGAACTCAAGCACCGATCTAGAGAATATGATTGTCGTGCGGCTGTTCTGTCCTATGATTGGGAGCAGATCGCTGAAAGTTACCATAAACTATTTTCTGGGTTGCCTATCCTGTGACGAGCCACGAGAGCAGCAGTGTTCTGCGTCAAGCGTGTTGGATCTATGAAGATGTATGCATTTAAAGTATCGTGAGCAGCATTTCACGATGACGATTGGGTCCAAGAGCTGTGTGTGGCGATAGATGTAGTTACCAGGAGACGGGGTATCGATATGGTTAAACGGTATATTCCTGTTGCAGAACCCATCTTCGACCATGGCGAGCTGGAGAATGTAACCTTAGCTATTCGCGAGAAAGCGATTTCGGGGTTCTTTGGTCAGTTTATTGAACGCTTCGAAAATGAGGTTGCGTCGTTCGTTGCTTGCCGCCACGGTGTTGCAGTATCGAGCGGTACGGTGGCTATTCACTTAGCGTTACTGGCGCTGGATATCGGACCTGGAGACGAAGTGTTGGTAGCCACCTACACCAACATGGCTACTTTCTTTCCGGTACTTTATGTGGGCGGAACACCCATTCCGATCGACGTTGAGCCGGATACTTGGAACATTGACCCCGCGCAGATTGAGCAACATATTACGCCTCGTACGCGTGCGATCATCGTAGTCCATATCTTCGGTCACCCCGTCGACATGGATCCAGTAATGGAGATTGCGCGACGGCATAAACTTTATGTCATTGAAGACTGTGCTGAAGCGCATGGTGCGTTATACAAAGGGCGGCCGGTAGGTTCGATAGGAACTGTTGGCTGCTTCAGTTTTTACGCCAATAAAATTATTACCACTGGGGAGGGCGGAATGGTGACTTCCAACGATGAAGGCATCGCACGCCGTGTCACCTCATTGAAATCGCTCGCGTTCGGTACGGCGGATAAGTTTATGCACCAGGAGATTGGTTACAATTATCGCATGACAAACCTGCAGGCAGCCATCGGTTGTGCACAAATGCCCAAGATTGGAAAATTAATCGCAGGCAAGCGGAACCTTGCTGCCGCCTACAATCGCCGTCTCAACGGGCACACGCATCTTCAGTTGCCTGTGGAGAAGGGTTATGCGAAAAACGTTTACTGGATGTATCACGTTGTTTTAACCGACAGCAGGCGGAAACAGCGCGATCAGGTTATGAGGGAATTGCGTGAACGCGGTATTGAAACTCGTGCGGGATTCACGCCATACAACATGCAACGGATCTTTATCGAGAAGGGCATGACATCACCTGAGCTCTGTCCCGTTGCAAATAATTTGGCGCGCAATGCATTTTACCTGCCTAGCACACCGGGGTTGCCGGAAACCGATGTTGATTACGTGGTAGAGAGTTTGCTCGACGTATTGGAACACTGATAATTGCATGAAATGGTTAACGATTCATGGGAGCCTTGAGTGAAGCGTGCATTAATAACCGGTGTCACGGGACAGGATGGCGCATATTTGGCGGAGTTTCTGCTAAATAAAGGATACGAGGTGCATGGCATCAAGCGCCGTGCATCACTATTCAACACCGATCGCATCGACCATCTTTATCAAGATCCGCACGAATCAGAACGGAGATTATTCTTACATTATGGGGATCTGACCGATTCCACCAACCTGATCCGCATCCTCCAACAGGTGCAACCGGATGAGGTGTATAACCTTGGTGCACAGAGCCATGTGGCGGTGTCGTTCGAAACGCCAGAATATACAGCCAACAGCGATGCACTGGGCACGCTGCGGCTACTGGAAGCGATCCGCATTCTCGGGCTGGAGAAAAAGACGCGCTTCTATCAGGCATCCACCTCCGAATTGTTCGGCAAGGTGCAGGAAATCCCGCAACGAGAGATCACGCCCTTCTATCCGCGCTCCCCTTACGGCGCGGCCAAGCTTTATGCCTACTGGATTACAATCAACTACCGGGAAGCCTACGGGATGTTTGCCTGCAACGGCATTCTCTTCAATCACGAATCTCCCATCCGCGGCGAGACGTTCGTAACTCGCAAGATCACCCGGGGACTGGCACGGATAAAACTTGGCATGCAGGAAAAGCTGTATCTTGGTAATCTCAATGCGAAGCGCGATTGGGGACATGCCCGGGATTTTGTGGAAGCTCAATGGTTGATACTGCAACAGCGCGAACCGGAAGATTTTGTGATCGCCACCGGCGAGCAGCATTCGGTACGGGAGTTTGTGGAGCAGAGCGCGGCGCGACTTGGCTTCGACATTATCTGGAAGGGCAGTGGGGTTGAGGAGCAGGGTATTGACCGAAAATCCGGCAAGCATGTTGTGGCAGTGGATCCCCGTTATTTTCGCCCGACTGAGGTGGATACCCTATTGGGCGATGCCTCGAAAGCCCGTTCAAAACTCGGCTGGCAGCCGAAGATCGGGTTTGAACAGCTCGTGGATGAGATGGTGAAGGAAGACTTAGCGCTTGCCGAACGCGATCGGCTGGTACGGGATCATGGCTACAGGGTGTTTAACTACAATGAATAAAAGTTCCAGCATTTATGTGGCAGGCCACCGTGGTTTGGTGGGCTCTGCTCTCCTCCGTCGTCTGACCCTCGATGGTTTTACAAACATTCTTGTGCGTGACCACGCGGAGCTCGATCTGAGGAACCAGGCAGCAGTAAACCGTTTTTTCGAGGAAACCCGCCCTGAATACGTAATACTGGCGGCTGCCAAGGTTGGGGGCATACTCGCCAACAGCACTTGGCCGGCGGAGTTTATCTACGACAATCTCATGATCGAAGCCAACGTTATCCATGCGGCCTATCAATGCGGCGTCCGCAAGCTTCTCAATCTCAGCAGCAGTTGCATCTACCCGCGGCTTGCGCCGCAGCCGATCAAGGAAGAGTACCTGCTGAGCGGTCCGCTGGAGAGCACGAACCGCGCCTATGCGATTGCAAAGATCGCCGCTATTGAGCTTTGTGACCACTACCGCAGCCAGTATGGCTGCGATTTTATCTCAGCCATGCCCACGAATCTCTACGGGCCGGGCGCTAACTCTAATCTTGCCACTAGTCATGTTCTGGCGGCACTGATGCGCAAGATTCATGAGGCAAAGCTCGCCGACCGCAACGAAGTCGAACTTTGGGGTACTGGTACGCCACGGCGGGAATTCCTGTACGTGGACGATCTGGTGGATGCGGTATTCTTTCTTATGGAACATTTTTCAGAGCCTGGTCCCATAAACGTGGGCACCGGTGAGGATCTCACCATCCGCGAACTTGCAGAACTGATTGCGAGGGTGGTGGGATTTGATGGCAGGCTTGTGTACGACAAATCAAAACCCGACGGTACACCGCGCAAGCTTCTCGACGTGTCGCGTACGCGTTCGCTTGGATGGTCAGCCCGCATCGGACTCGAGGAAGGCATCCGCATGACCTATACCTGGTACCGCGAGCACAGCGGGGATGCGCCAGAGTGTGGGCTCGAATAGAACTTATTCGACAACGTGACCGGCAGATTGATACCGTGCCTGTCCGAATAATCAACACAGCATCATGACTGCGCTGTCTGCATGGATCGGCTGGTCGGGTAGTGGTCAAGCACCCGGGTACGGCTGGCTGCCCGGGCCAAAGCTTCGCTTCGTCATCCTGACCCTGGTGTACGCGTGCCTGGCCCTAACCCTCACAGTCAACTACGCGGCCAGCGTGACATTTTTTCTGCTCGCGATCATCGGCATGTACGTCGGTTTCCGGCGCGGCTTCGTCAATGGCCTCACCCGCGCTGAAAAAATCGTCATGCTTGTCTTTGCTGCCTACCCGGCGGGCGCCATTTTCAGCTACCTTGCGGGCACTCAGACCAACGTCGGTTTTCGCTTTTTGGGCCGCGACTTGCGATTCCTGCTCTTTATTCCCATCTATTTGGCGGTCCGCTGGTGCCGACCGCGCGCCGGACATATCGGCTGGGCACTCGCCGGAGGCGCTGTCGGAGCTTTTGTGCTGGGGTTGATCCAGAACGAACCCTGGCCAGCACCGGGGCCGCATGGCGTAGCGGGCGACCATATCTCCTTCGGCGATCTTGGACTTCTTTCCGGTTTTCTCGCTGCAGCTTTGCTTCTTCACGGTGAATCGTCTGTTACAGCGTCTGGTAAGGCGTGGCGCATGGCAGGTGCCTTGCTGGCAGTCCTATTCGGGCTTGCCGTGAGTGTGCTTTCTGGTGCTCGTGGCGGATGGCTGGCTGTTCCTGTGTTGCTGACACTTTTGTTTCTGGGCTCGTCGCTGGCGCAAAAAGTTCGCCTGCGGTTGCGCATCGTCGTGGTGCTGGCAAGTCTTCTGGCCTTGCTGGCCGGCGCCTGGGCCATGCCCAGCGTACGCCACAGGATAGACCAGGCACGCCAGAATTTGTCTGCGTATGTCGTTGTGGCCAATGCACGGACAATAGATACCCTGTGCGTGGATCGTAGAGGCTTTCTCGAAGCGCTAGTGAGGCGATCCAGAATCCGAGGGCCGGGGCAGGTTGAAGTAGTGAGGCTTCCGAAGGAACAGAACCGGCAGCTTGCACGCTTTGGCTGCAAGGGTGGGTACGCGTTGAGTTTGCGGAATCCGCTCGGGAACAGTAAACCGCTGGATCTCTGGCTCTTTCGTGGACATGGGATCAGCAGGTCGGTGCGTCAATCACCGCAAACAGCCACCGTACTCGCCCGAGGCACTGGCAGTTTCAATGTAGGCTGGAAAGGCCCGTGGACCGAGATAACGGAGTCCCATGGCTGGCAGGATTATGGTGCGACCCAGTCTTATGATTATATGGCTGATGTGATTGTACGAGTGCCACCCAATGCACACATGCTGCTAATCCCGATTCAGAAGCCACACGGTGTCTTTGCTTACGCCCTGGCAGATTCCTCGGTGGGCCATCGGCTGGAAATGTGGTTGGCGGCGTGGGCGCTTTTCCGCGCGCATCCCTGGCTGGGTGCAGGCACCGGGGCATTTCGGGCTCTTGGCGAGCGGGCACTCGGGAGCGGCGCAACTGCGCCAATCGTGGGTGACTACGATCACGCACACAGCGATTATTTCACCACCCTGGGTACAACAGGCATCGTTGGGCTTCTGGTTCTCCTTGGTGTCTTGTTCGGGCCATACTTCGCCACACTGCGATTGCAGCGCAGCGAGGGGGAAGACGTGACAGTGCTAGCCGGGGCAATATTGGTGATCGGGTTCGCGATCTTCGGGCTGACCGAGACCATGTTCATACATTCGTTGGATATCTCCTGGTATGCTGTTGTCAGCGCCGTTATCCTGGCTGCCGCCGCGACGGGAGCGGGATTTGTGCGCCGGCCGGGTGCGGTCTTTAATACGAACCGCACTGTGACAGGTGGCGCGACTGCCTCTTCAGCAGCTGGACGCTTGGCCAACGTGAAATGATATTGCGTACAGACCGAGAATGTCTTGGGCGGGCTGCGGCGTCAGAGCGCCAGAACCATCCATGGACGCGCTCTCGCGGCTCTGTGCACGGCAGCTTTGCAGCGTCGGTACTGGTGCGCGGTGCGGGAGCGATACTGGCGCTCGCGGTCAATGTCGTATTGGCGCGCATGCTCGGCGTGGCCGAATATGGCCGTTACATGACCCAGCTTTCCGCCGCGTTAATACTCGGTAGTCTTGCGGTACGCGGCTCCGACCAGTTGCTGACACGCGAGTTGTCCGCAGGTGGCGCGAAGCACACCGGGTGGCGCCATGAGCTCAGGCACTGGGCCATCAGGCGTGTGGCAGTGGGCATTGTCTTGGCCGTGGTGGCCTATTTCATCTGGATTTTCATAGCCCGGACTGCGGCATCCGGTTGGGATCGGTGGTCAACAGTGCTCGCCGGCGCATTACTGATCATGCTGTTCCCTCTTTGCACGCTGACAGCCGGCGCGCTCAATGGCTTCGGCGCGTCGCTGCGCAGCCAGACACTGGCACTCGTACTTCAGAATATAGCGATACTTGTCCTGCTCGGTGTAATGTGGTTGTTGTTTGATGGACTCCGCAGTGGGGGTACAGCGCTGTGGCTGCAGGCCGGCGGCTATACACTCGCGCTTCTGGTCGGATGGCGCTGGCTGCACGCGTCGGTGCGCGGTAACGGTACCACGGCACAAGTCGGGGATATTTCACCGCAGGTCGCCACCGGCACCTCCTCAAAGCGCTGGTCGAGCGCTTCGCGTCATTTCCTGCTGGTGGCCGTCGCCGCCCTGCTGGTGAATCGCCTCGATGTCATTCTCGTCTCGTCGCTCGCGGGCAACGCAACAGCCGGCATCTACGTCGCCGGTGCGCGTCTGGCACAGGTGGCCTTGATGGTGGCAATGGCAGTGAATACCGTCCTGAGCCCTCGAATTTCTGAAGCTTGGGCGCGAAAAGATTTTGCTGCCGCGCGTCGAATGCTGCGTGGCGGGCTGATGTTCACCATACCCGTGGCTGTGGTTGAAGTCGCCGCCGCGTTCTTTTTTGCCCGGCACATCGTGGCACTGTTGGGATCCGCGTATGCCAAGTCGGCCATGCCATTTGCTTGGGTCACAATGGCCTACGCTCTATTTACTCTGGCGGCTCCTTACTATGCGTATTTAGGAATGACGGGATCGGAAAAATCTCTCGCCAGTATTAGTTGGATGGTTTTGATAGCAAATGTATCCGCCATTTTCTTATTGTTGCCTTTGTACGGAGCAACTGGTGCAGGTATGGCGATGGGCGTAGGTTATGCGCTCGCATTACTGGCTTCGGCGACAGTTATGTGGCGTAAAATGCGGTCTTACAAACGGATTGCAGGCCAATAGAGCACACTGAACGTGTCTGTCAAAGACGAAATTAAAGAAACAAGCCCTAGGCTCTACGGGATGGCAGTGCACAGGTGCGTTCTTTACGCTGTGAATTTATGTTTGATACCGGTCGTCACAATTATCGCGGCAGTGGCTGATGAAGATAGTGTATTGCAGAAATTACATTTCAGGATCAGGAGTCTGGTATGGAAGAGGCGCCTGCAGTCCATGGGATGTAATAGCCGTATTTACCGTGATGTTATTATTCATTGTCCGGAATGTGTAAGTATTGGCAATAATGTGGCAATTGCCGAGTTCGTTCATATGTGGGGGAAGGGCGGTATTAGGATATGCGATAACGTAATAATTGCGGCTCACAGTGTTCTAACATCAGTTACGCACGATAAATACTCAACTCCATTCGGTAGTCGAAATATATATGGAAACATTTTGATCGAGGAAGACGTTTGGATTGGTTCCAACGCGGTGATATTGCCAGATGTCAAAATAGGAAAACACAGTATAGTTGGGGCTGGCTCAGTTGTGACGAAAAGTGTACCTGAATATTCCATTGTTGCTGGCGTTCCCGCGCACATCGTTGGCAGAACCGATAAGTTAACCCGTCATGTAGAATAACGTATCACGATAGGAGTTAATCTGGAGATCGATAAAATGCATAGCCAAGCGAGCGACCTGACATGTCCGGGTTGCTCTAGTAATAGCCTTTCCTCTCTTGGGCCGATTCCTCCCGCGATGGTGTTCGCGGGCCGTCAACTTGATACCCTAATGCTAGGGGGCAATTTATACCGCTGCGACCGATGTAAGTTGGGATTCCGGCATCCACACTTGAGCAAGCGGCAGCTAGACGATTTGTATCGCCAAGGGCTAGAAAATACTTGGTCAACGGGGGAGCGGGCGGATCGCAATGACTGGAACATCGCTCATCAATGGATCCGCGAGCATTTTAGCTCCGGACAGGTACTCGACGTTGGGTGCTTTGACGGAGCATTTCTGGCGCGACTTGGGCAGAAGTATGAGAAGTTCGGAGTCGAGATTCACTCGGGAGCCGCTAAATACGCAGCAGATAAGGGAGTGAATCTTATTGCGTCTGATCTAGCGGAACTCTCGAGTGTTGGTGATGTTTATGATGCGGTTGTCTCGTTCGATGTGATTGAACATGTGGAAAATCCAAGAGAATTTCTGTTTCAGCTTGGAAGACTGACCAGTGAACAAGGTATGCTTATTGTATCGACAGGTAATCTGGATTCGGTCACAAGATGGTTCATGGGCAGCCGGTATTGGTACTGCGCAGTACCGGAGCATTTGTCGTTCATAAGCCCGAAATGGTTTCGTGCAATTGCGCCCGATTTCGGTTTTCGTATCGTGCGTGAGTTTTATTTTTCCCATATGAATACGTCTCTGCGAACGAAAGTCGGCCAGTTATTTAAAAATCTGGGATACAAAGTTTCTCCGACCTTCGCCGGCTGGCTACGCTCATGCGGCGTAGCGGGTAAGGTACCCGTTTCAATACATCGGGAGCTTAGGGAAATGCCTCCCAGTTGGATAGCCGCCCGAGATCATTTTTTGGTAGTGTTGGAGAAGGTGCAGCACTTATGAATGTAAAACTGTTAATAGGGAGCTGTCAGGATTCTTGGGAGGGCGTTTAACTGGCCCCGTGCCAACACACACCCATACAGATCGTGCTGCGCAGGGTAGATGGTCTCCATAACGGGTTACTTGATCCACCAGCCATCGGATGTCACCTTAAATGAAGTGCGTGCCATGGAAAGCCTAGTCGGACAAATTAGCACCGCGCATGAGCACGGTCCAGATATCATCCGCTACAGATGGCTATTCGCACCGTGGGTCTTGTTGTTTGCCCCGGCATCAATGGTACAGATCAAGTTTGGTGCTCATTATTTTACGCTGGTGGATTTTTGGTTGCCGATGTTTGCATTATTGCAACTGGCGTTGGTCACGATACGCCCGGTAAACAAGTTCGATAGACGATATGTTACCCGCTACATTGTGGTGTTTCTGATTTATATTGGAGTCATTAGTTACGGATTTGCTTACGCCGCCGACAAGGCTGGCGTATTCAAAGAGCTTGCAAAGTGGTTGGAAATACTCCTGATCTCTATCGGGGTCATATTATACGTGAGGAATGATCGGCGATTTGCCAATTTATATTGGGCTATGTTTTTTACCTTGTTGGGTATTTGTATCCACCACATTTTTCAGAATATATTGCGTAGTGATCTATTTGCCCGAATGTGGGTTCCTGTCGATTGGGCGGTTATATTGTCCATGCCTTTTCTCAGCGTCGCGTGGGTGCAAATTATTTTTCTGGTAATTCTGGTGCCATCATTGGTATTAAGCTATTCAAGATTGACTTGGGCCAGCTCCGCACTGGCGTTTGGCGTATTGGGACTATTTGCGAAAAACACGTGGTTATCAGTTCGACGCATCAGGCGCATTATAATCAGTGTATTTTCTATATGTGGATTGGTTAGTGTCTTTGTTCCTGGTTTTATAGAGATAGTTGTACGGAGGGTGATGGTCACATTTAATACCAAGAAGGACTACAGTGCATTTGTCCGCGAAGGGATGATCAAAGCCAGTATTTTAGATTTCATACACCATCCCCTATTAGGAATTGGCGCGGGGAATTTCAAGAACCATGCAATCACACATCAGCGCAATATAAATTTTTGGATATCTCCGGAAGCGTTGCCTAACTCTCCGCATAGCGTTTTATTGCAAACAGCGGCTGAATTGGGGGTGCCGGGACTGATTGCGTTCTCTCTCTTGCTGTCTATCATACTCGTTGGCATCAAGCGGGGGCGTAAAGTGGCTCGTTGTTATGCACCGATGGCCCCGTACAGTGTCGGGATGGCTTTGTTTACCATACCGCTGTTTATAACGCTGATCGCCAGTAATATTGGAG
>Ga0307372_10010787_pt1 | contig 12310 bp, 11 predicted proteins | sample OX1MG_FD_202533 | JGI IMG/M metagenome (GOLD analysis project Ga0307372, IMG submission 202533) | Soil microbial communities from Risofladan, Vaasa, Finland - OX-1 | ecosystem: Environmental > Terrestrial > Soil > Coastal area > Acid sulfate soil | place: Finland: Risofladan, Vaasa | collected...
TCACAACGTGCGGTGCAGCTCTCCGGTCGCCTACGGCTCCCTTCGAGCCGCACCGCAGAGAAGAGCAAAAGCAAGAAACTACCCCGGAACTCGCATTATGATTGGTACAGAGAACGGGGGCAGGTCATATGGAGTTAACGACCGAAACCCAAAGCAACCATTGAATCCACGCCCGACGCGCAGGTCGGAGCCGCTTCGGCCTGCGCGGACTCGCGAGGGTTAAGATGTCCCGGCATTGACGACGGGATCTAAGCCCCGGCGCCCAAACTCTTTTGGACGTCCTTGCTCAATCCGATCACATAACTCACTAGTTCTTCGATCTGATTCTGGTAAGCATCATCCAGGTGGAGGGTGGGTTCGCGCATCCGGTCCGATGGGAACACTCCGCGCCGCATAAGGACTCGTTTCTCAACCTGGATCGCAAGTTCGAGGTGCTGGAGGGCGAAAACAAGGTAGGGTTGTACCTGATAAGAAAGCATCTTTGCCCCGGCAATGTCCCCAGAATCATAGAGGCGAAAAATCTCGGCGTTAACGTCGACGAGTCCGGAACCGGGCATCATTCCACATGCTCCATGGGCCAAGCCGTCGATCATCGCAATGCCGCCCAGCCCGTAGAGGACTTGAAGTTTGCCCCCGGAAGCCGCGATGATTTCCGCGCACTTCGTCCCTGGAAGCACGACTTCCAATTTCGCAAAGAGGAAGTTTGGACAGCGTTCAGCCAAATCCACGAACATTTTTGCGGGCAAGCCCGCGCCAGTGAAATCAGCGTCCTGCAGCATGACCGGAATCGATACACTGCGGCAAACAGCCTCGTAAAATTCGGTCAGCTCTCTGGCGCCCAGGGAACACCAACGCGGGGCGACCACCATCAACCCATCGGCGCCAATCGATTCCGCATAACGCGAAAATTCAACCGTGGAATGGGTCGAGCCACTGCCGGTGCTGATGAAAACGGGGACGCGCCCTGCCGTCTGCTCAACAAGAATCTTGGCGACGCGGTACCTCTCGGGGTCCGAGAGCTTATAAAACTCTGTCCCAAAGGCAGGTGCGCAGACCGCCACCGCGCCCGTCTCAATGGCAAAGTCAACCTGATTCCGGAAAGAGTTCTCGTCGATGCTCTCATCCACATTGATCGGCAAAAGCATCACAGAAACAACGCCTCGTAGCTTCACAATGGCCCCCTCGGAGGAAAAGATTTATCGAATCTTTTTCGGTACGGTCCACATCAAAAATAAACCAAAAGCCAGAAATAAGCTTCAGGAATTTACCTCAAAAACATGAAGCAAGAAGACCATCTCCTCTGACTCTCGGATGTAAAGGTGATAATATCCTAGAAGAGATGTCGCACACAGTCTAGGTCCGCAAGGTATGCCGTTTGGGTTGGGTATTATAGAAATCGCAGAGGAGCAAAGGTCGAACGATGGAACGAAGCCACGAAGAGGCCGTTGCGCACATCGCGGCGAGGGCGCAAGCGCATTGGAACCTTGAGCCGGCGCAACTGGTCGAGGAAGCCCTGCGGCGCCGGGAGGGCGTCCTCGCCCGGCAAGGAGCGCTGGTAGTCCGCACAGGGGAATTTACCGGAAGGTCTCCCAAGGACAAGTATATCGTGCGGGAGGCTTCCACCGAGGCGAGCGTGAATTGGGGCGCGGTGAATCAGCCGATGTCGGAAGAGCAGTTCGATGGGTTGTTCGAGAAGGTCGTGGCCTTCCTGGAGGGTCGCGAGGTCTTTATCCAGGATTGTTCGGCAAGTGCCGACGCCTCCTACGCGCTGCCGCTGCGGGTGGTGGCGCAAAAGGCCTGGCATGCCTTGTTTGCCTGCCAAATGTTCGTGCGCCGTCCGTTGTCCCATTCTCAAGGGTCAGGCAAGGAGTTCGCCATCTTCTTTGCGCCCGAGCTCAATGCGGACCCCCCGCAAGACGGCACGAGATCGGGGACCTGCATCGCGATCAATTTCAAACGGCGCATCGTTCTGATCACGGGGACTTTCTATGCAGGCGAGCTGAAGAAGGCGGTCTTCACGATTATGAACCACCTCCTTCCCGCGCAGGGAGTTTTGCCGATGCACTGCTCGGCCAATGTGAGCTCGGACGGCAAGACTACGGCGGTGTTTTTCGGGCTTTCCGGCACGGGCAAAACCACCCTTTCGGCCGATCCCCGCCGGCCCTTGGTGGGCGATGACGAGCATGGCTGGAGTGAGCGCGGGATATTCAACATTGAAGGCGGGTGTTACGCAAAATGCATCGGACTCTCGCAGGCCAAGGAGCCCCAAATCTGGGAGGCCATCGGCTTTGGCGTAGTCCTTGAGAATGTGGTCATCGATCCCCGCTCGCGCCAGATCGACTATGCTTCGAGCGAGTTGACCGAGAACAGCCGCGCCGCTTACCCCATCGAGAACATTCCCAAGGCCGTCGCTTCCGGCGTGGCGGGCCATCCCTCCTACGTTGTCTTTCTTACCGCGGACGCCTTTGGGGTGCTTCCGCCGATTGCCAGGCTCAGCCCGGAGCAGGCAATTTATCATTTCTTGAGCGGTTATACCGCCAAGGTGGCCGGCACGGAGCGGGGTCTGGAGGCGAGCCCGACGGCGACGTTTAGCGCCTGCTTTGCGGACCCTTTCCTTTCCCGCCCTCCCCAGGTTTACGCCCGCATGCTCGGTGAAAAGCTGCGCCAGCACGGGGTGAACTGTTACCTGATTAACACGGGATGGACGGGAGGGCCCTACGGAATTGGCCAACGGATCGATCTCGGCGCCACACGGGCCATGGTGGATGCCGTGCTGGGAGGCAATCTGGATTCCGCCGAGGTCGAGGTCGATCCGGTCTTCGGCTTGGCCGTCCCACGCCACTGCCCGGGCGTTCCTGCCGCGCTGCTCAATCCCCGCGCCGCCTGGAAAGACCAGCAAGCCTACGACCGCGCGGCTCTTGCCTTACAGCAGCGCTTTGCCCGCAACATCGACCACTCCAAAATCCTGCCACCGCGTTATCCTGGCCGGAAGATTAAAGCTCGTCAGGTAGAATCAGAAGGATTGGCTTAGGATTCTTGCCGGTGGCCGCGCGGTATCGCTACGAAACGACCTTTCCGTTAGCCGCATCCCAGACGGTCTTCAGACCGCGCTTCAGTGCAATGTTTCCGATCCAGGAAGCGCGTGCCGCCTCAAAACCTATCTTGATGGACGCGTTCGGCGTCTTCCGGGTGCGCACGCAATCCAGGAAGTTTTTCACGTGGTCAATGGTTCCGTCGTGCTCAGAGCGGACAAAGATTTCTGGCTCGGGAGCTTGCGATCCCGGCACCGACTTCACCCGTTCGGAATAAACCGCCAAGTGCGCCCGGTCAATCTTCAGAGTTGCTTGAGTTCCGCGGAACTCGATTCCTCCGTCGTCAATGCTGTCATTGAGCGCGCCCGTAAACGCCACGGAGAATTTTCCCGGGTACTCATAAACGGTCGTCATCGTGTCCGGGCACTGCCAGTTCATCAAGTAAAGGTCGCCGGTGGTTGTGGCGGTCATCGGCGCCGGCTGGTTCATGTACCACTGGATCACGTCGATCCAATGGGTCAAGAGGTCAGTTAGAATTCCCCCACCAAAGTCCCAATAAAATCTCCACCATGCGAATTTCTCAGCGGTAAAAGGCTGGTCAGGAGCGTCACCCAGGAACTTCTTCCACTCCAGTTGTGACGGATCAACGTTGAAAAGTTTGTTCCAGCCTATCTTCGAATGGTAATTCTGATACCAATAGGTGTGAATAAACGTAATCTTACCGAGCTTTCCCGAATCAACGATATGCTTGCCTAATTGATAATGCTCCCAGCTTCGCTGCTGGGTTCCGGTTTGCACAATCCGCCCTGTCTCTTCGACGGCCTTCACCATTTTGGGTCCCTCATCAATCGAATGAATGATGGGCTTTTCACAATACGCATCTTTTCCGGCCCTGACAGCGTCGATCAGCATCTGCTTGTGCCAGTGATCCGGCGCACCGATCAGCACGGCATCCACATCCTTGCGGTCGAGCACCGCGCGGTAATCGTCCGTAGCCGCAGCGGTCGGCGTGGCCAGCTTCAGGCCCTCCTGACGCCGGGGACCGTACACGTCGCAAACCGCGACAATCTCCACGGAAGGTTGCTGGGCAAATATATTCCCTACATATTGCGCCCGGTGACCTGTACCCAGTATCCCCACCCGGATTTTGTCGTTGGCACCCAAGGCCCGCGCTGGTATAAATCCTCCCAGAGCGGCAGCGCTTGCGCCGAAAAGTGCCGAATCTTTAAAAAAGTCACGTCGGGAAATTGCTGTTTCAGGTTTAGTTTTTCGCATTGCGGCTCTCCTTGAGAAGCGATATTAGCGCAAGGTTGTGCATCGGCGCCAAAAATATGCGTGCTGGGAGGGACCGGAGCAAAACCGGACTTCTTCATTGTAGAATTTGAAATCGGGGCCGTGGCGCCTTCCGTCAGGAAGGCCGCGAGGTTCAAACGGGCTTGCCTCCTACAATTAAGCCGTAGGCAGATGGAATCCTGCAACAATATGAATTGCACGTGCAAAAACATGACACATTACTGCCCAAAAGTGTCGAAAAGAAGACGGATTCGGGGTAGCCTGCCCAGGACAAGATCAGCTAAGATGCCCTGGCCCCTTCAAAGGAAAACATTTACCGACCCTGCGGGTTTCGGGCGGAATCGTGCGGGTTGGCATTCCAGTTGCTCATAATGAAGTCAGCAAAAGCGCATAGGAGCAGGCCATGCTGAACAAAGACGACCTCCAGAGAATTCATGAGGAACGAGAAGTTCTGGAAAAATGGCGGAAAATTTCCCGCCACGTGGTTGCCGATCTTTTGGAAGCCTGCTCAGTTTGCGGGACCGTCCGCGAACGTGAACATTTGGCCCGCTGCCCATGGTGCGAGGATGTCTATCTTTGTCCCAAGGACTGCGCGTACACCCACAATACACACCTTCACCCCAAGGCCGCCTTCCGGGTCTAGCAGGCAGCACCATTGTGTGGTTCAGGTTGGCCTTTTGCGGAACTATTGAGAGTTACAAAATATGGTGACAACTATTACTGTAGCGCGGGTCTATGACCCGCGCCTTTCGCCGCTCATAGAGCGGTGCTACAAAGAACGGCGTCACTATATTTTGTAAACATCAGTAGGAGTTTAGCGGTCGGTAGGTCGCGGAGGTGGTATCGGTTTCCCAAACTGTCACGGAATGGACGCCCACACCCTGGCCCCCGATTTTCCGGCCGAGCTCGGTGCCGAGATAATGAGCCAAATTTTCGGCTGAGGGGTTAATCTGCTTGAAAGGTTCCAGATCATTCAAAAAATGGTGGTCAAAAGATTCCACAAGCTCCTTGAGCGTTGCGCGCAAATCGCCAAAGTCCACAAGCAGTCCGATAGAGTTCAGCTTTTCTCCGGCCACGGTGGCTTTAACCCGGTAGTTGTGTCCATGGACGTTTTCACACTTACCCTTGTAACCCCGCAAAGCGTGGCCTGCTGCAAAGGTATATTCGACTGAAACCTCAAACATTTGTCCTCCGGCATCCCGGTTCTGTGGCGTGCTCATCAGCTAGTGTTGCGTTCGGCAAATTGTATTACGTATACGGAAGGACCAATTTGTTGTAGCGCCGGGCTTCACGACCGGCATACCGCCCTGAAGGGCGGCGCTACAGGTAAACGTATTTTCCAAACGCAACACTAGCCTGGGATTCGTAGCACCCCTTCACAAACATTCTTGCACAAAAGCATCGACCTCTTCCAGCCGGTGCGTGCACCGATAGCTCGGAAGACTTTCAAAAAAGATTTTGCCATATTGCTTCTGGACCATGCGGCGGTCGAGAATCGCCAGCACGCCCCTGTCGTTCTCGCTGCGGATCAATCGCCCGAATCCCTGCTTTAAGGCGATGACCGCTTCCGGAATCTGGTATTCCGTAAAGGCGTTACCACCGTCTTCGTTGATCTGACGGATTCGAGCCGCCACGACCGGATCGCTGGGCACGGCAAAGGGCAAGCGATCGATAATCACGGCGCTCAGCTGCTGCCCCTGCACGTCAACCCCTTGCCAGAAGGAACTCGTTGCAAATAGGACAGCATGGGGAGTTGACCGAAATTTGTCCAACAAAGCGGTTCGGGGAGCCGTCCCTTGCAGGATCAGCGGGTAGCGGATGCGGCGGCGCACGCCTTCATACACCGCACGCATTTGTTGATGGGAAGTAAACAACACAAAAGCCCGGCCCCGAGTGATTTTCAGCAGCGCGATGACTTCATTCGCTGCGCGCGATGAATACTCCGGCTCGCGCGGATCTGGAAGATGAAGCGGCGTATAGAGTAAAGCCTGCCGGCCAAAATCGAAGTGCGATTCCAGAATTTTCTCCCGTGCCGTCTGAACACCCAGCCGGCTCTTAAGGAAATCAAACTTGCTGAGCACGGATAGCGTGGCTGAGGTCAGGATCACTGTCCGGACTCCCTCAAAAATCTTTTCCCGCAGGATCGGAGAGATATCGATGGGTGACGCTTCCAGAAAGATCCCGCGCCCGCGTCTTTCCCACCAGTAGACAAAGGTTCGGTCGCGACTTTCGAGGATTGTTTCGAGCGCCTGCCGTGTTTCCTCTGATCGCCGCGCGAGATTGTTGATCTCTTCAGGACGATCCTTGACTCGCAAAAGTTCCGTTTCGATCCGGATCAAAGCGTTGATCAGACCAGAGTATGTGCCACGATGGACCTCCAGGAAACTCTCCCGGTTATCGAAGTTCGTGCGGCCCTCCGCGTCAGGAAACAGCTCAAAGAACAGGTCGCCGCGGCGGCGGAGTTCTCTTACGGCCCCGGACACTTCCGCGCCGTCCAGACGTTTGACCTTCAGAGTCGCCTCGGTATCCCGCGCCAGTTCCTCAATCTTGTAATTGGAAACTTTCAGGCCGAAATACAGGGTGGCCACGTCTTCGATTTCGTGAGCTTCGTCAAAAACCACCGCTGAGTAATCCGGCAGAAGACTCGCAAAGTCCGTCTGCTTAAGGGCCAAATCGGCAAAAAACAGGTGGTGATTCACGATGATCAGGTCGGACTCAGCGGCACGCTGATGCATCCAGGTAACAAAGCAACGCTCAAATTGCTTGCACTTCTGCCCCGTACAAGCCTCCCGGCGCGCGTCAATCCGGGACCAGAGCTCGCTCGTATCCGGCAGGTTCTCGAGTTCCGCGCGGTCGCCGGTCTCGGTCCGCGTTTCCCACTCCCGCAACTGTCCATACAGGGAAACCTCCTCAAGCCCGTTCAGGACCGGCTGCTTCTCAAGGTCGTAGAGCTTTTGCCGGCAGAGGTAATTCTGCCGTCCTTTCATCAAGGTCGCCCGCAGGCGCGGAAATAGTTTCTTCAGGAATGGAATGTCTTTGTAGAAAAGCTGCTCCTGGAGGTTTTTCGTTCCGGTTGAAATCACCACTCGCTCCCCGCTGCGAATGAGAGGCACCAGATACGCAAGCGTCTTCCCCGTGCCCGTGCCCGCCTCCACAATGAGGTGTCGCCCATCTTCGAGAGCCGATTCGACGCCCTCGGCCATCTCCAACTGGCCGGGGCGATATTCGAACCGCGGATGGTGGCGAGCCAGCCAGCCGGTGGGGCCGAAGATCTTCTCGAGGGGAGGCTTTTCCATCGTCTCTTTGCTCATCATAGCCCGGGGGTGCAGCACCAAAGTCAGCGGGTCGAAAAGGTAAACCTAGCCGCGCACTGAAATGTCCGTTAGACTGTCATCCAGGGCGGCCGAACATTCTGGAGGAACATGCCGCCTATTGAAACCCATTTGAACGAGACTCTTCAATTCGGTCAGAATCAAATCGAAGGAAACCAAAGAGCGGCGCAATTACGGAAAGACGCTCAGCATGCCATACACACTTCCTCCACGCCTTTGGTGCTCTTCCGATCCCATGGGCAAGAATAGCATAGCCGTTCGCAGAAAGATTCTTGCCCGGTAGTTCGAGCTTATGTCAAATTTTCCAAAAGTCGTCATCCTGGGGCGCCCCAACGTGGGCAAGTCAACGCTCTTCAACCGAATTGCCGGCCGCCGCCGCGCGCTGGTCGGGAACGAACCCGGCATGACCCGCGACCGCCTGCAGGCTGTGGCGGAGTGGCAAGGCAAAAAGTTCGAGTTGATTGATACCGGGGGTATCGTTCCGCAAGACCATGAGCTGATTCCTTCTGAAATCCTGCGGCAGGCTCGCGTAGCCATCATGGAAGCTTTCCACCTGATTCTCGTGGTTGATGCCCGCGAAGGAATTGTACCCCTCGATGAAGAACTCGCGACCCTGCTCCGCCGCGCAGACAAACCCTTGTCACTGGCGGCCAACAAAGTTGACCTTCCTCAGCACGCTCCCCTGGCGGCTGAGTTTGCAAGCCTGGGCTTTCAGGATATTTTCCCTCTCTCCGCAGAACATGGTCTGGGCGTCGACGAGTTGCTCGACCACGTTACCACCGGGATTTCAAGTTCGGAAGAGTCGGCGCCGATTACCCCAGAGCCTGTCAGGATTGCCATCATTGGGCGGCCCAACGTGGGGAAGTCCACACTGCTGAACCGTATGGTGAACCAGGAGCGTTCCATCGTCACCCCTCTCGCCGGCACCACCCGTGACGCCGTCGAGGCAGAAGTGGAGCGGGACGGCATGTGCTTCCAGTTTGTGGACACCGCCGGCATTCGCCGCAAAGGAAAGACGACGCTGCTGGCTGAGAAATTAAGCGTCATCCAGGCAAGAAAACATCTGGAGCGCGCCGACATCGCCCTGCTCATCATCGACGCCCAGGAAGGCATTGCCGCGCTTGATGCGCATATCGGCGGTTACGCGCACGAAAGCAACCGTTCAGTGATCCTGGTGGCCAATAAGTGGGACGCCATCAAGAAAGGGCCAACCGTCGCCCGTGAGTACGAGCAGGCGCTGCGCCGCCGGATGAAGTTCCTGGACTACGCTCCGATTGTATTTATTTCCGCGCTCAAGGGACAGCGTATTGAAAGCCTGTGGCAGACGATCGCTGAGGTCGCGGCAAGCCGGAATCAGCGGATCCCTACCGCGGAGATGAATGCTTTCATGAGGGGCATCGATCTGGAACGCCTTCCCATCTCCCGAGGCCGGCCTTTGCGCATTTATTATCTGACGCAGGCAAGCACTTCTCCACCCACCTTCATTGCTTTTACCAACCAAGCACGCGGGTTGCATTTTTCCATCGAACGATTTATGGTGAACCGAATCCGTGAACAATTCGGTTTCGTGGGCACCCCGATCGTCATCAAATCCCGGTCGAAGAAGTGACACCTAAATGAAGGGATGAATAGGGTGAAAAGTTACAGTTCGACCCGGTGGATGCGAGAGAATTCAGAGTTTGACCTCGGGGGATCACAATGATGCTATACTAGCCGCACGTATAGGTATATCTATCCCTCGGGGGAACATGCCACGAAAGATTCTTCAGGGGATTTTTAGGAGGGAACCCAGGATGACGCGCTGGGAAATAGCGATACTCCGAACTTTATTTATTCTTTCCATTATCGCCGCGGCATACCATTTCCAACCCTTTCATTGGTCAACGCTGAAGTCCGTCCTTTTGGGTGCCGGGCTGGGACTTGCTTTTGTTTTTATTGAGATGCGGCTCAGGAAGGCCAGCCTCAAACGGCTGATTGGCGCGGTCGTGGGAGGCACGATGGGAATCCTGTGCGCACTCGTGATCAGTCACCTCTTGAGCCTGACATCCATCGAGAAGATGTCCGCCTCCTACGTTCAGCTAACCCTGCTGCTTCTTCTGGGCTATATCGGATTGGTCGTGGGCGCGTCCAAGGGTGATTTGCTCAACCTCGCTGCCATGGGTGGTCTTTTCACTGCGGAGCGCCAAGGCAGAAAAAGCAGCAAAATTCTGGATACCAGTGTAATCATCGATGGCCGCATAGCCGACATTTGCGAAACCGGGTTTATTGAGGGCGCCTTGATTCTTCCGCAATTTGTCCTCCGCGAATTACAGCAGGTCGCAGACTCTTCGGACCCGCTCAAACGCAACCGCGGGCGCCGGGGCCTCGACATCCTGCAGCGGATGCAGAAAATGACCGCCATCCAGGTGCAAATCGTCGAGGAGGATTTCCCTCAAACCCGCGAAGTCGATATGAAACTGATCGAGCTTGCCCGGGAGTATGATGGGAAAGTTGTCACCAACGACTTCAATCTCAACAAGGTCGCCCAGCTTCAGCATGTCCCTGTGCTCAACATCAATGAGCTTGCCAATGCCCTAAAACCTGTCGTCTTACCGGGTGAAATCATGCGGGTCTTCATTTTGAAGGAGGGCAAGGAGTTCAATCAGGGAGTCGCCTACCTCGACGACGGCACGATGGTCGTGGTGGACAACGCCAAGAAGATGATTTCCAAAACCATCGATATTGCCGTAACCAGCGTGTTGCAGACCACGGCCGGAAAAATGATCTTCGGAAAGTACGACGAAAGACAGCGCGCCGAGATTGTTCAGCACTAGAGCTTCTTGGCGGGTTGTCATGGTTAAGGACCAAGCCGGTCTCCGGGCGCCGGCCCTATTCTTATTATGGAAGTCTTAGCGATCATTCCTGCCGCGGGCGCGGGCGTCCGCATGGGTGGGGAAACACCTAAGCAGTTTCTTGCCCTTGAAGGTGTGCCGATTGTGGTGCACACCCTGCGGAAATTCGACATCGCAGATTCAATTGACGAAATCTTCCTCGTGCTGCGGCCGGAAGATATGGACCGCGCCCATGTCGAGATCGAACGGGAGCATTTCAGCAAGCCGGTGCGCCTAGTCCCGGGGGGCGCCACGCGGCAGGAAACGGTAGCCATGGCGCTCCAACAGGCACCGTCTACTGCAAACATCGTTGTTGTTCATGACGCGGTGCGGCCGTTCGTAGCCCCTGAGATGATCCGGCAAGTCGTTGCGGCAGCCCGCAAATGCGGCGCGGCGATCCTGGGAATTCCCAGCGTTGACACGGTCAAACAAGTAGAGCGCCAGACGATTCTCGGTACCCTTCCACGCGAACGGATCGTGCTGGCCCAAACGCCTCAAGCCTTTCGATTCGAAATTCTCAAGGAGGCGTTCGACCGCGCCTTGGCCGACGGCTACGAAGGAACGGACGAATCCAGTTTGGTGGAGCGACTGGGCCACCCCGTCGCGGTCCTGATGGGTTCAGACCGGAACATCAAGATTACCAAGCCTTCCGACTTGCCCCTGGCCCGCCTCTTCATCGCGCAGGACCACGATCAGGCTGAATACCCAAAAAGGATGACCTCGTAATGATGAACCTTGGCGACGAGTCATCATCAACACAAAGGCAATTGAATGGGGAGGAAAGTAAGATATGGCTTCCCGGTCTACTCATCGCATCGGCTTCGGCAACGATGTCCACCGCTTGGCTCCCGGCCGCAAACTGATTCTCGGCGGCATAAGAATTCCTTTTGAAAAAGGACCCGAGGGCCACTCCGACGGGGACGCACTGGCCCACGCAATTTGCGACGCGATCCTTGGCGCGGCGACCCTCGGGGACATCGGGCAACATTTCCCTGACAGATCCCCCCAATGGCACAACGTTTCGAGCCTGCTGTTCTTGCATCATGCCCGGGAACTTCTCGACCAGGCGGGCTACCGGATTGCCAATATTGACTCGACCATCAGCCTGGAACGTCCGAAGCTGGCGCCGTACATTCCCCGCATGAGGAAGAAGCTGGCCGACGCCTTGGGGATCCTTGCAGATCAAATCAGCGTGAAGGCAAAGACGGGTGAAGGGGTCGATGCTGTGGGTGAGAGCGCCGCGATACGCGTGGACGCCGTTGTGCTGATTGAGCCGCTGGCTCTCAATAAATTATCCGGCAACCTTCCCGGCGGACCAATTCGCTCCGTATGATTTTGCTGTCAGCTCCCCTCGGGAAATACCGCTAACCAACTAAAACCACAGGACATGTTCTGACTGTTGAAGGACAGGTGCGAACCTCTCCGCCCTTGCCATAAATCAGGCTACAATAGTTTCAGTCCGCGTGAGAGTCTAGAAGGAACGCGGGAGGACTACATGCCGCTCATCATGGTCAAAGAAGATTCCGCTTATAAGTGCAAAACCTGCGGAAACACCTTCAGCCTGAAAAGGGGGCAGTTGCTGCCTCCCTGCCCGCGCTGTGGCGGAGAAATGGAAAAGCACGAAGGGTCCGCTCCTGACTCGGGAAACCGCTGCTGCAGCTAGTGTAGTGCGTCTAACGCTTCTTTACATTTGGCGACTTTCGTCAGGATTTGTTCGACCGGGGCACTCCAGACGAAGACGCGTGGATTTTGGTTATGACCGCCGATGTAATCCCCAATGGCC
>Ga0307372_10010788_pt1 | contig 12310 bp, 10 predicted proteins | sample OX1MG_FD_202533 | JGI IMG/M metagenome (GOLD analysis project Ga0307372, IMG submission 202533) | Soil microbial communities from Risofladan, Vaasa, Finland - OX-1 | ecosystem: Environmental > Terrestrial > Soil > Coastal area > Acid sulfate soil | place: Finland: Risofladan, Vaasa | collected...
TCGGGCGCGTCCGCCGACCCGCAGCGGACAGGGGAGGACGGACGTGCACTACCTCACCCACAACTGGTCGTTCGACCCCTTCCTGGTCGTCGTCGCGGTCGTGGTGCTCGCCCACGAGGTCGGGCTCGCCCGTCTGCGGGCCCGGTCGATCCCCTCGCGGTCGCGCCACCGCCGGCTCCTGTCGCTCGTCTTCTACGCAGGACTGGGCCTGCTGCTGCTCTCGGTGGAGTCGCCGATCGACTACTGGGCGAGCGACTACTTCTTCGTGCACATGCTCGAGCACCTGCTGATCGCCTTCTACGCCCCGATCCTGATCGTGGCGGGCGCGCCGTGGATCCCGCTCCTGTTCGCCCTGCCGGTGGGCGCCCGCCGCCGGGTGGGGAGGTTCTTCCTCCTCGGGTCGTGGGCGGCGGTTTTCCGGGCGGTCGGGAGGTTCGTGCGGAACCCGTGGGTCGCGCTCATCTCGTTCAACGCCATGATGTTGCTCTGGCACGTGCCCGCACTGTTCGACCTGTCGGAGCAGAACGCGCTGGTCCACGTGTGGCTCATGCACGGGGGATTCTTCGTCACCGGGATCCTGTTCTGGCTCCAGATCATCCCGTCCCACCCCATGCGGCCGAAGGCCGGACCGATCTGGCAGATCGGAGCGATCATCAGTACGAACGCGATGATGTTCGTCCTGGCCATGTCGCTCAGCATCTTGACGGCGTCCAGCTGGTACTCGGTCTACGACCACGTGCCCGGCGTGACCCTGGCCCCGTTCGCCGACCAGCAGATCGGAGCGGCGATCCTGTGGGTGTGCGGTGACTTCTGGGCGGTCCCCGCGCTGATCGTGGTGATCAAGCGCGCCATCGACCAGGAGGGCTCAATTTCCGGCATGCTGGACCGGCTGTCCCACCGTTCGGGAGCGGCGCCGATCGACCTCCGTCCGTCCGCCATCGAGGCCGGCGAAGGGCGGTGACCCCGGAATCCGGTGATCGGCCGGACGCGGCGGACCGGGGTTCCCTGGCCGGAAGCGCCCCGGGGGAGCGGATGGGAGCCGGGGATCGGCGGGCAGTGTCGGAGCGCCTCGTAGCGACTGCCGCAAAAGGTACTTGACCCGAGCAACCACTCCACGTACTGTCACTTCACCTTCACAGTTCTTCACAATTTCTTAGCAATGCTTGTAGTGATGCGAAGGCGGGATCGGCGCCAGTGTCACGTCGAAGTGGCCGGTAGGCCGCAGAAGTGGGGAGCAGCGCATGTCATTCGGGGGAAGGGTTTCCGTAGTACTGGGACTCCTCGCCGTGGTCGTCGGGTTCGCCGTCTGGGGGGTCGTCGGATTCCTGATGCCCCAGCCGGCCACCGTCGACTTCACCGCGGCGAAGTCGACGACCGGAGCGGTCGACATGACGGTACAGACGGTGCCGGCCATCGGCTTCGGGTTCCAGCCGGGCTGGGTCTCCTACCTGGTGCAGGACCCCCAGGGCCAGTGGATCCACTCGACGATCTGGAAGCTCCCCGCGCACACCCGGGTCAACATGACCATCCTCCAGTACGACTCGGGCAGCCCGCTGCGCAACCAGGCCTTCGGTCAGGTCCAGGGGACCATCGGTGGCACGGCGGACCTCAACGGCAAGCCGATCTCGGTGTACGACTCGAACAGCGGTGACAGCGGGGTCGGGCACACGTTCACCGTGCCGTCCATCGGCCTCAGCGTCCCGCTGGTGGGTGTGAAGGCCACCGCCACGAACACCTGCGGGTCGGCGCCCTGCACCACCAACTTCGATCACAACACGTTGAAGTTCTCGTTCGAGACGCCCGGGCCGGGCAACTACAGCTGGCAGTGCTTCGTGCCCTGCGGAGCAGGCTACCTGTTCGGAAACGGGGGACCGATGAGCACCGTCGGCTACATGGGCGGATTCCTGAGCGTGGTGGCATGAGCACCACCTCCGACGAGCCGACGAGTCCGGCCGCCCCCGCGGCGCCTGCGGCGTCCGGTCAGCCCCGCCACATGCGGAGGATGGTCGTCATCTGGCTGATCCTCGCCATCATCGGCGACGTGCTCTTCTACACCCTGGTCGCTCACCACGTGCCCCCGGGCACGATGACGGACACGGCCTCGGCCAACCAGTTCGACTTCAACGTCCTGTTCCTGGCCGCCCTGCCCGTGCTGATCGCGGTCTGGGTGTACCTCGCCTACTGCCTCGTCAGCTGGCGGGCGTCCCGGCCCGGCGTGCCCGACCCGGTCGGCGGCCCCCAGGCCCGCACCAACCTCGCCGCCCAGGTCGGATGGATCGCCACGACCACGGTCATCGTGCTCGGACTGTTCGTCTTCGGCACGGTCGAGCTGATCATGGGCAACGGTTCCGGCGGCGGCGAGGGGCCGAACCCGATCTGGACGCCCACGTCCGCCTCCATCCTGCCCGTCCAGGTCATCGGACAGCAGTGGAAGTTCACCTACCGGTACCCGACGTTCGGCGGCATGGAGACCTCCGATCTGGTCCTGCCCAACAACACGACCATCGCCTTCCACGTGACGTCGCTGGACGTGATCCACAGTTTCTGGGCGTACCAACTGAGCGTCAAGGCCGATGCCAATCCGGCCCAGGACAACGTCGCCTTCGCCACGACGCAGGAGACCGGAAAGGTGACGGTCCGGTGCAACGAGCTCTGCGGTCTGTGGCACGGGGCGATGTTCAACTACGGCAAGGTGGTCTCCAAGAACGACTTCGAGGCCTGGGCCAAGGCGACCGAAGCCAAGAACGCGCCCAACACCAAGCTCCTCCCGCCGTTCTCGTGGACCTACGTGCCCGACGCCAACGGGGCGGACGGCGGGTACTACCCGACCAACGTCGATCCGTACAGCAATGCCGAGGTGTACGGCGCCAACCCTGTCAAGACCACGAACGGTTGATGAGAAAGTTGATGGACGCGCGATGACTCTTGCTGCCGAACGCGAGACCGAGGTCGTCTACCCCGACCCGACGCCGCCCGTCCTGGGCGGTTTCCAGGGGCTGCCCGCCCGTCCCGGGTGGTTCAGCCAGCACCTCGGCACCGCCGCGATCCTGGCCGTGGGCGGATACCTGCTCGGCCACTGGATCGGGAACTGGATGACCAGCGGCTACGACAACGTCACCTCAGCCGGCGTCAACGCGGTGCCGGTCACGGCCGGGCTCATCGCCGGCGTGCTGGGCTGGCTACTCGGCATCGGTGCGCTCAACTACCCGATCGCCAAGCTCGCCGGCTTCGAGCCCCGACCCGACTACGAGACCACCAGCTGGACCCGGTACCTGCGCTACACCGCCGACCACAAGGTAGTCGGCATGCAGTACGTGATCGGGGTCCTGGGCTTCCTCTTCACCGGCGGCCTCCTCGCCATGGCCATCCGGACGGAGCTGCTGTCACCGACCAGCCACATCCTCGGCCCCGGCACCTACATCTCGGTCGTGAGCGAGCACGGCACGGTCATGATGATGATGGCCACCTCGGCCGTCATCGGTCCGCTCGGCAATTGGCTGGTCCCCCTGATGATCGGCGCCCGACGGACGGCCTTCCCCCGGGTGGAGGCGTTCAGCTTCTGGATCTTCACGGCCGGGTACCTGGTCATCCTGTCGGCCCTCTTCTACGGTGGGTTCCCGACCGGTTGGACCGGCTACGCCCCGCTCCAGACCCAGGCCTCCGTCGGCATGATGTCCTACCTCGTCGGGTTCGCCGTCATCGGCCTGGGCATGATGGCCGCCGGGCTGAACCTCGCAATCACCATCATCAATTACCGGGCGCCGGGCATGACCTGGAGCCGGATCCCGATCTTCGTGTGGGCGGTGCTCGCCACGTGCGCCCTCCTCACCCTGGCCACCCCCACCCTGTTCGCCGCCGGGCTGTTCGGCATCCTCGACCACGTCGCCCAGACGGCCTTCTACGTGAACATCAACGGTGGCAGCTCGTTCCTGTGGCAGAACCTCTTCTGGTTCTTCGGCCACCCCGAGGTGTACATCATGGCCCTGCCCGGCTTCGGCATCGTGGCCGAGCTGCTCCCGGTCTTCACCCGCAAGCCGCTCTTCGCCTACAAGGTGGCCGCCGCCGGCATGGTCGGCGTGGCCCTGCTGTCGTTCTTCGTGTGGCAGCACCACCTGTTCCAGAGCGGGATCAATCCGGACATGCGCCCCCTGTTCATGTTGACCACCGAGCTGATCTCCATCCCGACCGGGTTCATCTTCCTGGTGGGGATGGGCACGCTCTACAAGGCCAAGATCCGCCTCGAAGTGCCGATGCTCTTCTGCCTGGCCGTGTTCTTCAACTTCCTGATCGGCGGGGTGACCGGGGTGTTCCTGTCGGACGTCCCGGTCAACGTGACCGTCCACGGGAGCTTCTTCGTACTGGCCCACTTCCACTACACGATCATGGGCGGGCTGATCTTCGCGTTGTTCGGCGGGCTCTACTACTGGCTCCCCAAGATGACCGGGAAGACGATGAACAAGAAGTTGGGCCAGGTCCACTTCTGGCTGATGTTCGTCTTCTTCAACCTCACCTTCTTCCCCATGTTCCTCATCGGGCTGCTCGGTCAGCCCCGCCGTGTGTTCGAGTACGCGCAGCGGCTGCAGGCACTGAACGACTTCTCCTCGGTCAGCGCGTTCATCCTCGGGTCCTCGTTCCTGGTGTTCGTGGCGAACTTCGTCTGGTCGATCTTCATCAGGCCGACGCCGTCGCCGGACAATCCCTGGGACTCCCTCGGCCTGGAATGGCAGACGCCCACCCCGGTGCCCTATTACAACTTCGCACGCATCCCTGTGGTGCTGTCCGACCCGTACCACTATGGCGAGGAGAACGCTCCCGCCATCGCCGACCTCGGGGACGGGGTCCTCGTCGCCGCCGGTGCCTCGTCACCGGCTGCGACGGCCGAGGATCCCCGACCGGAACCCGAATGAGTGGAGATACCGCGGTGACCGACACAGCCAAGAAGCCAGCCCTGTTCACCGAGACCCCCGAGGAACGCGAGTTCGAACTGCGGGCGGCAGTGGGCTCCTACTGGACAGGTGGGCGCCTCCTCATCGGAATGTTCGCCTTCCTGTTCGCGTCGCTGGCCTTCGCGTACTTCTACCTGAAGTCGAGCAACTCGGAGGACCTCTGGCGTCCGAAAGGCATCACCGCGCCCACCGGCATCGGGTGGGCCATCTTCGCCATCGTGCTCGCCTCTTCGCTGCTGGTCATGTACGGGCAGTGGCGGATGCGCAAGGGCTCGCTCCTCGACTGGGAGGTGAGCGGTTGGACCGCCGTCCTCGGGATCCTCGTCGCCGTCGGTCTCCAGGTCTGGCAGCTCACGGAGCTTCCCTTCTTCCCCGGGTCCAGCGGGTACGCCTCGTGCTTCATCGGCTGGGCCGTGATGAACATCATGCTGCTACTGTGCGCGGCCTACTGGCTCGAGACCAACCTGGCCCTGTGCCTCCGGCTGAAGCGGCTCGACGCAGAGGACGGCGATCCGGCGGAATCCGCCGGACCGTCGGCCCAGCTGTTCCGGGCCAACGTCGAGTCGTGCACGTACTTCTTCGGATTCACGGCCGTGGTGAGCGGCCTCTTCTGGGTCTGCTTCTACCTGATCTGATCCGGCCCATTGATCGGGTGCCGGATACCCGAGTACGATTGCCCCATCCAGCGACAGTGAGGTCACCAGGCCAGTGAGCATTGCCACAGATGAATTCATCGGGCCCCAGGTACTGACACTTGCCATTCCACTGGGGACCCTCTTCGCCGTCCTGCTATGGGGGTTCTTCCAACGCCGCACCCACCGGTGACGCCGGGGGCCGAAGCAGACCGGTCCCAGCCACCGACCCCGTCCGGCGGCGGGAGCCCAGCGCCGGGGCGTCATGGTCCTTCGGATGCCGGCCGGCTGGTCCTGCTCGCGCTCGCGGTCCTGCTCCTCCTGGTCAGCCTGGTGCCCCCGGTGGCAACGTGGGCCCGCCGGTACGAGTCCTTCGAAGCGCTCCAGTTCTCCCTGCTGGCTGTCGTGGTGCCGGCACTTGTGGTGCTCGGAGCGCCCTGGCGACTGCTCGGTCTCGCCGCCCGCCGTCCTGTCCTGCTCGATGATGACGGTGCGCAGATGGAGGACGGGGACCGGCTGAGGCCGGTGGACCGGCTGGCCGAGGGCCGCCGCCGCCATCCCGAGGCGCTGCGCAGCATGCTCTTCGCCTTCCTCTTCCTGGCCGCCGCCATCGTGTGGCGCATTCCGGCGGCGGTCGACGCACTGGTACGGCACCCGTGGCTCGCCCCGATCGAGGCGGTCACGCTGGTGGCGTCGGGCGTCGGACTGTGGCTCGAGCTCGTCGAGTCCGCCCCGTTGGTCCCCCGGCTGTCGCGGCCGAACCGCGTGGCCCTGGCGGCGGTGTCCATGTGGACCATCTGGGTGATGGCCTACCTCGTCGCCATGTCCCACGTGTCGTGGTACCCGGCCTACGTTCATCATGCAGGCTCCGGACTCAGCCTGGCGGCGGACCAACAGCTCGGGATGGGGTTGATCGTGGTGATCTCGGGTTGCGCGTTCGTCCCGGTGGTGTTCGGTAACCTGATCCGCTGGCTGCAGGCCCAGGAGGACCCGGACGAGGAGATGCAGCGGGTCCTGCGCACCGAACGCATCCGCGGCCGCACCATCGACGGGGGACCGGCGCACCCCGCCTGATCGCCGGGGTCGGCCCGGGGAGCGGCTGACGGTCCGCTCGTCCCGGACCCTCAGGTACCGTCCAGATGGGGAAGTGCCGGCAGGTCGGGCATCGGCAGGTGGGCGTTGAGGATGCGGTCCGCGGTGAGGACGTGCCCGCGGGCAACGGTCCGATCCTCGGAGAGGGCCGCCTGTCGCTTGGTGAGGTCCGACAACGCAGCGGCGTTGCCCGGGTCGGTGGAGAGCTTCTGGATGTCCTCGATGGCGCCCAGTGCATCCGAGGTGGCCCAGAGCGTGGCGGTATTGACGACCTGGGTGATCTGCCGTCCCGCAGGAGTACCCGTCCCCTGCACGTTGGACAGGTCGAAGATCGAACTGTTGGTGAAGGAGCAGGCCGTCTGGTCGTCACGCAGCAACGACGGGGTGAGGGCCTCGTTGGATGTCGAGAGCGTGTGGTTGTGGAGACCCTGGTAGATCGTGAACGTCTCGGACGCCGCGAAGGAACAGCCCTCGATGGCGGTATTGATCTGCTTCATGATCGCCGTCTGGTCCGCGGTGTCGGTGGCCGTTGTGGTGGACGAAGGCAGGTCCACGAGCACCGATGCGGCGACCACAGCCACGACAGCTCCCGTCGCCAGCACCCAGGTCCGCTTGTACCAGACGGGTCGCACCGCCTCCTGGGCGAGGATTCCCTCCAGGGTGAACGGATCGTTCGGGATCCCGGCGACGCCAGGGGGGACGGGGTCGGGAGCAGGTGGATCCTCGGGTCGGTCGGTCGGTCGGTCGGTCATGTCGTGGACCCGCTGATGCTGGTGGCGGCTGCGGCCATCCCGACCGCGAAGGTGTGGATGGTGGAGGGGTCGAGGCTGTAGGTGGCCTGTGCGCTCTCGTTTCCGAAGGGGGTGGCGTGCAAGGTCAGCCTTCCGTTGGGTGCGATGAAGTAGACGAAGTCGCTGTGGCTGACCAGGCGGTTCGTGTTCGAGACGGCCACCGTGATCCCGTAGTCCCTCCACACGGAGCTGAGCTCGGACAGGGACCCGGTCAGGAAGGTCACATTGGAGAGCTGGTCGAGTCCGGTGCGCGTGAGTGCGGGCGGCACCACCGACAACGACGTCTCGAGCGGGTCGGAATTGACCACCACGAACTGCACGTCGTTACGGTGTGAGCCGAGGATCTGGTCGGCCTCGACGATCTCCTGGCCGAGTACCGGGCAGATGTCGTTGCACTCGGCATTGAGGAAGGTGAGCACCACCGTCTTGCCCTGCACGCGGGCAAAGGACCACGGTGCGCCGGTCTGGGAGCGGAGGTCGATCGGGGGCGCCGGCCGAGCACTCATGTGGGTGAGCCCGATCACCATGGACGGGGACGCCGGGACGGTGGGCCCGGTGGGGGACTGGGGCGTGGACCCGGCGGCACCGACCCCGGCCAGGGTCGGGACGGGGGTGTTGGCGGCCGCACCGACCCCGGCGTTCCCGACCAGGTGCTCGGCGATGACGCCCCCGATGCCCAACACGGCGAATCCGATGAGGGCCCAGAAGGTGAATCGGCGGGGTACGGGCGTCGAACCCGCCCGGAGCGCGGCCTCACGATCGACCGGAACCCGTCCGGTCGCGAAGGCCGACGCCCGCTCCGCCTCCGAGAGCGGCGCACGATCCCCCGGTCCTGGCGTCGGGGGTCTCTCCTGCGCGGCTCCGGCGACGGGGGCCTCCGGGGCGTCATCGACGCCGCCGGGCTCGGTCAGGGCGCGGGGGTCCCCGGTCACGACGCGACCGCCGTGTCCGTTGGGGCCGGGACCCGCCGGACAGGTGTCGCCGGGGCCATGAGGACGACGAGGACCGAGTGCCCCCGGGCGTCGTGGTGACGCGTCACCGGCAGCGAACTCGGGGGGTGGGGAAGGCCACGGGGTGCAGATTACCCCCCGGCCGCCCCGGGTGTCCGTCCACCGGATTGGCGGGCCCGCCGGGACCGGCAGGGTGGCGGGGTGGCGGGGTGGCGGGGTGGAGGGGTGGAGGGGACCCGGTCCCGGCGTCTCGATCAGGGCACGAAGCGGTAGCCCATGCCGGGCTCGGTGATGAAGTGGCGGGGTCGGGAGTGGTCGGCCTCGAGCTTGCGGCGGACCCGGCCCATCAGCACCCGCAGGTACTCCGTCTCCGTCCCGTACTCGGGCCCCCACACGTCCTGGAGCAGCTGGCGTTGGGAGATCAGCCGGCCCGGGTGCCGGACCAGCACCTCGACCATGTCCCACTCCTTCGGCGTGAGGTGCACCTCGACGCCGTCCCGGACGGCCCGCTTGGTGTCCAGGTCGATGGTGAAGCCCTCGGCCTCGATGTGGGGCTCCTGGACGGCACCGGGTGCCCGCCGGAGCGCGGCCCGCAACCGGGCGAGGAGCTCGTCCATCCCGAACGGCTTGGTCACGTAGTCGTCGGCGCCGAGGTCGAGGGCCTCCACCTTGCTCATCGACTGGTGGCGGGCGGACAGCACGACGATCGGCACCTCGCTCCACCCCCGGATGCCCCGGATGACCTCGACACCGTCGATCCCGGGCAGCCCGAGGTCGAGCAGGACCACATCGGGGTGCCAGTGCGCCACCCTGTCGAGTCCCTCCTCGCCGGTCCGGGCAGCCCGGACCTCGTAGCCCCGGGCGCCGAGGCTGATGGTCAGCGCGCGGAGGAGCGACGGGTCGTCGTCGATCACCAGGACCCGGGTGCCCGCGTCACCGTCGCCCGCCGCCGACGGGACGCCCCTCGTCATGTGGGCACCCCGATGCCGTCCGCCTCGGGACCGGACGCCCCGGTACCGGGCGGGTGGTGGTCACCGTCGTCGTCGTCGGCGTCGGCGTCGTCTGTGTCCAGGAAGCCGGCGTCGGCGTCGAGGAATCCATCGGCGATGACGTCGTCGTCGACGTCCGCGTCGATGATCGTCGGCGTGTGTTCGGTCGTGGCCGGAAGGCGCACCACCATGGAGCAGCCTCCGCCCGGCGTGTCCTCGAGGTCGAGTTCGCCACCCACCGATTCGGTGAACCCGCGGGAGACGGCCAGCCCCAGACCGACGCCGGAGCGGGTGTCGGTGTCGCCGAGACGCTGGAACGGCTGGAAGACCCGTTCGCGGTCGGCGGGAGGAATGCCCGGACCGTGGTCCACCACGCGGATGTCCACCCGCCCGGACACGGAGCCCGCCTCCACGCGCACCGGCCTCCCCGACCCGTGCAGGAGGGCGTTGTCGACGAGGTTGGCGACCACGCGCTCGACCAGGACGGGATCGGTCTCGACGGAGGGGAGATCGGCTCCGACGGACACGGCGACGGCCCGGGCGCGGGGACCGAGGCTGGCGAGGGCGGCGTCGACGACCTCACCGACATCGGTGGGACGCCGGAGCACTTCCATGGACCCCGTCTCGAGGCGGCTCATGTCGAGCAGGTTCTCGACCAGCGAGCTCAGCCGGTCGGCCTCGTCGTCGATGGTGTGGAGGAGGAGCCCGGTCTCGTCGGGACCGAAGTCGAGCTGCTCGGACAGGAGGCTCGACGACGCAGCCTTGATGGACGCCAGCGGTGTGCGCAGGTCGTGGCTCACCGCGGCCAGGAGGGCCGAGCGCAGCTGGTTGGCCCGGGCCACCGAGTCCGCCTCCGCTGCCTCGGCGTGGAGCCGGTCGCTCTCCAGCGCGGTGGCCAGCTGCGCCGCGAACGCGGCGAGGACGTCACGGTCCTCCGCCGTCAGTCCGGGTCCATCCAGGACCAGGACCTCGGGTCCGGTCAGCGGGATCGTCAACGATCCGGCGCTCGGGGTGCGGGGCGGCGAGGACCCCGCGGATGCCACGGTCGTCCAGGTGTCCGGTTGCGTTCCCGAAGGATCCTCGGGCGGCTTGCGCAGGATTGCCGCCGACTCCTGATGGAAGGCCGCGACGAGCTCCTCGAGCAGGCTCGGCAGCGGGTTGCCCTCGGGTGACACCATCCGGCCGGCGACACGGGCGAGCATGCGGGCGTCGGAACGGGCCTGGACGGCCGCGGCCGTCCGCCGGGCGGCGACGTCGACCAGGAAGCTCACGACGCCGGCGGTGACCAGGAACATCACCAGGGCCAGGACGTCCCGGGCGTCACTGATCGTGAACGTGTGGACCGGGGGTGCGAAGTAGTAGTTGGACAGGAGGAAGCCGGCGGCGGCGGCCAGGATCCCGGGCCACACCCCGCCGGTCGCGGCCACGGCCACCACGAGCACGAGGTACGAGCTCAACGCCGTCGCCAGGTCGGCGTGGGAGCCCGTCGAGGTGAGGAGCACCGTCAGGAGCGGGAAGCCGAGGACGCCGATGAGCACGGCCACGGTCCGTCGGCGGGCCGGCAGGGGCGACAGCAGCGTACGTCGGCTGCTCCGGCGTGGCCGGGTGGTCGTCGTTGGAGTCTCGCCCCCGGGCTGCCGGTCGCCGTCCTCGTCTCCGGTGTGGTCCGAGTCGGTCGCGATCACGTGGACGTCGAGCGCGCCGCCGGCCGCCCGGATGACCGAGTTGATGACCGAGCCCCGGACGAACTCGACCACCCGGCTGCGGTGGGTGGCCCCGAGCACAAGCTGGGTGGCGTTCTCGGCCCGGGCCACCTGGACCAGCGCGGGGGCCACATCGGCACCGACCACCTCCACGTAGCGGCCGCCCAGGTCGTCGAGCAGACCGCGGTTCCGCCGCAGTCCCTCGACGCCGGCGTCGGACAGCCCGTCGTCGGTGCGCACGTGGACCCCGACGAGCTCGGCCTTGGTCCGCATGGCCATCCGGGCCGCACGTCGGACGAGCACGGCGCTGCCGGGGGACCCGGTGAGCGAGACGACGACTCGCTCCTTGGTCTCCCACGGCCCGGCGATGTCGTGGCGCTCCCGGTAGTCGTGGAGCTCCTCGTCCACGCGGTCGGCCACCCACAGGAGGGCGAGCTCGCGCAGGGCGGTGAGGTTGCCCGTGCGGAAGTAGTTGCCGAGGGCGGCATCGATCCGTTCCGGCGGATAGACGTTGCCGTGGGCCAGGCGCCGTCGGAGCGCCTCGGGTGCCATGTCGACCAGCTCGATCTGGTCGGCGGCGCGGACGACCGGATCGGGGACGGTCTCCTGCTGGGCCACTCCGGTGATGCGCTCGACCACGTCGTTGAGCGACTCGAGGTGCTGGAGGTTGACGGTGGAGATCACGTTGATCCCGGCCGCCAGCAGGTCCTGGACGTCCTCGTACCGCTTGGCGTGGCCGGCGCCCGGGACATTGGTGTGGGCGAGCTCGTCGACCAGCACCAGCTCGGGCTTCCGCTCCAGCAGCCCGGCCACGTCCATCTCCTCGAACTGCCGCCCCCGGTACTCGACGGTCCGCCGGGGGAAGACGGGGAGGTCCCGGATCTGTGCGTCGGTCTGCGGCCGTCCATGGTCCTCGACCCAGCCGACCACGACGTCGGTGCCGCGCTCCTTGCGCCGCCACCCTTCGTTGAGCATGGCGTACGTCTTGCCCACGCCCGGCGCCGCCCCGAGGTAGAGACGCAACTTCCCCCGCGCCATGCCGCCCTACCCGCCGGGACGCCGGTGCAGGGTGGGACGTCCCACGGTCAGCGGGCGCCCAGGTCGTCGAGCGCGAGGTTCAGGTTCAGCACGTTCACTCCGGGGTCTCCCAACAGTCCCAGGCTACGCCCCGTCGTGTTGGCCGTGATCAGCCGCTGCACGGTGGACA
>Ga0307372_10010789_pt1 | contig 12309 bp, 10 predicted proteins | sample OX1MG_FD_202533 | JGI IMG/M metagenome (GOLD analysis project Ga0307372, IMG submission 202533) | Soil microbial communities from Risofladan, Vaasa, Finland - OX-1 | ecosystem: Environmental > Terrestrial > Soil > Coastal area > Acid sulfate soil | place: Finland: Risofladan, Vaasa | collected...
GCCGACGCCCGTCACAGCACCGGAACCGGCGCCTACCACGACCGCGACGACGCAGACCCCTGAAACCACCCCGGCGCCCACCCCGGCACCGTCTCAGACGACCACACGATCCGCCACCCCGGCGCCCACCCCGGCGCCTCCTTCCACCGGCGGCATCCCGCAGGGCAATGGCGGCGATCGGGACAGCGACAACAACGGTGGACCGAGCGACGGCGATGGCAACTTCTAGCCAATCGAAGCCAGATGCGTGGTTCCCGCGCATCCAGTCAGCAGTATGAAAACCTCCACGAGAGAGACGATGCGCTGCCCTACGGGAGCTTGACGGTGATGTCCGATCCCCATCCGCATGCGCAGCTTATCCGCGACTTTCACGATTGTCAGAATCGCTTCTACGCCGGAGGCGATCAGCAACCGGTGCGCGCGATGCTCACCGTCGATGTGGTCTGGCACGTGCCGGGTCACAGCGCTATCGCGGGGGACTATCGAGGCCGGGATGAGGTGTTGCGTTACTTTGCCAGGAGACGCAAGCTCGCCGACGCGACGTTCCGGATCGACGTGCGCGGCGTGCTCGCGGACGATCAGCGCACGGTGATCCTCGCCGGAGGCGAAGTCGAACATGGCGGTGAGACCTTCGCCTGGGGAACGGTCGGGATCTTTCGCATCGCCGAAGGCAGGATCGCCGAGTGCTGGGTCGTTCCCTACGACCAGGACGCCTTCGACGAGATCTGGTCCTCGGCCAGCAGCCTTCGTCGTTGATCGCAGGAGGCGCCTCGCTAGGCGTGCAGCGCTTGTGCCAGGCTGGCGAGGATGTAGATGGAAAATCCGAGCCCGAGCAATCGCCGAAACCAGTTGTCTCCATGCCGCGTCTCTTGGTAAGCCCAAACGCTCAGAGCCACATAGAAGACCGCGAGGGCCACTCGATGTCCCGTGCCATGTGTAAAGTGACCCGTGACACGCGCGATGAGTGCGACGATAAGAGGCGGGTTGGGGAACTGGATGACGGCAAAGCCAGAAGGCCATCCCCAACGCGTTACGCGCCTCATCGTTGACGGGATATTGACCGATCCCAAGCCGGACCCGAACCTCTATGGTGGACCTGAACGTCGGGCTGCCGTCAGCCCGAGGCCCGCGCCGGCAGCCACTCCACCGGCAATGTTCCGGCGGGCACTTCGCCTACCTGCGGCTCAAACCAGCGCGTGAGGCTCTCGGCCGGGCGGCCCTCGATCAGCGGGCGCACATCGCCAATCGTCAGCAGTAGGCGAATCGAGCTGCCGATCTGCAGGTCCGCGGCGTTGGGCTGCTCGCCGCCGAGCACGCCGTCGGCGATCCACGCGTCGATGTGGTCCAGCTGAGCGGGCAGAGCAGCCATGTCCGCCTGAACGATCGCGTCGCGGGCGTGGTTGCGGCGCGCCATCAGCTTTGCCGTGAGCGGCAGGGCCGGGCGGAGCAGCGCGCGCGGGAGCGGCAGCTTGGTGTCCCCCGCATAGCTCTCCATGCAGGCATGGTTGCGAATGAAGCCGGCGTCGATGATCCGTCGCGGGACGCTCTGAAGGACCTCGTCCCCCCAGCGCTCGGCCTCCAGCACGCGCGCTCGAGCGACGGCGTCCGAGAGCGATGGCAGCAGCGGCGGCTCGGGCACGAGCGCGTCGAGGCGGCGCATGATCGTGCGTGAGCCGGCCAGGCGCTCATGGTCGATGCGAAGGCCGGGGACCGTGTTGCCGCCGTAGCGCAGAGGCCCAATGATCTGCTGGCTCATCGGGAGCAGATCGACGCGCTGATAGTCGATCGACTTCAAACGGAGGGCGACCTCGACCGCTGCGCAAGGATGCGATGCGGGCAACGTGTACAGCTTGACCTTCACGGGACGAGCATAATCCCCCGCCATGCTCCTGGTTGTTGACGTTGGCAACACACAGACGCACTTTGGGACTTTTCGTGGCGAAGATCTCATCGAGCACTGGCGCTTTGCGACCGTTCGCTCCTCCACGGCGGACGAGCTCGGGGCCGCTCTGCGCAACCTGCTCGAGCTGCGCGGCCTTACGTTCTCCGATCTCACCGCCTCGATCGTCTCCTCGACTGTGCCGGCGCTGGAGCCGGAATGGACGGAGATGGCCGAGCGCTATCTCCACCACGAGATGCTCGTCGTCGGGCCGGGCCTGAAGACGGGCATGGCGATTCGCTATGACAATCCGCGCGAGATCGGCGCCGACCGGCTCGTCAACGCGGTTGCTCTGCGAGAGCGCTTCAGGGGCGCCGCGGTGTGCGTGGACTTCGGGACCGCGACCACATTCGACGTGGTTTCGGCCGAGGGGGAGTATGTGGGCGGGGCGCTGATGACGGGCATCGAGATATCGCTCGACGCGCTCACCGAGCGCGGGGCGCGGCTGCCGAAAGTCGAGCTCGCTCCGCCGAAGACGGTGATCGGCAAGAACACGATCGACGCGATCCGCTCGGGGGTCGTGTTCGGCTACGCCGGAGCCGTCGACGCGATCCTGCGCCGTATCTACGACGAGCTGGGGCGCAAGGTCCCGGTCATCGCGACTGGCGGCCTCGGCAAGCTCGTCGTGCCGTTCACCGAGGAGATCGAAGACGTCGACGACCTGCTCACGCTCACAGGGCTGCGACTGCTGTACGAGCGCAACGCGGGCGTAGCGCCACAATAGGGCGATGTCCAGCCTCACAGACTCGTGGACGCTCGGCCCGCTGACGGTCCCCAATCGCGTCATGCTCGCCCCGCTCGCGGGCATCGGCAACTGGTTCGTGCGCCTGCAGGCAAAGCGCTACGGGGCGGGAATGGCCGTCTCGGAGATGGTCTCGAGCCACGCGATCTTCCACGGCAACGAGCGTACCTGCCGTGAGATGCTGCGGATCGACCCCCGCGAGCGCGAGCCCGGACCGGTGTCGGTGCAGCTGTTCGGAGGGGAGCCGGATGTGATGCGCTTGGCTGCCGCGGCGGTCGCGCGGGCGGGCGCGGACGCAATCGACTTGAACATGGGCTGTCCGGTGCCGAAGGTTTGCAAGACAGGAGCGGGGGCGGCGCTGCTTGACGATCCCGATCGCGCGGTCGCGGTCGCGAAGGCGGCGCGCGATGGGAGCGGCCTGCCGGTGACGGTCAAGCTGCGCTCGGGCCGGCGCCCTGGAGAGGAGAGCGGCTTCGACCTCGCCCGGCGTCTCGTCGAGGAGGCGGGAGTGGCCGCGATCGGCTTCCATCCGCGCTCGGCGGCCGTGCATCACAAGGGCTCTCCCGACTACGAGCTGGCGGCGCGCCTGGTGGAGACGCTCGGAGCGCCGGTGATCCTGTCGGGCGGTTTGCGCGACGCCGAGCGGGCACGCGCCGCGTTCGAGCAGACCGGCGCCGCGGCGGTGATGCTTGCGCGGGGCGCGCTCGGCAACCCGTGGCTGTTCCAGCGGTTGCTGGGCGCGCGCGAGAGCGAGCCGACGCGCGAGGAGGTGCTGAGCGAGCTGGGCTGGACGATCGACCGTGCGGTTGAGCATCTCGGGGAGGAGCGCGCGACGCGCTACGTGCGCAAGTTCTATCCCTGGTATGTCGCGCGTCTGGGCCTGGAGAAGGCTTGCGCGAAGGAGCTGGGAGAGTCCCTGCAGAGGGTCCCGACGCTGAGGGACGCTCGCTATACTGCTGCGCTCGCCGCGTGCTGAACAGCGCGGCGAGGCCCCGCTCGATGGCGGGGTTTTCATCGTCCGCACACCTCCTAATCCGCGATCGAGAGTCACATGCCGAAGGACGTCATCCTCACTCCCGAAGGCCTTTCAAAGCTCCAGGAGGAGCTCGAGTTGCTCTCAACCGCCAAGCGCCGCGAAGTCGCGGAACGGATCAAGGAGGCGCGCGAGTTCGGTGACATCTCGGAGAACTCCGAGTACGACGACGCCAAGAACGAGCAGGCGATGCTCGAGAGCAGGATCGCGACGCTGCAGGAGAAGCTGCGCATGGCGACCGTGATCGACTCGAACGAGCTGTCCACCGATGTCGTGCAGATCGGGTCGATCGTGCACGTCAAGGACGAGAAGACGGGCAAGTCCGTCAAGTACACGATCGTGGGCTCCGCTGAGGCGAGCCCGGAGGAAGCCAAGCTATCGAACGAGTCGCCCGTGGGACGCGCCCTGATAGGGCACAAGCGGGGCGATCTGGTCGCCGTGCGGGTGCCTCGCGGACCGGCACGCAAGCTGAAGATCACGAAGATCGACGTCGGGCTCAAATAGTCTCTCCGCTCACATGAGCGAGAGCGAGGAGCACGAGGCGCACGGACTGCCGGCGCTGATCGCAGAGCGCCGTGCCAAGGCGAGGCGGCTGCGCGAGGAGGGGGAGGAGCTTGCGCCCTACTCCTATCCCGGTGTGGAGCCGATCGCGGATGTGCGGTCCGCATATGAGCACCTGGAGGTGGGCGAGGAGACCGAGAAGCGCCATCGCGTGGCGGGCCGGCTGCTCGCGCGCCGCGGCGGCGGCAAGGCGGCGTTCATCGACCTGGTCGATCGCACCGGGCAGATCCAGCTGCACGCTCGCGTGGACGTGCTCGGCGCCGAGCGTTTGGAGCGCCTTTGCTCACTGGACTCCGGCGATCTGCTCGGGATCGACGGCGCGCCGCTGAGAAGCCGCCATGGAGAGCTGACGCTGCGTGTGGACGACTTCCAGGTTCTGGGCAAGGCGCTGCGCCCGCCGCCTGACAAGCATGCCGGTCTCACCGACGTCGAGACGCGCCACCGCCGGCGCGAGCTGGATTTGATCGCGAGCGCAGAGGCACGCAAGCTGTTCGCAGACCGCGCGAGGGTCATCTCGGCGGTGCGCGCCTATCTCGACGGCGAGGGCTTTCTCGAGGTCGAGACCCCCGTGCTGCAGCCGCTCTACGGCGGCGCGCTGGCGCGGCCGTTCACGACCCATCACAACGCGCTCGATCGCGAGCTGTATCTGAGGATCGCGACCGAGCTGTATCTCAAGCGCCTGATCGTGGGGGGTCTGGAGCGGGTGTATGAGCTCGGCAAGGACTTCCGCAACGAGGGCCTCTCCACCAAGCACAACCCCGAGTTCACGATGGTCGAGTGGTATGAGGCCTATGCCGACTATGTCGAGGAGGCGGCGCGGCTGGAGGAGATGGTCGCCGGCGTGGCGCTCGCCGCAGGATATGACGGCGAGATCGATTTCAAAGCGCCCTGGAGGCGCACGACGTTCGTGGGCGCCGTGCTCGAGGCGACGGGGATCGATCTGCGCGCCCATCGCGACGCCGAGTCGCTGAGCGCCGCGATATCCGAGCGGGGACTTCAGATGCCGACGGAGGGCCTCACCTGGCCGCAGCTGGCCGACGATCTGCTCTCAAAGCACGTCGAGCCGGAGTTGATCCAGCCGACGTTCGTCTTCGACTACCCGATCGAGCTCTCGCCGTTCGCACGGGCGCACCGTTCCGAGGAGGGGCTCGCCGAGCGCTGGGAGGCGTTCGCGGGAGGCATGGAGATCGCGAACGCGTTCAGCGAGCTGACCGACCCGGACGAGCAGCGCGAGCGCTTCGAGGCTCAACACCGGCTCGCGCTCGCCGGCGACGGGGATACCCAGCCCCACGACGAGCTCTTCCTGGAGGCCCTCGAGCATGGGATGCCTCCGACGGGCGGGGTCGGCGTGGGGATCGACCGGCTCGTGATGCTCCTCACAGGCCAGAGCTCGATCCGGGAGGTCGTGCTGTTCCCGGCGATGCGCGACGCATCCGCGGGCCCAGTGCCCGATCGCTGATCGGTTGTTGACCGCCCGTTAAGAAGGTCCCAGTCGGCCGTCAGGTGCCCCCTGGCCTGTTGGTAGACTGCCTGAAAGGCGTCGTGGGGCTGGCGGCAGCTTCGACGACGCCACCCCACAGAGGCGCCGCCCCCCTCGCAGGAAGGAAGCAGCACCATGTTCGAGCGATTCACAGAACGGGCCCGCCAGGTGGTCGTTCTCGCGCAGGAGGAGGCGCGCACGCTCAAGCACAACTACATAGGCACGGAGCACATCCTGCTCGGCTTGCTGCGCGAGGAGGAGGGTCTTGCGGCGCGCGTGCTGGAGAGCCTCGACATCACCGTCGAGCGGGTTCGCGCGCAGGTCGTGCGGATCGTCGGCTCCGGCGAGGAGGTCACCTCCGGCCAGATCCCGTTCACGCCGCGCGCCAAGAAGGTGCTCGAGCTGGCGCTGCGCGAGGCGCTGAGCCTCGGACACAACTACATCGGCACCGAGCACATCCTGCTCGGCCTGGTGCGCGAGAACGAGGGCGTCGCGGCGCGGATCCTGCTCGACTTCGACGCCGACAGCGAGAAGATCCGCAACGAGGTGATCCGCATGCTCTCAGGTCCCGGCGGCCGTCGCCAGGGCCAGGGCTCAGGCGCGAGCGGGGGCTCGGGCGCGGGCGAGGGCAAGAAGTCCTCCAAGCTGCTCGACCAGTTCGGGCGCAATTTGACGAGGCTCGCCGCCGACGGCAAGCTCGACCCGGTCGTCGGCAGGGAGACGGAGATCGAGCGGATCATGCAGATCCTCTCGCGTCGCACGAAGAACAACCCGGTGCTGATCGGCGAGCCGGGTGTCGGCAAGACGGCGGTGGTCGAGGGCCTGGCTCAGCGCATCACGAACGCGGATGTGCCCGAGCTGCTCAAGAACAAGCAGATCTACACGCTCGACCTGGCGGCGCTCGTCGCCGGCTCGAAGTACCGAGGCGAGTTCGAGGAGCGGCTGAAGAAGGTGATGAAGGAGATCACCCAGCGCGGCGACATCATCCTGTTCATAGACGAGCTCCACAACCTCGTCGGCGCGGGCGCGGCGGAGGGCGCGATCGACGCGGCCTCGATCCTCAAGCCCGCCCTGGCGCGCGGCGAGCTGCAGACGATTGGGGCCACCACGCTCGATGAGTACCGCAAGTACCTGGAGCGTGACTCGGCGCTGGAGCGCCGCTTCCAGCAGATCCGCGTGGAGGAGCCCACGATCGACCAGTCCGTGGAGATCCTCAGGGGTTTGCGCGACCGCTACGAGCAGCACCACAAGGTGCAGATCACCGACGAGGCCCTGCAGGCCGCCGCCGACCTGGCCTCCCGCTATATCTCCGACCGCTTCCTGCCCGACAAGGCCATCGACCTGATCGACGAGGCGGCCTCGCGGATGAGGATCAAGTCGATGACCTCTCCGCCCGCCAACAAGGAGTTCGAAGAGGAGATCGAGTCCGTGCGCCGCGAGAAGGAGGCGGCGATCGAGGCGCAGGAATTCGAGAAGGCCGCCGCGCTGCGCGACAAGGAGCGCAAGCTGGCCGGCAAGAAGCGCGAGCTCGAGGAAGAGTGGGAGTCGGGCGAGTCGGCCGAGCGTCCCGCGATCGGCGAGGAGGAGATCGCCGACATCGTGTCGATGTGGACGGGGATCCCCGTGTTCAAGCTGACCGAGGCCGAGACCCAGAAGCTGATGCGCATGGAGGACGAACTGCACAAGCGCGTCATCGGCCAGCACCCCGCGATCGAGGTCATCTCGAAGGCGATCAGGCGCTCGCGCGCCGGCCTGAAGGACCCGAAGCGCCCGACGGGGTCGTTCATCTTCCTCGGTCCCTCCGGCGTGGGCAAGACCGAGCTGGCACGGACGCTCGCGGAGTTCTTGTTCGGCGACGACGACGCGATGATCAGGATCGACATGAGCGAGTACATGGAGAAGCACTCCGTCTCTCGCCTGGTCGGCTCGCCCCCCGGCTATATCGGCTACGACGAGGGCGGCCAGCTCACAGAGGCCGTGCGGCGCAAGCCCTACAGCGTGCTGCTGCTCGACGAGATCGAGAAGGCGCACCCCGACGTGTTCAACATCCTGCTTCAGATCCTCGAGGACGGCCGGCTCACCGACGCGCAGGGCCGCACGGTGGACTTCAGGCACGCGATCGTGATCATGACCTCGAACATCGGGGCCGCGGAGATCGCGCGCAACACGCCGCTCGGGTTCGCCGTGTCCGACGACGAGACCGGAATCACCTATGAGGACATGAAGAACAGGATCATGGGCGAGCTGAAGAAGGTGTTCAGGCCCGAGTTCCTCAACAGGATCGACGATGTGATCGTGTTCCACAAGCTGCAGCGCGAGGAGATCAGGCAGATCGTCGAGCTCCTGCTTCTGCGGATCCGCGAGTCGATGGCCGAGCGCGAGCTGCAGCTGGAGCTGACCGATCCCGCCAAGGACCTGCTCGTCGAGAAGGGCTGGGACCCGGCTATGGGCGCAAGGCCGCTGAGAAGGGCAATCCAGCGCTACATCGAGGACCCGCTCGCCGACTTCGTGCTGCGCGAGAAGCTCACGCCCGGCGCGACAGTCGTGGTCAACCCCGCCCCCGAGGGCGAGGAGGGCGAGGTGCGCCTGACGATCGTCAAGCCCAAGAAGCAGAAGACGCCGGTGGGCGTCGGCGCCGGGGGCGGTGGAGGGCTGCCCGAGGCAGACGACGGCGCTCATGCCGCCGACGAGCGCCACGACGGCGACGACGAGCATCCGGCTGAGCAGCAGTAGGCCGCTGAGCAGCTCACGTCCCGCAGCCGGCGCCGAGCGCGCGCTCCTGTCCATCGCGCAGATGGTTGACGGCGATTGGCCGGCAGTCGCGCGTATCTACGCCGCCGGCATCGCGACGGGCGCGGCGACGTTCGAGCGCGAGGTGCCCAGCTACGAGCGCTGGCGCGCCGCCCGTGTCGAGGAGCCCTGTCTGGTCGCCCGCGGCGACGGGGGCGGCGTGCTCGGCTGGGCGGCGCTCAGCCCCGTGTCGGCACGCCGCGTGTACCGCGGAGTGGGGGCGGTGAGCATTTATGTCGACCCGGCACACGCCCGCATGGGGATTGGGCGCGCGCTGCTGCTCGCCCTGATCGAGGGCTCCGAGCGCGCCGGCTTCTGGACGCTTCAGGCGGGCATCTTCCCCGAGAACGAGGCCTCAATCACACTGCACGAACGCTGCGGCTTTCGGCTCGTCGGGATCCATGAGCGCATCGGCAGGATGCGCGACGGCAGCTGGCGCGACGTGATGCTGTACGAGCGTCGCTCAGAGATCGTCGGCCGAGAGAACGGCTGATCGATCTTGGATGGGCCGCCCTCTCCGGGGGCGGCCGACGGCGTTGCAGGCGCGCCTCATCGGCTCGCTTCGCAGAAAGGCGTCGTGGCCGGCGCGTAGTCTCATCGAGTGGCCCGCGCCCAGACCATCCACATCTGCTCCCAGTGCGGCTTCTCCTCGGCTCAGTGGCATGGACAGTGTCCCGGCTGCGAGGGATGGAACACGCTCGTCGAGGAGCGTGCCCCGGCCGGTGGCCCGGACGCGAGAGGGGCCCGCGCGCGCGGCGGCGGTGCTCGCAAGGGCTCCCCGTCCGCGCCACCGGTTCGCCTGCGCGAGGTGGCGAGCGCGCCGCTCGCACGCCTGAAGACCGGTATAGGCGAGCTCGATCGCGTGCTCGGGGGCGGGCTGGTGCCGGGCTCGCTCGTGCTGCTGGGGGGCTCTCCCGGGATCGGCAAGTCGACGCTCACGAACATGGCGCTCGGCAATCTCGCGGGCGCCGGTCTCAGCACGCTCTATGTCAGCGGCGAGGAGTCCCCCGAGCAGGTGCGCCTGCGCGCAGAGCGGCTGTCGAGGAGCGCCCTGGATGTGCCTGTGCTCGCGGAGACCGATCTCGACGCCGTGCTCGATGCTCTCGCCACTCACGCGCCAGCGGTGTGCGTGATCGACTCCGTGCAGACGCTGCGCTGCAGCGAGCTGTCAGGCTCGCCGGGCTCGGTCGGTCAGGTGCGGGAGGTGGCGGCCCGCATCATGGAGCTCGCCAAGGCACGCGATATCGCTGTGGTGCTCGTCGGCCATGTCACCAAGGACGGGGCGCTCGCGGGGCCACGCGTGCTCGAGCACCTGGTCGACTGCGTCCTTCAGTTCGAGGGTGAGCGCGAGCGCCCCTATCGTGAGCTGCGGGCCCTGAAGAACCGCTTCGGCTCGACCAACGAGGCGGGGCTGTTCGAGATGCGCCAAGGTGGGCTGGTGGAGGTGCTCGACGCCTCCGCGCGCTTCGTCGCCGAGGCGACCCGCGCTCCGGGCAGCGTCGTGCTGGCCGCGATGGAGGGCTCCCGGCCGCTGCTCGTCGAGGTCCAGGCGCTCGTGGCGCCGTCCGAGCTCGAGCAGCCGCGGCGGGTGGTGTCGGGCCTCGATCGCAATCGGCTGGCGCTCGTGCTCGCGATCCTCGGTCGCCACGGTCGCGTCGGCGTTGGCGGCCATGACGTGTTCGTCAACGTGGTCGGCGGCGTTCGCGTCGAGGAGCCCGGCGTCGATCTGGCGATCGCCCTGGCGGTCGCCTCCGCCGCGCGGGGAGTGCCTTTGAACGGCTCGCCGTGCGCCTGCTTCGGCGAGCTGGGCCTCACCGGCGAGCTGCGCTGGGTGGGGCATCCCGAGCGAAGGCTCGCCGAGGCCGCCAGACACGGGCTCTCGAGCGTGTTGGCGCCACCCGGCAGCGGCGAGGGAGCTCGTGAGGCATTCACCCTGCGCGAGGCGCTCGCCGCCGTCCTGCCGGCCGCGCGTCGGCCGGCCCGCGCCGCAGCGTAAGAATGACCATACCCCAAGGGACGGGGTAAACAAACGGTAAATGCCGTAGAATGGGGTGTCGTGGCCTCACGATCCGGCGAAGACTTCGACACTGACGGACGACTGGAGCCGCGGCTTGTGAGAGCGCTGGAGATGGTGGCTCCGGGCACCGCGCTGCGCGAGGGGATCGAGAGCATTCTGCAGGCGCGCACCGGCGGGCTGATCGTGATCGGCGAGCCCGAGGAGCTCAGCTTCCTGTTCTCGGGCGGCATTAAGCTCGAGATCGACTACACGCCGGCGTTCCTCTATCAGGTGGCCAAGATGGACGGCGCGATCATTCTCAGCGCGAACGCCACCAAGATCTCGATGGCCAACGTCCAGCTGATGCCGGACCCGACGATTCTCTCGCACGAGACGGGCACCCGCCACCGCACGGCCGAGCGCGTGTCCAAGCAGACCGACGCGCTCGTGATCGCGATCTCCGAGCGCCGCCAGGTCGTCTCGCTGTACGTCGACGGCGTCAAGTACATCCTCGAAGACATCACGGTTGTGCTGTCGAAGGCCAACCAGGCGCTCGCCACGCTCGACAAGTATCGCCAACGCCTCGACCAGGTCTCCACCCGCCTGACGGCGCTGGAGTTCGAGGGCGGCGTGACGCTTCACGACGTGCTCACAGTGCTGCAGCGCTCCGAGCTCGTGACGCGCATGGCGGTGGAGATCGAGCGCTACATAGTCGAGCTCGGCAGCGAGGGCCGTCTGATCGAGATGCAGCTCGAGGAGACGATCCTCGGCACTACCGCCGAGAAGGCGGCGCTCGTGCAGGACTACCTCGCCGACTACACCGATGAGGCATACACGACCGCGCTCGATCAGATCGGCCGGCTCGCTCATCAGGATCTGCTCGACTTCGGCCGGCTCGCGGAGCTGCTCGGATACGACCGCAAGCTCAACACGCTGGACTACCCCGTCTCGCCGCGCGGCTACCGCATCCTCGGGCGCATCCCGCGCCTGCCGAAGCTCGTCGTCACGCAGATCGTGAACGAGTTCGGAGGTCTGGACGAGCTGCTTGCGGCCACCGATTCGGAGCTCGAGACGGTCGAGGGAGTGGGGGAGATACGCGCGAAGGACATCCGCGAGGGCCTACGCCGCCTGCAGGAGATCAACCTCGTGGACCGCTACCTGCAGACGTGACGAACACTTGACACAGGCCGGCCCCGTTGCCGGCGTGACGAAGGAGGACATCATTCCCCAAACAATTGAAGAGGCAGATCTCATCGAGGAGCTCGAGGTGAGGAGCGAGCTCGAGAACATCGAGTTCGAGCTCGGTGACCATGTCGTCTATCCCCATCACGGGGCCGGCAAGGTCATGAGCAAGGAAGCGATGGAGGTTCTCGGCACGACCCGTGAGTATCTGACGATCAAGATCCTCCACAACGACATGACGGTAAAGGTTCCCACCGAGAACGCGGCTCTCGCGGGGCTGCGCAGAGTGATCGACGAGGAGACCGTCAAGAAGGTGCTCGACGTGCTTCAGGACGAAGTGTCGGAGATGCCCAAGAACTGGAACCGGCGTTTCAAGCACAACCGCGACAAGATCAAGACGGGCGACATCTATGAGCTGGCCGAGGTCGTTCGCAACCTCGCGCTTCGCGAGTCCGAGAAGGGACTCTCCACCGGCGAGAAGCAGATGTTCACGCGCGCCAAGAAGATTCTCGCCTCCGAGCTGATGTATGCGCTCGACAAGGACGAGACCGAGGCCGAAGGCTATCTCGACGAGCTGCTGTCCAGC
>Ga0307372_10010793_pt1 | contig 12306 bp, 9 predicted proteins | sample OX1MG_FD_202533 | JGI IMG/M metagenome (GOLD analysis project Ga0307372, IMG submission 202533) | Soil microbial communities from Risofladan, Vaasa, Finland - OX-1 | ecosystem: Environmental > Terrestrial > Soil > Coastal area > Acid sulfate soil | place: Finland: Risofladan, Vaasa | collected...
GCCGCGCAGGCTGTTCGCGAGGCCAGTCGCGCTGCTCGCCAGCCGCTGCGCTCGCTGCCGCTCCCAGACCTCGGCCGGCAGCCGCGCCTGGCTGGCAAAGAGGGGGATGCGCTCCCACTCGTCGACGAACGCCTCGACGCCGTCGCGCTCGATGCGCACGGCGAGTGCCTCGTCGGAGCGCACGCGGGCCGCGCGCTCCACCGGGTCGTCGATCCCCGGCGACGCGCTCTCCAGCACCAGGGCACTCAGCCGCTCGGGCGCCGCCAGCGCCAGGTGCAGCGCCACCCGGCCGCCCATCGAGTAGCCGAGCACGGCCGCCCGCGCGATCGCGAGCGTGTCGAGCAGGGCGACGAGGTCCGCGACCGCGGACTCGATCCGGTAGCGCTCTGGGCCGGCCGGCGCGTCCGAGCGTCCGTGGCCGATCAGGTCGACCGCGACGACGTCGAAGTGGTGTCTGAACGTCTCCAGCTGCGGCGCCCAGGACGCGCCGCTGCCGGTGAAGCCGTGCAGCAGGAGGAGCGGCGGGCCGCTCCCGGCATGCTCCGCGCGCTCGACGTGGAGACGGAGCCCGTTGACCGCGACCGTCGTCACGCCGGCACCTCACCGGCCAGCGCGGCCGAGACGGCGCGCCACATCTCGCGGTGCAGCACGACGTTGTGCTCCCGCTCGGTCGGCACCTCGACGATGTGCAGTCCCGGCGACGAGACGGCGCGGGTCAGCGCCTCGCGGAAGCCGTCCCAGCCGTCGACACGGGTGAAGGACGCGCCGTAGAGCGCGGCGGCGGCCCGGAAGTCGAGCCCGTGCGGCGTGCCGAAGAGGGCCTCGAAGTGCTCGGGGTAGGCTGCCTGGGGCAGGAACGAGAAGATGCCGCCGCCGTCGTTGTTGAGGAGCACGATGGTGGCGTTCAGGCCGTGGCGCCCGGCGGCGAGCAGCCCGTTCATGTCGTGGTAGAGGGAGATGTCGCCGATGGCCAGCACCAGCGGGCCCGCGCTCGCCGTGCTGGCCCCGAGCGCGCTCGAGACGACGCCGTCGATCCCGTTGGCGCCCCGGTTCGAGAGGAAGTGGATGGGCCGCTCGCCGCGCGGGAAGAAGGTGTCGAGATCCCGCACCGGCATGCTATTGCCGGCGTAGACGGTGCTCCCCTCCGGCAGGAGCTCCGCCAGTTCGGCGAAGACCTTCCCCTCGAACAGCTCGTCCATCCCCGCCAGCTGCGCCGCGATCGCGCCGCGCGCCGCCCGGTCCGTCGCTTGCCAGCGCGTCAGCCACGCGGCACTCGCGGGCTCCTCCGCGCCCAGCGCGGCCGTCAGCGCGTCGCACAGCCGGGCCGGCGCGGCGTGGACCATGCGCGCGGCGAGCAACGCCGGGTCCTCCCAGCCGTCTCCTCCGTCGACGACGATCTGCCGCACCGCCGGGTGTCGCTGCAGGTAGAGCAGCACCGGTTTGGACGTCGGCATGGCGCCGAAGCGCAGCACGACGTCGGGCACGAGCTCGTCGACCAGCGCCGGGTCGCGCAGGAAGGCGTCGTAGGCGTCGAGGACCACGTCGTCGACGTGGGGGCCGCGGCGGACGTGTGAGAGCGGGTCGGCCAGCAGCGGGAAGCGCAGGCTGCGCGCGAGGCGGGTCACCGCGGGAGCCAGTGCCGGGTCACCCTGCGGCCCGCAGACGATCAGGCCCCGCTGGGCGCCCGCCAGCTCGCGCGCCAGCGCGCGAATCGCCTCGGGGTCGAGCAGCCGCTGCCCGCACGTAACCGTCGTGTACGGCGCGCCGTCCGGTCGGCCGTCCCGGGCGATCCGGTCACCCTCGCTCGTGGCGTCGACGCCAGTGGGCGGCTCCGGCGGGAGCGGCATGAGGGGCTCGCGGAAGGGGAAGTTCAGATGCACCGGGCCGGACGGATCCGCCAGCGCCGTCGCCACCGCCCGATCGGCCAGTACCCGGGCGTAGCGCAGCAGATCAGGCGTCGCCTCCGGGAGCGCCGCGTCGACGAACCACTTGACCAGGCCGCCGTAGAGCTGGACCTGGTCGATCGCCTGGGGCGCCCCGACGTCGCGCAGCTCGTGCGGCCGGTCGGCCGTGAGCACGACCAGCGGCACCCGGGCGTAGCGCGCCTCGACCACGGCCGGCAGGAACTCGGCGGCCGCCGTGCCGGACGAGCACAGGACGGCTACGGGCCCGCGCCGGATCTTAGCCATGCCCAGCGCGAAGAAGGCAGCCGAGCGTTCGTCGAGGTGCGACCAGAGGCGGATGCCGCCGTGCCGGGCGAGCATGACCGCCAGCGGGGTCGAGCGCGAGCCGGGCGCGTAGCAGACGTGGCGCACCCCGGCTCGGGCGAGCTCGTCGACGAACGCGCCGACGTAGGCAAAAGTTACCTGCTCCTGCCGCACTCTCCGGCCTTCCTCACCCGCAGCACGTGTTCAGAGCCGACAGCATCGGCCGCAGCTTGACGTTGGTCTCGGCGTACTCGGCGTCCGGGTCGGAGTCGCCCATGACCCCGCAGCCGCCGAACAGCGACGCCTCTCGCCCGGCCACCAGCGCCGAGCGCAGCGCGACGGCGAACTCGCCGCTGCCGTCCCGTCCGACCCAGCCGACCGGCCCCGCGTACCAGCCGCGGTCCAGCCCCTCGTGCTGGCGGATGTAGGCGAGCGCCGCGTCGTTCGGGAAGCCGCCAACGGCCGGCGTGGGGTGCAGCCGCGCCACCAGGTCCAGCAGCGTCGCGCCCTCGTCGAGCCGCGCCGTCACCGGCGTGTAGAGGTGATGGACATTCCGCACGGTGAGCAGCGCCGGCTCGCTCGGGGCCTCGACCTCGATGCAGGTGCCGTCCAGCGCCTCGCGCAGCGCCCGCACGACGATGGCGTGCTCAGTCAGGTTCTTGGCGCTCGCCAGCAGGTCCGCGCCGAGCCGCTCGTCCTCCTCCGGCGTCGCCCCGCGACGGATCGAGCCGGCCAGGCAGGTGGCGCGCACGTCGCGGTCGCGCACCTCGACCAGGCGCTCCGGGGTAGCTCCCAGGAAGACCCGCTCACCCCGCGCCACGGCGAAGACGTAGCAGGTCGGGTAGCTCTCGCGCAGCCGAGCCAGCGCGGCGGGGACGTCGAGGGGCGCCTCGGCCGAGACCCGGACCTCCCGCGCCAGAACCACCTTCTCCAGTTCGCCACGACGGATCGTCGCCGCGCCCTCGGCCACGGCTGCCCGCCACGTCTCGCCCGGCAGCACCTCGTGAACCTCGCCGGGGGATGCTCCCGGCTGAGATCCCGCCGGAATCGGCATCTGAGCGGCGGACTGCAGCAGCGCATCCCGCTGGCGCAGCAGCGCGGCGGCTTCGGCCGCCGGGTCGCTGTCGGGCCACACGAGCAGGCTCAGCGTCAGCCGGCTCTCGGCGCCGTAGATGGTCAACAGCAGGCGCGGCAGGACCAGCCGGGCGTCGGGGAAGCCGTGCCAGAGTGCGGTCGACGGACGCTCGGGATCGAAGGCGAAGCCGCCGAGCAGGGTCGGCCCGGTGCGGGGGATCGGTCCGGTGAGCGACTCGATCAGCGCGTTCCGCAGGAGATCCCGCCAGGCGGCTCCGGCCCGCTCGAACCGCCCGCGCCCCTCCGGCTCGAGCGCGTACGCCACGCCGACGCCGGCCAGCGCGAAGTCCGCCGACGGCAGCGCCCAGAGGACGCGGTCGGTCGCGATCGCGGATCCGGCCGCGAAGAGTGCCAGCGGATCGACCTCAGGCGCCCGCTCCACCAGGCTGACCAGCACCGGCCCGCGGACGGCGCGGGCTCGCGCGTGACCGAGCTCGACGAGGCGTGCGAGGTCGCCGCCAGTCGCCGTCCCGTCCGCCAGGGTGAAGCGGGTTGCCATACTCATCTCCCGTCTACTCGGCTATTCGGCCGGAGCGCCGACGCTGCGCCGCAGGATGGCGCGCAGCGTCGGCGCCATCGTCTCGAGCGGCGTCGGGTCCGGGTCGAGCACCCAGTCGGTGACGATCTCGTAGATGGCGCCGAACCAGGCCATGCCGGCCACCCGGACGTCGATCGGGGCGATGGCGCCCTGGGCGACAGCCTCCGCGAGGTGGCGAGCGATCAGGTCGGCAAATGTGCGGTGAATCTCGTAGAGCTTGCGATTGAACTCGCGCCCCGCACCGGGCGCGTCGACCAGGAAGAGGCGCGCCAGCGAGCGGTGCGAGCCGAAGGTGTCGAGCACGACTTCCAGCGCGGCATCGACCCGGGCGAGCGGGTCGGGCTCGGCGGCGATGGCCGCCTCGGCGCGCGTCATCAGGAGCGCCGCCATCCGGTCGACCAGCGCCAGGAAGATCGCCTGCTTGTTCGGGAAGTGGAAATAGAGGCCACCCTTGGAGGTCTCGGAGGCCGTGGCGATGTCATCCATGGCGGCGTCGCGGTAGCCACGACGGGTGAAGACGGCCAGCGCCGCCTCCAGGATCCGCTCGCGCCGCAGCTCGCCACGCCCCTGCTCGCGGGACACCCCGCCCTCCGTCCGGCTCACCGAAGAACCGACCGACGCGTCGGTCGGTTTCTATGATAGCAGGCTGGATGCCGCGGCGGGATGGCTCAGCTGGGAGGCGGGTCCCGGCGCGCGCCTGATCCGGCGCGCAGCTCGGCGATGGCGATGCCCGACTCGCCGGCCACGGCGTAGAGCAGGTAGACGTGCCCGCCCTCGCGGAAGATGCAGGGGTCGCGCAGCTGGCGCACGGGGCCGGCGACGAGCCCCCGATGAGACGGCTCGAGCGGCAGGCCGGCTCCCTCGTAGTCCGTCGCCGGCTCGAGCACGAGCTCGGGCGGCGATGCGCGCCAGGCGTGCCAGTCGTCCTTCAGCGCGATCCGCGAGACCAGGATGCGCTCCGGGGAGTCGCCGGCGTTGGTGAAGAAGACCGAGAGGGTGTCGCCGTCGAGCAGCAGCGCGGTGTGGCGCTGGTTCGGGCCGAAGAGCGTCGGCCCCTCCGCAAAGCCGGTCAGGCCGTCGCGTGAGCGGGAGAGGACGCCCGGCATGCCCAGCGCCAGCCACCAGCGGCGCCAGCGCACGACACGGAAGTAGGGCCGGCCGAGCAGCTCGGGACGGGCGGTGAAGTGGAGGCCGTCGGGCGACAGCGCGACGCGCGTGTGCTGCCCCGCCAACCCGCCCCCTGCTGGAAGCGGCAGCACCCCCGGCCGCTCGCGCGGGCCCGGCGCGCTCGGGTCGTCGGCACCGTGGAAGTAGAGCCGGATCTCGCGGCACTCCTCGTCGACGTGCACGTCGGGCGAGGCGAGGTGGCCGGCAAAGCCGGAGTCGGCCAGCGGAAGCAAGCCCGGCGTATAGATCCGCCAGGGGCCGGCCAGGTCGTCGGCAAAGGCTAGCCGGATGAAGCGCCCGTCATGGTGCGCGAAGTAGAGGTAGTAGCGGCCGAGCGGCTGTGGCAGCCAGTCCGGCACCCGGATGAGCGACGGCCCGTTGACGTTGTCGCCCATGCGGGCGTCCAGGTTGGGCCGGACAATGGGGTTCGTCGCGAACCGCTCCACCCGCACCGCGTCACACCTTCCGCCCGCGATCCCTCGCTCACTCCGCGAAGAAGCGCTGCAGTTCCGCGTACGTCTCGTCAGGCGCCTCTTCGGGCAGGTAGTGACCGCAGTCGACGACACGCCCGCGCACGTCGTCCGCCCAGTCGCGCCAGACGCCGAGCACGTCGTACCAGACGTCGAGCGGGTCGCGCGCCCAGAGTGCCAGTAGCGGACAACTGACGCGCCGCCGGCCGCGATCGGCCTCATCGAGGGCGTAGTCGATCGTCGCCGCCGCGCGATAGCCCTCGCACATGGCGTGGATCGTGGCCGGATCGCGCAGATACTCCAGGTAGTCGGCCAGCGCCTCGGGATCGGCGACCGCGGGCACGCGGTCCAGCAGCGGCAGGTAGAACGCATCCGGATCGGCTCCGATCAGCCGCTCGGGCAGCGGAGCCGGCTGTGCCAGGAAGAACCACATCCAGAACGTCAGGCCGAAGTCCATGTCGGCGCGCCGGAAGGCGTCCCCGGTCGGGACGATGTCCAGCACCGCGAGCTTGCGGACGCGGTCCGGATGATCGAGCGCGAGGCGGTAGGCACAGCGGCCGCCGCGGTCGTGACCGGCGACGAAGAACCTATCGAAGCCGAGGCGATCCATCAGCGCGACCATGTCCCGCGCCTTGGCGCGCATCGAGTAAGGCGCGTGGTCGGGGGTCGAGGGGGGCTTGGAGCTGCCGCCGTAGCCGCGCAGGTCCGGCGCGACGACGGTGAAGTCGGCCGCCAGCCGCGGCGCGATCCTGTGCCACATGGCGTGCGTCTGGGGATGGCCGTGCAACAGCAGCAGGGGCGGACCGCTGCCGCCATGGCGCACGCGTAGGTCGACCGCGCCGGTCGAGATGGTGGAGAGCGTGAAACCGTCGAACATCGCGGCAGCCCCTCCGTCTACCGGGGCCGACGTGCGCGCTCGCCCGTCCCGCGTGATGGACTGCAGGGTCGTGCGGGAACCGGATCGAGGCTCTCGCGGTCAAGGACGCGACGTCTCGACCATGCCCAGCAGCCGTGAGAGGGCCATCATACCGCAGCCCACCGGCGTGCCGGCCGGGGACACCTGGGAAGCACTTTCCATATCTTCAGGAGGCACTCGTCTCGAGCGTGCGCAGGGCCGCGGGGAGGGTCGCGAGGTCGTCGATCCGCAGGCGGGCGCGGGCGGCCCCGGGGCGCGGCGCCTGGAGGTAGCCCCACGGCCCGCGCCGCAGGAAGATCGCGACCATACCGGCATCGGCGGCCGGGACCACGTCGTTGTCGACCCGGTCGCCGACGTAGGCGATCTCGCCGGGCGGCAGTCCCAGACGCGCGGCGAGGCCGGTGAAAAACGCCCGCGCCGGCTTGGCCGCGCCGAGCGACTCAGGGAGCGCGATCAGGTCGAAGGGCATCCCCAGAGCCTCGAGCCAGGCGGAGGCTCTGGCCGGCTGGTTGCCTGCGGCGACGACCTGGTAACCCGCGCGGGCGAGCGCCTCGAGACAGGGGATCACGTCCGGGTAGAGGTCGTCGCGGCTGTAGCCGAAGGCGGCGCCGGCCGCGACTCGCCGCTCCCACTCGGCGCGCAGGTCGATGCCCGGGCGGAAGAGCTCGAAGACGCGGCGGTGCGGCTCGCCCCGGTCGATCACGGCGCCGAGGGCGGCGAAGAAGGTAAAGTGCGGTATGCCGAGCCAGTCCGCCCAGCCCGCCCACTGGCGCGTCTCGTCGACCAGCGTCTCCCCGACGTCGAAGCAGACCGCCCGGATCGCCATCCCCGACCTCCGATCGTGCGCATCTGAGCGCTCCACGGGCATCCTCGGTAGGATCTCCGGCCCTGATATGCCCGGTTCAGACGGGCCGGGCGCGATCAATCGCGCCCCTACGAGTCGAACCCGTGTCTCAGCCAGCCTGCGCCGGGCAGGTTACAAATCTGCCCCGACCGTCACGAGCGCGACGGTTCAGCACCGCGCGCATGCCCGGGCCGGCCTATGCCCAGACGACGCGCTCGAGCGAGCCGTCCATCGCGTAGCGCGCCAGGCCCAGCACGACCGGCTCGCGGCCATGCGGGTCCCGCGCCAGGTCCTCGATCAGGCGCGGGATCACCTGGGCCGTGTTCTCGATCACGTCGAGGTCCGCGATCTCCGCCGCCCTAACCCAGGCGAGCGTCCCCTCGGCGCACTCCGGCAGCACCGGCTCGCCCAGCGTGCCGGTGAAGTATAGGAGGACGGTCAGCGGCTCACCTGGCCTGGCATGGACCAGCACCCGGCGCAGGGCGAAGGACGTGACCGCATCCGCCGGCAGGCCCGTCTCCTCGACCAGCTCCCGCAACGCCGATGCCCGCAATCTGCCGAGTTCGTCCGGCTCGACCCGCCCGCCGATACCCGTCCAGCGCCCCGGAGCGAAGCGCTTGCCGGCGGCGCGCCGCAGCAGCAGGTAGCGCCCCTGACAGGTCAGCAGCAGCAGGCTGTAGGCCTCGAGCCGGTCGGGGCGCGCCGCCTCCATGCACGGACTCCACTCACGCGAACGCGCCGACGGGCTTGTTCTTCCCGGTATCATCAAGTGACGATCGGGCGCGCCATCGTTGACAAGGTGTACGTACACTCGGTACAGTGTAACAGCGTACCAGAGCGCACCGTCCCCTGGACAGGCTCAAGACCGAGGTGGCACCGCGATGGCGATATCCGCAGACCCGCGCCGGCCGGCAATCGAGACGCTGTACCCCTTCCGCTCGGCTCCGCCGAAGGTGCAACTGGTGCGCGCCGAGTCGGCTGAGCACGCGGTCGGCCTGACGATCGCCGCCGCCTGGTCCTGCTACGGCGCGCGGCCGTCACGCGTCGACACCGTGCTCAAGCTGCTCGACCTGGCGCTCGACGAGCCCGGCGACGAGGTGCGCCCGGCCCGGCGTGCCCGCGCCCGGCGGCTCTACCGCGACCTGTTCGAGGCGGGGCACCACACGACGTACCAGCATGCCAACTTCGTCTTCGTGCTGGACGGCGTCTCGCGGCTGGCGATCTGGTCCTTCTTCCACCACCACCCGTACTACAACTCGGAGCAGGTGTCCCAACGCTACCGCGAGGTCAGCGGCAAGACGATGGTCACGCCCGACCTCCCCGAGCCGCTGCAGCCGGTCTACGGCGAGGCGACCGAGCGGGCCCTCGCCGGCTACCGGCGCCTGACCGAGCTACTGACGCCGGACCTGACGGCCCGCTACGCGTCGGTCTTCCCGGCGCGGGCCCGGGCGCGCGGCCCCGAGGCCGCGGAGCGGGTGCGGCGCGACGTGCAGCGCAAGGCGCAGGAGGTAGCGCGCTACGTCCTGCCGCTGGCGACGCCGGCCCATCTCTACCACACCATCAACGGCCTGACCCTGCTGCGCTACCACGTGCTGGCCAACCAGCTCGACGTGCCGGGTGAGGTGCGCTACCTGGTCAACCGCATGGTGGGTGAGGTGCTGGCGGTCGACCCAGACTTTCTGGGCACGCCGGACGCGCCGCTCGATCTGGAGGTACTGGCGGCCGAGGACACGCTGGAGCACCGAGCGCTCACGGACCTGCAGGCAAACCTGGCGCAGCCCGGCGACGAGGCGTTCTTCCGCGAGTTCGACGAGGGCCTGGGCGGCTACGACTCCAAGCTGGTCGGCTACAACCCCGAGGCGGAGCATCTGCTGGCGAGCGCCGTGCGAACCGTGCTTGGCCGCTCCCGCGCCGATCTGCCGGACGCCGAGGCGATCGCGCTGGTGCTCGACCCGGCGCGCAACCAATACCTGGGCCACCCCCTCTTCCTGGCGATGAACTCCAAGCTGATGCAGACGCTCAACCACGTCCCGTTCACGTTCCAGAAGCGGATCAGCGGGGCCGAGGAGGCGCAGAACCAGCGGCACCGGGGGACGCTCTCCTCGAGCCCGGTCCTGTCCGCGCACCTGCGCCGCGAGCCGGACGTGATCGTGCCGCACGACGTGGCGCGACTGCCGGAGGCGCTGGCGGAGTACGAGGCGACGATCGGCGCGCTCTGGGAGGCCAAGAACCGGCTGCTCGACGCCGGGGTGCCGGCCGAGCAGGTCCTCTACCTGCTGCCGAACGCGCACCGGGTGCGCTTCTACGAGAGCGGCACGCTGCTGACCTACTTCTGGAAGTGGGTCAAGCGCCTGTGCTTCGACGCGCAGCGCGAGATCTGGGAGACGGCGCGCCAGGAGACCGAGCAGGTGGGCCGGGTGCTGCCCGGAATCGGCCACTACGTCAGCCGGCCGCCCTGCGTGCTGCGCAGCGAGTCGGGCGCGCGCCCGGTGTGCCCAGAGGGCGAGCGCTATTGCGGCGTGCCGGTCTGGCGCGGCTACGATTTCGCCACTTTCTCGGAGCGCCGCGTCCTCTGATCCCTGGTCGGCGTCATTCGAGGAGCACCCAGACACATGGAACGGCGCGGGCGGGCCGCACCGTTCAATTGAACGCCCGATCGATTCTCGATGCCGCTACGGTATCCATCCCCGCGACTGCAGGTCGTCCGCGCCCAGTCGGCGGAGCAGCACTGTGTACGGCTCGGGGTTGTTCGGGTGGTACTCGAACACCGCCCGCTCGAAGTACTGCGTCACCAGCCCCGTCTGCGGGTCGACGAACTCCTCGCTGATCGGGTAGCCGAACAGCGCCAGCGACTCGCGGAAGGAGACGCCGGGATCGCCCAGGTCCAGGCCGTGCAACTGCCAGTAGCTCTTGAAGCCGAAGCACACCCGGTGGCCCGTCTCCGCGAAGAACCGGCAGTTGGCGTCGGATTGGGTGTCTTGAGGCAGCGGCTGGAAGGCCGGGGCCGCGTATAGTCCTCGCCGCTCGGCATCGCTGAAGCCGAGCAGGCCGAGTTGGAACTCGTAGGGCGTGCCCCGATCCGTGGGGTGCCACTCGAAGCGCTGCCGCTCGGTGTACTGGACGGTGAAGCCGTTCTCGGTGAACTCCTCGGTCAGGGGATAGCCGAAGACGGGCAGGCCACCGTTGCGCTCCCAATAGGCCTTGAAGCCGTAGGCCAGCGCGTGGTCGGTCGGCGGGAAGTAGACGCGATCGTCCGTGCGCGGGAACGGCGCGATAGGCGTGGCGGGGTTCGTCACGGGCGTGTCGGTCGGGCGGAGCTTCACCACGAAGGCGTCCGTGCCGCCGACGCCCAGGTGGTACGACAGGTCACCGGTGGTCCAGCCGCCCACGTAGACGTTCGCCGAGGCATCGACCGCGATGCCGCGCGCGTCGGTGTCACCGACGCTGGCGATCCACGTGGTCCAGCCCTCAGACCCGTCCCCCCGGTACTCGCGGACGAAGACGTCCAGCCCGAAGCCGCTCCACCAGCCCAGCGATGCGTCGCTGGCGGTGCCGACCAGGTAGACGTTGGCCCGGCCGTCGACCGCCACGCCCCACACGGCGGCGGACCCGCCCGTGCCGAACTGGCGCGCCCAGCCGTCCGTGCCGTCCGCGTGGTACTGGCGCACGTAGCCGCCGAATCCAGTCCCAGCCACATAGACGTTACCCAGGCTGTCCGCCGCAATGCCGTTGGCCGTGGTCGGACCGCCCGTGCCGAAGTGGCGGGACCAGAGGATGCCGCCGCCGGGCGCGTACTTGCGCACGACGACATCGTAGTCCGGCGTGGCCGTGAAGGTGCCGACGGCCGATCGGACCACGTAGACGTCACCGCGGCTATCGACCGCGGCGCCGGTGGCGCGGTCCCAACCCGCGCCGCCGAACTCGCTTGTCCAGCCCTCGCTGCCGTCCGAGCGGTACTGGCGAACGAAGGCGTCGTACTCCCCGGCGTTGGTCTGGCCGGGGAAGGCGCCCCAGGTCTCACCGACGACGTAGACGTCGCCGGCCGCGTCCGCCGCGACGCCCCAGGCCCCGTCGATCTCAGAGGTGCCGAACTGGCGCGTCCAGCCCTCGGACCCATCGGCATGATACTGGCGCACGAAGGCATCGCCGTTCCCGGCGTAGGTGAAACCCGGGAACGCGGCCGCGGTGCTTCCGGCCAGGTAGATGTTGCCGGCCCCGTCGACTGCCACGCTGCTAACGAAGTCGTAGTCGTCGGTGCCGAACTGCCGCGTCCAGACGACGGCGCCGTCCGCCGCGTACTTGCGCAGGAAGCCATCGTCGGGCCTGCCACCGGTCCGGTCTTGGAGGATCCCGGCGGTATTCCCCGCCACGTAGACGTTCCCCGCCGCGTCGACCGCGACGCCGTGAGCCTCGTCCCGGTCGACAGTGCCGAACTGATCGCTCCACTCGGTGATGGGCGTCTGGGCGGCCGCGGGGACCGCCGGCAGGAGCACCAGGAGCAGGGCGAGCAGCCCGAGCAGGCGGGCAGGAAGTGAGCGAGTCACGGGGTCCCTCCTCATCCGAGCGGACCGGCGGCGGGGCAGTGGGAGTCGCGCATCCCTGGAAGCCGGGCCGCGAGGGTCACACTGATCTACATACGATCTTCGCCCGAAGGGCGTGGAGAAGGTGTGAAGCCGGTTGGCCGGAATGTCACAGGATCGTGATCGGGCCGGGAGTGGCCCGCTATGGGCGAGGTCGATCTGCGGGAATCAGTCGGCGCCCGAACCACCGAGACGGGACGGATCCCGCGGCAGCCTGCCGGCTCAGCCGGAGCGCCGGAAGGCGCCCTCCGCCGGCTCGTCCGCCAGCCGCGCGATCGCCTCGCCCTGGTGCCGCAGGGTGTGGCGAAGCTCCTCGGGCGCGCGCACGCGCAGCCCGCAGCAGAGTTGGACGAGTGCGTGGGCGAGACGCTCGAGGTCGTCGACCTCACAGCGCAGCAGCGTCCGCTCGCCCAGTGGCTCCAGCCGGGCGTATCCGGGTGGGAGGCGGCG
>Ga0307372_10010795_pt1 | contig 12305 bp, 9 predicted proteins | sample OX1MG_FD_202533 | JGI IMG/M metagenome (GOLD analysis project Ga0307372, IMG submission 202533) | Soil microbial communities from Risofladan, Vaasa, Finland - OX-1 | ecosystem: Environmental > Terrestrial > Soil > Coastal area > Acid sulfate soil | place: Finland: Risofladan, Vaasa | collected...
GCGAGGCGACGAAGTGGATGCCGAAGCGCTCGAGGTCGTAGTAGGGATTGGCGAGGGCGGCGATCTCGGCTTCGCAGCCGTTGCAGGAGCCGGCGTCCACTTGGCGGATGTTGAGGGCGCGGCCGAAAAGCTTGTGGATGGCATCGGCGGGGACGGGCGGGGCTGGCGGGGCGGCGGCGGGTGGGCCGTCGAGGCGCCAGCGCTGGACCAAGTGGGCGCGGGCGACGCCGCAGAAGGTGGGCTGGGCGGCGGGGGCGATCAGCTCGGGGGAGGCCTCGGCGCAGCGGCCGCAGCCGATGCAGAGGGCGTAGTCGAGCGCGAGCTCGTTGGCGGCCAGCGCCAGCGCGGCGGTGGGGCACACGGCGGCGGCGCGCGCGGCGCCCTCGCGGGTGAGGGCGGAGGCGACCACGGCGGGCATGCGGCCACCGGCGCAGCCCTGCTCCCGCCATTCGCGCTCGGGGACCAGCACGCGGGGCGAGGCCAGGCTCTGCTGCAGGATCTTGAGGTTCATCGGTCGCACCCCGAGTAGGACAGGTTGAAGCTTTTGTTGATGAGGGGGAAGTCGGCGATGATGTTGCCCGGCATGGAGCGCGGCAGGGCCGGCCAGTTCTGGAACGAGGGCGAGCGGATGTGGCAGCGGCGGATGTGGCCGGCCTCGAGGCGCAACCAGTAGACGAGTTCGCCGCGGGGGGACTCGACCGCAGCGAGGCCGTCGCCAGCCAATGGCGCGGGCGCGGGCACGCAAACGGCGGAGTTGGGCAGGGCGTCGAGGGCGGCGGCGATCAGCCGGGCGGAGGCGGCGGCTTCGAGGATGCGCAGGCGGGCGCGTGCCAGCACGTCGCCGTCTTCGAGCGTCTCGACCTTGAAATCGAGAGAGCGATAGGCGCCAGAGGGGTGATCGCGGCGGACATCGAGGGCCAGGCCGCTGGCGCGGGCGGCGGGGCCGACCACGCCCAGGGCACGGGCGTCGGCTGGCGGAAGCACGCCGGTGGTTTGGAAGCGCTGCATCACTGAAGGGGTGTCGAAGACGGCTTCGGCCAGCGCGGCGAGTTCGACGGCGGCGGCTTCGACGGCCTGGCGCAGAGTGCGCGCCTCAGCGGCTCCGAGGTCGCGCGCCATGCCGCCGATGCGGCAGAGGCCGCGCCAATAGCGGGTGCCGAGGGCGGCGCGGGAGGCTTGAAGCAGCGACTCCTTAAGGCGGGCGGTGAAGGTGGCGGGCAGGGGGAAGCCGACGTCGCCGCAGAGCGCGCCGAAGTCGGCGGCGTGCGCCATGAGGCGCTCCAGCTCAAGGCCGACTAGCCTCAACGTCTGGGCGCGGGCGGGGGCCTCGAGGCCGCCGGCGGCTTCGACCGCCTGGGAGAAGGCGAGGGCGTGGGCGAAGCAGTTGTCGCCGGAGATGGACTCGGCGAGCCGTAGCGCATCGGCGGGCTCGCGGCCTTCCATCAAGGCCTCGGTACCTTTGTGGGTGTAGCAATGCTGCAGCTCGAGGCGGAGCACCGCATCGCCCATGACGCTGAAGCGGAAGTGGCCGGGCTCGATGATGCCGGCATGCACCGGGCCGACGGCGACCTCGCAGACGCCTTCGCCGGCGACCTCGAGCAACACTTGGTGGGCGTGGTCCACCAGCGGGCGGAGGTCGGGATGGCCAACGAGGGGGACGCCGTAGGTTTCGTGCAGCTCGCGCTCGTGCCAAGCGGCGGCGGGGACGATGGGAGTGAGCGCGGGCACTGGGCCGACAACGGGAAACTCGAAGGACAGATAATCGGGCTGGCCGTTGTCGAGCAGGTAATGCACCTGCACGGCGCCATCGGGGCCGCGGCTGCCGAAGACACTGACCAAGCGCGCGCCGGAGCGGACAAGTTGGGCGACGGGGTTCATGGGCGCAGCACCGCCACGGCGGCATTGAGCAGGCGGCTGAAGGCGGCGGGGAGATGCACGCCCAGCACCAAGAGGCAGAGCCCGCAGACACCCATGACCGCCAAGCCCGGCCACCAGGTGCGGAAGGAGCGCTCGGGGGCGGGGGCAACGCCGGCCAGCAGGGGCTGGACATGATGGAGCAGCGCCGCGAAGACCACCGAGAACGAGGCCAGCACCACCACTGCGACGACGTAGTGGCCGGTGGCGAAGAGGGCGCTTAGGATGATGAACTCGCTGAGGAACAAGCCAAAGGGCGGCAGGCCGGCGATGGCCAGACCGCCGGCCACCAGGCCGACGCTGGTGCCAGGCAGCGCCTGTGCCAGGCCGCGCACCTCGTCCAAGGAGGCGTTGCCGTAGCGCTCGCGGATATTGCCCGCGGCAAAGAAGAGCAGCGATTTGGCAAGGGAGTGGTTGAACAGATGCAGCAGAGCGCCGAACAGGGCCAAGGGCGTGCCCACGCCGACGCCAATCGCGGCCACGCCCATGTGCTCGATGCTGCTGTAGGCCAACAGGCGCTTGAGGTCGCGCTGCACCACGATCAAGAGCGCGGCCAGCAGGAGCGAGAGCACGCCGAAGCCGAGCAGGATGCGGTGGCTAAAGTCCGGGCCCAGGGCGCCGCCCACGATGGCATTGAAGCGCAGCAGGGCGTAGAGGGCGCAGTTGAGCAGGCCGGCGGAGAGCAGGGCGCTGATGGGCGAGGGGGCCTCGGCGTGGGCGTCGGGCAGCCAGTGGTGCATGGGGGCGAAGCCGACCTTGGTGCCGTAGCCGACGGCGGCGAAGACGAAGGCGAGCTTGACCAGGTCGGCGGCGGGGCGGAGGCGGACGGCGGCGGCCTGCAGCACGGCCCAGTCGAGGGCCTGGGGGCCGGCGACGCCGGAGCGCACCGCTGCCAGGTAGAGCACGATGGTGCCGAACAGGGCAAAGGCGATGCCCACGGTGCAGACCATGAGGTACTTCCAGCCCGCCTCGACCGCGCCCTCAGTGTTGTAGAAGCCGACCAGCAGGGCCGAGGCCAGCGTGGTGGCTTCCATGAAGATCCAGAGCAGGCCGAGGTTGGCCGAGAGGTACACGGCCAGCATGGTGAACAGAAACAGAAAGGCGAGGGCGTAGAACCAGCGCGGGGAGGAGAAGCGTCCGGCGGGGATGTGGCGCAGGTAACCGATGGAGTAGGCGAGGGCGAAGGCGAAGACCAGCCCGATGCTGACCAGAAAAAAGGCGCTCAGGCCGTCGGCGCGGAGGTAGGGACCGGCTTGGAGCACGCCGGCGAGGTGGATGCGGATGACGGCGTGGGCGATGGCGGCGAGTTCGAGCACGCCGGCCGTGCCCGCCACCCGCGCCGCAGCGCCGGGACGGCGGGCGGCCAGCACCGCGACGGCGGCGAGCAGCGGAACGAGCAGCGGCAAGAGCAGGGTCAACATAGCCATCGTCGCTATATCAGCCGCGCAGGCGGCGCAGGCGGGAGACATCCACGTGGTCGAAGGTGTCGCGGATGCGGAAGACGAACAGCCCCATCAAGAAGACCCACATCAGCAGGTCGAAGGAGATGCCGATCTCGACCACCAGGGGCATGCCCAGGGTGGTGGTGAGGGCGGCGAGGAAGATGCCGTTCTCCAGCACCAGCAGGCCGAGCACCTGCATCAGCGCCTTGCGGCGGGTGACCATGAGCAGGCCGCCGATCAGCACCACGGCCACGGCCGCCGCCAGCCGGGCCGGATCCACGCCGAGCTCGGCGACGTAGGGCCGCACCACGGCGAAGGAGAGCAGGATGAGGCCGGAGCCAACAAACACCGAGGCGGTGGGGCCGATGGCGGCCGCGGCGATGGGGGTGGTTTGCAGCGCCGTGGTGATGCGCAGCAGCACCCAGGGAATGGCGACCACCTTGACCACGACGACCAAGGCGGCCACCGCCCAGCCCTCGGCGAAGTGGTGGAGGCGGGCGAGAGCGGCGATCTGGGCGGCGATCACCGCCGACTGCAGCCCAAAGAGCAGAATGCAGGTGCGGGCGCGGGTGGTGGCCGCCATCAGCAGCGCCAGGATGAGCAGCAGCCCGGCGGAGGAGGCCAGCAGGTTGGCGGCGACGGCGTCAATCCATCCCATGTGAAGGTTTCTCCCTAGGATCAGCGGATGAGGGCGGTGCAGGCCACCGCCAGCAGCGCCAGGGCGGAGGCCAAGCCCAGGTAGGCGGGCACCTGGTACATGCGCAGCTTGGCCAGGGTGCTCTCGATCAGTGCAATAGCCACGGCGCCGGCGGCCAACTTGAGCAGAAACAGCAGCAGGGCCAGGGCGAGGCGGGCGGGGGTGGGCGCCGGCGCCATGCCCCAGGGAAAAAAGACGGCGGCCAGCAGGGCCAGCAGCAACGACAGCTTCACCGCCGCCGCCAGCTCCAGCAGGGCCAGGCTGGGGCCGGAATATTCCAGCACCATGGCCTCGTGGATCATGGTGAGCTCGAGGTGGGTGGCGGGGTTGTCCACGGGGATGCGGCCGGCCTCGGCAATCGCCACCAGCCCCAGCGCCGTCGCCGCCAGGGCGTAGACCGGGGAGAAGTGGACCAGGGTTTGCCCCAGCGTCCATTGCGCCATGCCGGCGAGGGAGCCGCTGCCGGCGAGGATGGCGACGGCGACCAAGCCCAGCAGCAGCGGGGCTTCGGCCAGGGCGGAGACCATGGCCTCGCGGCTGGCGCCCATACCGCCGAAGGCGCTGCCGCCGTCCCAGGCGCCGAGCAGCAGCGCGAAGCGCGCCAGCGCCAGCAAGCCCACCAGCACCAGGAAGTCGCCTCCACCGGCCAGCAGCGCCGCGGGCCAGAGCACCGGCACCAGGGCGGCGGCGACCAGCATGGCCGCCAGACTCACGACCGGAGCGGCGCGGAACACCGCCGAGGCCGTGTCGGGCACCAGATCTTGCTTGCGCAGCAGCTTGGCCAGCTCGGCGTAGGGGCGGAACAGGCTGGCGCCGCGGCGGTTCTGGGCGCGCGCCTTGGCGCGCTGGATCAGGCCACGCAGCAACGGCGCCACCGCCAGCAGCAGCGCCCACTGCGCCAGGTTCGCCAACGGGGCGGCCAACGTCATGCCAACCTCATGATCATGAGCAGGGCGATCAGCGCCAGAAAGATCGAGGCCAGATACATCTGCACATTGCCGGTCTGCAGCCGCCCCAGGCGGGCGGCGGCGTTGACGACGGCCTGGACCGCCGGGCGGTAGAAGGAGCGCTCGAACGAGGTGGTGCGGGCGGAGCGGTAATTGACGGCGGTGGGATACCAGGCCTGGCCGTCGGGCTGCGATTCGAGTTGGTGATCGGCGCGGTAGACGGGTGCAAACACGGTGCGCAGGGGCTCGGTGAAGGCGGCGGCGCTGTACTGCATGCGCGGCGTCATAAGGGGCTGGCCGCATCCCCAGGTGGCGGTGCGGCGCACGCCGCCGCTTCTCCAGGCGCGCAACGCGAGCGCGGCGGCGGCGGCGAGAGCCACGGCCAGGGCGAGCGAGGGCAGCATCGCCGCCAGCGCCGTCGCGGGCGCGGGCACCAAGCCTGCGCCCGGGAGCAAGCCGGCGCCGGGTAGCAACGCAGCCACGGTCGCGCCCAGCGGCCGCAGCAGAAACCCGGGCGCGATCCCCACCAGCAGGCAGGCCGCGGCCAGCGCGGCCATGCCGGCGCGCATCGCCCGAGGCGCTTCCTCGGCGGCGCCGGCGGCGGGGCTGCGCGGACGGCCTAAAAAGCCGGCGCCGTAGACGTTGGCGAAGCAGGCGGCGGCCAATCCGCTGATGAGCGCCAGCACCCCTGCCAGCAGCGGCAGCACCGGCGCGCCCGCCCCGGCGCCGGCGATGAAGCCGCGGAAGGCAAGCCATTCGCCCACAAAGCCATTGGTCAACGGCAGCCCGACGATCGCCAGGCAGCCAACCAGCACGAGGCCTCCGGTGATCGGCATGCGCCGCTGCAGGCCGCCCAGTTGGCTCAACTCGACGCTGTGGGCGGCGTCGCCGACCGCGCCCGCGCCCAGAAACAGCAGGCTCTTGTAGAGGGCATGGTTGAGGCTGTGCAGCAGCGCCGCCAGCAACGCCAACGCCGCCCAGACCGGGGCATGGTGCGCCTGGAGCACCAGCGCCGCGCCCAGGGCCATAAAGATGATGCCCAGGTTCTCGATGCTGGAATAGGCCAGCAGGCGCTTCAGATCATTCTCGCCCAGCGCGTAGAGCACCCCCAGCACGCCCGAGGCCGCGCCGGCGGCGACCAGCGCGTAGCCCCAGCCGCTGGGGCCGCCACCCAACAGATCGAAACTGAAGCGCACCATGCCGTAGACCGCAGTCTTCAGCATCACTCCCGACATCAGCGCCGACATCGGGGCGGGCGCGATGGGGTGGGCCTTGGGCAGCCACAGGTGCAGCGGAATTAAGCCCGCCTTGGCGCCGAAGCCCAACAAGGCGAGCACGAACACGGCGTTGCGCAGCGCCAGCGGCATCGCGGGGCCAGCGACGCGCATGACGGCGAAATCCAAGCTGGGGGCGCGGGAGAGAAACAGCAGGAAGGCCGCCAGCACGCACGCGGCGGCGGCGTGCATCATCACCAGGTAGATGTAGGTGTTGTGGCGGCGCTCCGGGCTGTCGCCGTCAAGCAGCATGGCGGCGGCGGAGAGCAGGGTCATCAGCTCCCAGCCGAAGAAGAAGGCGAAGCCGGTCGAAGCGGCGAGCACCAGCGCCATGGACAACAGAAACAGCGGCAACAGCGCCCAGAGGGCGGCGCGGCGCCAGCCGGCGTAGTGGCGCTCGAGGTAGGCTTGCGCGTAGAGCGCCACGGGCGCGCCGACGGCGCACAGGAGCAGGAGGAAGAAGGCGCTCAGGCGATCGAGGGTGAGGGTGAAGGCGAAGGGGGCGGCCTCGGCCATCGGCGCCCAGGCGCTGAGGTCGAGCGCGGCGGGCGCGCCGGTCCAGAGCACGCGCGCCGCCAGCGCGCCGCCGGCGAGGAGCGCCAGGACGAGGAGCGCGGCGGGAGCAACGCGGAGACGCGAGCGCCGGTCGGCCAGGCCGGCGAGCAGCGGCAGCAGCAGCAACGCCAAGAGGAAGGCGGCCAGGGCGGCGGCCATCCATGGGTTGGCAGCGATCAACGGGCCGGCCTTTTGGGGCGCGACTTGGAGATCTGCGCCAGCAGGTCTTGCATGTCCACTAGTTGGTTGTTGAAGATCTGGCGGGCGTCGTCGAGCAAATGGAAGAGAGCCGGATCGGTGACGGCATAGTAGACGCTCTGCGCATCCTTGCGGCCGACCACGATGCCGCTCTTGCGCAGCACGCCCAGATGCTGCGAGAGGGTGCTCTGCTCGACCTCGAGCCGGGCGGTGAGGTCGGAGACGCCCACTTCCCCGCCCCGCAGCGCGTCCACAATGCGGATGCGCAGGGGATGGGCCAGGGCCTTGAAGAACTCGGCGGTAAAATTCGAAAGATGTGGCATTCGATCTGTCTAATATAGCAATATAAGTAGCGGGGCGCGGCTTTTCTTTCGCGGCGGCGCGGGGCGGGGGTTCCTGCTAGAGTCAAGGGGAGCGACGGAGGAATGATAGAGCTGATCACCATGGGGGTGGCGAACTGGGTGCTGCTGGCGAGCGCCGCCGGGGTGCTGTATTGGTTTGCGCGCCGCAATCGCCGCCTCAAGGGCATCACCTGGTTCGCGCACGGCCTGGCGCTGGCGGCGGTGGGGGTGGGGCTGAAGGTGGCCAACGCGGGGCTGCCGGACTGGCTGGCGGTGCTGGTGGGGGGCGGGCTGATCCTGAGCTCGCTGATGCTGCTGCGGCGAGGGCTGGCGGAGCTGACCGGGCGGCGGCTGCGGCTACTGGCCGCCGACGTGTTGATCCTGGCGGGCCAGACGGCGGGGCTGGCCTATTTCACCTACGCGCATTTCGACTTTGGCGAGCGTCTGGTGGTGCTGGGGGTGGCGGGGGCGCTGGAGTGCGGATTGGCGCTGGCGGTGGTGTGGGTGGCACCTGACCAAAGCGGCGTGCCGCGGCGGCCGACGCTGGTGGTGCTGGGGGCCTACACGCTGTTCAATCTGGGGCGGGTACTGGCGGCGACGCTGGCGCATGGCAGCGCCCGTGCGGAGCAGATGACGTTCACCGCCGCGGCGGGGGTGCAACTGCTGTTCAGCAGCCTGTTCGCCTTGGGGGCGGTGTGGCTGGCGACTTCGGAGCAGTACCAGCAGCTCAGCGAGCAGATGATGCAGGACTCGCTCACCGGCCTGCTCAACCGGCGCGCGCTGATGCAGTCGCTGGCGCGGGCGATCGAACGCAGCCGGCATGGGGGGCAACCGCTGGCGCTGCTGGCGATGGATCTGGACCACTTCAAGCGGGTCAACGACACGCGCGGACACTCGGCCGGGGACGCGGCGCTGTGCGCGGTGGCGCGCACGCTGAGCGCAGCGGTGCGGGCCAACGACCAGGTGGCGCGGCTGGGGGGCGAGGAGTTCGTGGTGCTGCTGCCGGGGCTGGGCGAGGAGGGGGCGGTGCTGGGGGCGGAGCGGTTGCGGCGCGCCATCATGGCGCTGCGCTTCTCGTTCGAGGGGGCGCCGATCGCGCTGACCGCCAGCTTCGGGGTGGCGGTGTTCCGCACGGAGCACGATGCGGGGGAGACGGCGGGGGAACAACTGCTGCGGCAAGCGGACTTGGCGCTGTACGCGGCCAAGCGCGGCGGACGCAACCGCACCGTGGCCGCCAGCGGGGTTCCGGCGGAGGGGGCGGGGGACGGCGCGCGGCGCGAAGCGGCGGGGCAGGCGAGACTGGACCAACCTTAGAGCGGGCGAGGGAAACGGGCGCCGAGCGGGCCACGTTTTGCTCCTTAACTGGTGGGCGCGGGCCCCTGCGCGCCTGCGCCGCGCGTCCGGCTTGTGCTCGCGCGTCGTATTGCGGGTTCAAGGCTGAAGATGCACCTTCGCCGCGCTAGCGCAGTTGCCGGTCGTGCGCCAGGATGGTCGAGGCGCAGGCGCGCATGCGCTTTGCGTCCATTGCCTTCTCGGGAACCACCTTGGCCGCGTCCTGCTGGAGAGCGGTGGCCATCACATCCAAGCGGGCCACGGCGGCCTTGCGTGCCGCGCCGGGCTGCATGCCGTCAATTTGGGACATGGCCTGGTTGAGCGCGGCGATGCGCTCCGGCGCCAAAGCCTGGTCGCGGTTGAGCTGGTCGAGGTAGGCGCGCGCCACCACGTAAACCGCCGGCCAGGTGTAGTGGGGCTGCTCTTGCACGTTGAGATCCCCGGCCACGCCGGTGTTCCAGCGGGCCAGCTTGGCGGCGTCAATCTCATTCTGCGAGAGGTACGGGCTGGGCTTCAACGCAAACACATCGAAGCCGCGGGCGATTTCGGAGCCGTAGAGGAAGCCCTTGTACCAATAAATGGACCAGTAGCCGCCGATCACCAATTTGGTGGCGTCAATCGGGCCGCGGTCGAAGTAGGCGATCTCCTGCACGTGGGCGCCATCGGTGAAATCGAAGACCGTGGCCCCGCCCTGGTAGAAGGCTTGGGACATAATGTCGCGGCCGGGCACCGGGACGATGCTGCCGTTGTGGGCGACGCAATTCTCCTGATCGGTTTGCCAAGCGGGCATCTTGTAGTAGCCCTGGAATTTCATATGCCGGCCCCCGCCGGCGCCGACGATGTTGAACACCGCGTCGCCGCCCCAGTTGGGCGGATCCTGGGGCCGGCAGCGGGGCTGCGTGCCGCCGCCCCACTCGTCGGAAAAGAGCACCTTGCTGCCGTCGTTGTTGAAGGTGGCGGAATGCCAGAAGGAGAAGGCCGGGTCGGCCATGTCGTCGAGCCGCACCGGTTTCACCGGATTGGCGATATCGAGCAGGATGCCGTTGCCGGCGCAGGCGCCGCCCGCCAGGCCGAGCCAGGGATAGGTGGTGATGTCATGGCAGCCGATAGTGGCGCGCGGGGTGGGCTCGCCCGTGCCCTGCTGGCGGCCATGGAGACCGTCAATGGCGCCGGTGTTGGCGTCGGCGAAGACGAAGGCGTGGTTGACCACCTTCGATTGCTCCGGATGCGCCAGCGGCACCTTGATCACGTCAATACCGTAGTTGGAGGTATGGGGGTCATCGGGGCCGCCATTGTCGCAGCCCGCCATCTCCAGCGGCGAGCGCACGCCGGCGGTGCCGGAGACGTAGATATAGATGTCTCTCTTGTCCCTGGGGTCGGTGACGATGGTGTGGGTGTGCGAGCCGCGGCAGGTCTGCACCATGGCCAAGTTCTTGGGACGCAACGGGTCGGTGATGTCGAAGATGCGCACGCCGCGGGCGCGGTTGGGATCGGGCGGCGGGGCGGCGCGGCCCCCGCCGCGGCGGCCGGCGGGGCCCGCCGCGCCGCGCGCGGGCCGGGGCGGCGGCGAGCTGCAGTTGATGCGGCCGTCGGTTTCGACGGACATGAAGGCCAGATTGCCCCAGATGGAAATGTCGCCCTGCCCGCCCGGGCAGGGCAGGATGGTCTCGAGCTTGGGGTGGGTCGGGTTGGAGATATCGTAGAAGATGAGGCCGTGGAAATTGCCCTGGATCGCCAGCTTGCCGTCCTTGCCAAAGGCCAGGTCGGAGTTGGCGTAATCCAGGCTGCGGGCATTGTAGCTGGGGTCGAACATGCCGGCGGGCTGGTGGAGGCTGGCGACCAGAACCATATTTTCGGAGGCTTGGCCGGCGTCATAGCGGCCGGGCTTGAGGCCTTCGCGCGGATCGGGCTTGTGGCAGGGCGGGGCGGCGCCGCGGCCACGGCCGGCGGGCGCGGGGCTCTGTCCCGAGGCCAGCTTCGCCATTTGCGCCAACTGCTCGGGCGTGCAGGGTTGCGGGATCTGCTGGGTTGGCGCTTGGGCGCGCAGCGCCAGCGGAGCGGCGAGGGCGACGAGGGCAATGGCGAGCAGGTGCGGTAGGCAGGCGGCGTTCTTCATTGGATGGGCCTCCCCAAGAGCCCTTTCATGCGATCAATTTCCATGCGCTGGTCGGTGTCCACTTGCGTGGCAAAGTCGGCGATGTTGGGCTCCAGGCCGCTGCCGGGATGGCTGCGCAGGTCGGCCACCATTTGCAGGGCCCCGGTATGGTGCTGGATCATGCCGGTGAGAAAGAGCTGGTCGAAGGCCGGGCCGCGGGCAGCGTCCAGCGCCTGCATCTGCGCCGGAGTGAGCATGCCCGCCATGGGCGCCATCGCCTGGCCGTTGAGCATCATGCCCATACCGGGCATGGCCGCCGGAATGGCTTGGCCGCGCTGGTTCAGCCAGGCTTTCATCGCCTGGATGTCGTCGGTCTGCGAGATGCGGATCTTTTCCCCCAGCAGCCGCAGGTCGGGGTTGGTGGTGTGGGACGGGATCATCGCCACCATCTCCAGCGCCTGCATGTGGTGATGGATCATGCCCTGCATGAAACTCACGTCGGCGGCGGTGTAGGCCGGGTCGTTGAACGCCGGGACCTTCTTGTCGGCCACGACCGTCGAGGCCTGGCCGGGTGCGCCCGGCTGCACCACGGCCTCGGGCACCGGGGCAGCGGCGGCGCTGGCGGCGGCATTGGCATTGGGCGCCGGCGCGGGCCTGGCGCAGGCAGCGCCTGCCACGGCGGCAGCCAACGAAACGATCAGCACGATATGGTTCTTCACGGTTGCTTCACACGGTTGCCTTGATGGAGGAAGCATACACCCGCTCGGAATGATGCGGGCAGATCCAGTTTGGAGGCGTCTGGCCGGGCGCCCGCCGCCACCCGCAGCGGGCCTCCGGCCGGGGCCGCAAGCGTCGTAAGGTCGTGGCTGGCGCGGCACGTGCTGGAGTGGCGGAACCCCAAGCCGCAGGCGGCCTGGCGGCCCCGGCTCGCGGCCTTCTCGCGCCGACTTTGCCCGCTGGCAAAGCGGTGCGCCCCCCCGCGAGAGGCGGCTGCTAGCATATTGAGGAGGATGGCCAAGAATGCGCTCGACCTGGAGTTGATCGAAGCCCTGCGGCGGGGCGCGGCGGGGGCGGAGGAGCGCTTCCTCAAGGCCTACTACCAGCGCATCTTTTCGTTCGGCATGATGGTGTGCGGGCACCGCGAGGACGCCGAGGACATCACCCAGGAGTCGCTGGTCGCGGCGCTAAAGTCGGTGAAGGATCTGCGCTCGCCGGGGGCGTTTCACGTCTGGCTGTTCCGCATCGTGCGCAACGCCTGCTATCGGCAGCGCTCGCTGCGGCACGGCGAGCAGCAGGAGCCGGTCTCGATGGAGGACCTGCCGGAGGCCGACGCCAACGCGGGCGGGGTGGCCTGGCCCGACCAGATGCTCTTGCAGGAGGAGACGCGGCGCATGGTGCAGGCGGCGATCGCGACTCTTCCTGCGCAGGATCGGCTGGTGGTGCTGCTGCGCGATTTCGAGGAGCTCTCGACCGCGGAGGTCGCCAAGATCATGGAGCTGAATGCGGCGGC
>Ga0307372_10010798_pt1 | contig 12302 bp, 12 predicted proteins | sample OX1MG_FD_202533 | JGI IMG/M metagenome (GOLD analysis project Ga0307372, IMG submission 202533) | Soil microbial communities from Risofladan, Vaasa, Finland - OX-1 | ecosystem: Environmental > Terrestrial > Soil > Coastal area > Acid sulfate soil | place: Finland: Risofladan, Vaasa | collected...
GCGTCTTGCCTCGCTCGATGCTGCCCACGGGAACATAGGCGATGAATCCGGAATCGGTGTCACGAAGCTCTTCCCGCTCCAGGTTCTCCGGGGTCTCGATGATGCGCCCGGCGATCGGCTCCGTGCCGCCGCCTTTGGACACCACCAGCATGTTTCCGGAGACTTCGGTTTTGGGCACGGTGTTCGTTTCCACGACTCGGATCCAGGGTTTCAGTTTCAAAGCGGAAAAGTACTCGGCGGCTGCCTGCACTTCGGCGTCCGTTGCCGCCTTTGCCACCCTGATCATGCCAGCGGGAGGGCCCATTCTTGGCTCCGCAGACTTCCTTGCGCCACTTCTGAAATCCGCTATCTGCTCGACGATGTAGGCGGCTGGAAGCCCCGCAATACTGGAGTTTTCAGGACGCCCCAGTCCGGTGGGAAGATGGCAGTAACCGCAGGCGAATACGCCCGGCCGCCTGCCGTGTGACACGATTTCGGGCATCGGCGGATGCTCACCTGGATGCCAGTCCGGCACGCCGAAAAGGTTCTGCACCTGCTTCAACGTGTATGTCCCGGTGCTGCCGGGAACGTGTTCGATCACGTCGGAGCCGCGGGTTCGATGATGCCCGGGAGGATTGACGGGGAAGGCCCAGTACGGAATGTTCCCGGCCGGCGCCCCAGCCCCCATCCCCACAAGCGCTGCTACGCCCAGCGTCAGAATAAAGAAACAAATTTTCATGTTTTCCTTTCCAAAGTTCTTTGCCCCAGCCGAATCGCTGCGGGTGGGACACAGGAATTAAACCACAACTCGGATAATTTTTTGCGGCTGGCGCAGGGGAGGGCTCTGCCCTCCCGCCTGTAGCAGCGTCTATACCGTCGTCGGTGTTGTCAAGAGACACTTCGAGTTTTGCGAGCCGGGGGCGGGGTCAAGGGCGGTCCGACGCAGTTTGTCGGACCGTTCATCGCAGGCCCTTGAGGCCGGTCACGGCTCACCCAGACTGTTAGGGCCCGTTAACACTAAATAGAATTTTGTGGTATGCTTCGGTTCATGGAAATCACCGAGGCGCAGTATCTTCGTATCGAGCCGAGCCTTCCACGCCAACGAGGCAATGTCAGTCTTTCCAACCTGCAAGTACTCAACGCGTTGTTGTATGTAGTCGAGCAGGGGTGCAAGTGGCGCCGGCTGCCGAAGCGTTTTGGCAACTGGCACACCCTCTACACTCGCATGAATCGCTGGTCCAAGAACGGCGTATTGGATCGCGTCTTTGAACAGTTGCAGCGGGAGCAGATCGTGCGCCTCAAGATCGAGGCCGTCAAACTGGACTCGACCATCGTCAAGGTGCATCCGGACGGCACGGGTGCTTTAAAAAACACGGACCGCAGGCCATCGGGAAATCCCGTGGCGGATGGACCACCCAGATTCATCTGGTTGCCGCGGATGCTCGAACGGCCATAACTTTTGCTCTCTCGCCGGGCCAGGCCTCCGACGCCGTCGAAGGCCGCGACATTCTGGGCGGTATCGGACCGCTGCCCGCACCGCTGCATCTCATCATGGACCGCGCCTACGAAGACAACCAGACTCTCCAACTGGCCCTGGACTTTGGTTTTATCCCGGCGGTTCCGCCCCAAAGCAATCGCCTGCGGCCCTGGCAGTACGACAAAGTCCTGTACCGCAAGCGCAATGAGATCGAGAGGCTCTTCCGCAGACTCAAAGGTTTCCGCCGCATCTTCTCTCGCTTCGATAAACTCGACGTCGTCTTTCTCGCTTTCCTCAACTTCGCTCTCATCGTCGAGGCACTCCGTTAGTGTTAACATGACATAGCTTACCCAACTGAGTGCTGGTGTCGTGTCCCCCAAGTTCAGTCCATCATTCGTCAGGGCACGCCTGAAGTGTAAAGGATGTCCTGGCACCCCTTGTAAACTATCTCTTGGCAACCAATACTTCAGGCGTGCCGCTCACGGGGGCGCTCCGAAAACGGCTTTAGCCGCTGAGGGCCGTCCCCTCAGGGCCTTTAGGGTCTGTGTGAAAACTGTTCCCCGCCGTGTCATTCCGAGCCCTCATTCGCTTCGCTCAGGGCAGGCTCTTCGGCCCCTCGAAATGACACGCAACGTGAGTTTTCACACAGACTCTAAAGGCCTGAACAAATCCGACCCGTGCTCGACCGGCAGGTTCTGAAACCCTGCCCCGACAATCCAAAGTTTTCAACGTATTTATGGGACACCACACTGATTGACAACACAGAAGGGGAGCCACGAAGAAAAGGCGCTGTTTCCGGGTAACCGGCCATCTGGACACAATTGAGCGAGGCGGCGGGTGGCACACCCTATTCAGGGAAAGCGCGCCTCATGATCCGCACTAATCTGGCGCTCACTGCCCTCGTGGTTGCAAAACAATGCGAAAACAACGCCGGGACCGTTCGACGCGGGAATGAGCAACCGAGCAGACGCACGATGCGGATACTCCATACGGCATCCACCGGTTTTCTAATTGCAGGAACCGAAGGCATAAGTCTTGAAAAACTTTCATATTAGATTTAATCTAAATACTTCATGGGCGCCGAGGCGATTAAAAACTCCCTGGAGAGCAGCGGGTTGCGGTGCACGCCGCAGCGTTACGCCGTGATGGCATTCTTGATGGAGCACGCCCGTCATCCCACGGCCGCGGAAATCTTCGAAGCCGTGAATCGCGCGGATCCACGCTGTTCAAGGGCTACGACTTATAACAATCTGCGGGACCTGGTGCAGGCGGGTCTGGTGCGTGAAGTGGCCGTCGAGGGTCGCGCCGCGCGATTCGATGCGAAAGGCACACGGCATCACCACTTTATCTGCGACCGCTGCGGCAAGGTTGAGGACATGGAATGGTACGACGTGCCCATGCCTGCCGCAGGTTCCCTCGGCAAGAGGGTTCTTCGCCAATCGGAACTTATTTTTCGGGGGCTCTGCGCGAAGTGCGTTCCGCGGCACGCTTCCCGATCCGTGTCGTAGGCGCGTGAATATCAGATGGACGGCGCGCGCCGGCAAGCACGGCCGGCGGTGAATGCGCGAATGAAAAAGGTAGGAGGCAAACATGGGTAATGAACTCAGCACCACAGCGGGGGCGTCTGGTCCCGCCAATCAGGAGCAAACCTTGTCAAACGAGAGCAAGTGCCCGGTATCGGGCGGAGTTCGCAGAAACATGGCGACGAATGCGGACTGGTGGCCGAATCAACTGAACCTGAAGATCCTGCACCAGCACTCCAATCTGTCCAATCCGATGGGCGAGGAGTTTGACTACGCTAAGGAATTCAAGAGTCTCGACCTGAACGCCGTGATCAGGGACCTTCATGCCTTGATGACGGAATCTCAGGACTGGTGGCCGGCGGATTTCGGCCACTACGGGGGACTCATCATTCGGATGGCGTGGCACGCTGCGGGTACGTACCGCATCGGCGACGGACGTGGCGGCGCTGGCACCGCCCAACAGCGCTTCGCGCCGCTCAATAGCTGGCCGGACAACGCGAACCTCGACAAAGCGCGTCGGTTGCTTTGGCCGATCAAGCAGAAATACGGCCGGAAAATCTCCTGGGGCGACCTCATGGTTCTCGCCGGTAACGTCGCCTTGGAGTCAATGGGCTTCAAGACTTTCGGTTTTGGCGGCGGGCGCGTCGATGCCTGGGAGCCGGACGAGAGCACCTATTGGGGCAAGGAGAAGGCATGGTTCCCTGATCCTGCTAGCGACGAACGCTATACCCGCGACCGGCACCTCGAGAATCCGCTCGCTGCCGTGCAGATGGGCCTCATCTATGTGAATCCGGAAGGGCCGAACGGCAAGCCGGATCCCATCGCTGCGGCCAAAGATATTCGCGAGACGTTTGCCCGCATGGCGATGAATGACGAAGAAACGGTTGCGCTCATTGCCGGCGGTCATAGCTTCGGCAAAACCCACGGCGCCGGTGATCCGAAGCTTGTTGGCCCCGAGCCTGCGGCGGCGCCCATTGAGGAGATGGGCCTCGGCTGGAAGAGCCGTTATGGCACCGGCAAAGGCAAAGATGCGATCACCGGAGGCCCGGAAGTCACATGGACCGAGACGCCAACGAAGTGGAGCAACAACTTCTTCGCGAACCTGTTCGGCTACGAATGGGAGCTGACCAAGAGCCCGGCCGGCGCCTATCAGTTCCAAGCGAAAAATGGCGCCAAGCCAATTCCGGATGCCTTCGACCCGTCGAAGCGTCACGCGCCGACTATGCTGGTCACGGACCTCTCCTTGCGGGTCGATCCTGCTTACGAAAAGATTTCACGGCGCTTCTACAAGCATCCGGATCAGTTCGCCGACGCGTTTGCCAAGGCGTGGTATAAGCTGACGCACCGCGACATGGGGCCTCTCTCTCGCTACCTTGGCCCGCTTGTTCCCAAGCAGCCCCAGTTGTTTCAGGACCCCGTTCCAGGCGTGGACCATAAGCTCATCGGGGCGCGGGACATTGCGGCCCTGAAGGCCAAAATCCTCGCATCGGGACTCTCGATTTCACAACTGGTCAAGACGGCCTGGGCGTCGGCGGCGACGTTCCGCGGCTCTGACAAGCGCGGTGGGGCAAACGGGGCGCGCGTTCGCCTCGCGCCGCAAAAGAGTTGGAAAGTGAACCAGCCAGCCGAATTGGCGAAGATCCTGAAGAAGCTGGAGGCGATTCAAAAGGGTTTCAACCGCTCGCTTTCCGGCGGCAAGAAGGTCTCGCTGGCTGACGTGATCGTTCTGGGCGGCTGCGCCGCCGTCGAGGAAGCAGCGAAAAGGGCCGGTCACAACGCGAAGGTACCCTTCTCGCCGGGGCGCACGGATGCATCGCAGAAGCAGACCGATGTGCACTCATTCGCCGTACTGGAACCGACCGCAGACGGATTCCGCAACTACCTTCGGAATGGAGACCCCAGGTCCGCGGAGGAGCGGCTGGTGGATCGGGCGCAGTTGTTGACGCTGACAGCCCCCGAGATGACGGTCCTCATCGGCGGCCTGCGTGCCCTGAATGCCAACTACGGGCAGTCCAAACACGGCGTTTTCACCAACCGGCCCGAGACGCTGACGAATGATTTCTTCGTCAACCTGCTCGACATGAATACGGAGTGGCAGGCGTCCTCTAAATCTGAAGGCGTGTTCGAGGGGCGCGATCGAGCGACGGGCAAAATCAAGTGGACCGGCACCCGTGCCGACCTTATCTTCGGTTCGAACTCCCAGCTCCGGGCAATCGCTGAAGTCTATGCATCTGCTGACTCGAAAAATGCGTTTGTGAAGGACTTCGTGGCGGCGTGGAACAAGGTGATGAATCTTGATCGCTTCGACCTCGCCTGAGGTCGGCGGAAAAGAGAGCTGTGAACCTGGCACTGAACTCCCGTTCCTGTTGTTTGGATCGGCAGGCTGAAATTCGTCGCTTTTCCTGGCTTCCACAAACCGGGGGACCGGACCGCGCGCTCTGTTGCCGCTCGGGTCTTAACCGAGCCCGGGACGCGCAGCGCGCGGCCTGGTTTCGAGTGCAATGTCATGAATGCAGCTCCACCGGACACGAACGCAGCGCAAGTTCGCCTCGGCACCTCAAGCTGGATGGCAGACAGCGTGCGACTTATGTCACTTCAGAAGATTATATCTTCGCCGGTGACACTGGCCGTCCGCAATGGCATGGGATTATGCTCACGGATCATATCAAACCTGCTGCCTCGAGAGCCGGAATCGGCAGGATGGGTTGGCATACGTTCAGGCACACCTTTTCCTCGATTCTCCACGACGCGGGAACAAAGTCGGGAATCGATATATGTTGCGGCGTCACTCCCGCTTGCACGTGCCGGTAAAAGCATTCATACTCCGAACATGAGCCTCAAGAATGCGGCCCTTCTGGCATTGATCGGGACAGTCCTACTTACCGTTTTGCTAACCGCACATTTCATTTCAACCTTATTGGGAGTCTTGCGTGATTTGATCCCGGCGATGGCGCTCGTTGCGTCGTTGGTTTATTTGTTCGCGAGCTTCAGTGTGTTGGTGTTCTTTTATGTCTTCTACCGAAAACAATCCTGATACCCGAAAAGTGCCACCTCAAGCCGCCCCAACCGTATTAGCTGATGGCCCACGAAAGGGAACCTTTGATTCGCCAGGAATGGATCCAGTTATGAGTCCAGGCGCCGGATGGCTTTTAGCCCTCGCTATTGGATTTCGACTCAGGTGAGGGCCCCTTTTTTGGAACGGCCCGGTTCAAAAGCTCAGGAATCCCGGTGATCAGGCCTTGATAATCCGCCAGGCGGTCCTCGCTGATGATAATGCCCTTGGAGGTGATCGCATATTCCCGGATGTCGTTGCTATGTTTGCCGCCGCGCATCTTGATCACCACCAGGATCTTGCGAAGTTGGTCGCCGATGCAGATGTACCGAAGCCGGATAATGTCATCGGTGAGAAAGGAGATCGAGTAGGTACTGAACGGGAATGCTGTGAAAGACTCATCCATCTCAACTGTGCTGAGAATCGTCACCCCGATCCCCGTCAGAGCGGTGATCATCCGGTAGAGCGATTCGCGAAATTCCGTGCGGAAGCTGGGCGCCAGCGCCATCTCAAAGCCAGCGAGTGAATCAATCACCAGGCGCTTGGCTCCAATCCTGTGGACAGCCTCGAGTATCTCGTGCATGGTTTCATCCACGGACAGGTCCAGAGGGCGAAGGTAGAGGATCTCCAGTTTCTTTTCCTGCCGCGGAGTTTTCAAATCCAGACCAAAGCTGCCCGCCCGCTCCGCATACTCCTGCGGCCGTTCTTCAAAAACCACCACAATTCCCGGATCTCCCTGGCGCAATCCCTCGGCAATGAATTGAGTTGCCAGGACCGATTTTCCAGTCCCCGAAGCCCCCGCCACCAGCACACTATCGCCTTCGGGGATCCCCCCCCCGAGCATCGCATCCAATTTCGGAATGCCGATGGAAAGGCGCCGCGTGCTGGGAATTTTCCGGCGTTGTCCGCCCAGACCCAGGGTACGGGAGAAGGCTTGCAGCCCGGCATGGGTAATGCGGAAGGTGTGCAGGCCGGGCACGGACTCCTGCCCGCGCAGTTTCACCACCTGGAGCTTGCGCACAATGGAATTTCGATCCGCGGCCTGGTAGAGCCAAAAGAGGCCATCGGCCACCGTGAACACGGGATTGTCACGGATCTCACCTTCGCTATATTCCCCGATGAGAAAAGTCGTCGCCTGCCAACTGGTCAGGAGCAGCGCCAGGCGTTGAATGAAGGATTGCAGCTCCACTTCGGTGGTGCCGCCGGAAGCCTTCCGCACCACGGTGCGAAAGGAGTCCACCACCACGAGGCCGGGGCTCGCTTTCTCCACCGCTTTCGCAATTTCTTCCAGGACCCCGTCCAGGTCTTTCTCGAGCACGACCTGGCTTAGATTGATGAAGCGGACGGCGTTGTTCAGCATGGCCTGGTCGAAGAATGAGTACTGTTGCTGGTAGCGCAGCATTTTGATGGCGGGTTCGCCAAGGATGGTGAAATAGAGGGCAGGGCGCTCCGGCGTCGCGTTGGTGAACACGATTTGGTGCGCCAGCGTGGTCTTGCCACTTCCCGGGGCCCCCGCGATGATATTAAAAGAGAATTCCGGGATACCGCCGCCCAGAATTTCATCGAGGCCCGGGACCCCGGTCGGCAGTTTGTTGATGGTGACTTTATCTTGCGTGCTCACGCTTTCTTCTCCTTCCCGGAATCGCGATCGTCGAAGGCGGCCTCCGGCCACACATCCTGGACCAGTCGCAACGTTAAACCTTCGCCAATGAAGAGGAAAAGCAGTTCAAGTAACCGGGCAATGAGAATGGCTCCTCCCTCCACCGCCTGGTCCTTGATTTTCTCTTCTTGCGGCCCAAACTCGTCCAGACCCTTTAGGGATCCATCCGGCGCGACCTGCACCGCGCTAAGGCTGGGAGCCTCCGACCTGGCCAGCACTAGAGCCCGGAGAACGAGCGAGCGGAACCCGGCGACTCCCGCGAGTGAAGAGAGCGGCTGGCGCAGCTTCTCACAGACGAGAGAGACCGCTGACTCCGAGGGCTCGGAGTTCTTACCCGCCGCGGCTTCGTAAATAAGCAGCCGCCCCGCCAATTGTTGCGACACCGGAGGACTCATTGTTTCTTTTTACGTGCAAGAGGCTGATGCTGCACTCAGTTCGGCCTGGGGCTTCTAACCGCCACCAGCACCCCCAATAAAGTGGCAGTGTTGCGAACGTTTCCCGCAATAGTCATCAGCGCTTCGGTGACGGGCGGATGCTGCTCCGCCAGCTCATCGAGACGCGCACTGACGCTTTTGAGTTGGTCAACTTCGTTCAGGATCGCTTCAAAACCTATGGGTGTACCAATGTTCGGCAGGGACCGATAGTAGGGGAGAACTTCCGATGTTACCAGTTGCATCGTCGCGGCTTCACCAATGAATAAGAGAAGCAGCCCGAGTAACTGGGCAATGAGAATTACTCCAGCCTGCCTGGCCTGATCCTTGTCCATTTGTGATCGAAGCTCATCCAGACCCTGTAAGGAGCCATCCGCCGCCACCTGCACCGCGCTAAGGCTGGGAGCCTCCGCACTGGCCAGCATTAGAGCCCGGGAAAGGAGCGAGCGAAACCCGGCGACTCCCGCGAGATCACAGAGAGGCCGGCGCAATGCCTCACAGACGCGAAAGGCTGCGAATTCCATCGGCTCAGAGATGTTGCCCGCCGCGCCTTCGTGGGCAATAAGGCGCTGGGCCAAATCTCGCGTCTGGGGTGGAGGCATCACTATTCCCTCATAATATGATTCTGGAAATTACTGCGCCATGCAATTGCTTTTCAGCGTGGCTGACAGTTTACCCGGAGCTTCCAGCCTGAAAGCGCCAGTCTGTGAGTATAAGCAAATCCCGGTACCGTGTCTGTTCAAAATTGAACAACAAGTTGGTGGGGGCGGTAGGAACTGAAATACAGAGGCCTTGACTTCTCTATTAGTCGTGCAGGATCACGCTGAGCAGGCCGCTATGGACCTTCAATCCGCCGCTCGAGCCGTCGTAATCGACAAAGCCAAGCTTCTTGAACTTGTTCATGAAATGGCTGACCCGCGACCGCGTAGTGCCCACCATCTGCGCCAGGTTTTCCTGATTGACTCTGGGAAGGACAGCTTCGGATCGGCCCTCCTTGCCAAAATGAGCCAGCAGCAGGAGAATCCGCGCCAGGCGCTTCTCGCTGGAGTTGAAAAGCTGGTCGACCAGATCCTCTTCATATCGGATGTTGCGGGAGAGCAGGTGGGTGACGAACAATTCCGAAATCTCGTGCTGCTCGTGGAGCATGCGCGACATCCGTGCCTTCTCAATCCTGGCCAGAGTGCAATCCGTCAGCGCGATAGCCGTTGACACGTGTAACAGTTGACCTGCCAGGCATCCCTCGCCGAAGAACTCCCCGGCGCCCAGAATGGCGACGATCGCTTCCTTGCCTTGCTGGGAAGTCACCGCGAGCTTCACCTTGCCTCGCCGGAGGTAGAAGATGGCATCCGCAGGGTCGCCTTGCCGGAAGATGACGCGGTTCTCGGTGTATTCGATGACGGACTTCCCGCCGTCGATTCCAGCGAGGAGGGCTTCCCAATCGGCAGGCTGGTTTGTCTGATTTGCCCTAATAACCTCAGGCTGGCCTTTCTTCAGCGCCGTGGCAACCTCAGCCTGGTCTTTCCGGTTGGAGGTCACTACATCAGAACGATGTTTTCTGTTTGCCATACTCCCGCCTCCTGCTTGCTAAGGGCGAGCCCGCGAAATCAAACGTAGTCGGTTTTCTGGCCGGGCCTGTCCTGAGGGGCTGAAAAAGCTTTTCGACACGATTCGACGGGACCCGAGTGGCGGAACTTGGCCCCAAGGCATCAACTTGGATTTTCAGACCTTCACCCAATCCCGACGCTCGGGAGGAGTATAAGCTTCGGGGATGGTTTCTGTCTGTCGGCTATCCAACACTGAATTGTAGTTTGATCAGAGGCCCGCTCCAGCCGCTTTTACCTCTCCGCGGCGACCGAGACACACAACGTGCATTCGGAGAATGGTAAACTCCAGCTGTTCCCTTAGGTTTGTGATGGGTGGGTTGGAATAGCAAACCAGGAAATTCCAAGTAAGGACGGGTTGCGCGGCACCCGGCGTTGGGATTCGCGCAAAGATTCCGTTGGTTATCGGCTTTTCGGCGGCGTTCGTCTGCCTATCCGGGTGGTTTGCTTCTCGAAAGTCTTTCCTTGACGCAAGGGTCCCTCGCCAAATCTGTCCAATTGGATAGCTTCGTAACACTCGCAGGCACAGCTTTGGAGTTTCGCGCGGTTCAGAATCTGCACTACACCTCGGGTGTGCACAATGATCTGCTTTTTCTGCAAAATAGCGGTTGTCAAGTTTACAGTGGGTCGGTCCGTGCCTAACATCGACGCAAGAAAATCCTGAGTAATGGCAAACTTCGCGGCGTCCACTCTGTCCTGAGTGATCATCAGCCAGCGCGCGAGCCGTTGTTCTACATTGTGAAGCCGATTACACGCGGCCGTTTGTGCGATTTGCAATCCCTGAACCACTCCATAACGAGTCAGCATCACTTGAAACTGAGGAGTAGAACCAAGGATGCTTCGCAAGGCGCCCGTCCTCATCCTGAATCCATTTCCGCCGATTTGTCCAATCTCGCGCACCTGGCTCTTTTTCATGCCAACCGCCGCCGGTATCCCTGCAAACCCTTCTTTCCCCACCTCGCCTACTTCAACAGTCCTTCCATCTTCTGTCTCAACTACAAGCGATACCATGCCCGCATTGGGGAAATACACAAACTCCAGGGGACGGTTCGGTTCGTAAAGGCTGCGACGAGCAGGCACACTGAGAAATTCCAGGTGAGACCGGATGGCGCGGTATTCGCTGTCGGGAATCGACAGAAGGAGCTTGTTGCTAACCGGCTTTCCAGCAGCATTGGTCCGTTCGCCCGGCAGCGCGATTTGAAAGTCTTCTCTTGCCACAGAACTCCTCCGTTATGCCCGATGCCGTGGTGCTTATTTCGTTCGTAGCCCGGAGATCGTTATTCACCGACATTCGTCCTGCACCAGAACTTGCCTGGCCACAGCAACGATGGGAATCATCGGACGATTCCTAATAGATCTTATTCTTTGCGGAATTGCTTCGTCTGCACAGCATTGACCTTTGATTTGGTCAAAACTGCTCACTTCACCCCATGAGGCCAGCAACCGGGTGGCGTTATTGGGAAATGCCAAGCGAGCGGTTCGCCAGGGCCGCATTGCCGCTAACCACAGTCGCGCTACGGGCTCCTTCGGCTAGCGGCAATGAAGTACCAAAACCGGACAGATCAGGTGCCATAAAAACCTGTCATATTCACGCGCTAACAACATTATATTCGTGCCAGACACTGCAAGCTGCCGTGAAAATAACTTCCGTGTTGGCCGGCGATTCGCAAGACGACAAACCTGCCCATCAAGTTTGTGGTTCATACGCACCGCCGCCTCGACCACGTTGCTCGGGATTGGCTACGCCTCTGGTATTACGTAAGGGAATCCGTCCGGGTTGCATCATCTTGAGTCAAGACGCAGCCCAAGAGCAAGACACCAAGCAAACTCGTGAGCACTCGCAGCGGGATTATCTTCAGTCACTCGAATTGCGCCAAGCCACTGACCAGGAAATCGACGGCTGGCAGTTGGCTTTGAAGTTGGCAAACCGTCATTGTGCCCGGCAGTCTGGCAGCAACGAGCCAATAGCACGGTTAGACCGTTATACGACCAAGTGGATGGGTTCGGGTAGCCGCGGTCACGGCGTTTGTGACCGTGGGTTCTCGGCTCCCTATGGAAAGAAGTTATCTCTCTCAGTTTGCCCTTTCGTTCGCTCGGCACTACGTCCCCGGAGCCAGCACGCTGCTCGAGAGCTGCGGGTACGTCGCGTGTTGTATTCCCTCCGCCACTGCTCGATCACGACCTGCGCCTCCTTCAGTGAATAAAAGATTTCTCCATTCAAGCATTCATCCCGCAGCTTCCCGTTGAAGCTCTCGCAGTAGCCGTTTTCCCACGGGCTCCCCGGTTCGATGTACAGCGTTCCCGTGCCCAGACTGGCCAACCACTTCCGCAGCTCCCGGGCCACGAATTCCGGGCCGTTGTCACAATACAGCATTCTGGGGACTCCGCGCTGAATTTTGATCCGGTTCAGCACCATCACCACGTCTTCACCTTTCAGCCGCTGCTCCGATTCGATCGCCAGACATTCCCGCGTGTAGATGTCCACCACCGTCAGGGAACGAAACCTTCTTCCATCCGAGAGTTGGTCGGCGAGTAGGGTCGAGCATCAGCGCCGTGCGGCGTCGCTGCCGCCGGTTTCT
>Ga0307372_10010802_pt1 | contig 12301 bp, 10 predicted proteins | sample OX1MG_FD_202533 | JGI IMG/M metagenome (GOLD analysis project Ga0307372, IMG submission 202533) | Soil microbial communities from Risofladan, Vaasa, Finland - OX-1 | ecosystem: Environmental > Terrestrial > Soil > Coastal area > Acid sulfate soil | place: Finland: Risofladan, Vaasa | collected...
CCGGACCGGTTAATGGCGACCTGGGCAACGCTTAGGCTCTGCCACCAGCCACCGCGAATGTCTCATTCTCGGCCGCGCGAAGTACAAAAGGGCAACGGCATGTTGAGGATGTCAAATCATGAGTACGACGCCATTCACTGAAGTTCCATCGCTCACGTTCGACGGTTGCTACCGCGTGCCGGCGGACGTGTTTACATTGAGCAGATTTCGGGAATGGGTCCACGGCGGGGACTTTCCGGAAAAGGGCCGTGCTTCATTCATCCGCGGCAGCGTTGAGGTTGAAATGAGCCCCGAAAACCTGGAGACGCACAATGCGGTGAAGACCGAAATCACCGGCGGGCTCCGTGAGCTGCTGAAGCAGCGGAGAATCGGGCGCCTCTACTCCGACCGTGCGATGTTCGTTTGTCCGGAGGCGGACATTTCCACCGAACCGGACGCGATGTTTTGCAGCCACGAGAGCCGCCGATCCGGGCGCGTGCGGCAGGTCGAATGGACCAAGGGAAGCGGCGATTTCGTCGAGGTCGTCGGCGTTCCGGACCTGGTGGTCGAAGTCGTCAGCACCAGTTCGGTCCGCAAGGACACGAAGCTGCTGCGGCGGCAATACTACCAGGCCGGCATCCCCGAGTACTGGCTGGTGGACGGTTTCCGGAGTGAATTGGTCCTTCACGGTCGGACTCCCTTCGAGCTGATCCGGATTCTTGGCCAGACCTTCGTCGCCTTCTTCATCTTCTTCTTCGCCTTCTTCATCTTCTTCTTCGCCTTCAGCACATTCATCGTCATCTTCGGACTCAACGATCGAAAGCTCAACGTCGGGCGCACGCCCAAACACTCTTAAAAACAACGCGAGCGCGGCCGCTGCCGCCGCTTGTGCGTCATGACCAAAGTCGTGATAAAAGGCTGCACCGTGCCGAACCTGTCCCGTATTCGGATCGGGAGCATCGTACTCCCGCGGATGCTCTTCGCCGAGTTTCCGGAAGAACTGGTAGGCGCGATCGGTCTCCGCACCGTTCAGTTCCACACAAGGAACATCCATGCAAAGACGCCGCCCCTTGCCGAACTGCACGAACTTCCCCGACTTCGGTTCCTCGATCAGGACGAACGAGTCTTTGGTGCCCCGATGGAGCAGAGCTACGAGGGCATCGTAGATGCGCCTCTCGGTGTCACCTTGGCTCATGCGCGAGAGCTCCTCTGCTCAATCATCGCGTTGGCATATGCTGCCCTCGGAAGCCGAATTTGTGATTCTCTAGGGAGAACGCGTTGACAATAAGTGGCAACGGTCGGCTCGTCAATGGCCGATCTTGCCAACTTCTCTGGCGTGGCCCAGGGCCGCGATACGGTTTCTCCCGCGCGCCGCGTTTTCGTTCATGGCGTGGGGCGTTTCAACAGGTCCACCCCAAGTCCTGTGATCCGGGCGATCGCCAGGAAGTCGGCATCGAACGTGACCAATTCCGCCGTGTGATGGAGCGCGACGGCGGCGATCACCAGATCGAGCGAACCCGCGTTCACACCCCCGCGCCGACATGAGCGCCCAAGGTCCGCCGCCCGCCTCCACAGATCAACCGGGCTGGCCAAAAGGGGCATGGTCTCAAACTGACGGCGTAGTTTTTCGGCCTCGGCATCGGTTGCGTGACGGAGCACCTCAAAAGCGATTGGTTCGGCGAGGCAAGCTTGCGGATCGTTCACGTAGGGTGCGATCAACGCCTTGAGCGCGCGCGGCGAACGCGCCCGCGTCAGATCAATCCAAAGACTACTGTCGATCAGTTTGGCCATCCATCGCGCCAGCTATTCTCCCGCGCCAGTGCCGAGCGGCGATCGGCTTCCCGCCCGGCCTCGTAGCCATTCAAATCAAGGCCCCATTCCCCGGCGACGAACTTTTTCGTCAGGGCCTTGCGGCGCTTCAATGTGGCCTTGTCCGCTTTCACGACCGTCCCGCTGCCCGCCGCCTCCAGCCCCTGGCGCAACAGGTCGGCGACCGCGTCCTTCAATTTTTTGCCCTCCTGCACAGCCAGGAGCCTGATTTCCTTGACCAGGTCATCGGGCAACTCAAGCGTAGTTTTCATTCGCTCATTTTCCTGGTTTCCCAGCTTCCTGTCAAGATTCTGGTCCTCCTTGCGCCTGGAGCGCGGGTTCCAACACCAACCGATGGCGTGGCGATCCCACCGATGACGCGCGACGGGCCTTCCATCCCTGCTGCTCGTGTCATCCTTCACATTGGTTTGGTCGCGGCCCAACGGCACATCACAGGAAACTTGCCCCCGCCCGCCGCATTGGATACCATCGGACTTGACGCGTGCCGTTCGTCGGCGATCTGCCCGCGTCCCGACCCGCCACCATTTTTGCCGACCCCGCCTGGGAACACGCCATGACTCACCGCGCGCGACATTGCCTGACGTGGACTGCCTGCTTCACGCTTTGGTTCGCCGCATCCTGGGTTCCGCCGGGCATTCGCGCCGACGAGGCGCCGAGCGATTCGGGTAGCGACTTCAGCGACGAGCTGCCGCGGATTCCGCCGGTCGAGCCGGACGAGGCGCTAGCGACGTTCCAAGTCCAGCCGGGCTTTCACCTGGAGCAGGCGGCGGCCGAACCACTCGTGGCCGACCCGGTGGCTATCAGCTTCGATGAGGACGGAAGGCTCTACGTCGTCGAAATGCGAGGCTACTCCGAACAACCCGACGAGCTCCTGAGCCGCGTGCGGCTGCTCACGGATGACGACGGCGACGGCCGCTTCGATACCGAAAGCGAGTTCGTCGATAAGCTCTCCTGGCCCACCGCCGTCATCTGCTACGACGGTGGCGTGTTCATCGCCGATGCCCCCGACATTCTCTATTGCAAGGACGACGACGGCGACGGCCGGGCCGATACGCGGAAGGTCGTGTTCACCGGCTTCGGCAAATCGAACGTGCAGGGGCTTCTCAACAGCTTCGCTTGGGGCCTCGACAACCGCATCCATGGCGCCACGAGCAGCTCGGGCGGACAGGTCCGACCGGCCGGCGACGAACAGGCCAGGCCCGTCTCGCTGAATGGACGCGATTTCTCGATTGATCCGCGCACGCTCGACATCTGGCCGGAAAGCGGCGGGGCGCAGCACGGCATGAGCTTCGACGATTGGGGCCGAAAGTTCGTTTGCTCCAACAGCGACCATCTCCAGCAAGTGATGTTCGACGACCGCTACCTGGCCCGCAACCCGTTCCTGAGCAGTCCCGGCCCACGCGTCAGCATCGCCGCCGACGGGCCCCAGGCCGAGGTCTACCGCGCCAGCGCGGTCGAGCCCTGGCGGATCGTCCGCACGCGGTTGCGAGTTGCCGGTGACGTGCCGGGACCGGTCGAAGGGGGCGGCCGGGCGGCGGGCTACTTCACCGGCGCCACCGGAGCGACCATTTACCGCGGCGACGCCTGGCCGCGGCAGCCGTTCGAGCTGGCCGTCGTCGGCGACGTGGGGAGCAACCTGGTACACCGCAAGCGGCTCGAGCCACGCGGCCTTGAGTTCGTCGCCCAAAGGATCGACGAGAAAAGCGAGTTCGTCGCGTCGAGCGACATCTGGTTTCGCCCCTGCCAGTTCGCCAACGCGCCCGACGGCACGCTTTACATCCTCGACGTCTATCGCGAGGTGATCGAGCACCCGGCCAGCCTGCCGCCGGTGATCAAGAAACACCTCGATCTGACCAGCGGCCGCGACCGGGGTCGAATCTACCGAATCGTCCCCGACGGGTTCCGCCGGCGCCCTTGGCCGCGCATGAGCAAGGCGACGACGCCCGAGTTGGTGGCGACGCTGGCGCACGCCAACGCCTGGCACCGCGAAACCGCGGCGCGGCTCCTGTACCAGCGGCAAGACCGCAAGGCCGCGCCTGCGTTGGCAAAACTGGCCGCGGAATCGAAGTCGCCGCTGGGTCGAATGCACGCGCTGTATGCTCTAGCGGGTCTCGACGCGCTCTCGGCCGAGCGGGTGCTGCGTGCGCTCAATGACAAGCACCCCGGCGTAAGGACCCACGCCGTGCGGCTGGCGGAACGCGTGGCCAAGGAATCGTCCAACGTCCGCGAGCGGCTCGTGGCGCTGGCGGCCGATGACGACTTGCACGTGCGGTACCAGCTTGCCTTTACGCTTGGCGAGCTCGATGGGCCGGAGCGGTTGGTGGGGCTGGGTCGTATTGCCCGTCGTGACGCCGGCGACCATTGGGTGCGACTGGCCATCCAAAGTTCGCTGGCAACCGGCGTCGGCGAACTGTTCGCCGCGCTGACCGCCGACGACGATTTCCGACGTCGTGACACCGGCCGTGTGTTTCTGGCGTCGTTGGCCCGGCAGGTGGGAGTCGCCAATCGACAGAGCGATCTGGCGATGGTGCTCAGAACGATCGGCGAGGTTCCGCCCAGCGACCAGGCCGCACTGGCGGCGATCGTGCGGGGCTTGAGCGAGGGACTGGCCCAACGCGGCAGTCCGTTTGGCGAGGTCCTGGCCTCCGACTCGACGGGCAAAGCGGCCGCGGCGCTCGCCAAGTTGCTGGCCGCCGCCAAAACGACCGCTGCCGACGGCAAGCAGCCGGTGGCGGCGCGCGTCGAGGCCATCCGCACGCTGGGCCTTAGCGCGCCGGCCGGCAGCAGCGGCCTGCTCGCCGGGCTGTTGGACAACCGGGAGCCGCAAGAAGTCCAAGTGGCGGCACTCGGAACATTAGCTGCTTATCACGATCCGGGTGTGGCCGCGCTGGTGCTGGCGGCCTGGCCACACCTGAGCCCACGATTGCGAGTGCAAGCGGGCGAGGCGCTGTTTGCCAGGCCCGAGCGGACGGCGACGCTGCTCGACGCGATCGAAGCCGGCGAGGTGAGCGCCGCCGACGTCGATTCGGCTCGGCTCAAGCAGCTTGCCGCCGGCGGCGATGCGGCGATCCGCGCGAGGGCCGCGAAACTGGTCGAGGGTCTGAACCTGGGCCGGCGGCAGGATTTGGTCGAGGAGTTCCGCGACGTACTTACGCTGGGCGGCGACGCCGAGCGCGGGAAGCCGGCCTTCAAGAAGGTTTGCGCCGCGTGCCACAAGGTGGAGGGCGTGGGGCACGAGATCGGACCGAACCTGGCGACGATCAAGAACCGGGGGGCCGAGGCGCTGTTGGTGAACATGCTCGACCCCAGCCGCGAGGTGAACCCTCAATTCGTCAACTACGTGTTGCTCACCGACGACGGACGCCAGATGACCGGCATGATCGCCGCCGAAACGGCCACCAGCGTCACACTCAAGCGAGGCGAGGACGCCGGCGACACCGTGCTGCGGATCAATATCGAGGAGCTCGCGAGCACCGGCCTCTCGCTGATGCCCGAGGGGGTCGAGAAGCAGCTCACCCGGCAGGAAATCGCCGACTTGATCGCCTACCTGCTAGAGATCAAGTGAATCCGTGTTTTCTTGCGATTCCCTCCCTGGCGGTCGTGAATTCGTAGGGTGGGACAAGATCGCGGAGCGATCGCCGGCCCACCATCGGCCATGCGAATTCTTCATGGCTTTGCAGAATCTTTTGGAGGCGCCAGGTTCGGATGATTGCCGCGCAGCCAATTCAAGACATCTTTTTGCAACGACTGGACAAATTCAATCAACTCGTCCGCATTTTCGCCGGTGGCACCCCCTACGCTTTCGTATTCGACACGGTTTCGCTTCCGTCTGCAGGATTCGAGGTAGTCCGCGTCTGGCTGACGATCTGGCCCCAGGATGATGGGCAGCGCTTGCAAGGCCCGAAAGTGCGCGAGTTCCCGCTCCGGACGAAAACCTTCCGCGCACAACAGAGCCGTGCAAAGCTTGAGCGCGGCGTTGTAGGCGATGCCGAAGCGCCAATCATCGGAAATGACCTGGGCGCGGGCGTCCGCCAAATCGCGGCGCACGATCGCCAAAAGGTTGGCGATCTCCTTTCTGCTGGTCTCGTGCGGCTTCAACCAACCGTTAGCCTGCCATTGCTTCAAGGTCATGCTCGGAACCCACGAGGAAGATTTTGGGCGAAGCCAGGACCGCCGTCAGGAAATGGTCCCGCTGGCGCATTCGCTTGCCGAATTCCGCGAGGCTCAGTACGACGGGATTGATCTCCCGTCCTACTTGGTCGCCGACGCCGGATAGAAGGGCGCAGACCTTGCGCAAGCCGATGTTGCCGATCACCATGAGGTCAACGTCACTTTCCGAATTGGGCCTCCCGGCGGCCACCGACCCGAACACGAATGCGCACCCGATCCCTTCGCCCTTCAGCGCGGCTGCCAGAACATCGCCAAGCCCCAAAGTCTTGAGCACCAATCGGTGGATCTCGGAGTGCAGCGGGTGGCGCTGGTTGGCCGCGAAATAGACGCGATTACCGTCCCGCCGCCGCGCCACAATCCCAAGCTTCACGAGTTTTCCAAGATCCTGCCGCACGGTCCCAATGGCAAAGCCGGTCTGCCGTTGGATCTCGCGCAAATGCAATTCGCCGGCCCGCAAGCCGAACAGCACGCGAAAAATCTCGGCGCGCACCCGAGAGCAAATCAGTTGAGCCAAAAGGTTCATGCGTGCTCTTTTACCATACGATCGTGCTGTTTGACCATACGATCATGCCCAGCGCCGACCGCCCCGACCAGGGCGCTCACACGGTTTGGAATTGAAGTTCCTTCAGGTTCAAATTCGGCGCACGTTTCGAAAGATGTAGGATTTCGACGCCCACCACCTGCTTCTGATCATTGAAATCCAGCACCACGCCCGGCGAGACCTCCTCCGAGTCGACAATCGGCGAATCATCCAGCCGCAGGTAAAGCGCATCGGCTTGCTCGTCAACTTTCAGCTTCATAGCTTGCCTTTCATTTTTCGGTCGAAGTAAACGGTCACGACCCGCACGGGAGCGACCAGGTGATTGAATACCACGCGCAACACGCGATGACCATGTTCCGGTATGACCACCAGGGGGGAACTTTGGTTCTAGCGCGCCGCGATGCATTATGCAACCTCGTCGGCGGGTTTTCGCACGCCGTCGATACGGAAGCGGGTGGCGGCGCGCACGTCGTGGAAGCGGTTCGTGCGGCACAATTTGGGGCTCTCCATCGACACTCGCTCCACCACCAACCTGGCACCGGCATGCCGTGAGGGAGGGAAGCGACCACGAAACTCACGAAAGTCGATGGGCCAAGCTGTGGCTTCCGCGGGCGAATCCGGGTATCTTGGTGGCGACCAAGGTCGACGCAGGCCGGCACCGGACGCACTTCGGACGAGACAGGCTGTTTGTCACCTGGACCCTGGTCGAATTTCGGACCCTGTTTGACTATCGGACCCTGAGGCGCACGATGATGTTCTCGAATTCCACACGACCCATGACGTTGGGAGTACTGATGGTGTTTACGACCGTTCTGGTGGCCGAATCTCCCCTTCAGTCTCCGCTCCACGGCGACGAGGGGATGTGGCTGATGAACCGGCCGCCGCGCAAACTGCTCAGGCAGCGGTACGGCTTCGAGCCCAGCGACGCATGGCTTGAGCACTTGCGGCGCTCCAGCGTCCGGTTCAACAGCGGCGGCTCGGGATCGTTCGTGTCGTCGAACGGCCTGGTGATGACCAACCATCACGTCGGCGCCGATTGCCTGCAAAAACTGAGCTCGTCCGAACACGACTACATCCGCGAGGGCTTTTTCGCGCGGCAACAGGCCGAGGAGCTGAAGTGCGTCGACCTGGAGATCAACGTGCTCGTCGATATCGACGACGTCACCGAGCGCGTCGAAGAAGCGGTGGCCGGGCTCGATGCGGCCAAGGCACGCACGGCGCGCCGCGCCGTGATGAACACAATCGAACAGGAATCGTTTGCCGAGACGGGCCTCCGCAGCGACGTGGTGACGCTGTACCAGGGCGGAGAGTACCATCTCTACCGCTACAAGAAGTACACCGACGTGCGACTGGTATTCGCGCCGGAAAAAGACGTGGCTTTCTTCGGCGGCGATCCCGACAATTTCGAGTTCCCCCGCTTCGATCTCGACATTTGCTTTTTCCGCGTCTATGACGACGGCGAGCCCGCCAAGACCGAGCACTTCCTGCGCTGGAGTGAGTCGGGGGCCGGCGACGGCGAGTTGGTGTTCGTCTCGGGGCACCCGGGCCGGACGAACCGGCTCAACACGATGGCGCACCTCAAGTTCCTCCGCGACCGCACCTATCCCATGCAGCTCAATCTGCTGCGCCGCCGCGAGGTGCTGCTGAAGACCTACAGCGACCGTAGCCTGGAAAACGCCCGCCGCGCGCAGGACGACCTGTTCACCGAACAGAACCGGCGGAAAGCGAGGTTGGGCGGGCTGGCCGGCTTGCAAGACCCGGCGATCATGGGCCGCAAGCTCAGGCAAGAGCAGGCCCTGCGGCAGGCCGTCGCGAAAGACAAGAAACTCGCCGCCAGTTGCGGCGAGTCGTGGAAGCAGGTCGAGACCTCGCTCGACGTGCTGGCCGGCATCCAGGTTCAGTACAACCTTCTGGAAGCGATGTTGGCCTTCAACTGCGAACTGTTCCATGTCGCCCGCGGCGTCGCGCGGCTGGTCGACGAGAGCACCAAGCCCAACGCCGAGCGGCTCCGGGAATACAGCGAGGCGGGACTCGAATCGCTCAAGCAGCAGTTGTTCTCCGAGGCGCCGGTCTACAAGGATCTGGAAACGATCAAACTGGCCGATTCCCTCGGCATGTTCGTCGAAATGGCCGGCGCCGACGATCCGCTCGTCAAGCAGGTGCTGGACGGCCGTTCGCCGGTCGAATGTGCCACGGAACTGATCCAAGGCACGCGGCTGGTGGACGTCGCGTTCCGCCGCGAGCTGGTCGAAGGGGGCCAAGACGCGATCGAGTCGTGCGACGATCCGTTGATCAAACTGGCGCGGCTTGTCGATGGGCCGGCGCGCAAGTTGCGAAAAACCTTCGAGGAGCAGGTCGACGAGGCGCAGCGGCGCGCGTACGGGCAAATCGCCAAGGCGCAGTTCGCCCTGTACGGCAGCGACGTCTATCCCGACGCCACGTTCACGCTCCGGCTCGCCTTTGGGGTGGTCAAGGGGTTCCGCGAGCGGGGCGAAGAAATCCCGCCCTGGACGACGCTGGCCGGAGCATTCGATCACTCCGATGCGCACGGCGGCGTTTACCCCTTCCAGTTGCCGGGCCGCTGGTGGGACCATCGCGAAGACCTGGATGGTGAAACTCCTTTCAACTTCGTCTGTACGGCTGACATCATCGGCGGCAACTCGGGCAGCCCGGTCGTCAATCGCAAGGGCGAATTGGTCGGAATCATCTTCGACGGCAACATCCAGTCGCTGGTGCTCGACTTCGCCTACAGCGACGAGCAAGCCCGCGCCGTCTCGGTGCATTCCAGCGCCATCCGCGAGGCGTTGCGCAAGGTCTACGACGCGGAATCATTAGCCGACGAGTTGGGGCGGGACGATCAGGCCGTCGGCCAGTGATCGGGTCTTGTCCCAGGGCGGGCCACGATCAGCCCCGCGCCACCGAATCGAACTGGGCCGCGAGCCGGCCGGCGCGCACCGCCTGCTGGAAGGCCGAATGATCGCGTTCGGTTTGGTCGGCGTAGGCCACGGCGAATTGGGCGATTGCCAGCTCGAAGGCCTCGCCGGGACCCAAGTAGCCCGCGAGTTGCACCGCGTCGCCGGTGCGGGCGTGGGCCCGCGCCAGGGCCCAGCCGCAGAAACCCGCGTACTCCGTCAGGTCGCCGGCCGACATCGCCGCCAGATCGACCGAGCCTTTCATGTCGCGCAATTGGCGGAAATAGTAATCGAAACCCTGCTTCTCCGCCCGCGACCAGCCCAGGAAGATGTCGCTGGCCGACTGCATCAGCCGCTGGCCGACGACGACGCGCTGACCCTGGTTGGCATAGCCGCTCTTGCCGGCGTGCGGTTCCAGCACCGAGGCCCCCGCCTCCTTGAACTGCAAGATCAAGTGATCGTCGGCCCCGGCCGACATCAGCGCCACGGCGCAGCGCGTGCCCACGCTGCCGACGCCGACCACTTTCATCGCCAGGTCGATCGGTTCGTAACGGTCGAGCAAGGCGCGCCGCTCGTCGGGCAGTGAGCGGCGGTAATGGTGGAAAAGCTCGCGCACGTCCTGTTCGAACGGATCGCCGGCGGGCTGGTGAAAAATCAAGGGGGGGTTGTCGGCGATCCTTCGTCGACCGTCGACCACCACGGTCAGCCGTTTCACGACGCGGTCAGCGGCCCGCTTGGCGGCGCGCCGGGCACCCTTTTCGCGGCTCTCGCGGATTCTGGGGCGGTGCGACAGTTCCAAAGGCGACTCGACCTCGATCCGAGCGTACCAGACTTCCAAGACATGCATCGCGGCGAAGTCCAGCATTCGGCGCCGGTACGAGCGGACACAGGCCAGCGCGGCGTCGCGACCGTCGCCCTCGGAAAGGCCCGTCGCGCGGCCGGCCAGAACGAAACTCGTCGCCAGCCGTTTGACGTCCCATTCCCAGGGGGCCGGCAGCGTTTCGTCGAAATCGCTGACGTCGAACAGTAATGCCCGCTCGGGGCTGCCGAACGTCCCGAAGTTCAGCAAGTGGCAATCGCCGCAGGCTTGCACGCGCAACCCAGTGACGGGCGTGCGGGCCAGATCGTGGGCCATCAGGGCCGCCGAGCCGCGCAGGAACGTAAACGGCGAAACGAGCATCCGCGCGTACCGGATGGGCACCAACGAGGGCATTCGGCCCCGGCTGGAAGCTTCGACGAGCTCGATCGGGTCGATCCGGTCGGCCGGTGGACTCCATGCCGCGTGCTCTGAACGCGGCGTCCGGCCGCGCAGCAATTTGCCCTTGGCGTGCCGTTCGGCGCGCGTCGCCAGGTTGCGGCCGCCGGTGGGGGCGGTAGTCTGTGGCGGGTCAATCATGGAGCGAACTCGCGTGGCGGTGGAAACCGAGTCAAGTCTACCTTGAAGGGCCGCGGACAGCACGGTAATTCGCTCCGTTCCCCAACGCGACTCCCGATTCCTTGTTCCCGAACTGCGGCTGCCGGCGCGCTAGGCAACTTCGGGCCGGCCCCACCGTATGCGGGGAAAAGGAGATCGTCACGGAGTTGCCAACGTACGAATCGCGAGAAAACAAAACGGCCTTCACGGTAAAGGTCGCATGGACCGATGGTGAGGGGGGCGAGATCCGACCGCAGGCTCTGGTACACCTTCCCACGCTCGACCGGGACACCGACATGTTTCCGGAGCTAGGACAACCTCTGACGACGCGCCAACAACAGACGATCGACAAGCTCGCCAAGGAAATCGTCGGGAAGATCGAATCTCGATGGTGATGGGAAAAAATGAGTGGCGTAACTTCCCAGGGGTGTTGCCCCTAGCTGTTACAGCGCGCCCTTTCAGGGCGGACGGCGTGGGCGCCATCGATTGTCTGGAGCGTGTCGTCCACGGTGGTCGGACTCCAAGGTCTGCCGATTATCCGGGGATGTGCATGGTCGGCGGCGCATCGCCGTCGCGCGAACCGGTTGCCTTCGTCGCAGGAGCGAACCGTTCGTTCCTGAGCACCGAAGGTGCGGCGCTGCGATAGCCAGGGGCAAAGCCCCTGGTCTGCCTCGCGATTTACTGGTCGTAAGCCCCAACGGGGCGCGCTGAGGGTGCTAACCTCGCCAACTCCGGATTCGAGGCATTGTCGTGCTACGCACCACGAATATCGCAATTTTACACGTTCATCCGCGCCGAGCGCGCCCCGATGGGGCTGGGAAAAAATGAGTGGCGTAACGTCCCAGGGGCGTTGCCCCTGGCTGTTACAGCGCGCCCTTTCAGGGCGGTCGGCGTGGACGCCATCGATTGCTGGGAGCGTGTGGTCCACGATGGTCGGGCGCGTGTCGCCCACGGTGGTCGGACTCCAAGGTCCGCCAATTATCCGGGGATGTGCATGGTCGGTGGCGCATCGCCGTCGAGCGAAGCGGCTGCGGTCGCGGGAGGGAACCGTTCGTTCCTGAGCACCGAAGGTGCGGCGCCGCGATAGCCAGGGGCAAAGCCCCTGGTCGGCCTCGCGATTTACTCGTCGTAAGCCCCAACGGGGCGCGCTGAGGGTGCTAACCTCGCCAACTTCGGATTCGAGGCATCGTCGTGCCATGCACCACGAGTATCGCGATTCTGCACGCTCGTCCGCGCCGAGCGAGCCCCGATGGGGCTGGGAAAAAATGAGTGGCGTAACGTCCCAGGGGCGTTGCCCCTGGCTGTTACAGCGCGCCCTTTCAGGGCGGTCGGCGTGGGCACCGCGTTTAATCCCAGACGTAGCGTTCGTCGAATTCAATTTCATAACGCCGCAGTAGCTCGCGAAACTCATCCTGGAACGATTGGCCCTTGTGGTGGCTCTTCTGGTTCGCAATG
>Ga0307372_10010804_pt1 | contig 12298 bp, 12 predicted proteins | sample OX1MG_FD_202533 | JGI IMG/M metagenome (GOLD analysis project Ga0307372, IMG submission 202533) | Soil microbial communities from Risofladan, Vaasa, Finland - OX-1 | ecosystem: Environmental > Terrestrial > Soil > Coastal area > Acid sulfate soil | place: Finland: Risofladan, Vaasa | collected...
GCACTGCTGGAATCCTTGATACGCTTTGTGACGGCGGACTTGGAACGGTGAAAGTGGCGGGTGGCCCACCCCTTCTCTGGTTTTGCTGAATCTACCACAAAGGCGGGTGCCCCATCCTTTTCGCGCCTTTTGCGAAAAGGGTGGGAAACTACAAAGCTCAACGGCCCTGCCCCATTGCATCATTCCTTCCGGCGCGCTACCACGCCCGCCAATCAGGCTGCCAACCACGGAGCATCCTCTCCCAAAAATCCCCTCCTCCCGCCCCCAAAAATCACACGCAAAGTTGCCCCCTTGACCGCTGACGTTATACCCTGCCGGTGGCTTTCAAACAGGCCTGTAAGGAGTGCTGTAAGTGGAGGAAGCTCTTTCAGCCCGCCCTTCTTCGGGAACCAGCGTGTTCCATCGCTCCTGTTTTGCCATGAACACACGGTTTTCGCTGGTTCTGGTGGACATCGATCCCGAGCGGGCGGAAGCACTGGCTGCCGAGGCGGAGTATGACTTGCGTGCCCACGAGCGCATCATGAGCCGATTCGACAACGAAGGCCCCGTCGCCGAACTGAATCGTTGCGCCGCCGAAAGCGCGATCACGCCGTCCCACGAGCTTTGGGAGATTCTCTCTCTTTGCCGCGACTATTGGCAGCGGACCCGTGGAGCGTTCGACATCACTCTGTGGCCCTTGAATCATCTCTGGCGTGAGCACCTTAAGCGCGGCGAGGAACCAACCGAACAGGCCATCGCGCAAGCCCGCCGCCAGACCGGATTCGAGCGCCTCCACTTCGACGAGACTGCGCGTACTGTCCGCTTTGAGAGTGAGGGAATCAGCATCGACCTGGGCGGATTCGGCAAGGGCTTTGCCCTGGAATCTCTGGCCGGCAGCCTGCGCGCCCAGGGTGTGGAGCAGGCCTTCTTGAGTTTCGGTGAGAGTTCCATCACCGTTCTCGGATCTCATCCTCATGGTCCGGCCTGGCCGGTGGGAATCACCAGCATGTTTAACCCCAGCCAGACGGTGCATGCGTTTCATCTGCGCGATGCGTCGCTCTCCTCCTCCGGCACCGCGCCCTTCAATCGCATGGCCGGTCCACGCCCATTCGGGCAGATCATCGACCCCCGCAGTGGCCGTCCCGTGGAAGGCTACCGCACCATGTCGGTTGCAAGCCCCAGCGCAATCGAGGCGGAGGTGCTCTCCACCGCTCTGCTCGTAACTCCCCGGCAAGACCGCGCCGAGCTTCTCTCCGGATTCTCCATCATCTCGGCCGTCGAAATTGTTTATCATTCCAGCGCGGGAGAATTTGCTCCCAGCATCGAGTGGCAATATGGATCCTGATTCGTCATCTTCATCTTCGGTACTCATTGGCCGCCAGCATCGGCGCGATTTCCTCAAGCGCCTTGCGCTTGTAGCCGGCTCCTCTTCGTTACTGGCCGAGTTGCCCTGGTGGTCGCCCTTGCGGGCTGCGCCGGTCGGCGACTCGCCGGCCGACCGCGTCCGCATCGGTCTCATCGGCGTCGGCTCGCGCGGCAGCCTCCATCTCGCTCACCTGCTGCGTACCCCGGGGGTGGAAATCGCCGCCTTATGCGACGATTACGAGCCGCACCTGCAGGCCGGCCTGGCGCGAGTCAAAGGCGCAAAGGGCTTCGCCGATTACCGCCAGATGCTCGATATGCCCGGCCTTGACGGCGTCCTCATCGCCACGCCGCTCTATCTCCATTCGCGCATGTGCCTCGATGCTTTTTCCGCCGGCAAGCATGTCTTCTGCGAAAAGAGTCTCGCCTACACCATCGAGGAGTGCCAGGCCATCGCCGATGCGCACCGCGGCAGCAACAAGGTTTTTCAGATCGGCCATCAGCGCATGTTCAGTCCCGTCTTCCTGCGCGCGCTTGATCTGATCCGCAGCGGCCACATCGGGCAAATCACGCAAATCCGCGCCTACTGGCACCGCAACGGCAACTGGCGCCGGCCCGTGCCGGACCCAAGTCTCGAGCGCCGCTTCAACTGGCGGCTCTACCGGGCTTACTCCTGCGGGCTCATGACCGAACTGGCCTCGCACCACATGCAGGTGGCCAACTGGTTTCTCGGCGCGCATCCGGTCGCCTGCGCGGGCTATGGAAGCATCAATTACTGGAAAGACGGGCGCGAAGTCTACGACAACGTCAATTTGGTGTACCGCTACGCCGACGGCACCCAAGTCGTCTACGACTCCATGATCAGCAACAAGTTCTATGGCATGGAGGTTCAGATCATGGGTCCCAAGGGGACCATCGAGGCTGAACGCGGCAGGCTCTACGCCGAGAACCCTCCGCCCGCGCCCGGCATCATGCAGCTCATCAACGGAATCGAGCATGGCTTCTTCGACACGGTTCCCATCGGCGGGCCCAGTTGGGTGCCTGACCTCAAGAACGACGCCAAGGGAGAGCCGCTCGTGAATGAGAAGATCACCGACGACGGAACCGCCATCGAGTTGGCCGCCTACGCGAACTCGATCCGCCTGGGCAAGCCCATTCCCGAAATGATGGAACAGGCTTGCAGGGCCGGGGTATGCGTCCTCATGGGAGAGACCGCCATGGAACAGCAGAAGGAGATCGCCTGGCCGGAGGGATTCAGAATATGAAAGATATTGTCATCTCACGGCAGCGCATCCTTCGCGAATCGCAGATCTTTCTCGGCTGCCTCCTCGTGGCTCTTGCCGTCAACGCCTATTCCATCGTCCACTTCAAAACCCATTGGACTGAACTGTTCACCACCTTCCACATCACGCTTGCCATCGCAGCAATCCTTTTCGTGCTTCTTGCCGTGCTTCGCAGCATTGTGTTCTACGGCAGGCAGGTTCTGCGGCGCAAAGCGGGATAACGGCACTCCCTGCTCGCATCCGGATGCGGGCAGGGTAAACTATGCGCTCTCCTCACTCGCACCTTCCGAATTCCCGCTTCTGCGGAGGGTTTGAAGATTGTCCATCCGCCGGCTCTGCGGCTACGAGGGAAACAGCGGGGTTGGGCAGCGGTTTACTCGGGATGCTCGGGGCCCAGGATGCGGATGTCGGGCAGGTTGCGGTAGCGCTCGCCGTAGTCCATTCCGTAGCCGATGACGAACTGGTTGGGAATGGAGAAGCCTACGTAGTCAGCCTCGATCTTCTCGATGCGGCGCGACGGCTTGTCGAGCAGGGTGGCAATGCGCAGCGTCTTGGGGCGCTGCTGGAGGAAGTGCCTGCGCAGATAGGCGAGGGTGAGGCCGGTGTCGAGAATGTCCTCGACGATAAGCACGTTTTTGCCCTCGATGGGGTCGTCGAGATCCTTGATGAGCTTGACCGCGCCGGACGAGCGCTGCCCGAAGCCGTAGCTTGACGTGGCAACGAAGTCGAAGGTGGCATCGGCTTCGATGGCCCGGGCCAAGTCGGCCAGGAAGGGCGCCGCGCCCTTGAGCACGCCTACCATGACCAACTTCTCGCCCTTGAGGTCACGCGCGATCTGAGCCCCCATTTCGGCGACGCGCTCGGCGATCTGCTGGCGGGTGAAGAGCACTTCAAGGCCCTGCGAGATCATGGTTCTCATGTACACAGTATCGCGCGAATCCGCGCAGCGTGTTTGACAGGTTTGCGAAAATGCGGGCACGGCCTGAGAGTCCGGTTCAGGCCCTCGGATGCGCAGGTCAGGTAGTGGGCCAGCCTTCGATATCTTCCATCGGGGGCTAAAATCCGCGCCGATTTCCGCGGCGTTTGCGGCACGAGGGAAGTCGTGCCCTGATAAGAGACGGCGTTTTTCCGATCGGCGCGGCGAATAAAGCCCTTACCCTCCAACGTGAATTCACATCGAACCACGGGAAGCGCCGATTTTCTGTGCCGCGCGTCTATACTTGAAGAGCGATGTTGCCTTATATACACATCTGGCATTTGAATGTACCCACCTTCGGGCTGATGCTGTGGCTGGCCGCCGTGTCTGGGGCGCTTGTGATGGACCGGTGTTTCCGCCGCGCGCGCATTGAAGCGGACGCGGTGGGGATGGTGGCCGTGGCCGTGGTGATGGGCATTGTGGGCGCCAAGCTGTGGCATGTGCTCGACACCCCATCGGAGTTTCGCGAGATCGGGTGGCGGGTGCTGTGGGATTCGGCGGGATTTGCGTGGTATGGCGGGCTGATCTTCGGCATTTCGGCGCTCCTGTTTCAGGGGTGGCGGGCGAAGATCGGGAGCCTGCGGATCCTCGATCTGGCGGCGCCGGCGGCGGCGATCGGCTACGGCATCGGGCGCATCGGCTGCTTCCTGTCAGGCGACGGCTGCTACGGCATTGCTACCAAACTGCCCTTTCCCTGGGGCATGAGTTTTCCCAATGGGATTGAACCTACTCCGCTTGGAGTGCGCGTGTTGCCAACGCCGCTGTATGAGCTGGCAGGGGGATTGCTGATCGGGTGGTGGCTGTGGCGGCGCCTCGGAAAGCCGCACGCCGCGGGCGCGATTTTGGGCTACTACCTCGTGCTGACGGGGCTGGCGCGCTTCCTGGTGGAGTTTATCCGCCGCAATCCCAAGGTGCTGTGGGACCTGTCGAATGCGCAACTGGCCAGCGCCGGCTCGGTGGTGGCGGGAATTGCGCTGGTGTGGTGGGCAGCCAAGCGTCCGCTCAGCGCGCCGGAAGGCAACAGGGCAGTGGTGGGCAAGGCGGCGTAGACCTCTCCCTTCCAGAGCATCGTCTTCTTCAATTCAATGTAAAAAATGCCTGGCGCTATTTGCGGCGCGGCCAGGAAGCCCGCGTTTGATCGTCTCCGCGAAGCTGCGAATGGCGGCCGTCGCCAAGAGATCCGATCGGCGCAATCTGGCCTGAAATGCCGTCAGCAGCGCCGGAATCTCATCCGGTTATAGTCGCTTGATAAACGCCATGGCCTCGGCAAGGTGGGGGAAGAGGGACTCCTCGGCTTTGAACTCGCTGGAGTGAACGCAGCGGCGCAGGCCGCGCATTTTGACGGGGTGCTTGAGGTGCAGCATCTCGTGGTACAGAAGATATTCGATGGCGTAGCGCGGGCTGGAGGGGCGGTCGAAGACGCGGCTGACGACGATGGTGTTGTGGGCGGCGTCGTAGTGGCCGAGGGAGCGCCTGGCCAGGTGCTCGCTCCAGGTAAGCTCGGGGCGTCCCAGCAGGCCGCCGAAGAAGCGCATATTCAGCGAGTCGAAGACCTCGTCGAGGTTGTAGTAGCGGCCTTCGGGGCCCAGGTAGCGCTTGCTGCCGCGGGCGTGGCGGATCAGCTCGGTTTGCCGGGTGACGGCGGCCGAGGAGGCGAAGCGCTTGTAGCGCAGGTTGTGGGCCGCGCTGATGGGCTTCCGGTAAAGCTTGGCGAACAGAATGTGAGCGATGGCGTGGAGCACCGTCTCCGGCGCGCCCTCCAGCAGGTCAGAGAGGCTGACAAAGATCTGGCCTTCGCGCAGGCGGATGGTGGTGTTGAGTGAGGTGAAGCGGCGGAAGCGCACATGAATGCCCGGCATGGGCGCGCGGGGACGCATGGCCCGGTACTCTTCCTGAAAGATGGGCAGAATTTGCGCGATCACTCATGGAGGGTAGCAAGAAGAGGGGTCGGTTGTCAGTTTCCGGCGGCTGGTTCGGCGCCGGTGATCCGAGCCAGCAGACGAAAGAAGGCGCGCTTGCGCGGGCTGTCGATCTTCCAGTCGACGGGTACGCTCTGGTAGCCGTTCTGAAAGCTCTCGCCGTTCCTGCGGTAATCGAAGTAACCCCAGGAGGCATGTTCGCTGAGGGCGGCGGTCATGTTGTTCTCGGGCTGATCGAAGTTATAGTGATCGTCTTCATTGAAGAGGATGGGTTTGGGCGTGTAGCCGGGAACGGCGCGGGTTTCCCGCACCATCTCCGCGATGTGCTCGGGGTTGGAGACGCCATTGCCGTGCAGCAGCAGAAAGTCGGAGACGCGGACCACGGACGGGACGGGAATCTTGCCTCCGCCGAAGGAGACGCCCACCAGGAGGCGGCGGCCGTGCCGGTGCGTGGATTGGACGCGCGCGATCAGCTCGGCAACCCGCTCGGGTCGCAGGATGGCGTGGTGAAAGCCGACGTTGCATTCGTTGTCGATTTCCACCACCACATTGCGCCAGCCGTGGCGCAGCAGCCAGCGGGTGGCATTGTCAGTGGCCCGGATGACAGAGGTTTCATCGCGCAGGCTTGCGTCCTGGCCGACGTAGAAGTAGCCGACGATGACCACCATTCCTAACTGATCGGCCCGATTGAGAATGCGCTCGAGGCGCGCGGCGTAGGCGGGGCGGAGCGCTCCGTTTGCATCGAAGGCCGAGTTCCGCCAGGGCTGGTATTTCGAGTAGCCTTCGGGCGAACCGCCCTGGAGGTTGATGGTGAAGGCGAGCAGGCCATGGCTGCGCCAGGAGGGCATGGCGGCGATGAACTCATCGGTATTGCGCTCGGGATCCCATTTGCCGGTGTCGGGGTAGTCCCAGCGCGAGACGGTTTGGGGATTCCGGTCGTCGAAGATGCCCTGAACCATGCGCGCGTTGAAGAGCAGGCCTTGCAGGCTATGGCCTTGCCAGGAGCGTCCGGCATAGGTTGGGCGGCCATTGATGTAAAACGAGTCGCCCACAATCGATACGACGGTATGGCCTTTCGAAGGCGCTCCGAGGCCGTTGGCAGCAAGAAAGGGAAGCATCGCAGCCAGTAGGGTGGGCAGCGCGAATCGCGCCGCGGATGCAAGGCGAACCTTGCGGCTTTGTGCTTGATTCATTCCGGCTCCGCTCGCTCCTGGCCAGCCTGTTTCTTGTGTTCCTTGAAGTAGGTGTCCTGGTCCTGAATGAGTTGCTTAGTCTGCGCGGCGAGATCGTTGCTGCTGGCGATAGCGTCGGCGAGCGCAATCTGGAAGCCGGGGTCGCCAGGCAGGCCGTGCAGGATCTCCTGCCAGTGTTGGATGGACTTATCGAGAGGCTTGAGGGCCTTGCGGAGATCGGCCTTGCGGTCGGAATACGTGTCGAGATTGTCGCCCAACTCATCCATCAGGGCGGTGAAGTTCTCCAGCGTTTCGTTGAGGCGGTGGTTGCGTGCCGGCGTGCCGGCGCGTTTGGCCAGCTTGGCGATGTCGTCGGCGTGCTCGTTGAGGAACTTGGTGAAGAGATTGATCCGCCCGGGCGGATCAATGCCGGCTTCGGCAATCTTCTGGGCCTGGGCGGGGGTCAGGGGATCGCGCTTGACCTTTTGGGCGAGCAGAGGCGCGGCAGCAAAGATCAGGACGAGAATCGCGACGAAGCTGCGCATGGGGCGCATGGGCTGTCACCCTCCGGCGCATTCATTGAAGCACAAAGCATCCCGCCGGGCCAAGAGCAGGGATCACCGCTGTGCGGAAGATGAGAATCCAGCCGGCAGGGCGGGTCAGTTGCCGAACACTTGTATCAGAGCTTTGCGTTCGGCCTGGTTCACCTGCGCCAGTGTCTGCGCGACGACCTCGCGATCCGGATAGCTGCTGGAGTGCAGCAACTGGGTAAGCCGGAAGGATGTGTTGTGGAGAAGAAGCTCGGCATTCTTCAGACGCTTATCCTTGCGGGTCACGGTGCGCTCGATCTTTTGCGCCAGTTGCTGGACCTTCTTGAGCAGGCCGGTGGCTTTTTTCACGTCGCCGGCGGCATACTGCTTAACGCTCACCTCGGTCACCTGGTCGACCAGCCTGGCATAGAGGAAGCATTGATAGCGTGGCTCCGCCTGGCTGATCTTGGCTTCCATTGCCTGGATCGCTTCTTGATCGATGGGCTCAGTGTTACGTGAACTGGCGTAGACCTGTGTCATCGCCATACTCAGGAGAAGAGACGCAGCCAACCCAACTGAGGACCGCATAAGTCACCTCCACCGATGCGGCTCGGTCCTCTGGTCGTGGCTCTAACAGACCTCTGCAAGGGGTCGCAAGGGGAAGGATAGGATCGACACCCTTGTCAGATCAGTCGTCGCGGCCATCTGGAGAGATCACCGCACCCTTGTTCGCAAGATCCCCGGAATCGGGCCTATTTCTCAAGTGCCTGGAGGCGTTGACGCGCCTGCCACTCCTGATCCGGGAACTTGCCGGCGGAGGAATCCAGAAAGTGATGGTAATAGGCTACTGCCTCCGCCTTTAGATGAAGCGTATCGTAAGCGGTGGCCCAAAGAAAGTAGGTAGATGGAATCTCTGGAAGATATTTTGATCGCATGGTAAGTGCGTGGAGTGTGATCGAAGGTTGGCCGGTCTTGGAGGCCGTAAACGCCAGTCCGCTCCAGGCATCGGCGTCGGACGGATCGACCTCGGTAGCCTTATTGAAGACGGCGAATGCCTCGGCAAACTTTTGCTGGCGGACCAGATTCTGACCGTGGTCGATAAGGAGCCCGGGATCGTCGGGGTTGGCGGCAAGCAGTCCAGCGTAAAGCTGGTCGGAGCCGGCGAGGTCACCTGTTTCGGCCAGCAACTCAGCCAACATGCGGGTAATAGCCGGGTCGGCGGGGTGGGCGGCGTGCAGCTTTTGGAGCAGCGGGAGGGCCTCGGGCTTGTTCTGGGCGGCCAGCACGGTGGCCAGTTGCGCGGTCAAGACGGGGTCGCCGGGCCGCTGCGCCAGAGCCGCGCGCAGCAGGGGTTCGGCGTCGGGATACTGCTTCTTCAGGATCAGCAGGTGGGCCAGGCCGGCCTTGGCTGCCTCAGACTTTGGATCCTTGGCAAGGACACCGCGATAGGCGGCTTCGGCGTCATCGAGCTGGCCGGCCTGCTCGGCCAGGCTGGCGGCCAGGAGCGTATCGGACTCGGTTTCCGGCGAGAGCTTGAGCGCTTCGAGCAGGTCGTTGGAGGCTTGGGTGGTGTCGCCGGCGGTTCCGGGTTGGGGCCGGTCGATCTCCGCCAAGGCTCTCCAGGCGCGGGCTTTGAGGGCTGGGCCGGCAACGCCCGGATCGAGGGCAGTGGCTGCGGCCAGCTCGGGACGCGCTTCGGCGAGCTTGCCCTGGCGGGCCAGCAGTAGCCCCAGCGAGAGATGGGCCTCCAAGGATTTGGGATTGGCTGCGATGGCGCGGCGGTAGAGGCCGGCGGCATCGTCCGGACGGTTCTGGGCGTCGGCTACGAAGCCGAGGTCAAAGAGGGCGCGCGCATCGGTGGGATGAGCGGCCACCCAGGGATCGAGCCCGGCTTGGGCTGTCTTCCAGTCGGACTTGGCGATGGCCGCTTCGGCGTCCGCTACCTGCTGGGAGACAGGTTCGGAGTCGGCAGCCTGCGGTTGAGCTGCCTGGGATTGAGGCGTGGGGGAGGCAGGTACGGAGGAAGGAGCCTGCGGTTCGGAATCAGAGGAAGAGGTCTGCGAGAATCCGGCGGCCACCCCGGAGAGTGACGCGACCAGCAGGACGAGAAAAGCAAGGCGAAGCACAAAATACCTCGACCTACAGTTTACCGGAGTGGAGGATGGCCGGGATGGTACGGGACGGCCGGTGACTTGCCGGTTGTTGGGGGGATCGGGCGGAGAGGAAGGCCGGCGCCAAAGTCTCTTCACGATGAAGCCAGTCTGAGTGGCCGGGGCCTCTCAGGGCCGCCGCAAGCATTAAAAATGCTTAGGAGGCGTGCCTTGCCTTCCCCAGCTGCCTGGCCGGCCATAGAAGGCATTCCCCTCAAGATTGGACTGCTTTGGCTTCCCGGCCGCGCTGCGGGTTGTGGCGCGCCCTATAATTAAAAATGGCTGGTTGCGTCCTTCCAGGGGAGACAGAGACGCGACGGGCCGAATTCCCGCACGGTGCCTTCCCTTTGAATAGCGGAGCTTCAAATCGAGGGGAAGAGAATGGGGCGTACTCGCTGGCGCAATCGATCAAGCTCGCCGGCGTTGTTCTTCAGGAGAGCATGTCCCCAAACGTTGTCAGTCTCTTCCCGGCAATCCTTAGCCATTGCCTGACCGATCTTTTCGTATGAAATGCCGAAATTACGTTTCAAGTCTTCCGGCTCTGTCAGAATGCCAAGGATAAAAACTCTCTCTGCTAAATCTGGGGGAATTCGGTTCTTTGCCTGCGCCAATCTTTCTTGATGACCGTCAAAATCGATTAGCAGTACCATGAACCGTCTCGGGTAGCTCTCCATAGCACCGGCGTGATCGGATTCGAAACGGTTCAGGACCTCGATCCAACCACCAGCCTCCTCAAGAATCTGAATAGTCCGAGACGAGAGCAATGGATCCAAAAGGAAGCCGTTTGCCATTTGGCTATTGGCGCGGTCCTCAGGAAGCACCAGCACGTGCGGTTGGTTCTTATTGGGGGCCATCTCTAAACGTCGCCTCGAATCAACGCGCCAACAAGATCGCCTTTGATTTGCAATTCATTAAGCGGTCGCACGACCGTGGGCTCAAGATGACTATTTCTGTAGAGGACGAGTGTGTTCTCACTGGAAAACCGCCGAATCGCTTCAGGATTGTGTGAAGTGGCGATAAACTGACCGCCCGACTGGAATGCTTTGCGCAGCGCCAATATAAAGTGCCCGACTTCGTCGAGCGAGAGATAATTGTCGGGTTCGTCCCAGAAGCAGACGAGTGGGCCGTAGGTAGAATTCGCGGCGAGCACCAATGCGCAGATGACGAAGCACTTTTCTCCGTCCGATAGGTCTTCAAAGGGAATGGCGACATTCCCCTGTTCACTCGCGAATTGGAAGACCATACTACGGGAATCAGCGCCGATTAAGGGATTCCGGACTTCTTGGAGGTCGGGCATAACCTGCTTGAGGTAGTCGTCTATCTTGGCATAAGCAGATGGTGCTAATGCCAGGAGGCCTGTAAACCAAGCGCCGATATCGGTGACCAGACGATTCGGTTGAAGTGTTTCCTGATCGGATTCTCCGCGAATTAAGCCAGGGATGGGCCGCAGAACCAGCATCTGGGCGAGCCATTGCTTGAAAACAGACAAGGGATCGTTGGGCGGATAGAGTTGAATGATAGGCAAGGCCACCAAGTGCCAATCGATCACAAAATCGGCTGTTCCGTCTTTCCCCCATTTTGCAAGATGCACTTGTGCGACGTCTCGGGTATAAACGGCTTTCCCATCAATCGTTAGCTTTTCTTCAAGTATGCGCAGCTCTTTGAATCCTGCGGGAAGCTCAAGAGCGAGCGAGTACCCGTAGACGCCGGAGTTGAGATCAACTTCGATTTCAAAGCGCATTGGGGCGTCCGTGAGGGCACGCGTGAAATCCTTCGGCTTTACCAGTTCGCCAACTCGGTTTGTTCCACGCGCGATTTTCTGCAAAATCTCTAGGACGGACCCAACGGTTGTTTTGCCGGCGCCGTTTTTCCCGATGAGGAGTGCTGACGGCTTTCCCCCGATGGGGAGGTCGAAGTTCTGCAAGCATCGATAGTTATTGACGTACAGGCGCCGGATCACAAAAGCATGATACACGGTGTGAGGAGGCTTTCCACAGTGAAACACCTGACCTTAATGTTTTTACCCCTCCGCTCTGGTTGAGGAATCTCTATAATTAAAAATGGCTGGTTGCGTCCTGAGCCTTCCAGGGGAGACAGAGATGCGACGGGCCGAATTCCGCACGGTGTCTTCCCTTTGAACGATGCCATCATCATCCGCGGCGCGCGGACACACAACCTGAAGAACATCTCCTGCGATATCCCCCACGGGAAGCTGACGGTGATCAGCGGCGTGTCGGGATCGGGAAAGAGTTCGCTCGCCTTCGACACCATCTATGCCGAGGGACAGCGGCGGTATGTGGAATCGCTCTCGGCGTACGCGCGGCAGTTTCTTGAGCGGATCGAGAAGCCCGACGCGGATCTCATCGACGGGCTGGCGCCAGCCATCGCCATCAAGCAGAAGAACACCACGCGCAACCCGCGCTCGACGGTGGCTACGGCCACCGAGATCTACGACTACATGCGCCTGCTCTACGCGCGCTGCGGGACCGTGCACTGCGTCCACTGCGACGGGCTGGTGAAGCGGGATTCAGTGGACGAGGTGGCCGAGGCGATCGTTGGGCACGAGGGAACCGGCGGACTGGGCGAGGGGACAAGGCTGAATGCGCTGTTTCCGGTGATGCGCGCGGAGACGGAGGCGGAGGCCGGCGGGAGCACCGCCGCGAAACCCGCGAAGGCGGCCGGGCGGCCGGGGAAATCCGCCGCCAGGAGCGCGGCCAAGCCGGTGGCGACGGGAGTGGATTCGCCACATACCGAGGCGCTGAAGGCGCGGCTTACGGAGCTGCGCGCGGGCGGATTCAACCGGCTCTACCAGGGCGGCAGGATCTTCGAGTTTTCCACGCCCGAGTCGCTGCTGGAGCTGGATTTTACGCTTCCAGCGTTTGTGCTTTTGGACCGGATTGTTGTCAGTGCTGAGAACCGCGCGCGCA
>Ga0307372_10010806_pt1 | contig 12296 bp, 10 predicted proteins | sample OX1MG_FD_202533 | JGI IMG/M metagenome (GOLD analysis project Ga0307372, IMG submission 202533) | Soil microbial communities from Risofladan, Vaasa, Finland - OX-1 | ecosystem: Environmental > Terrestrial > Soil > Coastal area > Acid sulfate soil | place: Finland: Risofladan, Vaasa | collected...
TTGTCCGAGCGCATCAATGGGTTGGGCGTTCATTTCGGCATGCACAAGCGCGATCACTCGTCACGCCGCGGTCTGGTCAAACTGGTCAACCAGCGCCGCAAGCTGCTCGACTACCTGAAGGCGACGCGTCCCGCCAAGTACCAGGAGCTGGTCGAACGCCTGGGCCTGCGTCGCTGACTCACTTCCGCCCCGCGCAGTTGCCGATCTTGGGACGTGCGGGACCTTTCATTTGCTGCCTGATTTTTCCGAGGATCGAAGCGTGACTGTGTTCAAGAAGACCTTCGCTTATGGCCCACACACGGTCACCCTGGAAACTGGCGAGCTTGCCCGCCAGGCCAACGGCGCCGTGCTCGTTACGATGGGTGAAACGGTGGTGCTGGTCACCGCCGTCGCCCAGAAAACCGCCGTTGCCGGCCGGGATTTCTTCCCGCTGACCGTCAACTACATCGAGAAGACCTACGCGGCCGGGCGTATCCCCGGCGGCTTCTTCAGGCGCGAGGGTCGTCCCACCGAGCGCGAGACGCTGACGTCGCGTCTGATCGACCGGCCGATCCGACCGCTGTTTCCGGATGGGTTCAAAAACGAGGTGCAGGTCGTCGCCACCGTCGTGTCGCTCAACGCCGATGTCGACGCCGACATTCCGGCGCTGCTGGGCGCTTCCGCCGCGCTCGCAATCGCCGGCGTGCCGTTCAACGGCCCGATCGGCGCCGCGCGCGTGGGCTATCGTGATGGCAAATACCTACTCAATCCGACCCGCACCGATCAGGCCGGCTCCAAGCTCGATCTGGTGGTGGCCGGTACGCAGGAAGCGGTGCTGATGGTCGAATCGCAGGCCGCTGGCCTGTCCGAGGAGGTCATGCTCGGAGCGGTGGTGTTCGGTCACGAGCAGATGCAGGTTGCCATCCGCAACATTCGCGAGCTGGCCACGGAGGCTGGCAAGCCGCGCTGGGACTGGCAGCCGCCGGCGCTCGACAGCGCATTGGAGCAGGCGGTGTCCGCGCGCACTGAGACGACGCTGTCGGCAGCCTATCGCATCACCGAGAAGCAGCAGCGCTCCACCCGTATTTCCGAGATCAAGAAGGAAGCCGTCGCCGCGCTGAGCGCAGGCGAGGTGCCGCAATGGAGTGCTGACGCGGTCAAGGGCGAGCTGTTCAAGCTCGAAAGCCGCATCGTCAGGCAGCGCATTCTTGCCGGCGAGGTGCGCATCGATGGGCGCGATGCCCGCACGGTACGTCCTATTTCGATCCGCGTGGGGGTACTGCCACGGGCACATGGCTCGGCGCTGTTCACGCGCGGGGAGACGCAGGCGCTGGTCGCCACCACGCTCGGCACCACCCGCGATGCGCAGCTCATCGATGCGCTCGAGGGCGAGCGGCGTGAACCCTTCATGCTGCACTATAATTTTCCGCCGTTCTCGGTCGGGGAGACCGGGATGATGGGCTCGCCCAAGCGCCGCGAGATCGGCCACGGCAATCTGGCCCGTCGCGGCATCAATGCGGTGATGCCCGAGATGGGCACCTTTCCGTACGTGATTCGCATCGTCTCGGAGATCCTGGAGTCCAACGGCTCGAGCTCCATGGCCAGCGTGTGTGGTGCGAGCCTGTCGCTGATGGACGCGGGGGTGCCGATCAAGGCGCCAGTGGCCGGCGTGGCGATGGGGCTGGTGCTGGAGGGGCCCCGCTTCCAGGTGCTGACCGACATCCTCGGCGACGAGGATCATCTCGGCGACATGGACTTCAAGGTCGCCGGCACGCGCGACGGGATCAATGCACTGCAGATGGATATCAAGGTCGAAGGCATTACGCCGCAGATCATGCAGGTGGCGCTGGAACAGGCCCGTGCGGGCCGGTTGCACATTCTCGACGCTATGGACCAGGTGATCCGCGAGCCGCGCGCGAAGATGTCCGAGTGGGCCCCGTCGATCATCACGCTGAAGATCGATCCGGAGAAGATTCGCGACGTGATCGGCAAGGGCGGCGCGGTCATCCGACAGATCACCGAGGAGACCGGTACCACCATCGACATCGAGAACGACGGCACGGTCAAGATCGCCTCGGTCAGCGGTGCCGCCGGTCGCGAAGCCCAGCAGCGTATCGAGCTGATCACCGCGGACGTCGAGGTCGGTCACATCTACGAAGGCAGGGTCGTCAAGCTGATGGACTTTGGCGCCTTCGTCACGATCCTGCCTGGCCGCGACGGCCTGGTGCACATCTCGCAGATTTCCGATGAGCGCGTCGAGCGCGTATCCGACAAGCTCAAGGAAGGCGACCAGGTGCGCGTGAAGGTGCTCGAGGTCGACCGTCAGGGTCGCATCCGCCTGTCGATGCGCAGCGTCGACGCCGCATAAGGGCGGCATCGGCCACTGCCTCCCCAGGCGGCGGCGATGGCCGCTATGGCGCGGCCGCTACGGCACGGCCCCGCCGGCACTACTGCGCCGTGCTGCTGCTGGCCGCAGCTTTCATCAGCGTGCGGAAGATTTCCTCCTGCGCGCTGTGCCAGCGTTGATAGTTCTGATGAGCCAGGTGCGTGGCCGCCGCTGCGGGGTCGCCCCCCGGGGGCTTCTGGCTCAGGAACAACCGCAGGCTCTGCTCCAGGTAGCTCGAGAGCATGCCCTCGAGCCCGGTCTCGTGATCATGGCTGCGGATCAACTCCGCCAGGAAGTCCTGGCTCAAGACCGTGTCGTTGCGCTGTTCCAGGTCGGCGATGACCTGTAACAGGACCGGCCGGGTGATGTCCTGCTGGCTGCGCTTGTCCAGGACGCTGAATTCGATCCGCTCCATGACGAGCCGCCGCACATCGTCCAGCGTGATATAGCGACTCTCGACGGTGTCGTAGAGGCGCCGGTTGGGGTACTTCTTGATGATGCGTAGCTCGCTCATGCGGAAGTCCTCGCGGTAATTCGGAAGACCCGTCCCCTGACGGGCATTGCAGACCGTCATACCATAGTACAAGCGGAGGTGGAACCCAAATCGGCATCCACTGACAGGGGAACGGCACCGTTCGGCAGCCCGCAGCGGTGCCGGGACGCTTCCCCGCCCGCAAGCCGCCGAGGATGGGCCGGCACCGGCTTGGGGCGAGCGCGCTCCTCAGCGGTAGCGGTCGTCCCGGTCGCCGTACTGGCGCTCGCGCCGCTCGCGGCGCTCCTGGGCTTCGATCGACAGCGTGGCCACGGGGCGGGCCTCCAGGCGCTTGATACCGATTTCCTCGCCCGTCTCCAGGCAATAGCCGTAGGTGCCATCCTCGATACGCTTGAGCGCCTCGTCGATCTTGCGGATCAGCTTGCGCTCGCGATCGCGGGTGCGCAGTTCCAGGCTGAACTCCTCCTCCTGGGTGGCGCGGTCGTTCGGGTCGGGAAAATTGGCCGCCTCGTCCTTCATGTGCGAGACGGTACGGTCGACTTCCTCCATCAGGTCGCGCTTCCAGCTGACCAGGATCTGCTGGAAGTGCGCCAGCTGCTCCTTGCTCATGTACTGCTCACCGCGCTTGAGCACGTACGGCTGAACATTGCGCGGTCCAGCCAGCAGGCTTCCCGGCTCGATGCTGTCGGCCTCGTCATGGTCGGGCAGCGACAGCGCGCGGCTCGCCAGCGCAGTGTGCGGCACTTCGATCGAGTTCCTAGGCGCCGCGGCGCGGGCGCCCTTTGACGTCGAGACGTGAGCCGCCGAGGCGCCGGCCGTTACCGCGGGGCGGGCCGGCGTGGTCGGGGCGCGGGAGCCCTCGGCCACCTTCGTGTTCGGCGCCTTCACGCCGGGGGCCTTCGTCTCGGGGGTCTTGGCCGATCGGGCCGCCGGCTTTGCGGCCGTGGCCGCAACCGACTTGCGGCTCGCAGCGGCGGGCCTGCGCGCCGCGGGTTGACGCGCGGCAGCCCTGGCAGGGGCCGGCCGCCGCGCTTTGCTCGTCTTGGATCCGGGCTTCTTGCCGGGCATCGCCTCGCTCCTGAATTGCACACCCACCGCTGAGAACGCGCGATTATACCGGCGCCCCAACCGCTGTACAGGGCGGCAAAACCGCACCGCTGCAGCCCGCAGGACGGCCGTTGGCGGTGCCGTTGTGACGCGGTGTAGGAAGTATCGGCACGGCCCTTGCAGCCGCTCAGACATGAGCCAGGCGGACAATATCATCGGTCATGGCGGGCGCGGCGGCGGTCCGGGTCCGGAGGTCATGGGGGCCTCAGTGCTCACGGGTGACACCGTGGTGGATCCCGACGGTGAGCCGCTCGGGCGCATCCAGGAGATCATGCTGGACGTGCCGAGCGGCCGCATTGCCTATGTGGTGCTATGCGTGCATGAGCCGCCCTCAGCGGACCGCAAGCTGTTCGCGGTTCCCTGGGAGGCGCTGACACTCGACAGCGAGCGCCGGCGCTTCATCCTCGGCGTGGACCGGCAGCGGCTCATGCAGGCGCCGGGCTTCGACCCTGCGCACTGGCCGACGATGGCACAACCGACCTGGGCCGGCGCCCTATACGAATTTTACGGCGTCGAGCCCTACTGACACTGAGGGCGCCGGCTTACGCCGGCGTCAGCAGCTGCACGGCGAACCAGTCGCGCTCGTCGGTCCAGCGATGCTGTACGCGCCAGCCTGCCCGCGCGGCGAGCTCGGCGAAGCCTTCCTGCGAGTACTTGTGCGAGCACTCGGTGCGCACGAAATCCCCGCGCAGCATGCGGATGACCGCCGCTCCAATTCGGATGACCTGGTTGACGGTGCTGACCAGATGCATCTCGATGCGCTGCTCGGCCTCCATCCAAACGGCGCGATGGCGAAAATGAGAGATGTCGAAACCGATACCGAGCCGCCGGTTCACGTGTCGCAGCGCATTGAGGTTGAATTCAGCCGTGACGCCCTGTGGATCATCATAGGCGCGCTCGAGCACGCCGCGCTCCTTGGCCAGATCGATCCCCACCAGCGCCGCACCACTGTCGCCGGCGAGCGCGCGCATCGTGCCGAGCAGGCGCACGGCTTCGGGCGGTTCGTAGTTGCCGAGCGTTGAGCCGGAGAAATACACCAGGCGGCGGGCGATATCGCACATCTGCGGCGGCAGCTCGAGCGTGTGTGCAAAGTCGGCACACAGCGGCAGCACCTTGACGGCCGGGTATTCGCGCTGCACGGCCCGCGCCGCGCGCGCCAGGCTCGAGGCGGCGATGTCGATTGGCACGTAGGCACGCAACCGTGGCAACGCATCGAACAGTGGCCTGATCTTGCCGCTGTTGCCGCTGCCGAATTCGATCACTGCCAGCTCGCCGTCGAGCAGCGCGGCCATCTGCGGCGCGCTCGCGCGCATGATGCTCAGTTCCAGCCCGGTGAGGTAATACTCGGGCTGCTCGCAAATCTTCTCGAACAGCCTGGAGCCGCGCTCGTCGTACAGCCAGGTGTGCGACAGCTGCCGCGGGATGTACCGCAGCCCGCGCAGTACTTCAGACAAGCCTTCGTCATAGACGCCGTCAGTGAAGCGGCCGGCCAGAGCGATATTGGTCGATGCCATAGCTAGTGGTCCTTAGAACATTGACCGTCGCTTTAGTGCAAGAGCTGCGCCGTTTGCGCTCGAGGGGCTGCCAGGCATTGGAAATCGAACGACGCGATTGCCTTAAGGCGCCCGTTACCGCTTGCCGCCGGCGGCGCACTGTGAAAGATGCCGACGGCGGCCTGCGATGTCGGCGCCGGCGCTCTGCCGCTGCTGAAAAAAATGCCGTAGCGCGGTAACTTCTGCGGCTCATCCAACGCGGCTGCCACCATTGATCTGCAACATCTGCCCGGTCATGAAGGAGGCATCGCCGCTGGCGAGGGGAAGACAGCGTCAGCCGGCCCGATGCCGGTGTGCCGTCGCGGAGCGGCGCGCGGGGGCCACTCGATGGCTGCCGGCGCGCGCGGTGGTCGCGGTGCGTGACTTCGATGCGGCGAGCGGGTCGGCTGTGGCGGGCGCGTCGGCCGCGGGGGCCGAGCCGGCCACGCTACGCGAGCCGGCATGGCTGCGTGGGGCGCGCTTGCCGCCGGCTTGGGCCTTGGCCGCCAGGCTCTTCTGCAGCAGCCCCATGAAGTCCACGACGTTGGTGGCGGCCTGGCGGGCGGCCGGTGTGCGGGTCTGCGGCGCCTTGCCTGCCGTCTCGCTGGCGACGTGCTGCTCGATGATGCCGCGCAGCCGGTCGCGAAAATCGTCGCGGTAATCGTCCGGATTCCACGCGCAGCTCATCGAGTCGATCAGCGCTGCGGCCATCGTAAGCTCGCGCGCGGACACGTGATAGTCCGGCAGCTTGCCGGTGGGCAGCTCGAACTCATCGGGGCGCACCAGCTCTTCGGGGAAGCGCATCAAGTTGAGCATCAGCGCCGCGTTCTCGGGCAGCAGCGCCGCCAGGTACTGACGCGTGCGGATCACGACCTTGCCGATGCCGACACGGGCGGTGCGCTGCAGCGTCTCGCGCAGCAGCACATAGCCCTTCTCGGCTTTTTTGCGCGGCACCAGGACATACGGCTTCTCGAAGTAGACCGCACTGATGGCCGCGCGCTCGACGAATGCCTCGATCTCCACGGTCTCGGTGGCTTCCGGGGCGGCCGCGCGGATCTCCTGCTCGTCCACGACGACGAAGTTGCCCTTTTCGTATTCGTAGGCCTTGACGACGTCCTTCCAATCGACTTCCTTGCCGGTCTGCGCGTTGACGCGCTCGTAGCGGATCGGGCTGCGGTTGCGGCTGTCGAGCAGGCGAAAGTGCACGTCGGTGGATCGCTCCCCCGAGTACAGCTGTACCGGGACATTGAGCAATCCGAAGGAAATGGTGCCGTTCCAGACAGGTCTCGCCATCGCGGTCATTGCAGCCGCGCGCGCGCTCGGCTGCAGCGGGCGCGCACCGCATGCGCCCCTCGGCGCGGCCGCTCAGGGAAGGGTGATGGAATCCGACGCGCGCCAGTGCGCCGCGCGCCGTTCGACGATGACCGAGGTGTGGATGCCGCCGCGGACGTTGAAGTGCGCGCTCAGGCGCAGAAAGCGTGGGGCGAGCGTGCCCGCCAGGCGCCCGGCAATCTCATTGGTGACGGCCTCGTGGAAGGTGCCGCGGTCGCGGAAGGACCACAGATACAATTTGAGCGCCTTGAGCTCCACGCACAGCCGGTCCGGTACGTATTCGAGCTCGAGCGTGGCGAAATCCGGCTGCCCGGTGCGCGGGCACAGGCAGGTGAACTCCGGAATCTTCATCCGGATGGTGTAGTCGTGCTCGATGGCCGGATTGGCGAAGGTCTCGATGTCGGTGCTTGGCTGACTGGGCATGATGGTGCTGAAGCTGCGTCGAAAGCGGCCGGCGGATACTTTACACTAGCACCGGCGATTCGAGCGCTCGCGCCAATTCATACCAGGGCAGGACAGATGCGGCTTCACAGGATCAAGCTCGCCGGTTTCAAATCCTTCGTCGATCCGACCTCGGTGCACCTGCCCGGCAACCTGACCGGAGTGGTCGGTCCCAACGGTTGCGGCAAGAGCAACATCATCGACGCGGTGCGCTGGGTGATGGGCGAGCTGTCGGCGCGTTACCTGCGCGGCTACTCGATGGCCGATGTCATCTTCAACGGCTCGAGTGCACGCAAGTCTGTCGGCAGCGCCTCGGTCGAGCTGGTCTTTGACAACAACGACGGCCGCATCGGCGGCGCCTACGCCAGTTACAGCGAGATCTCGCTCAAGCGCGTGGTCGAGCGCGACGGCAGCTCGGGCTATTTCATCAACGGCGGACGCTGCCGGCGCCGCGACATTACCGCGCTGTTCCTCGGCACCGGACTGGGCTCGCGCAGTTACGCGATCATCGAGCAGGGCATGATATCGCGGGTGATCGAGGCGCGCGCCGACGACATGCGCGCGTTCATCGAGGAGGCAGCCGGCATTTCGCTGTACAAGGAGCGCCGGCGCGAGACCGAGAGTCGCATCGGCGATACGCGTGAGAATCTCGCACGCCTGAATGACCTGCGCGAGGAGGTCGACAAACAGATCCGGCACCTGCAGCGCCAGGCCGGTGCCGCTCGCCGCTACCAGGAATACCAGGCACGGGAACGCAACCTGAGCGCGGAGCTGCTGGCGTTCAAGCTGCGCGAGCTCGACGCCGGCGCCGACGATCACGATCGCAGCGTTCGCGACGGCGAGCTGGCGATGCAGCAGTCGCTGGCCGACCAGCGCGCCGCCGAGGCCGGTATCGACAGGCAACGTGAGCTCTACGCGCAGCTGAGCGGCGCGTTGTCGCAGGTCCAGGGCCGCCACTACGAGCACGGTGCGCAGGTCACGCGCACCGAGGAGAGCATCCGCCATAGCGGCGAGCTGCGCGAGCGCGCCCGCAGGGAACTCGACCAGGCCGGTCAGGACCAGGAGCGCGTCAGCGCGCAGATGGTTCGCGATGAGCAGCAACGCTCGGCACTGCGCGAGGAAATTGCCGAGCTTGCACCGCTGGTCGAAAGCCGCCGCGTCGAGGAGCAGCGGGCCGCCGGCGCGCTCGCGGCCCGCGAGGCGGATCTGTCCGAATGGCAGCAGCGCTGGGAAGAGTTCAATCGCGAGCTCGGTACCGCCGGTCAGAGCGCGCAGGTCGAGGCCGCACGCATCGAGCAACTGGACAGCCAGCGCCTGCGCCTGCAGGCCCAGGCCGACCGCCTGGACGTCGAGCACGACACGCTGGGTGTGCAGGCGCATGAGGCGGGGCTGGGCGGCCTGGCCGAGCGCGAGGCCGAGGGGCGCGCAATCACCGAGACGCTCGCGCAGCAGCTCGCCGACTCGCTGCAGCAGGTGCAGCAGCTGCGCGCCGCGCAGCAGGCCGCCGATGCCCGGCTCGAGCGGTTGCGGCATGAGCGCGAGCAGGTGCGCTCGGAATTGATGTCGCTGGAAGCGCTGCAGAAAGCGGCCTTGCGTGAAAAGAATCCGCGCACCGGCGCCTGGCTGGCCGCGCTGCCGGCGGCGAGCGGTCGCTCACGGCTGGCCGAACTGCTCGAGGTCGAGCCGGGCTGGGAGCGCGCTGTCGAGACGGTGCTGGGAGACTACCTGGAGGCGATCGGGGTCGACGGCCTGGAGCAGCTCGAGCAGGCGTTGCCGCAGCTGCCCATCGGGCAGCTGACCTTCTTCGAGGCCGGCACCCAGGGCGAAACCGCGGCCGCTGTCGCCACCACCGCCATCCCTACCACCGGCACGCTGGCCGCGCAGGTGCGCGCTCCGGCATCGGTTGCGGCGCTGCTGCGGACTGTGCATATCACCGGGTCGCTGGCCGAGGCGCTGCGGGCTCGTGCGGCGCTGGCAGACGGGGACTCGCTGATCACGGCGGGCGGGGAGTGGCTCGGGCGCGGCTGGCTGCGGGTCAACCGTGGCGGGGACGTGCACGCCGGCGTGCTCGAGCGTGAGCATCGGCTCAAGGGCCTGCGCGAACGCTGCGGGGTGGCCGATGCGCGCGTGGCGGAGCTCGAACGCGAAATCGTGGCGGTGCGCGCGCAGCTCGGCGGCGCCGAAGGGCATCGCGACCGGCTGCAGGGCCGCATCCAGGAGGCGCAGCGCGAGCATGCGGAACTGCGCAGCCAGCTCGAGGCCCACCGGGCGCGGGTCGAGCAGGCGCTGCTGCGCCGGGCCCGGGTCGAGGCCGAGCGGGCCGAGGTGGCGCGTGATATCGAGCGCACTCACGCAACCCTGGGTCAGGCACGCGCATCGCACGAGCGCGCCACGCAATCCCTCGCGGCGCTGGAGCAACGCCGAGCAGTGCTCGAGCCCGAGCGCGGGCTGCGGCGCGAGCACAGCACCGCGGCGCGCGCGCAAGCGCAGGCCGCGCAGCTGCAGCTGCGTGATGCGATGGTGCGCCTGGAAGGCCGCCGCAGCGGCGAGAGCTCGATGTCCGCGGCACTCGAGCGCCTGCAGCAGCAGCGTGAGAGCCTGCAGGGCCGCTGCAGAGAACTCGAGCACGCCGTGGCGCAGGCCGCTGAGCCGCTTGCGCAGCTCGAACGCGATCTGCAGCAGCACCTGGTGCGGCGTCAGCAGGTCGAGGGCGAGCTGGCCGGCGCGCGGCGCACGCTGGAGGATGCTGAACGTGAACTGCATGCGCTGGAACAGCGCCGGCTGACCGCCGAACAGCGGGTGACCGCGGCGCGCACCGCGATGGAACAGGCGCGATTGGCGGCGCAGGAGACGCGTCTGCGACGCGAGGCGCTGCTCGAGCAGTTCGCCGCCACGCACTGCGAACTCGCCACAGTGCTCGACGCGTTGAGCCCCGAGGCGCATATCGAGGCCATTGAGCAGCGCCTGGCCGCGGTGCGCGCTGATATCGAGCGTCTCGGGCAGGTCAACCTCGCCGCGATCAGTGAGCTGGCCGAGCAGACCGAGCGCAAGTCCTACCTGGACCGTCAGTTCGCCGACGTGAGCGAGGCGCTGCAGACCCTCGAGCAGGCGATGCGCAAGATCGACCGCGAGACGCGTACCCGCTTCGAAGATACGTTCAACCGCGTCAACGCCGGCCTGCAGCAGAAATTCCCGCGTCTGTTCGGTGGCGGCCATGCCTATCTGGAACTGATCGGCGAGGATCCGCTGAACGCCGGCGTGGCGGTGATGGCGCGTCCTCCCGGCAAGCGCAACAGCACCATCTCACAGCTTTCCGGCGGCGAGAAGGCGTTGACGGCGGTGGCGCTGGTGTTCGCAATTTTCGATCTGAACCCGGCGCCGTTCTGCCTGCTCGATGAGGTCGATGCGCCGCTGGACGAGCACAATGTCGGGCGCTTTTGCGATATTGTTCGCGAAATGTCGGGGCAGGTGCAATTCATCTTCATCACCCATAACAAGCAGACGATGGAGCTGGCCTCGCAACTGGTGGGCGTCACGATGAGCGAGCCGGGAGTCTCGCGCCTGGTCACCGTGGACCTCGATGAGGCCGTGAAACTGGCGGCGGTGCCGTGAGGCATCGCAGCTGAGGCGCCGCTGGCATGGGTGAACTGCGCTGGATATTGCTGCTGGCCGGGCTGGTGTTCCTGGCGGCACTGGCTGCGTGGGAAATGCGCCGTTCGCGGCAGGGCCGCCGGGAGCGATCCGGCTCGTCGCTGCCGGAACCACCGCCCTCGTCGCTGCCGGGAGCTCGTGGCGAGCCCGAGCTGGGCCACCTGCCCGAGGAATTTGTCAGCGGTGCGCGCGCCGCCGGTGCCGGCCCGAGTCTTGGCCGCACGCCCGGCGCGAACCCGCCGATCGTGCAGCTGCCGCCGCTCGAGGAGTCGAGCGAGATCGAGCCATTCGCTGAGGCAGCCCCCCAGGCCCAGGCCGCACCCGAGCCGGATGCCCAGGGGGCCACGCAGGAGGTGGTGGGGCAGGCGATGCCGATGACGGAGGCGGCCCCGGCCCCGGCTCCGGCCCCCGCCGCGGCCGCGGCGGGGGCCCCCAGCATCGCACCGCTGCGGGTCGATTGGCCGCCCGAGGGCGCCCGCCAGATCATTGCACTGCGGCTCACGGCCGCATCCGAGCAGCGCCTGTCCGGGCGCACGGCGCGCCAGGCGCTGGCCGCCTGTGGCTTCGAGCACGGACGCTACGGCATCTTTCATCAGCCCAGCGTCGATGGCCGCTCGTTGCTGTCGTGCGCCAGCCTGAGCAAGCCGGGTATCTTCGATCCGGCTGCCATGGATTTTCAGCGCTTTGCGGGCCTGAGCGTGTTCATGGTACTGCCCGGACCATTACCGGCCCAGGAGGCGCTGGAGCGCCTGCTCGAGACCGGCATGGACCTGGCGCAGCGCCTGCAGGCGCATCTGCAGGACGAGCAGGGCCATCTGCTCGATGCGGCCACGATCCAAGCCCTGCGCGATGACGTGCGCGAGTTTTCTGCCACGGTGAATGCCTGCAGGCCGACGGAGCCGGCCGCGTGAATGAGCGCACGGCGCGGGTTCGCAGCGCCGAGTTGCGGGAGCGGATCGGCCGATACGATTACGACTACTACGTGCTCGACGATCCGGCGGTACCGGACAGCGAATATGACCGGCTGATGCTCGAGCTGCGGGGACTGGAGGCACAGTTTCCGCACCTGGTCAGCGCCGATTCCCCCACGCAGCGCGTCAGTGGCCAGGTGGCCGCAGGGTTCGCACCGGTACGTCACCGTGTGCCGATGCTCTCGATAGACAACGCCTTCAGCGAGGCGGACATTGTTGCGTTTGATCGGCGGCTGCACACTCGCCTCGCACGCGCCGAGGATGAGCTGATCGATTACTGCGCCGAACCCAAACTCGACGGGCTGGCGGTGTCGCTGACCTACCGCGGCGGCAGGCTGGCGCTGGCGGCGACCCGCGGCGACGGCAGCAGCGGCGAGGACGTCACGACCAATGTGCGCACCATC
>Ga0307372_10010808_pt1 | contig 12296 bp, 14 predicted proteins | sample OX1MG_FD_202533 | JGI IMG/M metagenome (GOLD analysis project Ga0307372, IMG submission 202533) | Soil microbial communities from Risofladan, Vaasa, Finland - OX-1 | ecosystem: Environmental > Terrestrial > Soil > Coastal area > Acid sulfate soil | place: Finland: Risofladan, Vaasa | collected...
CGCGGCTGACGGAGATCGATTCGCAGACCGGACGGCTCAGCCGGCACATGCCGCCGGTGCACGACGGGCAACCACCCCGTCCCCCCCGGCAGCTCTGGCAGGAGATCGAATTCCCGTACTGACCATGTACACAGGAGGAGAGGTGGGCTAGATGGCGCCGAGTGGACAGCGCCCTACGCGCTCCGAAGGGGAAGGTCTCGCGGGTCTTCTCCGGGGGCTTGGGGACTTTCTCAACCTTGCCGAACGCCTCGCCGAGCAAGGCGAGCGTGAGGTGAGCCAGGAACGGGAGTTCTCGTCCCCCGGTGGCGTGCGGGGAGTCTACGGATTCTCGGTGCGGATGGGGACGGGCGGTGCTCCGACCGTCGAGCGCTTCGGCAACGTGCGAGCGACGAACGAAGGACCGGTGGTGAGCGACACCCGCGAGCCCCTCGTCGATGTGTTCGATGAGAACGACGAGATCGTGGTGGTCGCGGAGGTGCCTGGAGTGCAGGAGAAGGACATCCACGTCGAGATTGAGGGGGACGTGCTCGCATTGTCGGCGACGGGGCCGAAGCGGAAGTACGAGAAGGAAGTCCTCCTCCCTGCAGCAGTGGATCCAGCAGCGCGGCGGCAGAGCTACCAGAACGGTTACCTAGAGCTGCGTTTCAATAAGACGAACGCCGAGGGCTGAGGCCTCAGACATGGTTCCCTCGCCAGCACGCAAGGAGGCGCCATCGCTGACATTGCGCGTCGCGGAAGCTCTCCCGAAGGACGTTGGCCGCGGGGTGGCGCGCCTCGACCCGGATGGCATGGAGCGGCTCGGCGCGAGTATCGGTGACGTCGTCGCGATCACGGGTCATCGTACGACCGCCCTCAAGGCCATGCCCGCCTACCCCGGCGAACGAGGCAAAGAGCTGGTCCAGATAGATGGGATCGCCCGGGAGAACGCCGGTGCGGGGCTTGATGAGCGCGTGCGGGTCGAGCCTGCGGCGCTCCAGGATGCGGTGACTGTGGCTCTTGCGCCGATCGGCCAGTCACGGCTGTCGCAGCAGGCGCGGGACGCATCTTACGTCGGGCGCCTGGTCGACGGTCTGGTCGTCCAGGTCGGCGACCGGGTCCGCGTCAATCTCTTCGGCTCGCGGCCGCAGGACTTCACGGTCACCAGTACCGCCCCCGGCGGTTTCGTCTTGATCCAGACCGGGACGCGCATCAAGATCGTCGGGGAGGCGGCGGCTGAGCGCCGCGTCCTGAAGGTGTCGTATGAAGACGTTGGCGGCCTTGGCCGGACGATCGCGCGCATCCGCGAGATGATCGAACTGCCGCTGCGGTTCCCTGAGGTGTTCGACCGGCTCGGGATCGATCCGCCGCGAGGGGTCCTCCTCTACGGTGCGCCCGGTTGCGGCAAGACACTCATCGCCCGGGCAGTTGCGAATGAGACCGCGGCGCACTTCCTCCACATCAACGGGCCCGAGGTGATCCACAAGTTCTACGGGGAGAGCGAGGCCCACCTGCGCCGGATCTTCGAAGAGGCTGAGGCGAAGGCGCCCAGCATCGTCTTCCTCGACGAGATCGACGCCATCGCCCCCAAGCGAGCCGAAGTGCAGGGCGAGGTCGAGAAGCGTGTGGTCGCACAGCTGCTCGCGGTGATGGACGGGCTGAAAACGCGCGGCCAGGTAATCGTGATCGGGGCCACGAACATCCAGCAGAACCTCGACCCGGCATTGCGCCGCCCCGGCCGCTTCGACCGCGAGATCGAGATTGGCATCCCGGACCGCAACGGCCGACGCGAGATCCTCGACATCCACACGCGGGGCATGCCGCTGGCGGCTGATGTCGAGCTCGACCACCTCGCCGGCGTGACCCACGGTTTCGTCGGGGCGGACCTGGAGGCACTCGCGCGGGAAGCCGCTATGGCCGCACTCCGAAGGCTCATGCCGAGTATCGACTTGGGGTCCGCGCAGATCCCCTACGAGCGGCTGATGGAGCTAGAGGTGACCATGGGTGACTTCCTCGACGCCCTCCGTGAGGTAGAGCCCTCGGCGATGCGCGAGGTGTTTACCGAAGTCGCCGACGTGACCTGGGATGATGTGGGCGGGATGGAGGTGGCGAAGACAGCGCTGCGTGAGGCGGTGGAGTGGCCGCTCCTCTACGCGCCCGTACTTGCCCACGCGGGCGCCCAGCCGGCCAAGGGCATCCTGCTCACCGGCCCACCGGGGAGCGGAAAGACCCTCCTGGCGAAGGCAGCCGCACATGAGAGCGGCGTGAACTTCATCTCGGTCAAGGGCCCGGAGCTGCTCTCGAAATGGGTCGGCGAGTCCGAGAAGGGGGTTCGCGAAGTCTTCAAGAAGGCGCGGCAGGCGGCGCCTTGCATCGTCTTCCTCGATGAGATCGACTCCCTGGCGCCCCGGCGTGGTGGCGGCGGCGGTGAGGGTCACGTGAGCGAGCGAGTGGTGAGCCAGCTCCTCACGGAGCTTGACGGGATCGAGGAACTGCGCGGCGTGATCGTACTGGCGGCGACGAACCGGTCAGACATTCTCGATCCGGCCCTGCTCCGGCCCGGCCGTTTCGACGTCCAGGTCGAGGTACCGGTCCCTGACCTGGCCACCCGCCGGGCGATCCTCGACGTGCAGACCCGTAACCGCCCGCTTGCCGACGATGTCGACTTGGATGCCCTGGCGGCGGAGACCGAGGAGTTCGTGGGTGCCGACCTCGCGGGGCTGTGCCGCGAGGCCACCATGGAGGCGGCCCGGAGGTTCATCGGGCAGGGGGAGACCCCCGACCGGGACCTGGCGGAACTCAAGATGACGCGTACGGACTTGCTGGTGGCGCTGGCGTCCCGTCGGAAGGCACTGGGCGATGGCTGAGACACAAACTTACGTCTACGGGGTCGCTGCGGCGGGAGCGCTCCGCGACCCGCTTCGTGCGCAGGGATTGCCCGATGGGCTGGCTCCCGTCACGGCGATCGCAGTTGGCGGGGCAGCAGCCATCGTCGGGCGCCACGAGGGGCCGCATCTGGGTGGCCTTGCACAGCCAGAGCTGTTGCGCCGCCTGACCATCCACCAGCGGGTGATCGAGGAGGTCATGGAGCGAGGCGACGTCCTGCCCGCGCGCTTTGGCACGGTGCTCGCCTCTGACGACGAGGTCCGCTCGTTCTTGACACGCTGGGGCGCACTGGTACGGGAGTCCCTGGTGCGTTTCTCCGGTCTCATCGAGGTGGAGACAGCGGCCACGTGGGACCTGGAGCGGGCTCTCGCCGTGGTCGCACGCCAGCCCGAAGTCGTGGCGGCGAAGGAGTCGGCTGAGCAGGCGCCGCAGGAAGAGCGTTTCGCCCGGCAGGTGATGGTCGGCCAGGCCGTCAAACGAGCTCTCGATCAGCGGCGCGCGCTCTATCAGGAGAAGCTCCTGCAGGAGGTCGGCACCCTGGCCAGGGGCATCCAGCCGAACCTGGTGCTGGCTGACGAATTGGTATTCAACGTCGCGTTCCTCCTGGAGCGGCAGGCGCTGCCGGCCTTTGACGCTGCCATCGAACGACTGGATGAGGCGCTGGCGGGTTCCCTCTCGCTTCGCCGCATCGGCCCGCTTCCCCCGTACAGCTTCGCCACGGTCAGCGTCACGCGGTTCGATGCGCGGCGACTAGCGGCAGGCCGGGCGCTGCTCGGCCTGCCGGGCGAGATTTCCGAGGAGGCGGTGCTGTCGAGCTACCGGCAGCTCGCCCGCCAGGCGCATCCCGATCAGAACCCGGACGATCCAAACGCAGCAGAACGGTTCGCCGCGCTGGGCGCCGCGCGGGCTGACCTCCTCGCATACTGCCGGAGTCGCGGCCGTGCGGATGCGGTCGACGGCGAGCCGACCCTGATGGTGATGATCGAGCGGAACGGAGACAGCGCACCCCCCGACGGCAGTGCCCGCCCCGAGGAAGGCCGCCATGACTGAGGAGTCGGCCGCCGTGTACCTCTATGGCGTGATCCGCGACGGGGACGCGCTCGTGCTCGACGTGCCGCCGATCAACGGCGACGGCCCTGTCCATACCATTCCGCACCGCGGCCTAGCCGCCGTGGTGAGCGATGACCCCTTGCCACGGTATGAGCTGACCCGCAAGAACGTGCGCGGCCACCAGGCAGTCGTCGACAGCGTGATGCGGACAAGCGACATCCTGCCGACCCGCCTGGGCACCGTGCTGCCGAGCCCGCGGTCGGTCGTCGAGGACGTGCTTGAGAAGCGCTGGGGCGAGCTGAGGCAGCTCCTGGAACATATTGCGGGCCGCGCCGAGCTGAGCGTGAAGGTGTCCTGGACGGATCTGCAGCGCATCTTGCGCGAGGTTGTCGCCGATGACCGCGGGCTCCGGGTGTTGCGCGATCGCCTGGCCAAGCGTCCGGCGGCGGTGACATACGAGGCGCGAATCGGTCTCGGCGGCCGGGCAGCCCAGCTGCTGGAGGCGAAGCGCGCGCAGGAAGCGGACGAGCTTGTGAGCGCGCTTGAGCCGCAGGCGGTCGGCGTCTCCCGCAGCGACCCCATCTCGGAGTCCATGGTGCTCAATGCGGCGTTCCTGGTGGAACGCAAGCGGGCTGACGCCTTCGAAGCCGCGGTGGGCGACCTCGACCACGCCAGCGGTGGGCGTCTGGGCTTCGTGCTCGCCGGGCCGTTGCCGCCCTACAGCTTCGTCGGACTCGACGGACCGTGAGCAAGCGGAAATGTGCAAGGTGAGGGGGCGGAGCGATGGGGCTTCTGACGAGTCTGCTGCTCGGGCCGGTGACGCTGCCGGTGCGCGGGATGACCTTCGTCTTCCGGGAGATCCAGCACACGGTGGACCGTGAACTGAACGATCCGGACGCCATCCGCAGGGACATGCTCGAGTTGCAGCGCCGCCTCGACGCTGGCCTGATCGAAGAGGCCGAATACGACCTGGCAGAGGCCGAACTGCTGGCGCACCTGAATGCGATCGCTGAGCGGCAAGGTGCTGGTAACGCAGGCGGGGCTGACGCCTAAGGCGCAATGCAGACTGCTCGAACAGAACTCGGCGGCATCGTTCCGGCAGGAAAAGAGAAGCACGGCGGAGGCCGGACGGACCGGTGAACAGGATTAACGGATACGGAGGAATAGAGGATGCAACTGCTGAGAGTCACCGAGCGCGCCAAAGCGCAGCTCGCCGAGGCTACCAATCTGGAGCCGCTGCTCGTGTCGGGAGCGGACCGCGATGGTGAGGGGTGGCGCTTGAGGGTCGAGATGGTGGAACTCCAGCGGATCCCTGAGGCGCAGGACGTGATTGGTGCGTACGACGTCCGCCTGGACGACGAGGGCGAGCTCCTTGAGTGGCGACGTACCGGCCTGCGGCGCCGAGACGATACGGAATGGAGCACGGAGTGAGCGTGCCCTCCTCTCAGCCAGGCTGGGAGGGGAAGGGACATGGCGCTTGAGCCGACCAGAGACCGCGCCGACGCCTTGGCCGATGTCATCGACGCCGTGCTCGACAAGGGGCTGGTGATCAACGCGGACATCACGGTCTCGCTGGCCGGGGTCGAGCTCCTTGGCATCAAGGTGCGGGCGGCGCTCGCCTCGTTTGAGACCGCCGCCAGGTACGGCCTCGAATTCCCGTCTGGCACGAACCTTGAGACTGCAGCCTGGCGCGAAGCCGCGCTCACGAAGGAGCGCTGCCCGGGCTGCGGCGAGAGGTTCACCGGGCGGGCTGAGTTGCTGGACACCGGCTGCCTGGCGTGCGGCTGGCGAAGCCCCCAGGTACACAGCCTCTCCCCGGAGGCGCCGGGGCCTGTCGCGGTGCGGTGAGGTGAGCTACCGCTGATGGAGCCGCAGCGTGCGTCTCAGGCGACCCTGGAGGATCTGGTTGAGCGCGTCCTCGACAAGGGGATCGTGCTCAAACTCGACCTCATCATCGGAGTGGCCGGCATTCCACTGATCGGGATCAGCCTCCAGGCAGCGATCGCCGCGATCGAGACGATGCTGGAGTACGGCATGATGGAGGCCTGGGACGCTGACACGCGAGCGCAGGCGGTCCGCGAGGCGCAGCGGCGAGAGCTTGGCTTGCAGCCGGGTGAGCATCCGGTGCTCGACCTGTACGGGTCATACCATCACGCGCAGGGAATCCTCCGCGTCTGGCGGCCCGGCCGCCTCATACTCACGGACCGGCGCCTGCTGCTCGTCCGCCCGGTGCCGCCGGAGGTCCTCTTCGAGACGCGCATCAGCGCGATCGCCGGCATCGGGCGCGTCGTGGTCGAGAACATCGGGCGCGGGCAGCGTGAGATCGTCTCGCTTGCGCTGACGGACGGCACGGTGGCCGCGATCTACACCGCCCAGCCAGACATCTTGGAGGCGCGCCTGCGAGAGAGGATCCAGCCGCTCGGCCAGGCGGTCACGGAGATCTTCCCCGCCTACCTTGAGCAGTTCGACTTGGGCGCAGTGGCCGAAGGCCAGTTGTGGCACCGTTGGGCCCCCGGGGGCGGCCCGGCGCTGTGGAAGTCCGGCTGGGCGGTGTTGACGGGGACCGAACTCACCTGGCAGGGAGACCTGGTGCACGGTGCGTTGCTGCGCGTGCCGCTCACCGAGATCTGCGGGCTAGCCATCGAGCGGCGCGAGCTCGGAATTCTCGGGCAGCGTGACGTGCTCGCCATCACCTACGGGGCCAAGGGGCACCGCGCCGAGACCCTGTTCGCGGGCCAGGGGATGGACCAGTGGTCAGCGGCGATCCGGCGGGCCGCGCTTGACCCCGACGGGGACGGCGATGCTCGATCTTGAGGAGGGCAACCTGAGGCAGGGGCTGCTCGCGCTTGTCGTCGCGCTACTCGAGGTAGTCAAGGAGGCGCTGGTGCACGCGGCTCTACGCCGGGTCGAGGGGGGTCGGCTGAGTGACGCTGAGGTCGAGCGGCTGGGTGACGCGCTGGCTGAACTCGAGGAGGCCGTTGCCCAGATCAAGTCCGAGCACGGCGTCGACGAGGCGGTGCAAAGCCTCCGGGACGACCTCGACCAGGTTGTGAGCAAGCTCATCGACACCATGATCGGTCGGGAACAGTGGTCTGAGGAGACGGAGCGCATCCATGCTCAGCGAGCATGAGGCAACGCTACGGGCACAGGGCGCCATCAGCGTCAGCCCGCGCGGCAGCTGGCGCCTGGGCTGGCTGAGCCTCGGGAAAACGACGCTCACCTTCCAGCAGCCCGGCAGGCGAGGAGCCGTCCAGATCGATCTGGGGAGCATCACGCGACTGGATGTGGAGCGGCGGACGTTCGTCGTGTGCGCCAAGCGCGTCGTCCGGTTGACGTACCGGCCCAGTGGGGCAGCGCATCCGCGCTCCTGCTGGCTGATCACCCCGCAGCTCGGCGACTGGGAAGCGGCGCTGAGCTGGCGAGTGCGGCTTCCCAGGGAAGACGCGCCCGTCAGCGCGCCGGCCCTACTCGTGACTCGTGAGCTTGATGCGGCGCTGGCCGGACTCGACGAAACGGCCGGGCTCATCCTTGACTACCTCGCGCACCGCGGCTACGCGACGACCGGCGAACTCATGGCGCTGATCGGCGCGGACACCGAGGATGCCCTGTTCCTCCATCTGCACGAGGGCTTCCGGCACATCGAGCCGGCCCTGGGCGACCCTGCGATCCGGTACGAAGCCGTGTACTTCGACCGGCGGTCGGGAGTGGTGAGACAGCAGTCGTGGCGGGTCGGCGAGATAGTGGCCGGGGCTTGGCTGGCATCCCGCGTTCCGGCAGATGTGCTCGTGGAGGGCGACGAACTGCTGGTCGTGACGAGCGTGCCAACGCGGGCGCGCGGCGCACTGCCCTCCGCCCGTGTCGACCCGGGCGGCTGTGGCCTCGTGGTGCGCGGCGCTGGCGGCCACGAGCGCTGGATCGCCCTGCCGGAGGAAGTCGTCGGCGAGGCGCAATGCGCCATCGGTGCCACTGGCACACTCGTCATTCGTGCGCGGCGCAAGGCAGCGGGAACGATTCGCACGCAGCAGGGCGCGAAGGGCGGAACGCGGCGGGACCTGGCTGCGTCCGGTCCCGCCGGTAGCTCCTCTCATAGCCAGCAACTCCAGGGGTGATCTGACGAAGTGCATGCCGCCGCCCTTTACCTTTACTGCGTTGTGTCGGCCACCGACGCGATGCCCACGCTCTCGTCGCCTGCCCTCGACGGGGGGGCTGTTCACGCCGTCCGCCACCGCGGCTTGGCGGCACTCGCGCACGTGTGCCCGCCGGAGCCCTACCAAGGGAGCGAAGAAGAGGTGCGCGGCTGGGTCGCCGCCCACAACGCGGTCGTCGAGGAGGCCTGGCAGTCTGCGGAAAGCGTCCTGCCCATGAGCTTCGACGTCATCGTCACCGGCGACGCGGACCGGAGCGCCGAGGCGAACCTCACCTGCTGGCTCGCGGAACACTACGCGGCGCTCAGCGGCCGACTTCAGTCCCTTGAGGGGCGCGCCGAGGTGGGGGTTCAGGTTCTATGGGATATCGAAAACCTGAATGTTTCCGGGGTGATCGAGGCTCAGGCGCCTGTGATTCCCCCGCGCGGGCGCGCGTACTTTGCCCGCCAGCAGCTCCAGCGGCACTTCAAAGAGGAGCTTGAACGCAAATCAGCGGCGGACTGCCGTCGCTACATTGAGAGTCTCAGGGCGCTGGCTGACGACGTGCAGGTCAACAAACCGCGCCCCGTGAAAGGGAGACAAATGGTGCTTAACCTCTCGCTGCTTGCCGCCCGAGCCGCGATCTCGCGGCTGGGGGAATACCTCGAAGGGGTGAGCCAAGAGCCGGGCGTTGAGGTGCGTTTCACCGGGCCGTGGCCTCCTTACAGCTTCGCAGGCGCGTTTGGTATCGTTGAGAACAATGGGCGGGAAGTCAGATGGCCCACGGGGCAGAGCGAGGTAAACGGACGACAGGGGGCGCATGGTGCTGATTCCAAGGAGCGACGACGTGAAGGGGATGCGCCACGTGCGGGGCGTGATGTCGGTCCCCAGTCTTAATCTTCGTCGGCGGGGGTGGGTCGAGCGTTCGCGCGAAAGCGCAAACATTGCGGCCGCACAGGCGATACTACAGGCGCACCGCCGGATTCTTAGTGCGCGCCGTCGAATCGAAGGTGGCTGGCATGGCTAAGGCGCGCGCGGACACAGAGGTTCGCTGCGCCTTCTGCCACGGGACGGGGCGCGATCCTTTCGGCCTTCTCTCGCCGCCCTCTGCCTGCCAGGTCTGCCTGGGACGAGGCGTCGTGGACGTGCCCGAGCCGCGGGTGGGCTGTGCCTTCTGCAAGGGATCAGGCGTGCAGCCCCACACCCGACTGACGTGCAGCAGTTGCGGCGGAAGAGGCGTTCAGACGGTCAGGGCACCCAAGGTGGTCTGCCCGCACTGTCATGGTGCGGGGGTGGACCCGGTGAGCGAGCGCCACATGTCCTGCTCAACGTGCCACGGAGCCGGGTGGGTGCACGACCCCGGCGCCTGATCGGCTCCGAGCCGAACCACGAAGCGGCGCGCGTCAGCGTCGGCTTGCACAATGAAATCTCTCTCGGGGACGCTCCCCGGGTCATTGCGTAGTCGCCAGTTCGATGGTCGTGGCCGGGGCGCTGGCGCAGGGCAGTGCCCTGAGCAGGCCGTGCTGGTTGCGTTTGACGGTTAGCACGTAGTGCGCGTCGGGCGTCGCGGGTCAGTGGCGTACCCCAGCGGTGGGAACAGCCGGGCACGCTGCGGGGCCCGCGGGATAGGGAGGACTTCCCTATCCCGCGGGCCCCTACACGGACGACGCCGTTACGCCTCTGCCGCCGTGGCGGTCAGGCCGACTGCCTCCGCGTACTTCAGGTACGTCTCCACCGACGCCACCACCACGCGGGCCTCGATAGCCAGGAGCTCGATGCCGACCAGGGACACCCGCACCCATGCGTCGATAACGATGCCCTTGTCCAGAATCCGGTCGACGACCTCTACCAGGCTCGAAGACCCAATCGCCTTCTCTACCGCCATCGGACACTCCCCCCGTCGATTTACCTTATGCCAGACCACGCCCTGACCCCTGAAAACACAGTGTCTTCTGGGCAGCGAAGTCTATTGTGTCTATAACCGGCTGTGCGGCCCGCAAACCATCCCCCGGCCCCAAGCCCGGCCCCAAGTGGCTTCCGCTTTCACACCACTTGGGCCGTGGGCGCGGCCAGGCGACACTAGCGGGCAATCGGCCCGGATGCGGAACGCGAGCCCGTACGGGTACTAATGACTTATGACTTACCTAATCCCTTGGCTGATGGCGGGGCACCCGTCACTCGGTACGCCTAACCAGGGCTCAAGCGCTCAGGCGGCGAATGAACAGCGTATGCTACATGTTGTATGGGTGAGTCACGAAGCCAACCGGATCCTGAGCAGAAAGCGCATATGGGCACAAAACGCTCTCTTATCCACATCCCGGTGCTGCACAGTCCCGCGGATATGGGCTCGCTCGCCAGTAGCCTGTCACCGTCAGACGATTATGGCGTGCAGGTCGCGAGGTATTGGGAGCGGGTCGGGGCCGAGTTCCACGGCATGCGCCGGGCGTGGCGGGGGGTTCACGTCTATCAGGACGGGCTCCCGGATGCGAGGGAAGATATCGTTGCCCGGATCGTGGCCGATGTCGATAGTCCTAACTACCGACTCCTGCGCTGGCTGGACAGCCGGGGAGCCGTCGTGGTCGGCACGGAGGATCCCGTGCTTCTGCAAGAGGAGTACGAGTTCCTGAAAGCGAGCGTGGCCGACGATGCGGCACGGCGCGTCTACGCGGCCCGCGCAGCCGGTCTCCTCGAAGCACGAGACCGCTATATCGCAGCCAGGATCGATGCCACGCTCCCCGCTGGCGGGACGGGCGTTCTCTTCATCGGCCTGCAGCACGAAGCAACCCGGGCGTTGCCCCGGGATTTCGTAATCACGAGCTTGCGTTGCTGCAGAGAGCTTCTCCCGGCCATTGCTGCGAGCGTGGAAGCCCGGCGGGCGGCTAGAGGCCGACAGGGGTAGGACGATGGCCTCAAAGGAGCAGGGCTATGCTCAATGAGCCGTACTTGGGTCCGTATATCTCGAAAGCTTGGGGCCGGGGGATGGTTTGCGGGCCGCACAGCCGGTTATAGACACAATAGACTTCGCTGCCCAGAAGACACTGTGTTTTCAGGGGTCAGGGCGTGGTCTGGCATAAGGTAAATCGACGGGGGGAGTGTCCGATGGCGGTAGAGAAGGCGATTGGGTCTTCGAGCCTGGTAGAGGTCGTCGACCGGATTCTGGACAAGGGCATCGTTATCGACGCATGGGTGCGGGTGTCCCTGGTCGGCATCGAGCTCCTGGCTATCGAGGCCCGCGTGGTGGTGGCGTCGGTGGAGACGTACCTGAAGTACGCGGAGGCAGTCGGCCTGACCGCCACGGCGGCAGAGGCGTAACGGCGTCGTCTGTGTAGGGGCCCGGGGGTTTGGGGATGCTGGGTAAAAGGGCTGGCCGGCCGGGTCAGTGTTCTGTCCGGTGATGTTGGCTTTGTCCGGGTGAGCCCGGTTCTCCTTATTCGCTGGGCCCCACAGCGGCGTTTGGTAGTGGCTTCCTGCTGCGTCAGCGGGGGATTGCGCCGGCGGGGATTGCGTCAGCGGGACGCGGGGAGTCGCAGGGCATCGATCGTGCGGGCTGGCTTGGGGCCAGCGCCGCGCTTACGGGGGGGGATTGGCACATGGCGCTCCTAGAGGAAATGCAGCTTCTCGTGAATGACCTTGAGGCGGCCTTGATGCGCCGTACCGGGGCCGAGCGTGAGCGGGTGGAGGTCGCGGCGCAGGATGCCCGCGAGCGGGCTGAGGGTGAGCGTGAGCGGGTGGAGGTCGCGGCGCAGGATGCCCGTGAGCGGGCTGAGGGCGTGCGTGAGCGGGTGGAGGTCGCGGCGCAGGATGCCCGTGAGCGGATGGCGGACATAGCCAGCAGGCGGGTCGAGGTCGCGCAGGCGCTGGGGGAGTTCCACGCCGAACGCCTCACGCAGGCCGCGCAGGATGCCCGTGAGCGTACCGGGGCCGAGCGTGAGCGGGTGGAGGTCGCGGCGCAGGATGCCCGTGAGCGGGCTGAGGGTGAGCGTGAGCGGGTGGAGGTCGGGGCGCAGGATGCCCGTGAGCGGGCAGCGGAGATAGTCGAGCTCGAGGGGATCTGGCGCGGTCACCTCACCGTGATGGGGAGCCGTCGATGAGTACCCAGGCAATGAGTGCCCAGGCAGAGGTATATGCAGCGGATGCTGCCGGTACTTCTGTCATCAAGGCGACTCCGCGGTCTGATTTTGTTGAGACTCCTTATGTCTCGCGGGTTAGTGAGCGGGCGCTGGGGTATGTGCAGGCGGGTTTTCCTGTGCATTTCCGTGG
>Ga0307372_10010815_pt1 | contig 12287 bp, 11 predicted proteins | sample OX1MG_FD_202533 | JGI IMG/M metagenome (GOLD analysis project Ga0307372, IMG submission 202533) | Soil microbial communities from Risofladan, Vaasa, Finland - OX-1 | ecosystem: Environmental > Terrestrial > Soil > Coastal area > Acid sulfate soil | place: Finland: Risofladan, Vaasa | collected...
CAAGGCTGGCCGGCGCGTCCCAGTCCTGGCCGCCCTCGATCCAGCCGGCCTCCGCGCCGGCCGGGGTGACGAGGTAGGTCGTGGGCACCCCGCGCACGTGCAATGCTTCCAGTACGGCCCCATCGGGGTCGAGCCACACCGGCAGGGCGGTGATGTGGTGCGTCGCGTAGAAGCGCTGCACCACCTTGGCGCCGCCGAGGTCGGACGACAGCGCCAGCACCGCAATGCGGCTGCCTCGCAGGGCCGCCGCCGCGCGGTCGAGCGAGGGCAACTCCGCCACGCAGGGCGCGCACCAGGTGGCCCACAGATTCAGCACCACGCCCCGCCCGCGGTATTCGGCCAGGGTATGCACGTGCCCGGCGGCATCGCGGAAGCGCAGCGGCGGCAACGGTTTCGGCGGCGCCAGCACGTGCAGGCCGGGCAGGCCCGCGGGCTCGGCGGCGCGCGGTTTGCGCGGGGCCAGCCCCGCGGCTAGGGTCCCGCCGGCCAGAACCGCGCGTCGGGTCAGTGTCTGCATGGAAGAACGCCTCCGGTGAACGATACGCAGGATCCTCCGGGCCCCGCGCCCGCCGCCAATCCGCAATGGGGCGGGCGCTTCGCCGCCGGCCCGGCCGCGGTGATGCGCGAGATCAATGCCTCGATCGGCTTCGACCGCAAGCTCTGGCGGCAGGATATCGTGGGATCGCGCGCGCATGCCGCGATGCTGGCGCGGACCGGCATCATCGCCGCGGCCGATGCGGATGCGATCGCCGGCGGGCTCGATGCGATCGCCGCCGAGATCGAGGCCGGGCGCTTCGCCTTCGACGAGGCGCTGGAAGACATCCACATGAACATCGAGGCACGCCTGGCTCTGCGCATCGGTGAGGCCGGCAAGCGCCTGCACACCGCGCGCAGCCGCAACGACCAGGTGGCGACCGATTTCCGCCTGTGGGTGCGCGACGCGATCGACGGCCTGGCGGCGCAGATCGCCGACGTGATGCGCGCGTTTGCCGCGCGGGCAGCGGAGCACGCCGCCGACCCGATGCCGGGATTCACGCATCTGCAGACCGCGCAGCCGGTGACCTTCGGGCACCATCTGCTCGCCTATGTGGAGATGCTGGCGCGCGACCGCGGCCGACTGGCCGACTGCCGGCGGCGACTGAACGAATCGCCCCTGGGTGCGGCGGCGCTGGCCGGCACGTCGTTCCCGATCGACCGCGACATGACCGCCACGGCGTTGGGGTTCGACCGGCCCGCGGCCAATTCGCTCGATGCCGTATCCGATCGGGATTTCGCGCTCGAATTCCTGGCCGCGGCGGCGATCTCGGCGATGCACCTGTCGCGCTTCGCCGAGGAGGTGGTGATCTGGTGCAGCGCGCCGTATCGGTTCATCCGCCTGTCGGATGCCTTCACCACCGGCAGTTCCATCATGCCGCAGAAGCGCAATCCGGACGCGGCGGAGCTGGTGCGGGCGAAGACCGGGCGCATCACCGGGGCGCTGGTCGGCCTGCTCACGGTGATGAAGGGCCTGCCGCTCGCCTATGCGAAGGACATGCAGGAGGACAAGGAAGGCGTGTTCGACGCCGCCGCCGCCTGGGCGCTGGCGCTTGCCGCGACGGCGGGGATGGTGCGCGACCTGACGGCGGATACGGCGCGGATGCGGGCGCTGGCCGGATCGGGCTTCGCCACGGCGACCGATCTGGCGGACTGGCTGGTGCGGGTCCTGCATCTGCCGTTCCGCGATGCGCACCACGTGACCGGGCGGATCGTGGCGCTGGCGGAGGCCAAGGGGGTCGATCTCGCCAGGCTCTCGCTGGCGGACATGCAGGGCGTCGAACCACGCATCACGGCCGCGGTGTTCGCGGTGCTGTCGGTGGAGGCGTCGGTGGCGTCGCGCACCAGCTACGGCGGCACGGCACCGGCGAACGTGGCCGCCGCCGCGGCACGCTGGATCGCGGCGCTGGCATGAGGGCGACCTTGCTGCTCGCCGGGCTGCTCGCGGCGCTGGCGCTGGCGGGATGCGGGAAGAAGGGGCCGCCGTCGCCGCCGGGACCGGCCAGCCAGGTCATTTGGCCGCGGAGCTACCCGACGCATTGAGGGGGTGCTGCCATAGCAGCCGCGGGAGGTTACGGGCACTGTGCAACACCCGCTCGACACGCACCGCGTCCGCATCCGGCAGGTCGCGAGACAGCACCAGATAGCGGCCATGCGCAGGCCGGGCGCAAGATCGGCGCGGGCGGACCGCGCGGCACGTCGCTTCCACGTCGGCGACGAAGGGCTCCGCCCGGGCCGCCAGTCCTTACGCTGCGCCGGTCCCCGTCTTCCACCACCCGCGCGCCGGCCGCGCCAGCCCCAGGTTCTCCCGCAACGTCGCTCCGCGGTAGTCGCGCTGGAACACCCCGCGACGTTGCAATTCCGGCACCACGAAGCGCACGAAATCCTCGAACGTGCCGGGCGTGTGGGTGCCGCCGACCACGTAGCCGTCGCAGGCGCGCTCGGTGAACCATTGTTCCAGGTGATCCGCGATCTCCTTCGGTCCGCCGACGATCGCGCCATGCGCGCGGCCGCGGCGGGTGATCTCCAGGAAATCGCGCGGGGTTGGGTTGGGTTTGCGGCTGGTCACCCGGTCGCGCATCGCCTGCATCCCGGACATCGACGCCAGTTCCTCGGCGGTGAACGCTTCGTCCAGGCCCTTGCCGGCGAAATCGAAGTTCATCGCTTCCGAGAGCAACGACAGCCCATCGACCTCGCGGTAGCTCGCCTCGATCAGCGCCATCTTGTCTTCCGCCTCCGCCCTGGTGGCGGCACAGACCGGATAGGCGATCGTGTTCAGCGTGACGCTGTCCGGATCGCGGCCAAGGCGGGCGATGTCGGCTTTCGTTTCGGCGTACTCGCGTTTCGCCGCGGTCAGATCGGGATAGGCGACGAACACCGTCTCCGCCCAGCGCGCCGAGAACCGCTTGCCGCGGCCGGACGAGCCGGCCTGGATCAGCACCGGATGGCCCTGCGCCGAGCGCGGCACGGTGAACGGTCCGCGCGATCGGAAGAATTTTCCCTGATGATCCAGCCGGTGCACTTTCTCCGGATGCGCGAACAGGCCCGACGCCTTGTCCACTACCAGCGCATCGTCTTCCCACGCATCCCAGTGGCCGAGCACCACTTCCATGAACTCGTCGGCGCGGTCGTAGCGCAGGTCGTGTTCCATGTGCTGGGCGAGGCCCATGTTCGCGGCCTCCCCGTCGTTCACCGACGTGACGATGTTCCACGCCGCCCGCCCGCCCGTCATCAGATCGACGGTTGCGAACACGCGCGCCACGTGGAACGGTTCGTAGTAGGTCGTGGAGTAGGTGGCGCCGAGCCCCAGCCGCTCCGTCGCCGCCCCCAGCGCCATCAGCACCGTGACCGGATCGAGCTTCACGCAGCGGATTCCGTTCGCCACCGTGTGCGCGTGATCGCCGCCCAGCATGTCCGGCATCGCCAGCCGGTCGTCGAAGAAGGCAAGCTGGAACTTCCCGGCTTCCAGGATTTTCCCGATGGTCTGGAAGTAATCCGCGGTCAGGAAGTCGGTGCGCGAATCCGGATGGCGCCAGGAGCTGGCGAGCGTCGTGCAGTTCTGCGCTTGCATGAAGCCGACCAGGACCATCTGGCGATCGTGCGGCATGTTGGCGATCCCTCCCCCCGGCCCCCTCCCACACGGGGAGGGGGGGCGTTGTTCAGAACTGATACCGGCGCAACCCACCGTCCACCGGGATCACCGTCCCGGTGATGTAGCGGGCCAGCGGCGAGGCGAGGAACACCGCCATCACCGCCAGATCCTCCGGCTCGCCCCAGAAATGCACCGGGATTTCGGTCTCCGCGAAATGGCGGCGATAGTCCTCCGGGTAGTTGCGGCGGATCTGTTCGCTCATGATCCGGCCCGGCGGGATCGAGTTCACCGTGATCCCATGCTGGCCGATTTCGCGCGACAGCCCCTTCGCCCAGGCATGCACCGCGGCCTTGGCGGCGAAGGCGGCGTTCAGGCTCTCCGGTTCGGACTTGCCGGTGATGTTGATGATCCGGCCCCATTTATGCGCGATCATCTGCGGCAGCAGGGCGTGGGTGATCTGCCGCTGGCGGGTGAAATTCAGGGTCAGCGCCTCGGTCCAGGCTTCCTCCGGCGCGTCGATCGGCAGCTTGCGGCTGCCGCCGGCGTTGTTGACCAGGATGTCCACCTGGCCGAGCGCGGCCAGCGCGGCGTCGCGGATGCGCAGGGCGGCGTCCTCGGCCATGATGTCTTGCACGACCAGCGCCGGGCGCGGACCGCCGGCGGCGTCGATCTCGGCGGTCAGGGTCTCCAGCAGCTCGGAGCGGCGGGCGAGCACGGCCACGCGCACCCCCTCGGCCGCCAGGCCCTTGGCGATCGCCCGGCCGATCCCCATCGAGGCACCGGTCACCAGCGCGGTCTTGCCGCGAAGCTGCAACTCCATCCCGTTCTCCTGCCGTTCGATCCGGCGCCGCATGGGCGCTTTCCCCGCGTGCGGGGGCCGGGTACGCTCTAGGCGAAGAGCCAAACAACGGCAAGGAAGCGTCCGATGTCGATCTACGCCCGGGACCTCGACCGCGCGGCCCCGAACTACGTGCCGCTGTCGCCGGTGTCCTTCCTGCTGCGCGCAGCGCTGGTCGCGCCGCAGCGGATCGCGATCGTGCACGGGGCGCGGCGCATCACCTACGCGGCGTTCCTGGAACGCACCCGCCGGCTGGCCTCGGCGCTGGCGCGCGCCGGCGTGGGCAAGGGCGACACGGTGGCGATCCTGGCGCCCAACATCCCGGAGATGCTGGAGGCGCACTACGCCGTGCCCGGCCTCGGCGCCGTGCTGTGCCCGATCAACACCAGGCTCGATCCCGCCGCGATCGGCTTCATCCTGGGCCATGGGGCGGCGAAGGTGCTGCTGGCGGACCGCGAATTCGCCGCCATCGTGACCCGCGCGCTGGAGGGGCTTGCGCACGCGCCGCTGGTGGTCGCGATCGACGATCCGGCCGGCCCGGGCGGGGCGCCGATCGACGCGACCGACTACGAAACATTCCTCGCCGGCGGCGATCCCGGACACGAGCTGCTGCTGCCGGATGACGAGTGGCAGGCGATTTCCTTGAACTACACCTCCGGCACCACCGGCAACCCGAAAGGTGTCGTGCTGCACCACCGCGGCGCCTATCTGAATGCCTGCGCCAACGCGCTGGCGTTCGGGCTGAACCCGCGCAGCGTCTATCTGTGGACGCTGCCGATGTTCCATTGCAACGGCTGGACCTATACCTGGGCCGTCACCCTGGCCGGGGGTACCCATGTCTGCCTGCGTCGGGTCGATCCGGCGCCGATCTTCGCCGCCATCGCCGCCGACGGCGTCACGCATATGTGCGGCGCGCCCGTCGTGCTGACCCTGCTGATCCACGCCCCCGACAGCGCGCGCCGGACGTTCCCGCAGACGGTGCAGATCGCCACCGGCGGCGCCGCGCCACCGTCGCCGGTGATCGCGCGGATGGCGGCGATGGGCTTCGCGGTCACCCATCTGTACGGCCTGACCGAAAGCTACGGCCCCTCCGCGATCTGCCAGTGGCAGCCGGAACTCGACACCATGGATACCGACCGCAAGGCTGCGTTCATGGCGCGCCAGGGCGTGGCGCACCCGTTGCTGGAGGAAGCCTCGGTGCGCGATCCCGACACGATGACGCCGGTGCCGGCGGACGGGACGACGATGGGCGAGCTGATGTTGCGCTCCAACACCATCATGATGGGCTATCTGAAGAACCCGGAAGCCACCGCCGCGGCGTTCGCTGGCGGGATGTTCCACACTGGGGATCTGGCGGTGCTGCACAAGGACAACTACATCGAGATCAAGGACCGGGCGAAGGACATCATCATCTCCGGCGGCGAGAACATCAGTTCGCTGGAAGTGGAGGAGGCGCTCTACAAGCATCCCGATGTGATGGAAGCCGCGGTGGTGGCGCAACCGGACGAAACGTGGGGCGAGACCCCGCACGCCTTCGTGACGTTGAAGCCGGATGCCGGGCCGGTGCGCGCGGCAGACATCATCGCCTGGTGCCGCGACCACCTGGCGCACTACAAATGCCCGCGCCACGTCACCTTCGGCCCGTTGCCGAAGACCTCGACCGGGAAGATCCAGAAGTTCGAGCTGCGGGCGCGAGCGCGCGCGGCGGGCGCGCCCGCGCCGGATGCCTGATCAGCCGACGGCGCGGGGCGCGATCAGCCCGCGTGCTTCCATCAGCGGGTAGATGCCGCCGTCCTGCATGATCGCCAGCAATTGCCCCGGTACCGGCGTGACCGCCAGTACCTGGCCGGAGCGACCATTGTGCAGGGTCCAGGCTTCCAGCGACAAATCCGCCGTGTCGCCCTCGGTGAACGCGGCGGCGACGCCGGGGCACTCGCAGGCCAGCAGCCCGTAGTTCACACTGTTGCGGAAGAACAACCCGTTGATCGTCTCCGCCAGCACGAACCCGACGCCGCACAGGCGCAGCGACCGTGCGGCCGGCCGGCTCGATCCCATGCCGAAATTGAAGCCGCCGATGATCGCATCGCCCGGGCGGACCTGATCCACCCAGCCGGGGCGGTTGGCCTGGAACACCGCGCGGGCCTGCTCCTCCGGGCTGCGGTACAGATACGGACCGGGCAGGATCAGGTCGGTGTTGATGTTGTCGCCGAAGCACCACACGCGCGCGCCGGTCATGCGAACACCTCCTCCGCCCCGGCGATCTTCCCGGCCAGCGCCGAGGCCGCCACCGTCGCCGGCGAGGCCATGTAGATGCGCGCCGAGGGATCGCCCATCCGTCCCTTGAAATTGCGCGTGCTGGCGGTGATGCAGACCTCGTCCGGCCCCAGCACGCCCATGTGGCCGCCGATACAGGCGCCGCAGGTGGCGGGCGTGACCACCGCGCCCGCCTCCAGCAAGGTTTCGACATAGCCGGCCCGCAGCGCGGCGCGGAAGATCGCCTGCGTGCCCGGCGTGACGATGAACCTTGTGCCGCGCGCCACCTTGCGCCCGCGCACCACGCGCGCGGCGATCTCCAGATCGTCCAACGTGCCATTGGCGCAGGAGCCAATGAAGGCCTGGTCGATCTTCGCGCCCGCGACCTCCGCGACCGGCACCGACTGGTTCACCACCGCGTCGGGCAGCGCGACTAGCGGGTGCAGGGTCCCGAGGTCGATCGTGCGGCGCTCCCGGTAGGATGCATCCGCGTCTGGCCACACCGGCTCGAACGCTCGGTCGTTGCGGGCGCGCACGTAGTCGATCAGTGCGCCGTCCGGCTCGAAGATGGTGAACTCGGCGGAAAGCTCGGCGCCCATGGTGGCGAGCGTGCGGCGGGCGTTGATCGACAGGCCCGACATCCCCGGGCCGCCATATTCGACGTTCTGGTTCACATGTGCCCCGAAGGTGCCGGCGATGTACAGGAACAAGTCCTTCGCAGTCACGCCCGGGCGCAACGCACCGGTGAAATCGTAGCGGATCGTTTCCCCCACGCGGAACCAGGCGGTGCCGGTGGTGACCGCCCAAAGCATGTCCGGGCCGCCGACGCCGCGCGCCGCGCAATTGAAGGCCCCGCCGGCGCAGGTGTGAGAATCGGCATTCACCAGCACCTTGCCAGGCAGGGCGTAGGCGCGGTCGGCGATCACCGCGTGGCTGATACCCTGGTCGGGGCCGACGTCGTGCAACCGCTCGATGCCGAATTTCGTGGCGAATGCGCGCCCGGTCTTGTGGCAGGTGGCAGCCTGCACCGTAGCGGCAGGCACCAGGTGGTCGAACACGATCGCGATGCGGGACGGGTCATGGACCTTGAGGACGTCCCGCCAGCCTTCAGGGAGAAAGGACAGATCGAGCAGGACGGCGGTGTCCACCTCCACCACCGCCACGTCGCCGGGGGCCACTTTCGCGCTTCCGCTGGCGCGGGCGAGGATTTTTTCGGTGATGGTCATGCCCATGGGTGGTTTCCTCCCGCATGTTGCTTATCGGGAGCCTAGCGCGCGTCTCCGCCCGGGGCCAGAGGCGGGCCATTCGCGCCACCGGCCGGTTCGCCCGATCGGGATCAGACCGATCTGCTGTCGGCCGGAACCGGGCCGCGTCACGCCCGGCGTGACCCGGCCAGCGGAGGACCCGACTTTATTCCCGCAGCCGCGGCGAAGCCCGCAGCGAACGCGTCGGATGCCAGCTCCCCCAGCGCCGCCCGCAGCCGCGCCGCGCGGTCCGGCCCGAACGTCCTCTCGAACCGAGCCTGCGCCTGCCGCCACAAGACGCGCGACTCCGCGAGCTTCGCCCGCCCCGCCGGCGTCAGCCGCACCAGCCGGCAGCGCTGGTCGCGCGGGTTGGCCGACAGCGCGACGAACCCGTCACGCTCCAGCGGTCGCAGGTTATGCGCCAATGCCGAGGGGTCGATCACCAGCGCGCGCGCCAGCTCCCCCAGCGCCGGTGGTTCCGCCGCCCGTGCGAGCTGCACCAGGATGGCGTGCTGCGTGGCGCGCAGGCCGCAGGGGGCCAGCACCTGGTCGTAGAGCAGCGAGACCCGCCGCGTCGCCCGGCGCAGCGCGGCGCCGTTGCACAGCCCGGCGTCCGCCAGCGCCGGTGCCGCCGTCCGGCGCGCGCCCGGGGTGGCTTGACGTGATATCGGCATATGCCTACATCCTCCACTATCAGCATATGCCGGTAATGTCCCGGCTCGCAAGCGCCGGACGCATCCCGTGTCCGGTCGCCGTAACGAACGAGGCACATGATGCGCATCCTGGTGGCCGGCGCCGGCGCGATCGGCGGCTATTTCGGGGGCCGACTGGCCGAGGCCGGCCGGGACGTGACCTTCCTCGTCCGCCCGCAGCGCGCAGCACAGTTGCGACGCGACGGGCTGCACATCACCAGCCCGCACGGCGATCTCACGCTCGCCCCGCAGCTCGTGACCGCAGGAGAAATCGCGACGCCGTACGACCTCGTGCTGCTGACCGTGAAGGCCTTTGCGCTCGACCAGGTGCTGGCGGATGTCGCGCCGGCGATCGGCTCGGCCACGATGATCCTGCCGCTGCTCAACGGCATGCGCCACCTGGATACGATCAGCGAACGATTCGACGCAGCAGGCCTGTTGGGCGGCGTCTGCTACGTGGCCACCATGCTGGACCCGGAAGGACGTATCGTCCAACTGAACGAGATGCAGAAGCTCACCTACGGGGAGCTGGACGGTGCCGCCTCGGACCGGATCGCCGCGCTGGACGCGACCCTGGGCGACGCTGGGTTTGCCGCCGCGGGGTCATCCTCCATCCTGCAGGCGATGTGGGAGAAGTGGGTGATGCTCGCCGCGCTCGGCGCCATCACCTGCCTGTTGCGCGGCACGGTGGGAGAGATCGCGGCAGCACCCGGCGGGGCCGACCTGGCACGGCAGATGCTCGACGAATGCGCCGCCGTCGCCATCGTAGCGGGCTTTCCGCCGGAGGCTGCGTTCCGCGCACGCACCGAGGCGATGCTGACCGCCACCGGCTCCGGCCTCGCGTCATCGATGTATCGCGACCTGACCCAGGGCCTGCCCGTCGAAGCCGAGCAAATCGTCGGCGACATGCTGGTCCGCGCGCGCGGGTTCGGCGTGGCGGCACCGCTGCTTGCGACCGCGTTCGCCCATTTGATGGTCTATCAGAACCGGATGGTCGCGCACTGACCGCCCGGGTCAGCCCAGCAGCCGCAGCACCGGCGGGTCGGCCAGCGGATCGACCTCCGCCTCCGCCCCGTCCGGCACCGCGCGCGTGATATCGACGTCGAACCCGGACAGCAGGGTGAACCCCGCCAGCGCCGCGCCCTGCACCATGATCGGATTGACCCGGTTCAGCACCAGCGCCGCCGGCGCGACGCCGCGCGCCGCCATCTCGTGCAGCATCCACGCGGTGGCGACGCCGCCTTTCGCCGCGTCCAGCACCAGGATGCGCCCGACATAGGACTGCCCGGCCAGCGCGTGGTCGGGACGGGAGAACACGCCGCGCAGCCGATCCAGATCGTAGCGGGCGGAAAACCCGTCCGAGGCGACCAGCGCCCGCCCACGCACCGGCGCGCCCATGCCCGCCGCGGCCACGAATGTCGTCACGACGGCAACCTCCCGGTGCACGCGGCGGTCACGCAGGCTTCCATTGACGCCAGCACCGGGCGGTAGCCATAGCCGCCCAGGATATTGACCAACTTGGCGGAATTGGTGGCGAGCCGCTGCCAGCCGTTCGCCTCCGCCATCTCGCGCGCGTAACTCTGGTAGAAGCACATCCCGGCCAGCAGCATCCCGCCGGCGGCCTCGATCCGCGCCGTCAGCCCCATGCGGTCGGCGTCCGGCTTCACCTGCGGGCTGGTGACCGCGAGCAGCGGCACCGTGGTCCGCCGTCCGTCGAGCAGGCCGGCGAGATCGCGCAGTTCCAGCAGGCTGAGCTGCGGGGCGGAGAACACGACGACATCCACCGCCTCCCCCGCATCGCGGTCGGTGCCGCGCCGGAACGCCGCCAGCTCGTCGGCCGCGATCGTCGCCCGCAGCGGCCGCGCCGGATCGGCCACATCGGACAGACGTTCCGCCTCCGGCGTGATGCCGACCATGTGGAACAGCGCCACCGATCCGTAGCTCGCCAGCGCGGCGCCGAAATGCTTGAGTTCGTCCGAACCGGGCGCGCGGTCGATCCCGCTCAGCACCGGCACCTGCCAGTAATCGCCCGTCAGCCGCCCGACCAGCGCACCGAGCGCGCCCCATTCGTGCAGCGCGCGCGGCGTATCACGCACCGCGATGTGCAGGCTGGCACGGCGATGCGCGTCCAGATGGTAGCCGTAGCGCGGCGTCCGCCCAGTCAGGCCGGCCGCCAGCGCGGACGGTCCGCCTTCGAAATTGGACCGCGCGCCGAGCACGCTGTTGGTGTAGATCACCACGCCGGTGTCGCCGTAGGCCATGTGCTCGCCGCGCACCGCCGGCATGATGGTCTGGTAGTTGATGCAGGTGTCGGTCATCAGGATGCCCAGCGCCTGAAAGGCGGCGATGGCGCGGCGTTCCAGGGCCAGCATCCAATCCTGCTGGCGCAGCCGCGCGGCGGCGGTGAAATCGGTGCCGCGCGGGTCGGTGATGGTGGGAATGCGGACCTGGCGGTCCGCCTCCGGCAGCGCGGCCCAGCGCTCCAGCCAGGCAACGCCGGCTTCGCCCAGCGATTCCGTGTCGGCCATGATGTGCGCCTGGGACACAGGGACGAAATCCGCCGCGCCCAGATAGCGGCCGACGGCGATCTGGTGGCCGATCGCCCATTGCCGGGCGGGGCCGCCGGCGCCGGCGGCCAGGGCGCGTTCTTCCTCAGACAAGTGCATGTCAGCCTCCGGTTCCGGCGCGCGCGCGCAGAAATCCCTCCACCACCGCGATAAATCCCTCCGGGTTGTCGGCGTGCAGCCAGTGGCCGGCATGGCGCAGGGAGACGAACCGGCAGGCAGGGAACAGGGCCCGGAAGGCGGGCCGGTGCTCGGGCAACACATAATCGGACTCCGCGCCGGACAGCACCAGCACCGGCCCGGGATAGCGCGCCCCCTCCGGCGCGTCCCACCCGCCGATCACCGGCAGCGCGGCGATGATCTCATCGAGCCCGATCCGCCACTGCGGCCGCGCGTCCACCCCGGCGCCGGGCACGAAATTCTGCAGCAGGAACGCCCGCAGCGCCGGATCGGGCACCGCGTCCGCCAGCGCCGCGTCGGCCACGGCGCGGGTCAGGCCGGGGCGCAGCGGCACCGCCGCCATCGCCGCGGCAATCTCCGCGAAATGCGGCGGATACGGCACCGGGGCGATATCGGCCACCAGCAGCGCCGTCACCGCCTCGGGCCGATCGAGCGCCGCGCGCATCGCCGCCTTGCCGCCCATGGAATGGCCGATCAGCACCGCGGGCAGCGCGTCGCGCGCCGCCAGGGTCTCGATCACGTCCGCTGCCATCGCCGGGTAGTCCATCGCCGCCGCGTGCGGGCTCACGCCGTGGTTGCGCAGGTCGAGCGCGATCACCCGGTGGGTCGCGGCCAGCCGGCGCTGCACCAGGCCGAAATTGCGCGCCGAGCCGAACAGCCCGTGCAGCAGCGCGATGGGGCGGCCGGTGCCGGCCTCGATCGCGTGCAGGATCATCGGCGTCGCGCCGGCCAGGCGGCCAGCCCCACGCCAGCCAGGATCAACGCGGTCCCCAGAATCAGATCGGGCGTGATGGGTTCCCCCAATATCCAGTTCGACAGCAAGATGCCGAAGGCCGGCGTGGCAAGGAAGCCCACCGAGGCCACCACCGCCGGCAACACCACCGTTGCCTC
>Ga0307372_10010816_pt1 | contig 12286 bp, 11 predicted proteins | sample OX1MG_FD_202533 | JGI IMG/M metagenome (GOLD analysis project Ga0307372, IMG submission 202533) | Soil microbial communities from Risofladan, Vaasa, Finland - OX-1 | ecosystem: Environmental > Terrestrial > Soil > Coastal area > Acid sulfate soil | place: Finland: Risofladan, Vaasa | collected...
CTCCCTCCCCTTCCTGACCTCTCTCGTCAAGCAGCCGCCGACGCCGTGGCCCTTTGACCTGACCGCGAAAACCACCTTTGAGACGAGCGTGGACTTGCCGATCCCTGGCGGGCCGGTGACCAGCCAAATCCTCGTTCTAGGGGACGACAAGTTCGGCTCAAGCCTCTCGGACTCCGCTTAAATGCTTCGCCGAGAGATACAAGCTCCTTGCTGCCGAAGCTCGCGCTCACTCGCGAGGGCTCAACGGAGCTCTTCGTCCCCGCAGAGAGCTTGCTGGCGAAGGACCCCAAGACCTTCCCGGCGTTCTTCAACCCCGCGGCGAGGGTCAACCGCGACGTCTCGGTCGCCATGGCGAGGGCGACCAGGCCCCGCACCTTCCTCGACGCGCTCGCTGGGACGGGCGCGAGAGGCGTCAGGATCGCCAAAGAAACATCAAAGAGCGCGGAGGTGACGCTCGTCGAGTTCAACGAGGCCTCTCTGGAGATAGCAAGGAAGAACGCAAAGAGGAACGGGGTCGATTCGAGGTGCGAGATCGTCCACGAGGAGTCGAACGCATACCTCCACTCCCGGTTCGGGAGGCTGGAGAGGTTCGACGCCGTCGACATCGACCCGTTCGGGACCCCCGCGCCCTATGTCCAAGGGGCGCTGACGGCGGCTGACGACGCCGCGCTCGTCTCTGTCACTGCCACGGACACCGCGACGCTCTGCGGGGTGTACCCTGCCGTCGCCCTGAGGAGATATGGAGCCCACGTCGTCAAGGGCGACTTCCCCCACGAGGCGGCGATACGCGTCCTCCTCGGTTTCTGCGCCCGGATCGGGGGCGTCGTCGACACGGGCATCCAGCCCGTGGCTGCCCACAGCACGCTCCACTACCTGCGCGTCTACTTTCGTGTCGCGCGAGGGGCAGCGAAGTCGGACCGATGCCTCAAGGACGTGGGGTACGTCGCCTCGTGCGGCGAGTGCCGCGAGAACGTTGTGACGGCATACTACACCCCTTCTTGCCCAAAGTGTGGCGGGAAGGCGCGGTGCATAGGGCCCCAGTGGGTCGGCAGGATCGTCGACGAGGGTGTCGTCGGCGAGGCCGCGAAGGACTGCTCGAAGCTTGGGTGGAAGGGTGCTGCCCAGGCCCTCGCAGTGCTTGAGGGCGCTGACGAGTTCCCTCCCTTCGGCTTCTCAATGGAAGCGATCACCTCAAGGGAGAAGGTCTCGTCGGTGAGGTTCCAGCGGGTCGTCGACTTGCTGAGGGAGTCGGGGAGGGCGGCCATGCGGCAGCCCTTCGGGTCGTCAGGTCTGAAGACAGACGCGTCTTATCGCGAGGTCCTTGCGGCCGTCAGGGAGTCGGCTGCTTAGGCCCCGCTTCGCGTCGTCACAAGAAACCGAAGCACACCAAGTAGAGTTCCGCGCTCCCCTTCCGGCTCGCCTTGGGCTTTGTTATCTGGACCTTCTGGAACTGCTTCGAGAGCAGTGACCTCGTCTCGCCGAACCTCTCGCCGTCGAAGACCTTGAACATCGCGTTGCCTCCCTTGCGGAGGAACCCGCCCATTAGCGCCGCGGCGGCCAGCGTCAGTTCGATCTGCCGGTAGTGATCGAGGTCCCACGTGCCCATCACCTGCGGTGAGAGGTCCGAGAGGACGACGTCCGCCTTCCTGGAGAGCGCCTTCTCTAGCTTGACCGTGAGCCCCGGGGACTTGACGTCGGACTGGATGGTGAAGACATTAGGCACGTTAAGCTCGACCGGCTCGAGGTCGACCCCGACTACCAGCCCGGACTCGCCCGCGGCCTCGGACGCGACCTGCAGCCACCCCCCCGGGGCAGCCCCGAAGTCAAGGACCACGTCTCCCCTCTTGATGAGCTGATACTTCCGGACGTTCTCGAGCAGCTTGTATGCGGCCCTGCTCTTGTATCCCTCCTCCCTGGCGAGCCTCCTGTATTGGTCTCGCTTTGCGTCCTCGAGCCTCATCGCGAACTATACTGCCGGGGGTGCGACTTCTATGACCTTGGAGGCCGCGAACTCCTTCATGACCCACGGCCCTATCAGCGGGCAGGTGAGCGGGTTGATGTCGGTCGTAACGGAGCACTTCGATTCCACCGGGCACACGATGCACGGCGCTGACTCCATTGACGAGATGTTCGCGGGGAGGCGCAGAGGCGTCAGCTTGTACGTCCATCTGCCGTCGTCGAGTACCTTCACCCGCCTGATCATCCCGCGCTTCTCCAGCCTTATCGCAAGCCTCGAGCCGTCTCTGCTCGTAAGCCCCAGCTCCTTCCAGATCTCGCTCTGGAGCACGCCGTCCTTCCCCCTCTCCACCACCAGCTTGTAGACCCTTGAGGTGAGGTCGACCAGCTCCTCCTCGGTCTTCTCTGTCCTCGGGAGGGGCTTGGCCTTCTTCTCGACCGGATTCACTGCCGGTTTCTCAGCGGGAGGGGCTTTGGGGACCGCCTTCTTGGCGGTCTTTTCGCCCTTGCCGTTGTCGCCCTTTGCCAACTATTCGGTCGACCCTATCTTCTGCCTTATAATGTAATTGTCCAGCAGCTCCCTGCACCTGTTCCTGACCGTTACCTCGGTCACCTCCGCGAACTCGGCGACCTCGCGCTGCGGGAGGTGGTCGCCCCTCATGACCGAGGACATGTAGACATATGCCGCGGCCAGCCCTGCGGGGGCCTTGCCGCTCGAGATCTTCGAGTCGTTGGTCCTGCGCGAGAGCAGCAGGGCAAGGTGCTCGACGCGGGGGTCGATCTTCGCCAGATTGACGAGCTTCGAGATGTGCTTCTCCACCGAAGCGGGGGGTACGTACTCCTTCTCGACGTCTTTGAGTATGAGTCTATAGTATTTCGCGACCGACCCCTTCTCGATCCCGGATGCCCTCGCGACCTCCTTTAGGGTCCTGCTCACCCCGCACTTCCTGCAGGCAAGGTAGACGGCCGCGGCGGTCATCCCCATGATGGATTTTGATTTTGCGACCTTGAGCTTCACGGAAGTCCTGTAGATGTGCGCGGCAGTCTCTGCCACGTTTCGCGGCAAGTTGAGGTTGTCGCAAACCTCCGTGATCTTCGCGAGCACGATCGAGAGGCCCCTCTCCTGGCTGTTGATCGTCCTGACACGGCTCTGCCATTTCCTCATCTTCTCCACCGTGGCCCGCATCGTGGGGTCGAGGTACTTGCCGTGCGAGTCGCGCATGTCTGTCCCGATGTCCGTGGAGAGGCCGAGGTCGTGGAGCGTGAGCGTCGTCGGGGAGCCGACCCTGACCCGCTTGCTCTTCTCCTCGAGGTCGATCGCCTTCCATTCGGGGCCCTCGTCCGCTCCCGCGGTCGCGACGTAGCCGCATGCCTGGCAGACCTGCTCTCCCTTCTCGGAGTCACCGATGAGCCTGTCGCCGCAGTTAGGGCAGTAAGTCCTGTAGAGTTCGCTGTCGGGCTTGGCGTCCCACACTTCTAGCCATCACCCGAGGAAGAGCTTCTTGCCTTCCTTCCCCGTGTCCGCGCGATCGGAAGCGGGCGCAGCCGAGGCGTATGGCTTCGAGACAGGACCTATGAGTTCGACGATCTTCGCCGCGTTCCTACCTTTTGAATCCAACAAGACCGAACCAGGTTCGACTCTTTTCGTTAGACGAACTATCAATCTCCCGCTCCTCGCTTTGTGTAGAATCTCGCCAACTTCCTGCATATGGCTTCATGAAAAGGAAAAAGGTTGCCTTTAAACTTTCTTTGGCTGCGAGCCCCTGATTCTTGACATTTCCCGGGCGATTGTCATGATAACCTGCTGTTTTTGCCCCTCTTTCTTTATCGAGACGTATCCAGACTGTCGGCGGGAGGCACGGGGGTGGAAGGCCTTTTGGGGCTGGGCGTCGAGCTTGAGCTTCTTGCATGCCTGCATCATCTCGTCGAGGGTCGGCGCGCGGACACAGGAGTTCAAGGGGATCCGGCGCCCCTCGGCGCGCTTCCTCTCGGAGTCGATGTAGTCGAGCCACACGACAAAGCGCTCGTACTCCTTCAACTTGATTCGCTCAACCCGTGCTCGACCGGTTCGCCCCGTGTGGCGCGAGTGATATAGTATTTCCTTGCGCTGTCCACTCTGCTGAAATGCCGTATAGTGGCGACTAAATACCAGTCGCAAGTTCCAGAATGTGAAAGCGATCAAGGGAGTCAAGTTCGCCTATCAGCCGACTCCTCAGACCCTTGACCTACTCTCCACGTTCAGAGACATGGTCAACGACGCCATCCGAATCTGCCTTGCTGATAACATTAGGGGACGATTGAAGCTCAGGGACAGGATCTACAGGGAGTTCCGAGGGAGGTACGGCCTCGTATCATGCTTTGCCTACTCGGTAGCCGAGGTCGCGTGGTCTATTGTCAAGAAGCACAAGCGCTGGCAGAGGAAGCCGTACGCGAGGAGGATGATGTTCAAGATGGATGCCGCAAACTTCTCGCTCAACTACTCCATCCTCTCCCTCCCCTTCAGGAAGGGAGAGCGTCTCCTCATCCCTTGCAGTATGGCGAATACCAGAGATCCTTCTTGATGGACAAGACGCTCAAACACGGCTCGGTCACGATTACAGATTCGTCGGTCGTCATCGCGTTCTCGAAGGAGGCCCCGATGACAGGGCCGTCGAGGAAGGTCGGCTACGACCTCAACCTGAAGTCCATCGTTGGGAGCGACGGGACGAGGCATGACCTCTCGGAGGTAGCGAGACTGCACACCTTCTATGGGATCAGGCGCTCCAAATTCTACGAGAGACATCCTCGTGACAGGCGTCTCGGGAAGAAGTTCGGAGCCTCTAGAAGAGAGAAAGAGGGCGTGAATCAAGCTCTCCACAAAGTCTCGACACTGATAGTGGAGAAGTCGAGTGCGAATAATGAGGCAATCGTGCTCGAGAGGCTCAAAGGAATCAGATACGCCCACCAAAGGGGGAACGGAGAAGGGAAGGCGACGCGGCGCAGGATTGCCCTCTGGCCTTTTCGCCAGCTGCAATCCTACATCGACTATAAGGCTAGGTGGGCTGGGGTCCAGGTAGAGTACGTCTCTCCCTCGTACACGTCTAAGAAGTGCAACGTTTGTGGGTGCATCAACAGGAAACTGAAAGTCACCGATAGAAGCTGGCGATGCCCGTGTGGTGCCATGCTCGACCGCGACCTCAACGCTGCGATAAACATAGAGCGTCGCGGGAAGATAAGATGTCTGGGTGAGGTTCACCCAGGAGCGCGGAGCACAGATGAAGCGATGAAGGGGAACCCTGAAGGCAGGAGACAGCAGGCAAGCCTCCAAGCAGAAGCCCCGAAGTCGAGTCTACGGCATCTCCCGTAGATTGGACAGGTGGGATGCTCGCAGAAGATAAGGCGAAGGAAAGCCACAGCCATTAGCATGTATGCCGCGCTAGACCTGCACGAGAAGTCGATACAGTGCGTCCTCAAGGACGACACTGGGAAGGTGATGAAAGAGTCGAAGTTGGCGAAGGACGAGGAAAAGATACTCGAGTTCCTCGACGGCACCTACGCCCATGTCGTCATGGAGTCAGGGTACAACCACCAGCACATCCGCGACGTGCTGAAGGAGAAGGGATACGACGTGAAGGTCGCGCATCCCCTGATGGTGAAGGCCATCGCGTACGCAAAGGTGAAGACCGATAAGGTCGATGCCAGGACACTGGCGGACCTGCTGAGGGCAGACATGATACCCGAGTCGTACGTGCCGGACGAGAAGACCAGGGAGGTGAGGGACCTCGTGAGGAGGAGGCATCACCTGGTCGAGACGCGGACCGAGTTCAAGAACAAGGTGAAGGCAGAGCTCGCGAAGAGGTGGGTGAAGCACGAGGGGGACGTATTCACGCAGGAAGGGAGGCGCTACCTCCGCTCCCTTCACATCGACGCGGTGGACGACTACATGGACACCATCGAGTTCCTGGACGGGAAGATCCGGGCGCTCGACGTCAAGGTGAAGGGGGTCGCCCAGAATGACAGGTATGCGAAGCTCCTCGTCACGATACCCGGCTTCTCCCACTACTCGGCCCTCCTGATATCGAGCGAGATCGCAGACGTGAACCGTTTCGCCGACCACGAGCACCTCTGCTCCTACGCAGGCCTCGTACCAGGATTGAGACAATCGGCGGACAAGAGTCACTCGACACACAACAGGACGAGGAGCGCGATGCTGAACTGGATAATGATCCAGTGCACGCGCGTCCACGTCAGGTGGTGCGACTCCTCGATAACCAAATTCTACATGGAGCTCGCGAAGAGGAGGGGCGAGAAGGTGGCGATCGTGGCCGCAGCGAGGAAGCTCATGCGAGCCATGTACATCATGCTGAAGGAGGAGAAGACCTTCAGGCTGGACGGCTGATGAGGAGAGCTAGAGCCCGTTAGGTTCTTGCGCCATCGAGCGCGTGGGACAGGTTGGGCCACAGGCTATCGCGAAAGCCACAATGCGCCTCTGAGCGCGAATGGGAGAGTGCCCTTCCGTCCAGCATAAATATGCAGAATGCGACGACATGGGAGAACCTATTTCCTTCTTACTTGATGAGGACGCCGTTGACGACCCCGTCGTCGCTTGGCTTGGAGGTGACCCTGGCTTTGCCGAGCTTGGTCTCGATGGTCGCTCCGCGCGTGATTACTCCCCTTCGCTCGTATTCCCTGTTGGCGGGGTTCGCCGTCACGCGGACGATGTCGGTCTTCACGGTCTTGCTCGTCGACGGGTCGTAAACGTTTGCCTTGTTCGCGTAGCGGAGCCCGAAGTTCCAGCTCCCTCCCCTGGTGCGCTTGTGCGAGCTGATCGTCTCGCCGACGGCCGTCTCGAACGCGTAGTCGTCCGCCTCGCACGCCTTGCGCCCCCTGAACTGCCGCCTCTTCCCGCCGGTGAGCTTTCTCTTCTTGAGGTTCTCGACTGCCTTGACCAAGTCGCGTTCTGGCGACTCCCGCAGGGGGGAGGGTGTTAAGCCTTTCCTCGGGGATGGTTATCTCAGGATAAGGGCGCGCCTTTCGAGCTGGTGCTTGAGGGTCTGCGCGTCGACGCTTAGCCCGAAGTACTCAGAGAACTCCGTGGTCGTCCTGTAGAGCTTCGACCTCCCCTTCCTCTCCCAGGCGAGGAAGCCCACCTCTTCGAGGTCCTTCGCGTGGTCGTACGCCTGGGAGCCCCTCCTCAGCGCAAGGTCGGCGCTCGATATCGGCTGGAAGTAAGCGACGAACGAGAGCGTGCGGAGTGCGGCCTTGGAGAGGAGCGGCTTGGTCGCGAACTTCCTCGCGACGTTCGTGTACTCGGCCTTGAGCTGCATCGCGAACCTCTGCCCGGGGTACTCCACGACCTCTATCGCTGAGAGCATGGACTTCATCCGCGATTGGATCGCCTTGGCCTCGTCCATCGCCCTCTTCTTGGAGGAGATCCCCGCGGCCTTCGAGAGCTGCTCCGCGTCGAGCGCCCTCCCTGAGGAGTACAGGGCGGCCTCTATCCTCGCTCTGATCTCCTCGTCGGTGGCCTTGGGCCGTGCGGCCTGCTCGACACTCTCCGGTCCTTCTGTCTGCTCCTGCTGCTGGGGTTCGCTCATGTTCGCAATCAGCCCACTAGTATCACGAGGAGGTCGTCTTCCCCTTCCTGGTCGAGGACGACGGTCCCGTTGCTGGCCGCGAAGAGGAGGAGGATGAACGTGCGCGCGGCTTCTATCAGCGGCATCCCCGCGATCAGATCGGAGAACTTGATCCTCCCGAGGGTTCCGATACGCTCCCGCAGGACGCGGGAGAATGCCTGGAGGTTGGAGAGTATCGTGATGAGGTAATCCTCAGGGTTCGGGGGAGGGCCTTCTTCCAGCAGGGAAGGCAAGACCGTGCTCTGCTCCCTGTCGTTGTGGACTATCTCTTCGAGGATGCGCCCGAGCGCCTCGAAGAGCTCGTCGACCGTGGTGGAGTAGACCTCGTACCTGAAGGGCATGACGACGATCTGCGGAGGCTCAGTCGCATCGAAGACCCTCCTCTCCCGCTGCAGCTTCTCGAAGAGGAAGAGCGACTCGACCTTGAACCTATAGATCGTCGCAGACGTCAGCGCGGCCGTCCCCGCGGCGCGGAGATCGAGGAACTCTGACTTCATTATCGCCTCGAGGAACATGTCGAGGAGCTCGGAGATGTGTATCTCCCACGGGCTCTTCCTCTTCGCGGCGTTGGGGTCGATGAGGAGGTTCAGCGGTGGCCTGGCCAGGATGCCGCCTTCAACCACTCTTTACCTGCACCTCCATCTTCGCGCGGACTATCCTCGATATCCCTGCGACGTTGTAGACGCCGTAGGCGACCCCGCTCACAGCGACCATGGTGTCCTTGAGCGAGACCACGATTATCTGAGACTGCTGCGACCTCTCCTTGAAGAAGCTGGCGAGGCTCTGCGAGTTAGCCTGGTCGAGGTTCTGGTCGATCTCGTCGAAGAGGTAGAACGGGTGAGGGTTGACCTTCTGTATCGCAAGTATCAGCCCCACTGCGGTGACCGACTTCTCACCTCCTGACATCGAGGAGGACTCCCACGCGGGCTTCCCCCTGAAGCTCGCCATCATGTAGATCCCGCCCGTGAATATCTCCTCCTTGTTCTCGAGCTCTAGCCAGGCGTCTCCCTGGGTGAGGGTCTTGAATGTGAGCGCGAACTCCCGGTTGATGGTCTCGAACGCGGACGCGAAGACTTTCTTCTTCTCCGAATCGACGCTCTCGATGAACCTCACGATGGAGTTCCTCTCCTGCTCGAGCTCGTTTATCCTCTGGGAAAGGTTCCTGTAGCTGTCATACACGACCGCGTGGTCCCTCTCGGAGCTCTTGTTCACCGTCCTCGCCAGCCCCTCGTGCTCGAACTCCACCTGCGAAAGGAGCTGGTCGCTCCCCTCGAAGAGCGGGAGCACCTCCTCGTATCCATAGAACCTCAGGCTGCTCAGCTGCTCCGCGACCTTGTCCTGGATCGTGATCGCTCCCTGCTGAAGGGTGAAGATCTCCTTCTCGGTGTTGAAGGCCGAGCGCTCCGCGGCAGCGGCCTCCTCTTTGAGACGCCTGATCTTGCTGTCGAACTCCTCGAGGACCGGCCGGCTGTTCGTGGAGGAGTCGAGCACCTTTGAGAGCTGAGCGTCGAGGTCAGCAAACCTGTGGTTGAGCTCAGTGACCTCCTTCCTCGAGGCCTGGACGAACTGCCTGTCCGCCTCGTACTGCATCTCGCTGGCCTCCAGGTCCTGCCGCACTCGCTCGAGGTTGGGGAGGACCATCTGCTCGAGGTTCGCCTTCTCGCGCGTGTATGAGAGATGGAACTCCGACACCCTCGAGGACAGCTCGCTCAGCTGGAGGCTGAGGTCGTTCCTCGCGCCCTCGATCTCGGCGATGTGTCCCTCGAGGCCGAGCGACTCCTGCTCCGCGAGTGCCTCCTTGAGCAAGCTCATCTCGGTCGACATCGCGTCTTTCTTGAGCTGGAGCGCCGCCTCGCGCCTCAGAAGCCTCTCCACCGCTCTCGTCTGAGCCTCGTGGTCGCTGTTGATGGAGCGGTGCATAGTCCTGTACCGCTTCGAGAGCCTCACCACTGTCTCTGCCTCGGCCCTCAGCGCGGCGACGGAGGCGATCGTCTTGACGCGGTCCTTCGTGAGAGTCTTGTCTTCGTTCTCGAGGGAGTATATCTGCGTCTTCCTCTTCTCTATCGCAGCCCTCAGTGCCTTGACCGCTCCCTGGACCTCGCCCACGTTCTCGATGTCCTCGAGGGCCTCGAGGACCTTCGAGAGCGCGTCGCGGAGCCCGAAGGCGAACGCCCTTCCTCCGAGCTCGAAGATCTCGCCGTCGGGCGTGACGGTCTTGAAGCCCTCGGAGGCGAGGATGTACGCGATCCCTTCCGACTCCACCAGCACGGTGTCGCCGGCGATGAAGTTCATTAGGCCCCTGTACTGCTTGTCCGCCTTCAGCACGCCGGATAGAGGCCCGATGACCCCTGCCGACCTCGAGACCGAGACGGGGCGGACGTCGCCCACCTCGGAGAGCGGGATGATCGCGAAGGACTTGATGTTGAGCCTCTTCCCCGCCTTGATCAGGGCGGTCATCGACCGGACGTCGGCGACGACGAACGCACTGCTCCAGGTGTCCATGACGGCAGAGCACGCTCTGGCGTACTGAACGGGGTAGGTCACGAGCTGGTTCACCATCCCGACGTATCCGGGTATCCCGCCTCCCTCGCAGAGCTCCCTCAGCCTGCCATGACCGACGCGGTCCGAGTTGAGCTCCTCCGTGAACTCTGCCTTGGCGGTCTGGGTCGCGACCTCGCCGGCGGCCTTGTCGAGCACCTTGCTGGCTGCGCCGATATTCTGCTCGATCAGGTTCCTTTCCTTCTCGAGCCCTGTAAGCTCGTCGTCTATCTCGGCGAGCTGCTCCGTCTCTTTCGTCTGGAGCTCCATCAGCTGCTTCGAGTTGTTGTCCAGCTTGTCGAGGAGCTCGGTGAAGTTCTTCACCCTGGCCTCCAGCTCCTCGGCCCTCTTCTGCTCCGCTCCAAGGCCGGCCTGCACTGCGTTGATCTCAAGCCCAACCGGCGCGAGCTCCTCGGACAGGCTGGCGAGCTTCGCCCTGATCCTGTCCCCTTGCTTCCTGTTCCTCTCCATCGTCGCGCGGAGCGTCCCCTCCGCGTCGAGGATCTCCTGCAGCTGACCGCTGAGGTCTTTCCTCCTAGCCTCGAGTTTCTGCTCCGTGGCGGAGAGCGACTCGGTGGTGGAGCTTACCGCGGTGACCTGCTTCTTCCTTTCGGCGACGAACGAGCGCAGGGTCGGCATCGTCTCCATCTCCAGCCTCCTGATGTTCTCCTCACGCTTCCGGAGCTCGGAGGAGAGCTGCTCGCGGCGTAGCTTGACGGACTCCAGCTCGTCGCGGAGCCTGGTCGGGCCCTCGCCCCCTCCCTGGACTATCTCTATGATGAACTTCTCTTTGTCGGCCGTCGCCCCGGCCATGCGGGACTCGAACTCCTCCTTCCTCTTGCGCACCTCTTCGAGCTTCAAGGTCATCTCCTCCTCCATGCGCTTGTTAGAGCTCAGCTTCTCGCGGAGCTCCGTGACCCTCCTCGAGGTCTGGACGGCCTTGAGCCAGCTGAGCTGCCCCTCGAGCTGGTTGAACCTCACAAGGTCGTTCCTCTGCTCCTCGAGCCGCTCGAGCTGCGACTTCATCTCCCCTGTCCTCGCGAGCTCTATCTGGAGCTTCGTGTCGGCCAGCGACAGCTGCTTCTGGGCCTCCGCCTTCTTGTCGTCGAACTTAGAGATGCCGACGACTTCCTCTATCATCTTCCTCTTCTCGTCAGGGGTGAGGTCCGCCACCCTGGTCGCTGCGCCCTGGGGGATGACGTTGAGCCCGCTGGGCGAGAGGCCGGAGACCTCGAGGAAGTCCGCTATCATGGACTTCGTCGACTTCTTCCCGTTTAGGTAGTAGGAGTTCTCGCCGTTGTTCTTGAGCTCCCGGGTGAGCGTGACCAGGTCAGTGTCGACTGGGATCTTCCTGTCCGCGTTGTCTATCTGGAGGCTCACTCTGCAGCTGGAGGGACGCTCCTCCGTGGGGAATGCGCGGCCTCCGGCCGCGGGGGGCGCCTCGCCTTCTGCGCCTTGCTGCCGCGCCTCAATAGCCTCGCGCTTCGGGTCGTAGATGAGGCCAGTGAGCCGCCCTTGTGCCGCCCTGAGGACTCTCGGGGAGTTCTCGCCGAGCGCGAAGAGGATGGCGTCCGCGATATTCGACTTGCCCGAGCCGTTGGGTCCCGTGACTACGTTCAGCCCCTGTTCGAACGTGATTGTGAGCGGGCGAGGGCCGAAGGACTTGAAACCCTTTACTTCGAGCCTTCGAATATAACCCATTCTGTGGACTCCGACTATCTAAAGCTGGTGCGGTAAGGCGATATAAGCCTGAGCATCCGGAAATTCATCGAATCATTCAGTCAGAACTCGCGCTGTCCTTCCGCCGATACGGAAGTAATCGACCTTCGCCGCCCTCGAGGTTGATTGGAGGGCTACGAACACCTTGTCGAAATCCTCGTCCCTGACGATCGCGTGCATCGCGTTTCCGAGCATGTTCTGGCTCGCCCCGACCGCACCCTCCTCCAAGGAGACCGCGACGAGGGTCTTGACCGCCTGCGTCATCAAGCCGAGGCCCTCCGCGAAGTTGTGGCCCGCTCCCAGGAGGCTCTTCATCTTGAAGTCGGAGGCCTCCTCGAGGGCGACCTCGCCGAGCTTGTTGACCTTGTTGCGCATCCTCGTCGAGGAGAGCAGGTGGCCCTTCTTCAGCGAGAGGAAGGCGGTGACGACGCGGAACCCGTGCGGCACCGGCACGCGCA
>Ga0307372_10010817_pt1 | contig 12286 bp, 12 predicted proteins | sample OX1MG_FD_202533 | JGI IMG/M metagenome (GOLD analysis project Ga0307372, IMG submission 202533) | Soil microbial communities from Risofladan, Vaasa, Finland - OX-1 | ecosystem: Environmental > Terrestrial > Soil > Coastal area > Acid sulfate soil | place: Finland: Risofladan, Vaasa | collected...
CGCTCCGTGGCCAGCGTCGCGAGGACCTCGTTCATGTTCATGTTCGTCGACGTGCCCGAACCGGTCTGGAATACGTCGATGGGGAATTCGGCGTCCCACTGGCCGGCGGCCACCTCCTCAGCCGCCGAACGAATGGCCTCCGCGACCTTCCGCTCCACCGTCTTCAAGCGGGCGTTCTCGGCGGCGGCCGCGCCCTTGATGGCGGCAAGTGCCGAAATGAGCGAACGCTCCACAGTGGTGCCCGAGATCGGGAAGTTGTCCACGGCCCGCTGGGTCTGCGCCTGGTACTTGGCCGTCTTGGGCACCCGCACGTCCCCCATTGAGTCGTGCTCGATCCGGAACTCTCCGCTTGTCTGGCTGCTCATATCCGGACCGTACAGCACCGATGGACTGAAGAGTCAAGGTGACCGATTGGTCAGCCGATGTTGACCAAGTGACTCCTGTGGTTAGAGTGAATTGAGAGTCGAGCAGAACTGCCCGACGATCGGACATTCATGACCGACCCGTGTGGACGCTCCCCCCGGCTGGTCCGGGCCACGGCGCTCGCGGCAGCCTTGGCTGCGGCCGCCGCATTCGCCGCCGGCGCGCCTGCGGCCGCCGCCGCGGGCTCCGGTGGTCCCACGACCACCGCTCCGACGGAGGCCTCGCTCCAGGTCCAGGCGCAGGAACTCGCCGCCCAGATCCAGGCCGACGGCCGTCAGCTGGACAAGATGGCCGAGGCCTACAACGCCGCTCAGATCAGGAGCACGCAGCTGGCGAGCCAGGTCGCGGCGTTGCAGGCGGAGTCCGCGCACACCGCCGCTGAGGCGGTAGTGACCCGGAAGGTGCTCAAGCAGCAGGCAGTCCTTTCCTACGTCGTAGGAGGGGCCCCAGTTGTCGGCTCGGTCCCCGGCAACGCCAACCACGACCCCAACATCGCACTGTCGTACGCCGAGATCGTCAGCGGAGGCCAGAAGCGGGCGCTGGAGGCCTACCAGCAGGTGATGTCCGCGCAGGCGTCGCAGGCGCGCCAGCTGGCCACGGCGCAACACGACGCCGCGGTCACGCTGTCGACCATCGCTTCCGACAAAGCGGCTGCGATCCAGGCCGACACGGCCCGGCGCCAGGCTCTCGCGCAGGTGAACGGGCAGATGGCCGTTCTGATCGCACAAGTGCAGGCCCAGCAGCAGGCAGCCGCGAAAGCAGCAGCCCTCGCGGCACAGCAACACCGGGTATCGGCACCGCCGACCACCTCCAAACCATCACCCACGACCACCCCGCCGGCCGGACACACGTCGACGACCTTGGCCGGCACCACACCGGCCACCTCGGGCTCATCGTCGCAGGGCAGCTCCTCGGGGAGTTCCAGCGGCAGCTACACGCAAGCTCCCGGGGCGAACAAAGCGATCGCGTATGCGTACGCGCAGCTCGGCAAGCCCTACCAGTGGGGCGGCGCCGGCCCCAACAGTTTCGACTGCTCCGGATTGACGATGATGGCCTGGGAGCAGGCGGGCATCTACTTCCCGCACCTCGCTCAAGACCAGTACAACCTCACGCAGCCGGTCCCAGTGTCGAGCGCCATTCCGGGCGACCTCATCTTCTTCGGGACCCCGAACAACGTCGACCACGTGGGCATCTACATCGGTAACGGGCAGATGATCGACGCACCCCAGACAGGGCAGAACGTGAGCATCCAGTCGATCTACTGGTCCGACCTTCTCGGCGCAGGGAGAGTGACCACCTCCAGCTGACGCCTACCATCGTTGCCGTGCTTGCTGTCACGACCGGCGACGGACGGATCTCGGTCCAAGAGCACCCCGATCCCGTCCCGGGCGCGGGCCAGGTGCTGGTTCGGGTGAGAGCTGCCGGTTTGAACGGCGCAGACATGATGCAGAAGCGCGGCCTCTACCCCGCCCCGCAGGGAGCACCCCCGGACATACCGGGCCTGGAGCTCGCTGGCGAGGTCGTTGGTGCCGGCCCCGGGACCTCGCGTTTCAGTCTCGGCGACCGGGTCATGGCGGTGGTCGGTGGTGGCGGGCAGGCCGAACTGGCAGTCGTTCACGAGCGCGAGGCGATGCCGATCCCGGCCGGCCTGGACTGGGGGTCCGCCGGCGGGTTGCCTGAGGTGTTCACGACTGCCCACGACGCCCTCTTCACGCAGGCTGGGCTGGCACCTGGCGACCGGGTTTGCATCCACGGGGCTGCCGGCGGTGTCGGCACGGCGGCGGTCCAGCTGGCTGCCACCGCAGGAGCGAGGGTCGTGGCGACCGTGCGTTCGGTGGACCGCCGGCGGGCGGTCGAAGAACTCGGTGCGACCGTCGTCGACCCCGCCGAGACCGAGGCAAACGGCCCCTACGACGTGATCCTGGAGCTCGTCGGCGCAATGAACCTCGACGTGAACCTGCGTTCGCTCGCGACCGGCGGGCGCATCTGCGTGATCGGAATCGGGGCCGGGGCAAGCGGGCAGATCAACCTCGGGTTGCTCATGTCGCGGCGCGGCCGGATCCACGGCTCGACGCTGCGCTCGCGGCCTCTCGAGGGAAAGGCAGCCGCCGCTCGGCTCGTGGAGGCACATGTGCTGCCCTTGTTCGAGGCCGGCCGGTTGCGGGTCCCGATCGACAGGACCTTCGCCCTGACCGAAGCCGAGGACGCGTACGCCCACTTCGACAGCGGCGGGAAGTTCGGGAAGATCGTGCTGACCACCGGCTAAAGAGGTTCGCAGAGCCTCGCTAGGCGCGACGGCGCCTTCGCAGGACGACTCCCTGGACCAGGCCGGTTGTCCATCCCCCCAGGAGCACCAGCGCCCAGCCCCACGACACGACAGCGAGCAGCACGGCCGCAGTGATCACGATCGCCACTGTCAGCAGGACCGTCACCGCGGCCGCCAGACGCCGTCCACCACCCGCTTCCTCGCCCGGGGCGAGACCCCGAGGCTCGAACAGCGAGCCCGACCCCGACCGCTCCCCTGGCATCGAGGGGTCGGCAATGCGCAGCATCGGCAGGTCATGGAGGACCGCATCGAGATCCTCGAGGGTCGAGGCGCCCATCACCGTCTCGATACGGTGTGCGTACTCGTCGACGTCGATGCGCCCGGCCGCGCAGTGGCGGCGCAGCTCGTCGATAGTCCGTTGGCGCTCGGTGTCAGAGATGCGCATGGGTGAAGGCATGGTATTGCGTCGGGGGCTCAAGCCTTCGAACTGCCTGGCCCCCCGGCCCCGTGCAGAGCCTGCATCGCCTGCGAGCGGCCGAGGACGACGACCCCAGCGAACATGACCACCAGTGACAGCACCTCGCCCGCCACGGCCGAAGCTCCCGACGCGACGCTCTCCTCGAAGGCCAAGGCGCCTATCAAGATGCTGACCACGGGATCCACCACGCTCATCATCGGTAGGGACACGTCCAGCGGACCGGCCTGAAATGCGCTTTGTGCCACCAGCATGCCGACCACTCCCGCCGCGACCAGCATGTATGGCTGCCAGTGCTCCAGAAGCACCGGAACCCCTTTCCCGAGCAGATGAGCTGCGGTCACCGTCAGCGCAGCCGCGACCCCGTAGATCACGCCGGCCGCTGCCGAGAGCTGCATCGCTCGCTGCCACGGCGCTCGTCTCCGGCTCGCCAACACCAAGACGGCGGAAACCGCTCCGCCGCCCGCGAGCAGGGCCGCCCAGACCGGCGCGCTGACGTCGGCGCGGCCTCTCTCCGGCGCGGCCACCGTGAGGAAGACGGCGAGGCCCGAGCACACGGCGATCGCTGCCAGCCAGTCGCGGACGGTGAGCATCCGCCCCGCCCAGGCGGCACCCACCGGAAGCGCGAACAGCAGGCCGCAGACGAGAAGGGGCTGCACCACGACTATCGGTCCGCGACCGAGGGCCACGAACTGCAGTGCGTAGCCCGCCACGTCGCACCCGAGCCCGAGAACCCAAACCGGATGGCGTAGCAGTCGGGCCAGGAGGCCGAACCGCATAGAGCTCTCGAGAGGCTGCTTCGCAGCGCCGCGCTGCTGTAGCACCGATGCCAGCGCGTACATCATCGCCGCTCCAATGGCGCACAGCACCGCCAACATCGGGCGAGGGTAACCCGGTTCCCTCGCGTCGCCGGCGATCTGGCTCATGCCAGACTTGTGCGATGAGAAGCTGTCGCATCTCCCGTCACGCGGCTTGGCGACAGGTTCTGAGGGCGCGTGGTGGAATGGCAGACACAGCGGGCTTAAACCCTGCGGCTTTCGAGCATGAGGGTTCGAATCCCTCCGCGCCCACGGACTGAGCTCAGGTCGGCACAGGCGGGTCAGGCCATACCGGCCCAGCGGGCGGCGGGGGTACCGGCGAGCCCGCGCTGTCCGGTTGGGCTCCCCGCGTCGGACCCTGGCGCACTTCGCGGTCCCGCGACGCCGAGGCTGTTGCCACGTCGGCCGGATACGTCCTGACCGCGCGCAGCAGGATCACCCCGCTTGCCAAGAGCAGGACCAAGGTGACGCTGAACGTCAGCTGGAGGCCCTTCCTGCCGTGGCCGAGCACCGAGTTGGACATGAACCCGAATATCGGCGGGGCCAACGACTGAGCGGCAGTTCGCAGAGCCGTCCTTATACCTTCCGCCCTCCCCCACAGAAGAGGCGGGACTATGTCGAGGCGGCCGGCGTCGATCGGAGGGTTCTGGGCGGAGAGCATGAAGGCCGCGGCGGTCAGATAAGGAATGGCGGTGATCGTGCTCCGCGTCAGGATCGCCGGCAGGAAGAGGAAGCTCGCCAGGATCGCTGCGACACCCGGGACGACAACCCGCGACGTCAAAAAGCCCCTCTGCAACAGGCGGTCGCTCAGCCCTCCCGCCAGGAGCACACCGCCGACCGCCCCCACCCCGAGCACGAACAGGAGCAGGTTCGCGAGCGCCTGATCCACCCCGTACTGCTCTTTTACATACTCCACTGCGAACGTCTCGATGCCCGAGAGGTAGAAGTAGCCGCACGCGCTCGCAATGATGAGCGTGACGTTCGTACGGATCCCGAGCACGACGCGCACGGCGTCGCGCAGGCCCATGCTGCGAACTTCCGGCCCGAGGATCCTCGCCGGGTCCGGCTGGATACCCCGTTCCTCGGCGAGCCGCTGGGCGTCGGTCGGCTCTGAAGCCGCGCCCCCCATCCCCCGCAGTGGGTCCTGCTCGCCGCGTTCAGGTTCGGGCAGGTGCAGGACCTGCCAGGCGAGGTACATGGCCGGCAGGGCAAGGGCGACGAACGCTGCCCGCCACGAAATAGCGGCGATGTCGCCTGTTATCGCGAAGCCGACACCCGCGCCGGCGAGTTCACCGGTGAGGATGTAGCTGTAGATGCGCCCCCGCTCGGCGCTGCCGAAGTAGTCGCCGATGAGAGAAGCGACGATCGGCCCGGCGGCGGCCGTCCCCATCCCGAGGAAGAGACGGGACCACAGCAGCTCGGAAAAAGACCCGGCAGTCGCGCTCCAGAGCATCGCGGCGCTCCAGGTGACGATGGTGAAGCCGAGGACACGGGTTCGCCGCCACCGGTCGGCAATGATGCCGAAAGGGATGCTGGCGGCCGCAGCGACCAGGGAGCTGACCGCCACGAGGATGCCTATGTCGGCGTTGTCGATGTGCAGCGCCGAGCGGAGCTGTGTGGCGGATGCGCCGACCGTCGCCGAGTCGGCACTGTTGAGCGCCAGCACGCACGCCATGACCACGATGATCCGGCGCCGATCCGGACCCCCGAGAACGCGGTCGAGATGCCTGCCCGTCGCCCGAGCAGCCCGATCCGCGTGCCGGCGCCACTGCCGGCCGTAGTCGATGGCTCCCATTCAGACCAACGATAAGGCTGACGGAGCCCACAGCGGCGCAGCCCCGAGAGGCTCCGTGGGGCCAGCGCCTGTGGTTTCTACTTCTTGGTCTCCCAGAAGATCTTGTCGATCTCGCCGATCTTGGCGAGGAGGTCCTCGGCGACGGACACATCGTTGGTCTTCTTGGCTTCACCGGCGGCCTTGGTCGCGTTCCAGAACAGCTCGTGCAGCTCCGGGTGAGCTTCGAGGTGGTTCGGCTTGAAGTAGTCGGTCCACAGCACCCAGAGGTGGTGCTTCACGAGCTCCGCTCGCTCCTCCTTGATCATCACGGCGCGGGTCTTGAAGACGTTGTCGTCGGAGCCGTTGAACTTCTCCATGCACGCTTTGACCGACTCTGCCTCGATCCGGGCCTGCGCCGGGTCGTAGACGCCACAGGGCAGGTCGCAGTGCGCGTGGGCCTGCTGCGGCGCGCTTACGCGATCCGCGAAGCTGAACAGTCGAGAGACAATCGTCATAATCCGAGGCTCCTTCGTCATGGTCTGTGAGCGTTCTCACCCTACCCACTCTCCCCGACGCGGTTGGCCGGCGGCGGCGGTCCTCGGGACCGTCGCGGCTGCAGCGTGGGAGATCGCGCGTCGCTGCAGGCGCCTGGAGGTCGTGGGCGACAGCATGCTGCCGTCGTTCGAGGCCGGCGACCGTCTGCTGGCGGTCAGGGCGGGGCGAATCCGTCCCGGCGACGTCGTCGCGGTGCCGGATCCCGGGCAAGAGGGACGGCTCCTGGTGAAGCGTGTCCATAGCGTCTCCCGAGATTCCCTGGAGGTGAGGGGCGACAACGACTCGGCCAGCACCGACAGCCGCACCTTCGGCCCGGTGCGCCGGAGCGCGGTGGTGGGGAAGATCGTGTACCGCTACGCGCCGACGGAAAGGGCCACGTGGCGTCCCTAGTACCATCGGATCTCATGTCGCCACCGGCCGGGGTCACGCAGCACCCAGCCCGCGGGGGTGCCCTGGTCCCGCTCCGTCCCCTGGAGGAGCCGGCTCCACCACCCGACCTGCGGCACAGCGACGTGGACGAGTGGGGCCGGTCCGAATCGGCCAGGGAGCTCTTCCGGCGCATCTATACACCCCTGTACCGGTACTGGTTCAGGGTCGAGTGGGAGGGGATCGAGAAGATCCCGGCCAAGGGCGGGGCGCTCCTCGTCGCCAACCACGCCGGCGCGATACCGGCGGACGCTCCGATCATCATGCACGGGATCGAGGAGGAGATCGGAAGGCCCGTGTACGGCATGGCCGACCACCTGTTCCGGTCCCTGCCCGTGGTGGGCACGCTGTGGGCCCGGGGCGGTGGTGTCGCCGCCCACCCGGACAACGCCTACCGGCTCCTGCACGACCAGGGGCACCTTGCGCTCGTGTTCCCCGAAGGCACCAAGGGAACCGGAAAGGCCTTCACCGAGCGTTACAAGCTCAGGCGTTTCGGCAGAGGGGGATTCGTCGAGATCGCCATGCGGGCGGGCGTACCGGTGATCCCGATCACCGTCGTCGGCTCGGAAGAGGTCATGCCGATCGTGGTCAAGGCGCAGCGCCTGGCCAAGATCCTGGGTGTCCCGTATGTCCCGATCACGGCGAACATGCTGCTGCTCGGACCACTCGGGCTACTCGGCTACTTCCCCGCGAAGATCAAGGTGCGAGTGCTCGACCCGGTCACCTTCGACGTCGAGCCGGACCAGGAGAGATACCCGCGAAGCCACGTATTCGAAGAGGCCGAGGCGATTCGCCGGAGAATGCAGATGAGCATCTACGACATGCTTCGCAAACGCCGCAGCGTGTGGTTCGGGTGACGTTTTGGGCCGCCGACTCCTGATCACAGGCCTTTCCACGTATTGGGGCGGCCGCCTGGCGCTCGCGTTCGAGCGCGACCCCGACGTCGAGGTGATCGTCGGGATGGACAGCGAGAACCCCGTGGTCCCGCTCGAGCGCACCGAGTTCGTTCGCGCGGACGACAACTACTCGATCCTCGCCCGCTTGATGAAGGCGACGCAGGTCGACACGGTCGTCCACGCCGGACTGGTCGTCGACTCGTCGCTCATGCCCGACCGGCGCATCCACGAGAAGAACGTCATCGGCACGATGAACCTGCTCGCTGCGGCTGGAGGCGAGGACAGCAAGGTCCGGTGCCTGGTGGTGAAGTCTTCGGCCCTCGTGTACGGAGCGTCGCGGACAGATCCAACCTGGTTCAGCGAGGAGACCCGGCGCACCGGTCCGGCTCGCACGCGCACGGAACGGTCGCTGCTGGAGGTGGAGAGCTACCTGAGAGCGTTCGCGGAGGACAACCCTGCCGTCGCGGTTTGCGTGCTGCGCTGCGCGAACGTGCTCGGCGACGGTCTGGCGACCTCGCTATCCAAGGCGCTGTCCATGCCGGCTGTCCCGTCGATCGTCGGTTTCGACCCGCAGCTGCAGTTCGTGGAGCAGGAAGACGTCGTGCGCTCCATCGAGTTCGTGATCCGGGGGTGCCTCGAAGGGGTCTACAACGTCGCCGGCGACGGGCGGCTGCCATGGTCGGAGATCCGGGCCATCGCCGGCAAGCCCGCGCTCCCCCTCAGCCCGGTCCTGACAGGTCTTGCGGTCGCACCGCTCAACCGGGCCAGGATCTTGTCGCTCCCGCCGGAGGTGCTCGACCTTCTCCGGTTCGGCCGCGGAATCGACAACCGCAAGCTGAAGGCCGCCGGCTTCCGCTACCGCTACACCACCGCGGGCGCCGTCGAGAACTTCGTGGAGGACACCCGGTTGCGTCGCGTGATGGGCGAGACGAGGCCGACGTACCGCTACGAGGGCGACGTGGAGGCCTTCTTCCGGCATTCGCCGGCTGTCGTACGCCATTGAGGACTCCGCCCGGTAACTCCTCCGTGCGCTAGGAGTCGCCCTCGTCGGGCAGGATCCACGCCGCCATGAGCTCCTCGCGACGCTCGGCCCACTCCTCGAACGTGATCGCGTAGCGCACGTGGTCCTCCCAGACCCCGTTGATCTGCAGGTAGCGCACCGCGACGCCCTCGTTTCGCAAGCCCAGCTTCTCGACCACCCGGTGACTCGGCCGGTTCCGCGGGATGATCGACGCCTGCAGACGGTGCAGGGACAGATCGTCGAACGCGAACCTGCAGAGCACGGCGAACGCCTCGGGCACGTAGCCGTGACCGGCCGCGGCCTCGTCGATCCAGTAACCGACGTATGCGTTCTGGTAGGGGCCCCGCTGGACCGACCCGAGGTTTATCTCGCCGGCAAAGCGGTCGCGCCCCGGCCCGACGAAGATGCCGAACCCGTAACCGCTCCCGAGCTGCCGCTCGCGCTCGCGAGCCCCGCAGCGGGCGGCGAACACGCGGCGATCCTCCGTGGCGTCCGGCTGGCCCGGCAGCGGCCGCGGCTCCCACTTCACGAGCCAATCCCGGGAGCGCGTCCTCACCTCGCGCCACGCCTCGAAGTCCGCCGGGGTGAGCGGGCGCAGGAGCACCCGTCGCCCGGTGAGCGAGGGCACGCTCACCCGGTTGGTGCCGATCCAGCTCACCGGCCGAGTATCTCGCCGAGCGCTGCGAGCAGCAGGGTCACGTTGCGGAGGCGCGCGGTGTGACCCATGCACCCGATACGCCAGATCTTGCCGGCCCAGGGCCCGACCCCGCCGCCGATCTCGATGCCGTAGCGCGAGAGCAGGGTGCGGCGCACCGTTGCGTCCTCGACACCGGCGGGGACCACGACCGTGGTCAGCTGCGGGAGGCGGTGGCCTTCGGCGGCCCACAGCTCGAACCCCATCTTCTGCAGACCTTCCTGCAACGCGGCCCCGCATTCGGCGTGCCGGGCCACGGCCGCATCGAGCCCCTCCTCGATCAACGCGCCCAGCCCTGCGTGCAGCGACATGACCATCGCGATCGGGGCGGTGTGGTGGTATTTGCGCGTAGCCCCGGCGGTGTAGTCACCGATCATCCCGAGGTCCAAGTACCAGCTGCGCGGCCACTCCACCCTGCGGCCCCAGGCGCGGGGACCGACGGTGATGGGCGCGAGGCCAGGCGACACCCCGATGCACTTCTGTGTGCCGCTGTACGCCACGTCGACACCCCAACCGTCGATGTCCACCGGTATGCCGCCGAGCGAGGTGACGCAGTCCGCCAGCACGAGGGCGTCCCCCTTGCCTGCGGCGACCGCGGCCACGTCGTTGCGCACCCCTGTGCTGGTCTCGGCGTGCACGAGGGCGATCATCTTGGGCGCGGGGTGGGCCGACAGCAGAGCGTCCGGATCGACCGGCTGCCCCCACGGGAAGTCCACGCGGACGACCTCGGCGCCGCAGCGGGCCGCCACGTCGCACATCCGTTCACCGAAGAGACCGTTCACGCCGACGACGACTACGTCGCCGGGCCCGACCAGGTTGACGAACGCCGCTTCCATGCCGGCCGACCCGGTGCCCGAGACGGGCAACGTCACCGGGTTGGTGGTCTTCCACACCGAGCGCAGACGGTCGCAGGTTTCGTCGAGGATGGTGATGAATTCCGGGTCGAGGTGCCCGAGCATCGGGCGGGACAGCCCGGCTGTCGCCTCCGGATAGGGGTTGCAGGGGCCGGGACCCATGAGCACTCGATCGGTCAGAACCATGGGTGCCGATGCTAGACGCCGGTGTGGGGAGCCGAACGGGCCTGAAGCAGGCTCATGACCATCCCGTCCAGGATGTCAGCCTCGGACGTGAGGCAGTCGTCGAAGCCGAAGTGGTCCATCAACGCCGCGAGCACGATCGTCCCGCCGACGATGACGTCGACCCTGCCAGGCTCCACGCCTGGCCGCCGGGCGCGTTGCTCGGCCGTGTCGCGCGCCAAGACGTCGAGCATCTCCTCCACACACTGGCGGCTCAGGTGGTAGTGGTGGACCCGGCTGCGGTCGTACTCGTCCAGCCGTTGGTCTATCGCTGCGAGGGAAGCGACCGTGCCGGCGAGGCCGACCAGTGTCGCCGCCGTCCCGAAACCCGGGTGGACGGCGGACGCTTCCTTCAGCACCCCCGACACGTGTCGCCGCGCCGCGGCGATGCTCGGTACCGCCGGGGGGTCGCCGTCAAGGAAGCGCTCGCTGATGCGTACGCATCCAACGTCGAGGGAGACCACGTCGATCGGATCCCCGCCTGGCTCGTCCCCCACGGCCAGCTCCGTCGACCCGCCGCCGATGTCGGCCACCAACCACGGTGCTCCCGACGGGTCGAGCCCTGCTGTGGCACCGGCGAAGGACAGCGCGCCCTCCGTGTCTCCTCCCAGCAGTTCCGGGCGCACGCCGACCACCGCCTGGGCACGCCCGAAGAAGTCTTCGCGGTTCGCCGCGTCGCGCGCCGCCGAAGTCGCCGCGATCCGAACCGGCCCGACCCCGAAGCTGTCCATCACGGTGCGGTACTCCGACAGCACGCTGATGGTCCTGTCGATCGCGACGGGCCGGAGACGTCCCGTCTCGTCGACACCCTGACCGAGTCGTGTTATCCGCATCAGCCGTTCGACCGTGCGCCCTTCCGCGTCGGCCACGAGAAGGCGTGTGGAGTTGGTCCCGCAGTCGATCGCCGCCAGCGACTGTGGGCGCAGACGGCCGGCCACCCACCGGCCCACGGGATCATCGCCGCCGGCGAGAAACCACGCGTAATGGGCGTGTAGGCACTTCACCCCCGCGCGGGCGCCTCCGACCCCACCCGAAGGCGCCGGCCCCTCCCACCCGGGGGGGAGGAGCCGGCCGCGCTCCGCGGCGTAGCGAGCGTGAGACCTCGCGACCTCCTCTGCGTCCACGGCGGCTTCCGCCTCCCGGACACCGCCACCCGCTTCGAGGCGGTCCACCGCCAGGCGCTCCTCCCGGCCGACCAACCAGTACAGCGTCGGCATCGGCGTCCCGTCGACGAGCAGGGGGTCATTGCGGATGACGACCGGGTCGCCGCCCGCGTCGCGCACGGCTACTTCGAACGGCCCTCTTGGCTCCCTGCCCAGAAGCTCGGCTACACGCCGGCGGTCGGCTTCTCCCGCTTGGCTCAGGACGCCGCCTACGACCCGGCTATCGCGAGCCGCGCCCGCGTCCGGGCGCGCCGCCTCGACATCACCACGAAGATGATCACCACCACCCCCGCCAAAGGCAGAAGGCGCTTGAGCGTCGATCTTCCCGCCACTGCGAGCAGGTCCACGGGTTGCGCTTCCGGGCCGTCGATCCGCCTTGGGCCGGACTCCACTGCTTCAGCCGCCCCGCCGACGGCGGCCGCCTCCGAAAGGCCGCTCGCCGCGGCCGCCGCGCTCAGCGGGCCCGGCTCGGGCTGGCCGTCCTCTTCCGCCCCGCCTGCCGCCGGAGCTTCGGACTCCGCCGGCGCCTGGCGTCCCGACGCGGCGAGGTCGGCCTCGAGGGCGTCGACGAACTGGCCAAGCAGCTTGGCGCTCACTTCCGCCATCACGCCGCGGCCGAACTGGGCGACCTTCCCCGTCACGGTCAGGTCCGTGACGACGGTGACCTGGGTTGTGTCCCCGGCCGGCTCCATCGTCGCC
>Ga0307372_10010819_pt1 | contig 12283 bp, 10 predicted proteins | sample OX1MG_FD_202533 | JGI IMG/M metagenome (GOLD analysis project Ga0307372, IMG submission 202533) | Soil microbial communities from Risofladan, Vaasa, Finland - OX-1 | ecosystem: Environmental > Terrestrial > Soil > Coastal area > Acid sulfate soil | place: Finland: Risofladan, Vaasa | collected...
TGGCCTCCGACGATGCGCGAGTGGATCTGGTGCTGGCGACCAACCTCTTCCGCCGGCACCTCACGCCGGCCCAGCGCCGAAAGCTCGTGGCCGATCTGCGGGACCAGGGCTGGAGCGTCCGTCGGATCGCAGACGTGCTCGGTGCTTCGAAGTCGACGGTGGCCGGAGATATGGCAGGTGTCCAGAAACGGACACCCAGCGACGACCGACCGCTGTCGACCGTGGTCGGCAAGGACCACAAGTCCTACCCGGCCAAGCGCCCGCCGTCCCTCTTCGTGACCAGCCGTCGGGACGAGGGCCGTGCCCGGGCGGCGCTCGTGGCCCTGCCCGAGGGCACGGCGCCCACCACCCTGCTTCGGGCTGAAGAGCGTGCCCGAGAGGCCGGCTACCGTGCGCGCCGAGAAGCAGCGGACGTCGCCGCCAGGCTTGGCGGTCCTGGCTTCGAGCTACGCGTCGGCGATCTGCGCGAGGTGTGGGACGACCTCCCCGACGGCTCGATCGACGCCATCGTGACCGATCCGCCGTACAACGAGGAGGGCATCCCCCTTTACGAGGACCTCGCCCGGTTGGCGGCTCGGGTCTTGAAGCCCGGGCGCCTCGCCGCCGTCTACTGCGGGCACGTCTACCTGGACGAAGAGCTGCGGCTATTGCAGGAAGGTGGGCTCACCTACGTCTGGCACGGGGTGAACCTGCTCAACGGTCGTCATACGAAGATCCGGAGCAGGATGATCAACGGCCGGCACCGCAGCGTGTTGTTGTTCTCCGCTGGACCGTACCAGCCGCGCAAGTGGCTGCACGACACGTTCATCGCCGAGGGCCAGGGCGGTCCCGAGGCCCGGCCGCTCCACCCGTGGCAGCAGGCGGTTGAACCCGTCGTCCATTGGATTCACATGGTCTCCGAGCTCGGTGAGTTGGTCTTCGATCCATTCCTCGGCTCGGGGACCACGGGCGTCGCGGCCGTGGGTGCCGGACGTCGGTTCCTGGGTGGTGACATTGAGGCCGAGAATGTTGCAACCGCTCAGGGCCGCATCGAACACGACGACGCGGCCCGGGTAGGCCGACCCACTCCAACGCGGTGAGCGCGTCCCTTCAACGCCAACCCCGAGGCGATCGAAAGCCCTGAGTGATGTCGATGTCGGGCCGGCCCTGACTTCAGGCGGAGAGCGGCGTTTCGCCGGTGAGCCGGGTCAGTTCGCCTTCGATGACGGCGATGGCCTCGCTTTGGGCGTGGCTGGCGTCGGTGAACTTCTTCCAGGCGGCACTCACGGCATTGACATCGACGCTGCCGGGCGCGGGGAGCACGACTTGTTCGAGGTCCTTGGGATAGAGGGCGTCGACGACTGACCCGCAGGCGAGCGCCTTGATCTGGAGTTGAACGTGGTCGGTCGCGAAGGCACCCCAAAGCCATCCCGGGTCGATGCCCTTACGGGCGGAGAGGCGCCCGACGTGGCCACTCGCTAGCCACCGGTCACGTCCCGGTTCGATCATCACGGGTGCGCCGAGCCGTTCCTCCGACCGCCCGTCGGCCTGGAAGGCGATGGTTGAGCGGCGCAGCTCGTAGCGGGCCGGTTCTAGCGAGCGGGGCGAGATGTGTTGAAGGTTGACAGGGAAGTATTGGAGCACTTGGCGGCCCGACAGGAGCGGACGGCCGTGGTTGGCGTCGACGTAGTAGGTCTTGTACCGCCCGCTGGGCTTGGCGACGTCGGCGACCTCGGCCAGCTGTTGGCCGCCGGCGGCGAGCAGTTCGGCCCGGACCTTGGCGACGAGGGGGTCATGGAAGGCAGCGTCGACGCGGCTGCCGACGGTCCTGGCCTGCACCGTCCAGCCGGCCTTGGCGGGAGCGGCACGCTCGATGGGCGCGAGGGTGGCGGTAAGGCTGTCGACGACCGCCGCGAGTGCGATTCGGGCCTGCTCGCGGAGCCCGACCGCGCGGCGCATGTAGCCGGCCGCATTGGCGCGGACGGCTTCGTCGAAGAACGGGACAGCGGCGTCAGCCAAGTGGCCGACGGAGATGTGATCGATGACCGAGCCGGTCTTGTCGCGCCGGATGAGGGCTTGACCGGTCGGCGTGCTCAGGAAGGCGAGCAAATAGCAGCGGGTAACTTCGTCGTCGATCTCAACCCGGATGAGGTCGTGGCTGAGGGCGAAGGTGGCGAGGTGAGCGTCGACGGCCACCGCCGGCCCAAGGTTGCGGCCCGAGCAGGTTTGGAGCAATGCGCCGGGTGGGGCCATCAGCTCGGCGAGGTTGTCGGAGCGTTTGACCGACAAGATGTCGGCGGCTTGGGGGACGTAATCGAATACATCGTAAGGCCGCAGGTATGCGACACCGTCCTCGCCGGGGGACGCGTAGGCTCGTTTGAACCGCGACGGTGCCCACACCTTGCCCAGACCTTTCGGGCCGCCGATGGTGCGCAAATCGGCTCCGGCTGCTGAAGCGAGCGTGAGCCGTTCGGCGGCTTGGGTGCCTGGCGAGCAGAAGTACTTGCAGTCGAGGCGGCGGTTGGCGTGCAGCGACCGGGCCCTTACCGAACGGACGATCACGACTGGGAGGACAACCAGGCCAAATAAGCGTCGGCGACCTCGCCCAGTTCGTCGTCGACTTGGCGCTCTTTCACCTCGATGGTGCTTAGGACTTCCTGGCCGGTAGCGGGGTCGAGTTCCACCACTGGCTCGATGTGAGACACGACTACATCGTCGCCGGTGTCGGTCCGCCGGTAAATGGTGTTGCCACGTTTGTCTTGGCCGACCTTTTCGGCGACGGCCATGAACACTGGGTAGTCGATGCGGTTGCGGGCCGCATCGACCCGTTCCGCATCAGATAGTCGGCGCATCAGCACCATCGAGGTTTGGGTGTCGTTCTTGGGCTGGAACAGCTCTCGGGCCATGTCGACAACAGCGAGGATCTGCGTATTGTGCAGCATCCACTGGCGAACATAAGCGAGCGCCGGATTGTTCAAGATTCCGTTGGGGATGACCATGGCCAAGCGACCGGTGCCAGGTTTGACGAACTCGACGCATCGCTCAATGAAGAGAATCTCGGGCGGCTGGGAGCGTTGCAGGACCGGGTTGGCGGACTTGTCGACGCGCATCTTCCAGGAGCCGTCGTCCTCTTGGTCCCAGATCGCGGCCAGGTCGTACTGGCTGAGGACCTCTTCATCGTCGATGACGATGTTCGCCCCGAAGGGCGGGTTCGTGACGAGCACGTCGATTGACCCGAGCGGTACGGCCTTGGCAGCGGCCGAGTCCCATGAGTGCGGGTTGGCCAGGCTGTTGGCTTGGTGCAGTCCGCCTTCGCCGTCATTATTCATGACCATGTTCATCTTTGCCGCCCGAACCAGATGCGGATTCAGGTCGAGGCCATTAACGCGTTTGGTGAGGTAGTCAGTGCGTTGGAGGTGGAGCTCGCGGTATTCGTCTTCGGTACCGTTGGTGGCGTCGGTCCAGGTCGCCCGCTCGGCGAGCTCAAGCGCCTCCATTGCGTGGTTCATGGCGATGATCAAAAAGCCGCCGGTACCACACGCGGGGTCAAGCAACCGGTCCGAGGGCTGCGGATCGAGCATCTCGACGGCCATGCGGCACGCGTTTCGGGGCGTGAAGAACTCTCCTCTGTCGCCGCGCAGGTTGGAGCCGACCACCTCTTCGTATGCGACGCCCTTGACGTCCACGGGTGAGCGCAGCAGTGAGAATCCCTGCAGCTGGCTCACCACGTAGGCGACGGTGTTGGCCTTGAGGTCGACCCTGTCTACGTCGGCGAAGATAGTCGGGTACTTCTTGGCCACTTTGTCTTCGAACAACTTCTGGATGCGGGTCTTGGCTGGGCTTGCCGCCGTGGTGTTTGCCCGCTCGGCAGGAGTCACGTAGAAGTTGATGACCCCCGAGCGCTCATCTTCGATCTTGCAGAAGATGAGCTTGAGCAACTCCCAGAATGCTTCGGGTTTCTGCATACCCTCGGTTCCGGCAATGTAGTTGTGACAGCGCCGGAATGCGAACAGCAGGTTGTCGGCGGTCGCTGGCACGAGGTCTTTGCGGTTGGGCCGCTGGGCCTCGACTTCGCTCTGACCGTCCTGGGGGATCTCGATGATCTCCTCGAAGGTGTGACCTTTCGAGTTCGTGCGCCGGGCGAAGCAGAACCGCTCGTCGCCGTTGGTCCAAAGTCCGTAGCACGCGTTCAGGCTGGCAGCCATGTAGGACTTCAGCTGGTCGACGCCGTCCTTCTTGTCACTGGGCGACGTGCCGCGCTTTTTGGTCTCGACCAGGATGAGCGCGTGCTCTTGCAGGTGATCTTGCCCTGGCTCAAACACCACGATATCGACCCGTTTCTTCGACGAGCCGACCTTGATGCGAAACTCCGGCTCGCAGTCCTTGGGGTCGTACTTGTATTGGCGAACGAGGGCCTTCTCGATGTTTTGTCGGACGTACTCCTCGGGGGTGTCGCTGACCAGCCTCCCCGTGAGGAAGTCCTGGACCTTCCCTTCGGGGACCGAGCCGACGGCGACGGTGACGGGCGCGTGAGTGCCGGCCAGGCCTCCAGTATGGGCCATGGCTATAGCGACACCGGGAGCTGGCTGCCAAGCGACAGGCGATCGGGGCGTCGATCGTCGGCGCGGGGTTGGCGTTCTGTTGGCCACGGGCCCTCAGGCTAGAGCCAGCGCTGCCGTGAGGTCAGCGACCTCGTCGGCCGGTGCTGCGCGTCAGCGATGGTCGCCACCACGGTGCCCTCCCGTGCGCCCCACGCCGATGACGTTACTGCCGACGACCCCCATTGACCGGGGCGATCCCCAGCCGGGACTCGCTCGCTTCGGCGGCACCGTAGAGCGATGATCGCTCCATGACCATCACGTGTCCCCACTGCGGCCTCGCTTTCGAGACCCAAGCCACGACGAACACCCGCTGTCGGCGCTGCCGGACCGTCGTGCGCATCAGCGCGTCAGCACCTCGCCCCGCGAGTCCAGCGGTTGCCGAGACCAAAGTCGACGCCCTGGGCGCCAACGGTCCGAGCGCCGAGGAAGCGGCTGCCGCCATCGTGGCGCTGACCACGGTCGTCGTGGGTGTCCTCGTTCTAGTTGTGCCGAGGATCATCGAGTTCATCCGCCGTCACCGTGTCTACATGGCGCCCACGTTGGCGCCTGACGGCGGCCCCGTAGCGGTCACCGGGCCGCCCCCCGAACTGGGCGCCACACGGGCGCGCACAGGGCCGAACAGGGACGGCGTGGACTCGGCAGAGTAAGCGAGCAACTCCAGACGAGTCCCGCGGGTTCTCAGGAGTAGTAGCCCATCCTGGTGTTGTCCTCGATGAACTTGGCCATGGCCGCCCGACTGATCAACCGCCGGCGGCCCACCGAGACGTGGGCTAGCTCACCGGATCGGACCAGGTCGTAGACGACGCTGGGCGAGACTCCTAGCCGTGCCGCCGCTCCCTTCACTGAGTACAGCTCGGGGCCGCCTTGTCCGTCGACGAGCGGAATGCCTTCGACGACGTTGTCCACTCCGGTGATCCGCATGTCGACGGACTTCGTGGTCCAGCCGTAGAGGCCCCACGGCTTGTCGACCTCAGCTTGGACCCTTTCGTAGGCGGCCTGTTCGTCTGCAGCTCGAACCGTCCGCTCGACAACCTGGGTCCGGACGACCTCAATCGTGAAACGCATCTCCGCATCCTTCCGACCTCGGCTCCTGAGCGCACTCGCGCAACGGTGCGGCAAGCTATCGGAATGACGGTCGACAGTAACAGTGGCGCTGAGGCAGATACTCCTGCATCAACCGATGGTGGACAACAGCCGGAAGGTGCCGAGATCCCCGGTCGGATGCCGCCACGGATCTTCGGATGTGAGCTGGTTTACCTGTTGGCTCTATTAGGGCTCTTCATCGCGTACGCCATGTCGCCGACCATGCGCAAGGCGCTTCCTAGCGAGCTTGGCCCCCTGCCCGTCGGGGTCGTCTGGTTCGGCGCTACCGGGGCCGTAATCTCCGCGTTTGGCGGCATCTTCTACTCCAACCAGAAGTGGAAGAGCAGTTACAACTACTGGTACTACATCCGCCCCCTTTTCGGCGCCGTGACGGGAGCGGTAGGGGCACTCCTGTACTGGGTGACCTTGCGCCTCGGCGACACTTCCCCGGTCACTGTGAACCAACCAACGTTCTATGCAGTGAGCTTCGTGCTCGGGTTCGCCGACAGGGCATTCGTCGAGTTGCTGCAGAACGTGACGCAGATGATCATCAGGCCCGGGCAGCGGTCCGCCCCAGGTCCCGCGCCCGGGCCACCGGGCGCGCCGTCGGCCCCGGGGGACGCTGGCTCTTCCTAACTTCCCGTCCCGGTGCGTCCGCACCGGCTTTGGCCCCGCCGGTGCGCGCGTCCTCCTGTGGACTCGCTGGCTCCCTCCGCGCGTTTCCCCAGGTCGCTGCCGCCAGCTCGGCTGCCGCGGGGACCTCTGGGGTTGTGGGACCCGTCAGGCCGCTCCGGGGCTCTCTTTCGTGATGGCGTCAAGAGAAGCCCCCTCTCTCGTCCCGCCGCCCGACCCTGTGCCCCGTCCCCTGGTGGCCCCCCGCTCTGCCCCGCCGTGGCCGCGTGCGGGGGGGGTTCTGTCGTCGCCGTGGCGGTGGTCCTGGCCTTCTCAACCAGTCCTCCGCGCGCAGTTGCGCTGCCACGTGCCCGGTGTCGCCGCCGCCATCGTAGAGGGTGACTGCGACATCGAGGGCGCTTTCGGCCGGCTGGTAGACGACGTCGAGCTGCAATGCGTCGAACAGCGCCCGTAGTTCGCCCTGGGGCGCCGTGTCGAGCGAGGTGGCGAGGATCGGCAGGCGGTCGAGCAATGGAGCGACGTCGCCCAACGTGGGCGCCTCTGTTGCCGACTCGTGTGCAAGTGCCAGGAGTCGCTCGTGCCGTTCGGCGATGGCGTTTTCCAGCTCGGCCACGCGCTGGGCTACGCGCCGACGGAGGGCGGCGGTGACGTCGTCGGCTTCAAGGTTGACGAGCTGGCGGGTGACGCGCCGTTCGAGGTCGGCGATCTCGGCTTCGATCTCCTCGGCGCGCTCCTTTGCCGGGGCGGCGCGCTCCGGATCGCCCGCGGCTTCGAGGCAGGTACGCCAGTAGCCGCTTCGTTCAGGACCGAAGAGTGCAATGGCAAGGAAGGGCACCAGCGCGTCGTTCAAGCGCTGTTCGTTCAGATACACGTGCGGCGGGTGGCCGACCGGGATGTCCTTCGAACGTTGGTGGGAAGGCTGGCACGAGTAGTAGGTGGAGTGACGGCGGTGGTTGCCCCACATGCGCAGACCGCAGATGCCGCAGCGAAGCAGCCCTCGGTAGAGGTAATCGCGCTTGGCCATCGGTCGGGCCACGGTGGCCGGGACGGCTTGGCGGGAGCGCTCGTTGGCTGTGGCGCGTGCCTGCACCGCGTCGTACTCCTCGCGGGTGACGATTGCCGAATGCGCCGGCTCCTCCGACCAGACCCATAGCTCGGGCGGGTTGGTCCGGTTGCGGCCCTTCTTGCGCGCTCGTCGGTTCCAGACCTGATAGCCGGTGTACTTCGGGTTTCGGAGCACCTCCCAGACGCTGGAGCGGCTCCACGCGCCGCGTGCCGTCGTCGGGTCGACGGGGACAGGCGGCGAGTAGTGGTCGGGATCGGCGTTCAGGCGGTCACGAATCTGGAGCAGTCCCACCCCGCCGCCCAAGTACCAGTCGTAGATGGCGCGCACCACCGGGGCGCGCACCGGGTCCAGCTCCAGGGTGCGCTTGTTGATGCCGCGGCTGGCCTTGTGGGGATTGGGATGGTCGTGGGTGACGAAGCGATAGCCGTAGAGAGCGACGCCGCCGGTGTGCCAGCCTTGGCGGGTCGAGGTCTCCTGGCCCTGGCGGGACTTGACCATCAGCTCGTGGTGGTAGCCGCGGGCGATGCCGATGTTCACGTGGCGCAGCACGATGGTGCCGAAGGACTCTTCGAGCGGCTCGTCCGCCGCGCACAGCCGCACGCCCGCCTGGCGCAGCTCGTCTTCGACTCGGAAGGCGACCGACGAGTTACGCGACAGACGCGAGATGGATTCGACGATCACGCGGTCGAAGCGGAGTGGTCGCTTGGCACTGTCGGCCAGGAGGTCTTGGAGTCCACCGTCTCGGGGGATCGGGATGTCGAAGCCGGCCAAGCCGCCCGATCCTCGGGCCGCGTAGGTGCGGGTGCCTGACTCGATGTCGTAGTAGTGGGCGACGATCCGTCCGCCCGCCTCTTCGACCTGGCGCTCGGCGTTGGCCAGCTGGCGAGGGAAGGAAAGCGTGGGGTCCTGCTCGTCCTCGGTCGAGACCCTCCCATACCAGGCGTAGCGGGGAGTTGGGCTGGCGGACGTGGTCATGGCAGGACCTCCTCGTCCTGTCCTACCTCTGTCTCGGCAAGGGAAGCGAGCAAGGCCGAAAGTGCCCTTCCCTGGGCCGCCGCCAGCGCCCGGCCGGCCTCGCCTCCCATCAGGCGGACCTGGCACCGGACGGTCAGGGCCGAGCCGGTGGGCGCGGGTTCGGGCGACTCGCGGGCGTGGCGGGTGCAGGCGTCGGTGGTGGCGAGGCGCCGAGCGGTCATCGGGCAACCCCCGCGGCAGGGGTGGCGAGCCGGGCCAGGGACCGGCGGGGAGCCTCCTTACCCACGGGCAGCCAGATGGCGTCGGCGGGGTTGCCCTTCCCGGCGACGGCAGTCGCCACTGGCAGGGCAGTAGCGCCGAGTGCCTGGCGCAGTCCCGGCTCGCGCCCCGGCTGGGCGAGCCAGAAGAGGACAGGCCGGGCGGTGCCGTCCGCCTCGGTGAGGTCGCGGTAACCAGCGAGCTTGCCGGCGACCCGAGGGAGCGGCTCGCTGCCAGTGTCGTACTCCAAGAAGAACTCGACGCGCTGTCCGTCCTCCTCCCAGATTCCGTAGGCGTCGGGACGGACCAGCTCGCCCCATTCGGCTGCGCAGCGCCGTTCCGACCACCAGGCGGTGACCGCCGGACCGGGGCGCTCGCGTGCCGCCTTGTGCAACGCGCAGAAGAAGCCGTTCACCCCGAGAGTGTGGGTCGTCCGCTGTCCGGCAGCCAGCGCAACCACCCGGTCGCGGAGCACCGAGGACCGTGGCGCCTCGATGCCGCGTTCGGCAGCAACGATTGCGGCGCCGGCCGGTCCGAGGCTGTAGCGCCACGACTCCGAGCCCGTTGGTCGAAGCGGGCGGAAGCGGTCGAGGACCCCGAGGCGCCAGAGCGCGACCAGTCGGTGCTGGGTGGAGACGAGGCTCGTGAAGCACAGGTCGCAGACCTGCTCGGTGGTGAGAACCCTGTGTTCCCACAGCACGCGGCAGAGGAGCCGGTCGCGTTCGGTGAGGCGACCGAAGATGTCGAGCGCAGATGCGCCGCGCCGCCGAGGAGAAGAAGAGACAGTCATGGATTGCTCCAGGAGTCGGGGTCCACCGACGCCGGGGTGCGAGGCCGGCCACGCTGGCGGTCGTCGGGTGTCGGTGCCGGCGTCTCAGGGGCGCCGACCAAGACGCCGGGGGAGACGCCATCCGAGACGCCACCAGACCCGCCGCCGTCCTTCCTGCGGTGTGCGCGTCGTCGGACGAGCAGGTCGTGACGCCGATCCGCCCGGCTTCGCCCGGCGTTCTCGCGTGCTTGCTCACGCGCCTCGGCTACTCGTCCGGGCACGGCCGGGCGCAGTGGTCGGGTCCGCAGCGTGAAGGCGTGGAGGTCACGCCCGCCGACCACCAGCCGGCATGCCACCTGGTGGGCGTCGAGGTGACAGAGGTCGTAGGGCTTCAGGTACGGCTCGGTGTGGCGGGCGAGGACCCTGGCGTCCTCGGGTGAGACCGAGAAGTAGACCTTGTTGCGGGCATTGGCCGAGGTCGCCTCGAAGAGGTCCTTCGGCAGTTGGCCGAGATGCTGGTGGGCCAGGACGACCGAGAGGTGGTAGCCGCGCGCCTCGGCGAGCAAGTCGTCGATGGCGGTCGGCAGCGCCAGGAAGTTCTGGCATTCGTCGACGTACAAGGTGGCGTCGGGACGGACCGAGTCGTCGGCCCGGGCAGTGGCGGCCTGCCAGACCGAGGCGACGAGAAGGGCGCCCACGAGCCGCGCGGTGTCCTCACCGAGAATGCCTTTGGGCAGCCGAGCGAGGAGCACCCCACCCGAAAGGACCTCCATCATGTCGAAGCTCGAGGCAGCCGAGCCGAAGAGGTCCCGGGCGAAGCGTCGGGCGAGCACGGCCCGCAGCTTGTTCATGATGGGCCCGATCACCTGGGCCTGACCCGCCGGGTTCAGGGCGTCATAGGCGTCCCAGAAACCCTTCAACCCCGATCGCTCCGACAGGCCGGCGACGAGCGGCGCCCGGAAACGCCGGTCGGTGAGCAGCACCGGGACATCGGCCAAGGTGGCGCCCGGCAGTCGCCGGAGCGTGGCGCACGCTGAGCGCAGGACGTCCTCGGTCCGCGGTCCCCACCAAGCCGAGAAGATCCGGGCGAAGACCGACACCACATGGTCGACGGCGACCTCGGCTGGCTCTCCATCCAGCACGTTGAGAGCCGGCGGGGCTTCGGTCTCCTTCGGGTCGATGAGCACCAGACGTTCGAGCGCCCGCTCGGGCAAGCGAGCGAGGAGATCCTCGACCAGATCGCCCTTCGGGTCGATCAGGACCACCCCGCGCCCGGCTTTCATGTCGGCGAGCGCCAGGTTGGCGAGCAACGTCGACTTCCCAGCTCCGGTGGCACCGATGACGTGAGTATGGAACCGGCCGCCTGCGGTCCCAAGGGCCACGGCTTGGCGCGGCCCGACCTCGGTGTCCCCGAGCACCCGAATCCCACTCTCAGAAGAGCGCATCGTCGTCCTCCTCAAAGTTCTGCGACCCGGCGCGTTCAGCGAGCACACCGGAGGGCGGGCCGACCATCGCCGCGCTGGCGTGGACGAGCCCGGGGATCGCCGCGTCCCACGGCAGATGCGCCAACGCGGCAACCTCGGAGAGGCCCAGTACTTGGCCATACGTGATTGCCCGGTGTTCGAGGCGGCGCCGGCACCCACGCGAGTGGCGAGCGATGAGGTGGTTGCGCCCGGCATAGACACCGAAGGTGGCGGTGAGCTCGTGGGCACGCGAGCGCAGACGCCGTCGGGTATGGCGGTCGGTAGAAGCGGACGAAAGCCCGTAACGGAGGGCGATCTCGAAGGAAGGAAGGTCGCTCGCCTTTTGCACCACGTGACGGACATCTGCCGAACGCATGGGGTCGGGACTCGATGGCCTCTGCGGCGTCGTCTGCCACGCGGCAAGCAACCGGGGCACAAGAGCCATCGGGCGGCCGGTGTGAAGGAATCGGGCAGCGCGCCCGATAGAGCGGGTCGCCCGGGCACCGGCCGGCGCAACGACAACCTGCAGGGCGCCCTCGTCGGACTCGTCGCCGGTGAAGAGGGCACCCAGGATGGTGCGCAACGGGTCGGCATCGTGGTCGGTCCGAAGTGGCAGCCACGACGGCGACGCGAGGCGTAGCTCGCCACAGGTGACGGTTCGTCCTCGGAGGACAGAGGGGCGATTGGGCTCGATCCGGCACCGGCTGCCCGGCCACGCCGACGAGACGGCACGGGCGACGGCGTGGGCGGAGAGGCTCGGTGGCACCCAGATGCGCAGTCCGATGCCGTTGGCCGAGGACGTCACCTCGAAGGCCACCGAGTGCGGAGCAGCAAGCAGGTGGTGACGAGCGGCAAGGACGGGATGGAGGTTGCGCCAAAACGATACGGCACCCTTGGGGTCGACGGCGGGCGGCACGTCGACTTCGACGAGCTGGCCGGTTGAAGTCGACCGGTACCGGGCGAGGACCCGCACGAGCACCACCAGGGCAACGAGGACTGCGAGCACCACGGCGACCGTGGCTGCAACGGGTAGGACGGCGTGGGCGATGCGGGCCAAGTGCTGGCCGAGGTCGGCCCACCAGGTGGCGGGATGGGCGAGGAAGCGTGCGAGCGGTCCGTTGCGGACGGTCGGCGGTGGCGGGTTGAGCGTGGTGGTGGGCGGCAAGCTGGATCCTCCTCTGATCACGAGATGAGCGGGAGGACCGGACTGCTCCAGCGAAAAACCTCCCAATTAGAACACCCCCCCTCCCATCGCAAAGATCGATGAAGCGTCCGAAAACGAGACAACTCAGGCCGCTACGCTGGGGAGACGATTCGTCGCTATTTGTCCGAACGGGGTGGTCGGTTAGCTCCTCCTGCCCCTACATCTTGTGGTCGGACCACTGGTAGCCGCGACTGACGGCGGCCTCGGTCACTGGACCGGTGGCGACGGCCTGCTCGAGGAGGCGTCGGAACA
>Ga0307372_10010822_pt1 | contig 12279 bp, 11 predicted proteins | sample OX1MG_FD_202533 | JGI IMG/M metagenome (GOLD analysis project Ga0307372, IMG submission 202533) | Soil microbial communities from Risofladan, Vaasa, Finland - OX-1 | ecosystem: Environmental > Terrestrial > Soil > Coastal area > Acid sulfate soil | place: Finland: Risofladan, Vaasa | collected...
GGGTACGGCGGCCCGGTCAAGCCGACCCTCACCCAGTTCAACGAGGTGCCGTACACCAAGGACACCGCCGAGTTCGACGAGTTGAAGGCCGCGACCTCCCCGACGAACGCCACCGTCGACTACGGATATCTCCCATCCCAGGACACGCCTGAGAAGTCGACCCTCGACAACGTCTACACCTACGCGCCGTGGACCGGCTGGCAGATCACCTACTTCCCGGAGAACTTCACGAACCCGGTCAGTGGACCGATCTTCAGCCAGCTGTACTTCCGTCAGGCGATGCAGGACCTCGTCGACCAGAACACCTTCATCAGCAAGGCGTTCTTCGGTAACGCATACCCGACCTACGGTCCCGTCCCGGTCAAGCCGGACTCGAAGTTCGTTGACTCGTTCGAGAAGTCGAACCCGTATCCGTACAGCCCGTCGACAGCGGTCTCGCTGCTGCAGGCCAACGGCTGGACGGTCACCCCGGGCGGCACGAGCACCTGCACCAGCCCCGGCACGGGTACGGGTCAGTGCGGCGCCGGCGTCAAGCAGGGAGCGAAGGCTTCCTTCAGCCTCCAGTACGTGAGCGGCACTCCCGCGCTCGACCAGGAGATGGCGCAGTTCAAGTCGGACTTCGCGCTCGCCGGAATCGCGATCGACCTGACAACCGCTCCGTTCGACACGGTCATCGGCAACGCGACACCGTGCAAGCCCGGCGCGGCGTGCACCTGGGACATGGAGTTCTGGGGCGGCGGCTGGATCTACGCGCCTGACTACGAGCCGACCGGCGACGAGCTGTGGTCGTGCACCGGAACCGGCGCCAACGTCCAGTACGCGGGCTCGGACTCGGGCGGCTACTGCGACCCGCAAGCCCAGGCCGACATCATCGCGACCGAGACCAGCGACAACGTCTCGGCGATGTACACCTACGAGGATTACCTCACCAAGCAGCTTCCGGTCATCTGGATGCCGGTTGCCTACGCGCAACTGTCAGAGATCAACAAGGACCTGAAGGGCGCGATGCCCCAGGATCCACTGTTGCAGATCTACCCGGAGAACTGGCGCTGGTCCTGAACCGGCGCTGAGTAACCAGCCCGAATCTGACGGGGATGCCGGCGTTGTGCCGGCATCCCCCTAGGCCCTTCCATTCCGGTAACGTTGTCTCATGGTCGTCAGGGCGAGGTAGGAGCCTGATGCTCGGCTACATCATCCGGCGGGTGCTGCAGGCGATCCTGATCACGATCGGGGTCACGCTGATCGTTTTCATCCTGCTTCATGTCATCCCGGGGGGAGGGGTGGCCCGGGCCATCCTCGGCCCGAGAGCCAACGCGGCGCAGATCGCGGCCTTCAATCACCAGAACGGCCTGGATCAACCGCTGCCGGCGCAGTACCTGACGTATCTCTGGCAGCTGGCGCACGGAAACTTCGGGTTCTCCTACAAGCTCAACCAGAGCGTCGCGTCGCTACTCGTGCAATACCTGCCGAAGACGCTCCTGCTCCTCGGTCTCGCGTACGCCGTCTCGATCATCATCGCCGTCCCGCTCGGCATCTACCAGGCCGTGCGTCGCAACAAGATCGACGATTACGTGCTCACCGGCGCGTCGTTCGTCTTCTACTCGATGCCGGTGTTCTGGCTGGGCATCATCCTCATCGTCATCTTCAGCGGCGCCTTGCACTGGTTCCCGTCCGAGGGACCGCAGGGTGCATACGTCACCGACGACTTCAGTCAGTTGAGCTCGCTGATCCTGCCGGTCGCCACGCTCGCGCTGGTGACCATCGCGTCGTTCAGCCGGTACATGCGCTCGTCAACGCTCGAGAACATGGTGCAGGACTACGTCCGGACCGCCAGAGCCAAAGGCGCGTCGAACTCGCGCGTGCTGTTCGTGCACGTCCTGCGCAACGCGATGATCCCGATCCTGACCTTGATCGGGCTGTCCGTCGGCTACGTCTTCAGCGGCGCCCTGATCACCGAGGCGCTCTTCAACTACCCCGGCATGGGCTACATCTTCTGGAATGCTGCGCTGACGCAGGACTATCCGATCATTCTCGGCGTCATCGTCGTGACCGGCTTCGCGACCGTCCTCGGATCGCTGATGGCCGACATCATGTACGCGATCGCCGATCCGCGCGTGAGGTACCGCCGAGCATGAGCACACTGGACCAACCCCGAGGCATCGCAATCCCGCTGCAGGCACCGCCAGTCCCGCAGGAGAAACCGGGGGAGGTCCAGGACGTCGCGCCGGCCTACGAGGCCCAGGGTGTCTGGCGGCTCGCGTTCAACGTCTTCATCCAGCACCGTCTCGCAGTCGTCGGCCTCGGCATCGTCATCTTCATGACGCTGTTCTGCTTCGTCGGTCCGCTCATCTATCACACGGATCAGACGACGGTGAACCTCAACAACAACGACCTCGCTCCGGGTGCGGGTCATCTGCTCGGCACGGACCAGTTCGGGTTCGACGTCATCGGACGGCTCATGGTCGGCGGTCAGACGTCCCTCGAGATCGGGATTGCCGCGGCCCTGGTCGCGACCGTCTTCGGCGTCGTCTGGGGAGCCGTTGCCGGGTTCTTCGGCGGCGTGATCGACGCGCTGCTGATGCGCTTCGTCGATGTGATGCTCGCGATCCCGAGCCTCTTCCTGCTGCTCTTCCTCGCTGTTGCCTTTCCGCGGACCGTGCCGATCCTCATCCTCGTCGTCGCGGTCACCGCATGGCTCATCCCCGCGCGTCTCGTGCGCGCGGAGGCACTGACCCTGCGAACGCGCGACTATGTCCAGGCGGTCACCATGATGGGCGGCGGCGGCTTCCGCATCGTGCTCCGCCACATCATCCCCAACTCGATCGGCACGATCATGGTCAACGCGACGTTCCAGGTCGCCGATGCGATCCTGCTGGTCGCGGCGATCAACTTCCTGGGCCTCGGCATCGCGCCGCCGGCAACCAACTGGGGCGCGATGCTCTCCGGTGGTGTGGACTTCGTCTACGACGGCTGGTGGTGGCTCATCTACCCCGCAGGCTTGGCCATCGTCCTCACCGTCGTCGCCTTCAACTTCATCGGCGACGCTCTGCGCGACGCCCTCGAGGTCAGGCTCCAGAAGCGCTGACGACCGAGCCGCTACGCGGCGGTCGCCACCGGGGGCCGCAGCGGAAAGTGGCACGCGGCCTCGTGGTTCGGGCCGAACGACCGAAGCAGCGGCTCCTGTTCCGCGCACAGGTCCTGCGCAAACGGGCACCGGGTGCGGAAGCGGCAACCCGACGGCGGATTGATCGCTGACGGGATCTCACCTTTGGGTGCGTCCAGGTCCTTTGCGCGCTCGACGTCCGGGTCCGGAATCGGGATGGCACTGATCAGGCCCTTCGAGTACGGGTGCGCGGGCTGCGTGTACAGCTGCTCGCCGCTGCCGATCTCCACCATCTTTCCGAGATACATGACGCCGATGCGATCCGACATGTATTTCACGACCGACAGATCGTGGGAGATGATCACGTAGGTCAGCCCGTACTTCTCCTGCAGGCTGTTCATCATGTTCAGGATCTGCGAGCGGATCGAGACGTCGAGCGCAGACACCGGTTCGTCGGCGACGATGAGCTTCGGGTTGAGCGCGAGCGCGCGCGCGAGGCCGATACGCTGCCGCTGGCCGCCGCTGAACTCGTGCGGATACCGGTCGAGCGCACCACGTGCGAGACCGACGTCGTTGAGCAACTCCGCGCAGCGCTCGATCTGTTCTTTCTTGCTGCCCAGCCCCTGAATCGCCAGCGGCTCGCGCAGGATGGTGACGACGCGCATGCGTGGGTCGAGCGACGCGTACGGGTCCTGGAACATCATCTGCATGTCGCGCCGCTTGGTGCGGAGCTTTCCGCGCGACATCTGCGCGATGTCCTCGCCGTTGATGATGATCGAGCCGGATGTCGCCGGCTCGAGCGCCACGATCATCCTGCCGGTGGTGGTCTTGCCGCAGCCCGATTCGCCAACCAGGCCAAAGGTTTCCCCCGTTTTCACCTGGAACGACACGTCCGAGACGGCGTGTACCGCTCCGACCGTGCGTTGCAGCACCGCCCCACGTGTCACCGGGAATTCCTTGACGAGGTTGCGCACCTCGAGGAACGGCCTGGCGCCGTTGGTGGTGGATGCCGGCGAAGTTGCGGTCGGTGTCGATGTCATCGAACGGGCACGAACTGTGGCTCGGCCGGCGTTTCGACACCCGCAGGGTGATGACACGCGTAGAGATGTCCCGGCTCGTGCTCGACGAGCGGAGGCTCCTCGTTGTGACAGATCGCCGTGTCGAATCGGCAGCGGGCCGCAAAGCGGCATGCCGGTGGTGGTGCTGTCAAGTCCGGCGGCAGGCCCGGAATGCTGTACAGGCCCGTGGCCGCGTCCTGGTCGAGCCGTGGGATCGCCTCGACGAGCGCCTCCGTATATCGGTGGCGCATCCCTTTGAACAGCGTTCGCGTCTCCGCCTGCTCAACGATCTTGCCTGCGTACATGACCGCCACCCGGTCGGCGCGGCCGGCGATCACCCCCATGTCGTGGGTGATGAGGAGCACCGCCATGTGCAGCCGCCGCCGGAGGTCGTCGAGCAGGTCCAGGATCTGCGCCTGGATCGTCACGTCGAGCGCGGTCGTCGGCTCGTCGGCGATGAGCAGCTTGGGATCGCAGACGAGTGCCATCGCGATCATCACGCGCTGACGGAGACCTCCCGACAGCTGATGCGGGTAATCGTTGAGCCGCTCCTTGGGCCGCGGCATGCCGACGAGGCCGAGGACCTCGGCGCATCGCTCGCGGTTCTCCTCATCGCTGGTCTCGCGATGGATGTGCAGCACCTCGCCGATCTGATCCCCGATGGTCATCGTCGGGTTGAGCGACGTCATCGGGTCCTGGAAGATGACGGCGACCTCGTTGCCGCGGATGTCGCGCATCTCCTTCTCGGGAAGCGGCACCACGTCGCGACCATTGAGCTTGATGCTCCCGGCAACGATATTCCCGCCTGATGGAAGGAGTTTCATGATCGACATGCCGGTGATGCTCTTGCCGCATCCCGACTCGCCGACGAGCCCGAGGATCTCGCCTGGGGCGATGTGCAGTGTGACGCCGTCGACGGCGCGAACCGTCGTTCGGGTCAGCCGGATGTGGGTCCGGAGCCCCTCGATCTCGAGTACGTTCCCCGAACTTTCCATGGCGAAATGAGCTGTCCTCCTGAGCGGCACTATATCAGCGGTGATGGGCCGGCTTGGGTGTTGTTGACGCCCCTCCGGAACGGCTAGGCTCCGGCCTGTGACTCAGGAGGGAGGTACCGTCGCGGACCCGCACGAGGGCGATTTCGTCGGCGTCCGCGGCCTGCGAATCCATCATCGGTCGTGGTTGCCCACCGGTCAGGCGCGGGGCGTCGTCGTCATCGCGCACGGATTCGCGGAGCACAGCGGCCGCTACGCGCGCGTTGCCGAGCGTCTTGTCGCCGACGGTATCGCCGTACGCGCCGCCGACCATCGAGGACACGGTCTCAGTGAGGGAAAGCGAACGAGCGTGGTGCGCTTCGACGACTACGTCGACGACCTGACCACCGTGATCACGCAGGCAAAGGAGGAATGGCCGTCGCTGAAGCTGATCCTCCTCGGACACAGCATGGGTGGGCTCGTCGCACTGCGGTTCGCGGTGCGCGATGCCTCGCTCATCGACGGCCTCGTCGTGTCAGCGCCGGCGGCCTGTCCCGGCGATGTCTCGCGGTTCCAGCGCGCCATCGGTCAGGCGCTTTCGCGTGTCGCTCCCGACGCCCCTGTCCTGCGCCTGCCGCTCAACAAGATCAGCCGCGATCCGGCCGTGGTCGACGCGTACAACAACGACCCGCTCGTCTTCCCGACACCGATCAAGGCCCGCCTCGGTGCGGAACTGCTTGCGACCATGGCACGCGTCGAGGCGGGCCTGCCGGCGATGCCGGTGCCGCTGCTGGTCATGCAGGGCACGTCCGACGGCCTCGTCGATCCGGGATGCGGTCCGCACGTGTACGACCGCGCGGGCTCCCCGGACAAGACGTTGAAGATGTACGACGGTCTCTGGCACGAGATCTTCAACGAGCCCGAGCGCGAGCACGTCATCAGCGACCTCGCCACGTGGGTCCAGGCGCACCTCGCCTGACCGTCCGCACCCGTGCACTACAGTTGCGCGATGCGTGAGCTCTGGGTCGTCAAACCGGGTTCGAAGGTCGACATCGCAGCGCTCGATCCGGCCGACACGCGGGCACTGAGAGGGGGTCCCAAGGCGGCCGAAGCGGCACTCGATGCCGATGAGCAGGCGCTGACCGAGTTGCAGGCGCGCCTGTGGGCAGAGAACCAGCGGTCAGTGCTGCTCATCCTCCAGGGCACCGACGCGTCGGGGAAGGACGGGACGGTGTCGCACGTCTTCCGCGGGATCAACCCGCAGGGCACAGCGGTGACGTCCTTCAAGGCGCCGACAGATGAGGAGCTCTCGCACGACTTCCTCTGGCGTGTGCACCGCGCGATCCCGCACGCCGGTCAGATCGGCATCTTCAATCGATCGCAGTACGAGGATGTGCTCGTCGCGCGAGTCCGAAAGCTCGTCCCGAAAGCGGTGTGGGAGCGCCGATACGACGATATCGTCGCGTTCGAGTCGCTCGTCGCGCAGGGTGGTACCGCCATCATCAAATGCTGCCTCCTCATCTCCAAGGACGAGCAGCGACGCCGCTTCGAGGACCGCCTCAACGACCCCCAGAAACGGTGGAAGTTCCGGCGTGGCGACCTCGAGGATCGCGCGCTCTGGAAGGAGTACCAGGCGGCCTATTCGGAAGCCCTGGAGCGCACCTCGACGAAGGCGGCGCCCTGGTACGTCATCCCGGCGGATCACAAGTGGTTCCGCGACTGGGCCGTCAGCCGCCTGCTCATCGAGACGCTCACGGAGATGGACCCGCAGTACCCGCAGCCGCCCGACCTCGCCGGAATCACGATCGACTGACCCCGCGGCCCGCCAGTCGATCAGACCGGCGAAGCGGTCACCCAGATCATCGACCGGCCGATCTCACCAGGTGCCCCGGGCGTGCCGGCCTCGATCCGGTCGAGCCGGAAGCCGAGGGAGCGGGCAACGCCCTGGCTGGCGATGTTGGCCTCGTCGCAGTGGATCTCAACGCTCGTGATGCCCGGGACCGCGAGCGCCGCGTTGGTGACAAGGCGCGCCGCCTCTGAGGCGATGCCCCGGCGGTGGAATGCGGTGTGCACCCAGTACCCGATCTCCACCGCACCCGGGCCGATCCGCGGCATCATGCCGCAGCTCCCGACGTATTGCCCCGCTTCGCGCAGGATGATCGCGAAGTCGGCCGCGGACGTTCCGCCGAACTGCTCCGCCGCCGGCACGAGGAAGGCCAGGACCGACGCCTCGGTCGGCGGCACTCGTGCCCACGGCATCCATTGACGGAGCGTCTCGAAGCTGGAGGCGATGGCTTCGCGCACGGCTGGAGCGTCATCGAGCCGGAAGCGGCGAAGCGTCACCGTGGGTCCGTGCAAGGCTTCGGGTGGTCTGAGTTCCATTGCACGCAACCACCTTTCTGACGTGGCGACCCCGATCGGATTCGAACCGACGATCTCCACCTTGACAGGGAGCCTGAGCCACTGTCACGGCGTGTCGGGCGGGGCCGTTGAGGGCCACTCTGTATTCGATTTCGCCCCTTCGCGTGCTGCCGCGTGACGCCTCGTGCTGCACCGTGTCGGCAGCATGGGCAACATTTGGGCAACAAATGCAGGGCAGTCGGCAGGGCTTGGGCAGGCTCCCTGTCGGCCGAGGACCGGACGCGCGGGAGCCGACCGCGGGATGACCTCGGCGCGATCAGCGCGGCACTGTGGCGGTCAGGTCCTCGTACAGGGCGTCGGGCGCGAGGTCGAGGCCATTGGGCCAGGCCGGAGCGCCATCCTCGTCGAGGCGCACCTGTGCAAAGTAGGCGGGATCCTTCAGGGGTTCGAACATCTCGCCCCAGAGGTCAGCCGACAGGTCAACGGTCCCCTCGATCCCGTCAGCAAAGCGCAGCCTCAAGACGTGTGGGCCTACGGGTTCGACCGAGACGAGGCGCGGGTACCGGGCTTGCATACTCTCGATGCTACGACAGTGGCGGGATCTGGGCCAGGGGAGCGTGATTCTGGGCGCTCTCCCAGTTGGCACCCAACGCCTCTTGGTGCTGGGCTGCCCACTCCATCGCCAGCCCCAGCTGCCGCGGGGGCAGCGTGCTGCGCAACACCGTCAGTGGGTCGATGCCGATCGATGCTTCAGCCTCGCCGTAGGCGGCGTGGAAGTGTGGTGGCCCATGCTCACGCCATCGCATCGTGATGACGATTCCGTAGAAGACGCTGATTCGCGGCATGTGCCATCCAGGATACGGTCACCGTGGGTGGCGAGACGCGTGGCCCCCGCCTCGCAGAAGGAGGCATCTCGTCGGCTCGAGGAGGCGTTGGCGCGCGACGAACAGCCCGCGCCGGCACGCACCGGGTCCGTTGTCAGGCAGTCTGATCCTCGATCCAACGGCGCAGCGCGTCGCGTGGCACCCGGAGCACGCGGCCGACCCTGATCACCGGGATCTCGCCCGAACGCAGCAGCTCGTAGGTCCGGGTGCGTCCAAGCTGGAGCTCCGCTTCGACATCGCGAACCGTCAGAAGCATGGGAGTGTGCACAGGGTGGTTGCCGCTGGTGTCCGGCTCGCGTTCGCTTTGCGGGGACGGAGCGGGCGCGACGACCTCTGCCGTTGGCGGCCGTGTTGGCGGGCTGGCGCGACGGACATCTCGGTTCAGCCTTGACGGAGTCGCAGACCCATCGAACGGGAGCTGCGCTTGCTGCATCGACCCCATCAGAACGGGCTCGGTCCCCCGATGTCTGGCGACAACACTTCGCTGTACTGGAACGGATCGTGGTCGATCGCCTCGTCGTGGTCGAAGGGATCGTCGTCAATAGACATGGCGGGAACCCGGCGCGGAGTCCGGTCCTCCAACCTGCCGAGCACGTCGCTCAGCTCACGTTCGCGCTGCACGCCACGCCGCTCCACGGCCTCATCGAAGCGTTCGTAGTCGAGCGTGGAGTCGCGCGCCTCGCTGCGGTCCCACTGGCGTTCGAGCCGCTCGGCGAGCTCGGCCGGCCGCTCCTCGTGCAGATGCGTGCCCCGCTCATCGCACAGCGGCGGCGCGCTGTTGGTGTAGTAGCGGTTGGCCTCGCGGCCGCGGGACATGGCGGTGTAGGTCCACTCTTGGCCCTCGGTGCCCCGGGCCAGCACCAGGCTCACGTCGACGCTGAGGCCCTGCGCCTTGTGCACGGTCATGGCGTAGCCGTGGTCGATGGCATCGTAATGGCGCACGTCGACGGTGACGTGACGGTCATCGGGGGTCCGCAGGGTGACCGTGTGCAGCTCCGGATCGACGCCGATCACCTGCACCCGCATGCCGTTGGTGAGGCCGCGCTGGTGGTCGTTCTCCAGGCAGACGGCGAGGTCACCGGCGCGGAACTCTTTGGGCTCGACGAACGAGCCGTCGCCGCGAGCATGGAGGCTCCCCACGGTGATCGCGGGCCCTTCGAGCTGGCCGTGCTCCGCCGCGTAGGCGTGCGAGCGCCGGTTGAGAGCGTCCACGTCCTTCCGGCGGTGGGTGAGCATGATCGCGTCCCGTCCCTCCTCCACGGCCGATCGGTAGTCGCGGAGTACTCGCCACTGGAGGTCGTATTCACCGTGCTTGGAGATGGTCACGGCGTCATGGGCTATGTACGCCGCCACCGCCTCGGCGGTGCTTCCCTCGCGCAGGTCGATGAGCGCACGTCGCTCCCACTGGTCGGCCTGGCGCACGTTCTCATTCAGGCGCACGCTGCCGAGCTGATCGCCGAGTGCGCGGAAGGCAGCGCCGCCGTCGATGGCGTGGAGCTGACGCGGGTCGCCGACGAGGACCAGCTTGGCCCCGTCGCGGGCGGCGTGGTCGACCAGCTGAGCCGCCTGGCGGCTGCCTACCATGCCGGCCTCGTCAATGACTAGGACGGTGTTGGCGTCCACGGGGGTGCGGTCGAGGCGGTGCAGCAGGCTGTGCACCGTGCTCGTCTCGATGCCCGCCTCCTGGCCGAGCTTGAAGGCGGCGTTGGCGGAGAGCGCGGCTCCGATGACCTGGTGCCCGGAGGCCTCGAGCACCTCGCGGCAGGCGGCGAGCGCAGTGGTCTTGCCGCTCCCCGCCGAGCCGTTGACCAGGGTGACGGCCTCGCCGCGGCGACAGATCGCGCGGATCATGGTCTGCTGCTCTCCGGTGAGGTTCGGCCGCGACGCAACCGCCTCGTCGACAAGGGCGGCGGGCGCCAGACCGCGCCCCGCCAGACGGCCGGCGCGCGCCGTGGCCAGCATGCGCTCCTCGATGGCCACCATCTCGGGCGTCGAGTAGTGGCGGTCCTCCTCGATGTACTCCCGGAACGACGAGGGCAGGCGCTCGGCCGCGTCCTCGTTGAGAGCGCCGAGCCGGACGACGTTGCTCCGGTCGGCGAGGACGGCGTCGACGATGCGCTCCAGCTCAGGCAGGGGAAGGCCGAGCGGCGCATGGGCCGCGACGGCTCGAACCAGGTCGCGACGGGTGAAGGTTGCCGCCTCCGCGGTCATGCCGTGCTCGCCGACGAGCTGACGGATGTCGGCAATGTCGAGGCTGCGCTCCGGTGTCCACTCCCGGCCGAACAGCGTCGCAATCCTTTCGCGGTCGAGCCCGACCGCCGCCGCTCGCTCGCGCCACTCGGCGACGACATCGCGGCCTGCGGGAATCTCGTGCTTGCCCTCGCGCGAGGCGAGCACCGCGAGCTTGTGGCCGTGCAGGCTGTCCACTCCGAAGGCGGCGTCCATGGCCGCGACCTGACGCGTGCGCCGGCTGAACTCCTGGCGCATCGTCCGGGTGATGCCGACGACCTCGAAGGTGCCGTTGCGTGCCACCGCGACCTGAACCCCGAGCTCGCGCACCAGCGCGTCACGCAGCACCGCCTGACCAACAGCACCCGCGGACGGAGCGTGGCGGTACAGGGCGACACCGTGGAGCTGTCCCCAGGTGCCGTCGTCACGCAGCACGTAGTTGGGAATCGGAATGTGGGTGTGAAGCTGAGGGTCGACCGTGATCACGCCCGTGTCCGGATCCGTGACCGGTCGCGATGTGCGGTGCAAGAACTGGGGCATGACGAGCTGTGCGCGCACCGGGATGGTCTCCTCGGACTCGCGGTCGTAGCGGCGTCCCCAGCCGGCGTGCGCCTGGAGGTACTCGCAGACAGCATCCACCGCTGTCTGATGGGCGCGCAGCACTGCAGCGCGCGTCCGTTCATCGCCCACCGCCCAGAGCAGCGAGACGCTCTTGGGCGCGCTGAACGTGACGTCGTAAGCAATCACCGATTGTCGCGACCAGCGCCGCTCCATGAGGTCGGCGCCGGTGTATGGATCGCGACCGTTCAGCAGCGAGCGCAGCTGTTCGCGGGTGACCGTGCCGTCCAAGCCGAGCTGTTCGGCAGCGCGGCCGGTCCAGCGGCCCGGCGCCTCATCGCGTGTAACGTAGTACTCCATCTGAGCATCAGTGGTCGACTCCACAAGGTAGCGAACCGCCTGCTCCGCATCGACCAGCTTCCCGATCGAGATCATCGACGCTAAGCATGACTGTCAGGTGATGGCAAGAAAGTCGCACTTTTCGAGTTCAGGCAACGGCTACCGTCACATCCGTCGCAGGCTGGCGCACACTCCGGCGCCGATGATCGAGGCATCGCGGATGACGACACACCTGCGACGCTGCGTGTCGTCGCCTGCCACCGTGTGCAGACGCGTGTGGCTCAACTTATTCAGCGAAGATGGAGAGGTCGTGATCTCAAGCAGCGCCGCGTATCTTTGCACCACGTTTTGGGCCTGCATCGCGATGCAACTGTCTGGACGAGAAGGACCGACGCCGGAAGAGTGACACCGGTGCGTGCGGCTGGAAGCGAGAGTCGGAAGGCATACGCGGCGCTGAGGCGATGCGAAGTGTGACTGGATGATGGTGAGCGGCTGGACGACGGGCAGAGAGGCTTTCAGATTTGGAGCCGGCCTGGGAGGGCCCGGGTCCTCGTATCGTCCACATCACCGCGCGTTTCCGTTCCACAGTTTGCTGCGCCAGCGGCCATCTCGGGGGGGACCGGGTAGGGGTTGGCGCGAAGTTGTGGTACATGAAGTGCAGTGCTGCAGCAGCGGCCAGGTCTCGACGTTGCGGCTGAACGCTTTGGTGAGCCGGGTGAACCGGCGCACTGATTTCAGGCGACTTGCCAGGCTTCGCGGTTCGAACGCACCCTTAG
>Ga0307372_10010823_pt1 | contig 12278 bp, 9 predicted proteins | sample OX1MG_FD_202533 | JGI IMG/M metagenome (GOLD analysis project Ga0307372, IMG submission 202533) | Soil microbial communities from Risofladan, Vaasa, Finland - OX-1 | ecosystem: Environmental > Terrestrial > Soil > Coastal area > Acid sulfate soil | place: Finland: Risofladan, Vaasa | collected...
CTCAGCTGGCTTCAATGAGGCCGCGGCGTTACGCCGCGGATAACGACCTGCATGGCATGCGGCAAGCCGTTACCGGCTATGCTTCAATGAGGCCGCGGCGTTACGCCGCGGATAACCGCCACCTTGTCAGCCTTGACTCAGAACGGCTCCAGACGACTCGATGCGAGAGGTGCCAGACATTTCACAAAAACAGGCTGGCAGATCGGCTGATTCCACACAAGCCTGGAATAATATCCCTGATTTTTTAAAGAGCTACGCTGTTTCGAGCGCTCCCCGGGGTTTTGGGAACTATCCGACCGCTCGCACACCCAAGGCAAATTATACGATGGTCGGTTCCCGCGCTACAGGGTCAAAATTCTTGCCCAAGCTTACCACTCTGGGCTTGACCGCGTCAGCCAGCCCCAAATCCAGAAAGATGATGTGATCCGATTTGTGGTGGATCATCCCATCCAGCAAGGCCACCAACTCGGCATGCCGCTTTCTGGATAGCCGGCACTGGAATACGGAAAGCTGCAACCATTCGCCATAACCTTTCATCAGCTTGAATACCCGCCGCAAGCGTTTGGCATCGGATATGTCATAGGCAACGATATAAAGATGTTCGTCGGTAGTCATCGAGTGGTAAACCCCGGATATTCAAGAATATCGCCAAGCAGATTTCGCCCCAGCAACCGCGCTTCAAGCTCCAGTAAACGCCGATAACTGATCCGGTAACCGAATACCGGATGCGTCACTTCCTGACTCATGCGCCGCTCGAATGTTCCAATGAAGCGCTTGCGCCCTTCGGGGGCCAGATTCACGCTGCCGGCGGCACTGATGAAATCACTGGGACGGACTTCACCGTTATTGATTGCCATGAGCACGCTCGAATCCGCGACCAATGGTCTGAACGGCTCCATCATATCCAGCGACAATGCCGGACGCCCATATCGCGGCTGATGATAAAAGCCGCGGTAAGGATCAAAGCCCACGGCAGTCAACGTGGTACTCCAGGCACGAACCAGCAGCGCATACGCAAATGAAAGCAATGCATTGACAGGATCAGCCGGCGGACGGCGATTGCGTGCTCCGAAATCGAACGCCAATGCTTTTTCTTCCGTGTCTCGTTTCAGCACGGAAACAAACTGGCTGAAATACATCGCCGCGGCAGCACCTTCCACGCCCAGCAGGTCCGGCAGACTGGAAACCCTCGCAACCTGACTTGCAAACCGGCGCAAGGCTTGCAACGCGTTATCAGGTTCGGTATCAGCCCGCCAGTTCCGACGCAGCAAGGTGCGGCAGTTGAGAATCTTGGCCCGCACCATGCTCTTGGCGAAACGGAGACAGGTTTGCTCATCGAAACTGCCCCGATATTGCGCGGTACGCAACTCCACATTCTTGTGTCCAACTCCCACAGAATGTCCAAGAAACCAGCCGCCATACGAATGCCAGGAGATGGGTATCTCCCGGCGCATGAGTTCGTGCAGGGTCGGTGTCGTTACATACACATTACCCAGCAACACAAGCTGGGAAAGCTCAACGAGACGCACATGGTTGACTGCCTTGTCCTCCACGGAAATTTCCAACACTTCGCCCTTCTTGGATACCTTGGCCTGATTGGCCTGCACATAAGCAGGCAGTGCCTCGGCTTGCCCAACCGCCAAAGGACGCGGCTCATTCGCACCGCGCCGCAAAAAATTCACTTCATCCGGCAGACAAATACCCACCAGCGAACACCGCGGACATTTTGGACTGTCTTCCAATGGCGGCGGCGTTTGCCCACCGACCGCGATCAGACGCAAACCGTTGACGGCCGAAAGTGTTTGCGCGCGCAGCTCATCATCGAAGACAACCCGCACCCGCTCCTTTGATTCGACAAAGTAGAGAATGCCTTCCGTACATGTATAACCGTGTTCTTCGAGAATCAGACCCTGCACGCAAAGCTGTATCCGCTCGGGATCGTAAGCGCCGCGAGCGGTATGTGGCCGTTTACCGCGCTTGTAGTCCACCGGCACCACTTGCCCCGCATCCACCTCAACCAGGTCCATCTTGGCAATCAGTCCCAACCGGTTGGACGACAAGGTGATGGATTGGGCGTGCAGCGTATCCCCTTCTTCCAATGACTCGGGCGCTGGCAATTCACCGCCCGGTTGATCCACCTTGCGATGCCGAAAGCGGCCCTCGACCGTATCAGCAGAATCCGCCCACTCGCCTTGGACCCATTCCAGATAGGCGAGACGCGGACAGTATTCGTATTCGTTCACCATGCGCGCCGGCAGCAGCGGCATATCCCCGGCAAGCTCCGGGAACGGAAGCGGGAGTTCCGCCTGAATTTCCACTGCCACGTGTACCCCCGATCCTTCGAGGCAAGTCCAAGAGTAAGGAAACTATAGTCAATATTCGGAAGTTCGGGTGGTGGTCTCAATAGTTGCGACAGACAAGAACTTCATCCGTCGGCGACCTGAAACAGGCCGAGTGCGAAATGGCAGGCAAAGCCGATTGTAACCAGGATGAATTCGCAATTCAGGAATACCGAGAGCCACTTAGCGTTTGCGTCAATTCTCCACGGACAAGCCGCTGACACGACGAAACTCCCCTCGTTGGACGTGACGAGCACAAGCCCGCGTGCCAGTGCGCACCCTGCGATCAGCGCATCGTAAGCACCGATCGGGCGACCCCGCTTTTGCAGCGAAGCGCGCAATGTTGCTGTCGCGCGGGCATCTTCCTGGCCATAAGGCAAAATCGTGGCTGCCTGGAACAGGGCGTGCATGACGGGAGCCAGCTTGCGCGCCTTGGCGGGATTGAGCGCGAGACCGAACTCGATTTCCATCAAGCTGACACTCGACACGCCGATGAGAGCGGGGGAGGTTGTCTTGACGTGTGCCAGAGTATGGGCATCGCCACGCGCAAAGTCGCTCAACACGCAAGTATCGAGCAGGTACTTCAAGCGAATGGATCCCCGTGAGGCCCCTTGAGCCCGCGTCGCGCGTCCTCAAAAGGAGGCATATCGGAGATACCGTTGAACTCGAACACAGTGTCCGGCCAATCAGATCTAATGTCCTGGTCCAGCAGGCGAGCAAGCGCCTCGCGGACAAGCGCATTCCGCGACACGCGCCGCGTCTTCGCCAGCCGTTCCAGGCGCGCTGTCGTCAGCTTGTCAACGTACACATTGAAGTTCATGGCCGGTTTCTCCATATAACTGCTCTATATGTTATACCAAGGGAACAACATTCACGGCAAACCCCTGCGCGATCCTTCACTTCACAGGTCCAAACAAACCCAGGCCGAAATGGCAGCCGAAGCCGAGCGCGAGAGGGCCGCTAATCGGCTCAGGGAATTTCAGACGCAGGAAACAACCCAGGCGATCCGGCTGGTGCAAGCCGCGCTTGCTACGAAATCGATGAAAATGAATCGGCCGACGTGACTGATTGCCTACCTCAACCGTCGGCAATATCTCAAAACCAATCGGCTCTGCCAAACCTCGCTCACGGCATTCCCGCCTGATCTGCTCCTCAACTCCGAAACGTTTTTTGATATGCCAAGGGTGTAGGTAGGGTGTCACGGATTCCCATTCGCTCGCCGTATTGAACAACGGGCCGCCAATGCCAAAATCGCCAATGTTCTCCAGCACCAACCGCCACTCGCCACCATCTCGACTCCAGATGCGGTGCAGTTTTTCGGCAATCTTGCGTTCTGCGGATTCCATGCCATCGGGCACATGCAATAACAAGCGATCAATACATCCATCGCCATTCGCATCCCAAGGCAGATAAAAAGCGTGACGATGCTGGTTTCCGGACGGTAGATCGTGACCAGAAAATACTGCCGGAATGGTGTCTTCGCCAAGCTGTTTCTTCGATTCACTCATGACGGCTCTGCGCAATAACTCGCCGATGCGCACACTGTCTTCCACACGTGGTAGCGGCTTGCCAATCAGAAGATAGCGAACAGTAGTAGCTGGCTCTGACTTAGCCTTGTAAGTCGTACGTACTGGGCGCAATGCATCAACCGGGCGCAGATAGTTAACTTTGCGTGCGGCAGGTGGCTGACTCCAACCTTGTTTTCTGAGATCGGCGGTATCCACAGACAGGGCTTCAAGCAGGCTACCCGGCAAGGTATCTGCCAATCTTTTGGCCGCTTTCTTGTCATTGAGAAAGCTTTGGCGCAGTGTTTGATATTCGACGGGAGTCAAGGGAGCAAATAGTGTGACCACTTCGCCGCGTAATTCTCCAGTGCTTATGTCGAGCGCCTCCCTACCAGGGACACAGTTGAAAGTGGGCACATCGTTGATGCGGCGCGCCTCGATCCACGACTCGGCACGGCCCAGGTAACCCATGACGTTAAGAAGATCATCTAGCAAAGCAGATTGCTCGTCCTTCAAATCCAAATGTGGCCACATAACATACAGCGGTTCATCACGTGCTATTGCTGTGAAAGCGTCGAAAACCAGCGAGGTATCGCCAGCTTTCCATTGCGGCATGTAATGACGCGTGTGGCTATGACTTGCTGGAGGCAGCCGATACTGCGGTAATTCCTGCGACAGCGATTCGATCAAACTCTCTAGCGTTGCCTTGCTATGTTTGCCTTGCAATTTGATCTTGTGATGCCAAGTGGCGATCAGTGCACGCAACAGGCGCCACGGTTCTGGAGGCCAAGCGACCGCGCCTTCATTGACGTGTCTGTCCCACGGTGTGGCGTGATAACGCCCGGCTGGGAAAGTGAATGAGAGCGCAAGCATAGCTTACTTCCGGTAAGTGACCGTGGTGGTCTTGAAGTCAGCATCGGTCTTGGCTTTGGCAATTAACCCAGGCAAGACCTTCGTAAGCTCGGGTAGCTCCGGCAAATTGAGACCTTCTGGACGTTTGACGGTGATGACATCACATTCCAGATCGCAAGCAGTGCGCAGACGCAGGCCATTTTCGAGTAAAGCGTGAATCTTGTAGAGCGCAAGCGTGACCAGCATCTGGTACACGGTGTCCGGGAAACCGTAGCCACGTAACTGTGCGAGGTCAAGATTGAAGAACGCGCTGATTTCCGGTGAAACAAACTCATCGCGAGAGAACGGCACATTGCCAAATCCCTTTGCTGTATCGCCAGATGGGTTGACCGAATCGTTCTTGACACCACCACTAGACGCGACTTTTGTATCGCGTGCCTCAATAAAGGAAGATAAGGCACGCGGCAAACGCAGACGACCGCCGGCCAGTTCCTTCTTGGCAAGAAACACGCCATGTAACAATGCATTGACATCCAACTGCAGCAGTACCTTGGCCAGCTTGCTTAAATCCACAATGCCTTCATCCATATCCGCCAGCTCACTCTTGAGTTTCTCGAAGACGGCTTTGTCCTGTCCTTCGAGGATATAAGGTGAATTTATGCGGTGAGATTCAAGTAGTGAGTTGGTCAACGGCTTGCCGTCTTTATCCAGCACCTTGATGACAGACAATCCCTTAAGCGGCGCCACCCAGTCATCGGCTACCTTGTCCCAGCACACAGCTTCGAGCCGATTGGCCATACTTTGCGCCGATTCGACTAACAGCATCGGTGTACCATCCGGACCTTCGTATTGTGCCGCACCGATTTCCGGGAATCCGGTCGGCTGGAAGCGGGTGCCCTGAAGCGGCTTCAAGCGTGCCTCAATCAGCAGACGCGGCACATTATTCAACACAGATAAATCAAAGCTCATGTTCGTATCTCCTGTTCAAATAGATGAAATCGGTCAGGCAGTTTCAGTTTCGATTTCAGGAACTTTCAGCACACTGCGGGCAAGCACGCGAGTAGCGCCGAAGCGTAACGGAATCAACAAGGCGGCGGCCGCGCGACGCGTGTAGCTGGGATTGATGTCACAGAATTCAGGGAATGCGCCATGTATAAACGGCGGCACCAGGTTGGAAGCCCGTAATCGCCGCCAAACCAAGCGCACCGCACGATTGTCCGTATTCCCCGTAACCAGTTGAGCCAACAAGCCAGCAGGTACAGGCAGGTGCTCGTCATTGCCCAGCAAGCCAAGGTCGTGCAGCGTGGTGTCCGGTGTCAAACACAGCTTGAGCAAGGCAAACGCTGCCGGTACTGTGTCTTCACCGGCGCCATGTTCGACATCTCGCGGGATATCACACAGGCTCAAACCCTGCAGTAGGGCGGCAATGCGTCGATCCATGACATCGCTGCGCAAGAACTCGGCAATCTCGTCAAGATTTACGCCCGCCGCACTGCGCAAGGGCTTGTCCTTCATCTTGAACTGCTCTGCCAACAATAACCGCCGTGCGAGCAGTGATGTCAACGTGTCAGGCAAATTGCTTTTTCGTTCAGTATGAATGCGTACACGACAGGCAGTGTCCTTGGATGCGTGCTTGCCGATAAACTCGGGTGTCATCCACTGATTGTATTGCGGATGCACGGGAAAGAGTTGAGTGCGCAGCGGCAATGGCGTATCTCCCATCCCATACAAACCCGCCAATGCGCGCGCAATATGAAAGGCAGGTGTACCATCGTCGGCAGCCTGCGCCCAGCGTTCGGACAGCGTAGGTATCGGCCGCAGCGACTCCATGGCCTTTTTGCTACTAGCGAGTGTTGTCTGGATTTCTCCGAGCAGTGACAATAACGACTGCGTTTCACCAAAGGTTGGAGTGTGCCCGGACAGATTGAACAATGCGTCTTCCAACCGGCGGCGCAGCATCAGGAAACGTTTGGCGACATTCTCACCTTGAGCAAAGCGTCGGAATTGTGTCAACCAGTCATGCTTGTCAAGATCGTCAAGCCATCGTACCTGTGGATCGGCTGTGACTTCGACACGCTCCAGTGGCGTGGCAAGATACGCCTTACCTGAACGCATCAGCAGACCATAGCGCTGGAAGCTGCTGATGCCACGATAACTACCGAGACGGTGTATAGCCCGAACGAAGTCGAGTGCATCCCGGGCAGGCTTTTTGCCTAATGCAACGCGGCCTTCGGCCATCATCGCACGAATTTCTACATAGGCCGCGGGTTTCTTCCACAATGGCATCCACAGTTCGCCACGCGAGGCTGAGGCATCGCCTTCACCGAGACTGCCGGAACCGGCACTAACGGAGCGTACTGTAAAAGGATAACTCAAGATGCCATAGGGATCGTCAGCATTGCGGCGTACCGCAGCCGCAGCAAAAGGTAACGCGCCTTCAATCATCAAAATGAAGTCCCACGGATTCATGGCGGCATCTGCTTCAAAACCCGCCGTGGCGTTTGGGCCACCAGCCTGCCCCGGAGAGAATTGTCCAATATTGTTTTTTACCAATGCTGGTGCAGCAGTACCAAATAGTGCCATGCGTAGCCAATCCACTGATTGGCCAGGTAACGTTCCATCACTTGTTCCTATAACATCAATAAGACGCTGCATGAAGTTGCTGGTGAAATCTAAATTTCCATCATTGCCACCCGTTCCCAAAAGCGGTGGAAACTTTGTCCCTTCGGACACAATCAACAGTGCGGCGTCAATCCACTCTAGGCAATTTTCTGGAAGGCTGCCACGCAACATTAGAATGAAACGATCTTTCTGCTCGCCTTTCGGAGCCTCCTCAAGTGCTAACCGTTTGACTTGGTCCCTGCATAGTTGAAGAGCAGAACGGTAAGCGCCAAGTCGTTCACTTGTGCTGCTGATTACGGAATCCACTATTCGGGTTGCTTCTGTAGGTTGGTCACGTATTCCAAGCTTTATTTTCTTTCCTGTCTCGGGGTCTTTCTCCTTCGACTTGCGTTCCTGAAAATAAAAACCACTGCCACCATTCCAAGGAGCCGTGATTGGAGTTGGCTGGTATTCACGCAGGAAAAAGCTTTCCAGCGCCGCACGATCTAACGTGGTATGTAAAACCAGTGCTTCATTACGCCAAGCCGCGCGTATTTCTGGATAAACTTGTGATAACAACCGCAATATACCCAGTGCTTTCAGATAATTGGAAAGCGGTGTCGGTGTACAGCCGCTGAGTACAATTTCGTTCATGCCGGGTCTCCCTTGTTCACGGCCTGTTCGGCGGCGGAAGCCCTCCAATCGGCCAAACGCACCAGGGTTTCCAACCAGGCAAGCTGGAACGGCCCGTATTGATCCAGCAATTTCAAGGTGCGTTCGGTCCATGAGGGACCCTGCTCGCCTTCGCCCAATTCCATCAACGCAAGTTTCAAGGTGGTTTCAGTGCTGTGCTCGCCATCAAAGTCGAGCGCAGGTAGAACGTCGTCTTCCCATACACCGCGAGCAAACCGTTTGATGCCATCGTCGGCTTTTTCTGTCGGCATGGCGCGTAGACTCATGCGCACCTTGCCGTGATGGGCGACGATCAAGTAAGCGATAAGGTCGGCGTCCGGCTTCCCGTCGTGCTGGGCGAGCCAAGCAAGCATCGAGGCAAGTTCATGGCGGAAGAAACGGCGGTTATGACGCCCTCGACAAGGCGACTTGGCGAGAAAGCCAGCGGGCGCTTTGTCACAGGTGTGCATGGTGGCATCGAATACTTTATGTGCCTTGCCGAGGTCGTGCCAACGACCGGCACGGATCAAAGCAGGCTCGCAGGTCACTTCTCCAACTGCCTCGCAAAGACGGTTTACATGTTGGGCTACGTGTTCCAAGTGATCGGCAAGGGCTACCGGCAAGGATTGATGTGAACGCCAGTCTTCTCCAAAGGCGTTTTCCGGTACGGGTTTTTCCAGCGCAATGACTCGCACTGGGGGCTTCTTGAGATCGGCGTCAAAGCCGATGTGTTCGTCGTAGCCGCCGTCGGCCGCTCTCAACATCAGCGTCATGCCGGGGCGCGGGTTGTGGTCCAGCTTGATCCACCTGTCGTCCAGCGTGTCCCAATACCACGCTCTGCGCTTGTGGATGTCCTTGGCCTGTCCGATGGAGATCGGGCACAGTTCGGTGCGATCCGGCCGAGGTTGCGGCTCGCTCTGGTTGGGGTCGTCGAAATCCCGCCAGAACACCTGCAAGCCGGGCCGGTCACTATCGCGGATGTAGTCGGAAACGTCTACGTCGAAACCGGACAAGTCCGGATCGGTGTTAAACAGATCAAGCAAGTCCTTGCGGCGTAATACCGAGGTGAGCGGGCGCTCCTCGTCCGTTGCCGGAAGGTCTTGTGGACTGGCGTTTGTTAACCCGTTCAGCTCGTTACGCGCAGCAGCTAGTGCTTCGCCAGCGTAAGGCAGCGTGTCGGCATCATCCTCGATATTGACCCACAGTACCCGCGCGCCGCTGGCATTGTGTTCGCCGTAGCGGTTACAACGGCCGAAACGCTGCACCAGCGATGGCCACGGAGCAAGCTCCGTGACCAGCAGCTTCGAAGAGATATCCACGCCCGCCTCGATGGCTTGCGTGGCGACTACGATACGGTTGGCGCATGCGTCATCATGCAAACGACGTGTCTGGATAGCACGTTCTGCGGCGCGGAAACGAGCGTGGATTAATAGGTCGTGCTGACCAAGACGCGCAGCCTGCAACAGCCGAAACAGGTCTTGCGCACGATCCACGCGGTTGACGATAACCAACGTCTGGGAATTGATATCATGCGCGCCGAGCACCGCATTGCACAACATTTGCAGATAAGTTTCGCGTCCCTTCTTATTCTGCGAATCACTATTCAGGCTGACATTGGCACGAGCTATGGATTTGATGGCTGCCAGACGGTCACCGGCTTGCTGGCGATCTTCCTGACCAATACTCAAGGTGGTAAACGAATCGAGGTGCGGCGCCAAATCCACTGTACCCAGCCAAGCGCGGTTCAACGTCGCCGATACCCACAGCGAGCGGCTTTTCTTGGCCAATGAAAAACTACGTCGGAAGGCTTCGAGTTGGGCCGATGTGGCTAATCCCGCGCCCATCAACTGCACTTCGTCGAACACCCACAGACAATCATTGTGTAACAGTGAGAAGTGAATGGGCCACTGATAACGGCTCATGCCGTAGCCGCGCATCAACGCCCGCGACAGCAGCATGTCCTGCGTGCCGATGAGGATCATGTCTTCTTCCGGATTTTCTGCCCAGCTCTTGAGATCATCCGCACCGCCCATCAGCACGTGCACGGAAACTTTGCCTTCGCCAGTTTTGCCCAATATGCCCAGCGCCTTCAACCAAGCGCTGATATTCTCTTCGGTTTGCTCGACGAGTACACGCATCGGCAGGCAGTACACCAGCCGACGCGGCGTGTCGTGCATGATTTCAGCTTCACGCTTACCGTCGCGCCAACCACGCTTCCACAGCCACGCCAATGTGACGGCGGCGGTTTTCCCCATACCGGTCGGTACGTCTAGCAACTCAGGGCATTGTTCTTTAGCAAGCCGGCATTGGTATTCAAAGGGCGCAAACTCCGGGCTGGTGTTTTTGCCAAACGCCTTCCTGAAAAAATCATCAAAATTCATTCTGATATGATTCCGTTGTTGTCGGTTGTACTGCTTCGGTGGCAACATTGCACACAAGAATCCCGCTCACGTTGTCTTCCATGCTTTCCCCACGGTTCTTATTACCACCATATACACCACCCGTTGTCTCAAATACCGCTACGAGGTGTTAATCCGCTTGGTATCGTTCGCAGGCCGCCTTGAGACGATCGGCGACTTCCCGGCGTAATTTTCCGGGAGCAGTCACTTCCACATCTGGCCCGTATTTCAGTATCTCCATCACCAGTTCGGTAGGATTGCCGTAGGGAATGCGGAGTTCGTAGCTGCCGTCATCGAGAAATTTTCCCTGCTGCTCCGGATGCCAGATTTCTTCCGCCACCCAGCGCGCCGCGCCTGGGGTGAAGCGCAACACGGCGGTATTCGTGGGCTCGCCGGCGAAGATGCCATAAGCGGTAGCGAAGTGCCGGTCGAGTTCGGCATCGGGGGTCTCCCGCGCCGGTTCTTCGAGTATTTGCGCGGCACGAATACGGTCAACCGAGAAGCTGCGCAACGCCTGATCGCGATGACACCACACGTCCAGATACCAGTTATCGCGGTAATGCACGAGCCGCTGCGGGGAAACGCTGCGTTCGGTGAGTTCATCCTTGCTGCGACTGTGATAGTGGAGATTGAGCCCGCGGCGGCGCAGCACGGCATCGGCGCAGGTATTGAAATGTTCCCCGGCGGCACGCATGGCGATGCCGAGAATGCGGATACGCCGCGCGATGTCGGGGCTGCTCGCGTGTTTGGCGGTGAGCAATGCTTCGATGCGCTTGCGCAGCGGCGCGAGTTCGGCTTGCAGAAAGCCGGGCTGAACCCGTCCGAGCAATTCGCTCAGGGTCAGGAGGGCATGGATTTCCGAGGCATTAAACCATAGCCCCGGCAGTTCATACGTGCCGCGCTGGTCTTCGGCATACCAGTAACCGCCGCCTTCCTGGCGCGTGGATTCGACGGGCGCGCCGAGAAACGACCGCATCTCGTCCATGACGCGCCGGACCGTCGCCACGGAGCATTCGCCGAGTGTTTTCCGTAGGTGTGCCGTGGAAACCGGATACCGCGCCCGGCGCAGTTCCCGATGAACGGCATAAATCTGCTCGAACCGGTTCATGGCCCCTTTGCTTCAGTTGTGTGTTGTCACTGAAGTGTAGGTGACATTGAAGATTTTTCCATATTCTGGCCCGGTAGCGGCCCGTTTATCCCTACCGGACGGCCCGTTTGCCGGCGGCTCGTGGCGCGATCCCGGCGCGACGGGCCAGTTCGCGGTGGATATGGGCGACGCGTTCGACCTGGCAGGAGGTCTTTCAGATGGTCTGTGAACGGATAGAGGAAAAGTGTTGAATTTCATCATCTTTTGATCCACCGTTTTCATTTACACTAACCCACGCAATCCGTGCGAATTTCTATCATACTCAACGGCCAATGCATGAACGGCATGGTCAGCGAAGATTGAAATAGTGGGTTAACTTGGGGCGGAATTCAACAGCTTGCCTCTATGCTTGCCGCTATCCTTACCACGATCCTTATGCGATGCTCACCGCGATGCTTACACCGGGCATCACTCCATGGCTCACGAAGGCGTCACGACTGCGTCGTTGCCACGTCAAACTCGCCTCAATGGGGCGTCGGAGCAGCGTTCATGCCTTAATTACAACACCAAAGTGATTTTGCACGGTGGATTACCGTAGACAAAGCGACAATTCACTGCTACATTCGATTCTGGTACGTTGAGCTTCGCTCTGTGGCGAATCAACGAGTTAGCAAAATTGGAATGCAGTCCGACCGCTTCCCGCCGCCTCCACCATAAAAATCAAAAAGGCCACCCCGGCGGTGGCTTTTTTGGTTTTCGTGCCGAAGCAGTGGTATCGAACTCGCGTAGCGGGTGAGATTCCAATGCACACGGATGTGCAGGT
>Ga0307372_10010824_pt1 | contig 12278 bp, 8 predicted proteins | sample OX1MG_FD_202533 | JGI IMG/M metagenome (GOLD analysis project Ga0307372, IMG submission 202533) | Soil microbial communities from Risofladan, Vaasa, Finland - OX-1 | ecosystem: Environmental > Terrestrial > Soil > Coastal area > Acid sulfate soil | place: Finland: Risofladan, Vaasa | collected...
GATGTCGACAATAGTGGCGTCCTTGCCGCTGTCGAAGCAGGCCGACTTCTCTTTGGACGTTTCACAGGTGCCTGTAGAGACCGAGCCGGTCGAGTCCATGGGCGGGGAGTGAGCGCCGAACGCGGCGGCCGTCGTCCGCTTGATCTGCGGCAATGTTGTCTGTAGGCTGACGACCATTCGGGAGATGGCATACCTCCCGCAAAAATAACCGCCGCACCGGCTGATGATGCCTATCTGATCTCTTGGATATAGGGGATTGGCATGGCCTGTGTCCCGGTGGTTCGATCTTTCCTGCGTCGATGCGCGCGCGCGCTCGGGCGCGCCAATATGTTTCGCCAGAGCGCATAGCCGTGCTCGAGCGCATCTTGTTCAATATCCTGCAGGTTGTGGTGGTGCTTGTCTTTGCGCCGCTCGCGAGCGGAGCGCTGTCGCGGCTCAAGGAATTGGTCCAGTCCAAGCGCGGGCCGAGCATCTTTCAGCCCTACCGGGACCTCTGGAAGCTGTTCCACAAAGACGAAATTGTCTCCGAGGACAGTTCTTGGATTTTCCGCTTCGCTCCTTACGTCATGTTCGTCACGCCGATTTTCGTCACGCTGCTGATTCCGGTCCTGACCAGTTATCCGCTTTTCTTCGCGTTCATGGGCGATATGCTCGGCGGCGGCTTCGTGCTGGCGCTGGGCGGATTTTTCGCCACCCTCGCCGCGGTGGACACGGCCAACCCCTACGGCCCCATCGGCGCCAGCCGCACCCGCATGGTCGGCTTCCTCGCCGAGCCGGTGTTCATGACCGTGTTCTTCACCGTTTCGTTCGTAGCCGGGTCCACCATTCCTTACATCGTCCAGCAGAAATGGGTGACGCCGCTCGCGAATTTCTTCGCCCCGTCGCACGTGCTCCTGATGCTGGCGTTTGTCATGCTGATTCTCGCCGAGGGCGGGCGCATCCCGGTTGATAACCCCGCGGGCCACTTCGAACTCGCGATGATCGACGAATCCAAGTCGCTCGAATATTCCGGCCGCGGCCTGGCGCTGGTGAAATGGGGCGGCCAGATGAAATTCTTCGTGCTCCTCTGTATTTTTCTCAACGTGCTGGTGACGCCATGGGGATTGGCGAGCGCGCAAACCTACCGGGCGGTGCTGCTCGCGATACCGATTGTGCTCTTCAAGGTTTTCTGTTTTCTCCTCGTGCTGGTGTTCATCGAGTCGTCTCTCGCCAAACTGCGGTTGTTTCGGATCGCAGAGTTCCTGGGAGCCGCGTTCATCACTTCCGTGGCGGCAATGATCACCCAGGTATTTCTTCCCTGAGCTAACGATGAGCGCTGCGACGAAACTGTTGCTGGAAAATCTGAACGCGCTGGCGGCGGGCCTGTTTCTGCTCACCGCTTTCGGTATCGTGGCGATGCGCCAGGCGAGGGCCTGTCTCAACTTGTTCATCGCGCAATCCTTGTTGCTGGCGGCGTCCGCGGCGCTGCTCGGCTTGCGTTATGACTCGGGGCATCTCTACGGGGTGGCGTTGGTGAACCTGGTCAGCAAGCCGATAATAGTGCCTTGGCTTCTGCGCAAGACCTCTTCGGCCGAGATCTACACTCGCCGCGAAATCGACCAGGTATTGAACATCCCGACCGCTCTGCTCATCGCTCTGGCGCTCGCGATCGGAGCCTATTTCGTCGGCATTCCGCTGGCCAATGCCGTTGGGCCGCAGTTCCGCGGCCCGAACGTACCGATCGGCATCGCCGTGCTTCTGCTCGGCGCGTTCACCCTCACGGTGCGGCGCGAGGCATTGTCCCTGCTCATCGGCCTATTGGTGATGGAAAACGGCGCGTTCCTCGCGGGCATTTCCATCGCGCGCGACCTCGGGATGCTGGTCGAGCTCGCCATTGCCACGGACGGCTTGGTCATCGTCTTCATCATGGGCGTGCTCGTGCGCGCCGTGGAGAAGCAGATTGGCAGCACGGCCATTGGCGCCTTGGCGAGTCTCAAGGAAACGGCCCCGGCATCCGGGACGGACGAGGCGCCACGGTGAGCGTCGTCGTCATCATGCTGCTGCCGCTTGCCGCCGCCCTGCTGGTGTGCATTCCCTTCGGCAAGCGCTGGCTGGCGGGTGTGACGGTCGTCGCATGCGCGGCCGAGTTGGCACTGGTCGTGCGGCTCGCATTGCAGGTCGTGGCGGGCCACGCTCCCGGCGAGTTGCTCGACGCCGCGTGGTCGAAATGGATCGCCGTGGACGGCTTGAGCGCCCTGATCTTGGTGCTCATCGCCCTGGTCGGAACCACCGCAGCCATTTTCTCCGTCGGCTATATGGCGCAGTCGAATCTGCAACCGAAAAAGCTGCGGCTTTATCACGCGAACTACAACCTCTTTATCTTTTCGATGCTCGTCATACCGGTGCTGGCGGAGCCGACGGCGATCTGGATCGTGGTCGAACTGACGACGCTTTGTTCGGCACTGCTGGTCTCCTTCGATAACACGCGCGACGCGCTGGAAGCGGCTTGGAAGTACGTCGTGCTGTCGCTGATGGGGGCCGGCGTGGCGTTGTTCGGCTTTCTGGTGCTGTTCGCCGCGATGCACGCCGGGGGCGGCGGCACTTACACCTGGGCGGGGCTGGTGGCGGCCGCCCCGAGAATGCCGCCGGTTCTCATGCAGACGGCGTTTCTGCTGATTTTGATCGGCCTCGGAACGAAGGTGGGCCTCGTGCCGATGCACACCTGGCTGCCGGACGCGCACAGCCAGGCGCCGTCGCCGGTGTGCGCGCTGCTATCCGGGATCGAAACCACATCGATACTCTACGTGATCCTTCGGCTCTTCCCGGTGATGCAGGCCGTGCGCGGCGCGCACGCCGAAACCTGGGCACTAGTCCTCGGCCTGATTTCGGTCGGCACCGCCGCTTTCCTGTTGCTCCAAGTGAAGGACTACAAGCGGCTATTCGCGTTCTCCACCGTCGAACACATGGGCATCATTCTGGCGGCGATCGGCTTGGGCGCGCCCGCAGCCGATTACGGCGCCATGCAGCAAATTGTCAGCCATTCGGTGACCAAGTCCTTTTGCTTCTTCGCCGCGGGCGCGGCGCTGCTGGCGACCGGAACGCGCGAGATCGCGGCCGTACGCGGGCTGATCCGTCGGTCTCCGCTGACGGGCGCCGCGCTCATCTTCGGCGGGCTCGCGATCACCGGCGCACCGCCTCTTGCGGTTTTCCTGAGCGAATTCACGATTCTGAAGGCGGGCCTGGCACAGGGACAGTACCTGGCGACGGGCCTGCTGGCCGCCTTCATCGTCATCGCGTTTTTCGGCGTGATGGCCCATCTTAACCGCATGGTCTTCGGCGTGTCGGCAAATGCCGAGGCGCAGCAAAGCCATGCCGTGCCGCACGCAGCCGCAGCGTTCCGACTGCCGTTCAGCTGCCGGCTGGCGATGATTCTTGCGGCGCTTCCCGTGCTCGTGCTCGGGGTCTACGTTCCCAAGCCGCTGCATGATCTGTTGACGCTGGCCGCTGCCGCGTTGACGAGATGAAACGCCCATGAACCCCATCGAATTGACGGATCAGATCGAACGCGGCTGGCCCGGACAGGTGCAGTGCGTGGTCGACAGCATGACCTCGACAACCGAAGTCAGGTGCGCGTGCGGTGTGCTCGCCGATGTGTGCCGTCGAATCGCCGAGGAGTGGGATTTTAGTTTCGCGGGGCTGATCGTCGAGGAAGGCGCGCGCGAGTGGCAATTGCGCTACGTATTTTACGGCGAACGCGGCGCCGGCTGGGTGCACGTGTTGGTGAGCGCGGCAATTGCGCAGAACGTCTTGCCGAGCATCGTCGAGTGGGTTCACGCGGTGGATTGGCACGAGCGGGAAGCGGAGGACCTGTTCGGCCTGCGTTTCGAAGGTCATCCGCGCCTCGGCGATTTCGTGCTTCACGACGACGCCTGGCAGGAGAACGTTGAGCCGATGCGCGTCGGCTTCGACGCGCAGGCGGCGATGCGCAACCGCCGTCCGGACGCAGACTGGCGGCCCCAGCGCATCGTCCAGGAGGCGGGCGCGTTCGTCATGCCCATCGGTCCCATATTTTCCGGCGTGACGGAATCGGTGCATTTTTTGCTCGAAACCGTCGGCGAAGACGTCATCCGCTCCTCGACGCGCCTGTTCTACAAATGGCGCGCCGTGGAGAAGCTCGCCGAAGGCAAGACGGTCGAGGAAGTCCTGTTGCTCGCCGAACGATTCGCGGCGACGACGGCTTTCGCTCACGGTCTGGCCTTCTCCCAGGCGATCGAGTCGATCGGCGCTGCGCAAGTGCCCGCGCGGGCGCGGGCGCTGCGGGTCTTTCTGGCCGAGCTCGAGCGACTCCGGCAGCATGCCGGCGCGATCCAGGAAATCTGCGAATCCACGGCGCTCGGCGTCGCCAGCAGCCAGGCGGGAATCCTCGAGGAGGAGCTGCTGCGCGTATCGGGCGAACTAACGGGTCATCGCTACCTGTTCGGCCTGCTCGCGCCGGGCGGACTCCTGTGCGATCTGCCGACCGACACTTGCCGCAAGGCGCTCGGCCGGTCGCAAGATATTCTGAGGCGGCTGAACGAACTGGAGCGGCGGCTGCGCATCTCCAGCGGCTTTCTCGACCGGATCGAGCAAGTGGGCGTCATCTCGGCGGCTACCGCCAAGGCCTACAGTCTGGTCGGGCCGGTGGCACGCGCCTCGGGACTCGCCCGCGATTTGCGCCGTGCGCGGCCTTATTCCGGCTACGAAGCGTTCGATTTCGAGGTACCGACCGAGCTCGAAGGCGACGGCTACGCGCGCCTTCGAATATTGTTCGCCGAAACCCGGCAATCCATCCGCATCATGGAACGGGTGGCCGCCGTCCTGAAGGAAGGCGACGTGTGCCGGCCGGTCAATTTCCGACCGGGTGCCGCGCTCGGCGCGGTCGAGGCGCCACGCGGCGGAACGTTCCACTGGGTGCGACTGGATGACGGCGGACGGATAGCACGCTACCGCGTGATCACGCCGTCGTTCGCGAACTGGCACAGCTTTCATCTCGCCGCGGAGAAATTCGCGTTCCAGGATTTTCCAATCATTCTCTCTACGTTCGATCTTTCCGTGGCCGAGAACGACCGATGACGACGAAGGCAAAGGAAAACGCATGAGCCAGTGGGTCATTAAGGGCATTCGCACCGGAATCAAGACCACCGCGTACCCGCGCGGCTCGGAAGACGCCGCCGGCGTCACGCCGGGACTGCCCCGCGGCGGTGCCTATGGCGCGGGGGCGGCGGCACTCGTCGAACGTTGCTTGACGCACGCGCTCGATCGAATTGACGGAGAAGTCTCGGTGGACAGCCGCCGTTGCGTCCACTGCTACCGCTGCGTGCGCGGCGTCGGACATCCGCTGAACTGGGACACGACCTACGAATGGGCCGGCGCCGCCGCGGCGGCGCCGCTGAATAATGAATTGCCGCAACCGTTCCGGCACTCCATCCACGTCCTCGTCGTGGACGCCGGCGATTGCGGCGCGTGCTTGAACGAGGTGAAGCAGCTCAACAATCCGTATTACAACATGCACCGGCTCGGCTTTTTCATCACGCCGACCCCGCGCCACGCGGACGTACTGCTGGTCGTAGGCCCCGTGACGGATCAGATGCGCTTCGCGCTGAAGAAGGTCTACGACGCCATGCCGACGCCGAAACGGATCGTCGCCGTAGGCGCGTGCGCATTGTCAGGCGGCGTGTTTGCGGAGAGTTTCGTCTGCGCGAAGGGCGTGGCGGACGTCCTGCCGGTGGACGTGGAAGTGCCCGGCAATCCGCCGCCGCCGCTCGCGATCCTGCACGGCTTACTCGTGGCCGTAGGGCGCAAGCCACCGGAGAGTCTGGCTGCGGCCGGGTGCAAGCCGGCCGCAGTGGGGCGCTAATGGAACCCGCGACGCTCGTCGTCCTGTTCTTCGCGGCCTGCGGCGCCGGCATCCTGCTCTCTCTGGCGGCGCCTGCGGCGCGCCAGGCGCTCGTTCTCACTGGGTTCGGCTGCCTCGCGGCAGTCGCGGCGGTTGCGGCGGGTGCGCAGGTTCTGCTGACCGGCGTGGGTTTCGCCCGACCGCTATGGTCGCTGTCGGGGTTGACATCGTTGACGCTGCGCCTCGACCCGCTTTCCGCTGCGTTCGTGCTCGCCGCGGGGCTCGTTCTTTTCCCAGCCTCGATCTACGCGGGCGGTGAATTGAGGCGCGAATCGTTCCGCGGCCAAGGGCGCTTGTTTACGGTGCTGCTTCTGGCCCTGTATGCGTCGGCCGTGCTCATCACGATCGCCGGCGACGCGTTGCTGTTCCTTCTGGCGTGGGAGGTCATGTCCATCCTGTGCTACCTGCTCGTGGTGACCAGCGCGGAGCAGGAGAACGGTCACGTCGAATCGGCGTATCTACTGCTCGCGATGGGCGAGGCCGGAACGATCGCGGTCGCACTCGGTTTTCTCGTGCTCGCGCTCGGTGCGAATTCACTGGATTTCGCTGCACTCAAATCCGGCGCCTCGGCTTTAAGCACGAACGCTCGCTGGGGAGTATTTCTCCTCACCTTCTTCGGATTCGGCGTGAAGGCGGGCCTCGTCCCCGTGAATTCCTGGCTGCAGCCGGCTTATGCATCCGCGCCGCGCGCCTTTGCGCCCGTGCTCGCCGGCGCCACGCTGAATCTCGGCCTGTACGGCATCTTGCGCGTCAACGCCGACTTGATGCCGGCCGCGCAGGCGGGGACGGGTCTACTCGCCCTCGTCGTCGGGACCGCTTCCGCGCTGCTCGGGATACTTTACGCGACCACCGACAACGATCTCAAGGCGATGCTGGCGCACAGCTCAATCGAAAACGTCGGCATAGTCGTCGCCGGCTTCGGCGCGGGGATGGTATTCGTCGCCACGAATCATCCGATACTCGCCGCCATTGCCTTCGTCGCGGCGCTCTACCACATGATCAATCATTCGCTCTACAAGGCGCTGCTGTTTTTCGGCGTCGGCGCCGTGGAGACGCAAACCGGCACGCGCGATATGGACCGGCTCGGCGGCCTGATCAAATGGATGCCGTTGACCGCGCTCGGTTTCCTCGCCGGTACGTTGTCGATTTCCGCGCTGCCGCCGTTCAACGGCTTCGTCAGTGAATGGCTCACGCTGCAGGTGATGCTGCGCTCGGCGGAGCTTTCGTCGACGGGCGCGAAGATCGTGTTCGCGCTGTGCGGCGCCGGACTCGCGCTGACGGCGGCGCTGGCGGTGACCTGCTTCGTGAAAGTGTTCGCGATGAGCTTTCTGGGAATGCGTCGGCTCGATGAGCAGCGGCGGCTGAGCGAAGCCGCCCCGGCCTCGCTCGCATCGATGGCCATCCTCGCGGTGCTGTGTCTCGCGTTCGGTGTCCTGCCGACGTATGTGATCCCGATGCTCGACCCGGCATCGGCGCAGCTGGCCGGGGCCAGCGCGTCAAATGCTCTGGTGCCGCCGTTCTTTGCCTCGGCTCAGGGACATCGCGGGCTTCCGAGCCGATTTGTCGGCGAATTTCACGATCTCGGGGCGCAGGTGGGGCAAGCAATCTTGCCCGGACGCGCTCTGGTGGTGCTGCATCGCGGCGGCACGGCGAATCCGGTGGTCTTCGCCATGTCCACGTCCTACATGCTGCCGGTGCTGATCGGTTTGCTGCTTCTGACCTACGTCGTCATACGTTCGTGGCTGACGCGCGCCAGGGGCTGGGCACGGCGCGAGCGCTGGGACGGCGGGGTGCGGCGGTTGTTGCCGGAAATGACGTATACCGCGACGGGATTTTCCAACCCGGTACGGGTGATCTTCGACGCGATATTCCGCCCGACCACGGTCGAGGACACGCGCGAGACGGTGGCGGAGCATTTCCGCATGGCCATCCGCCGCGAGAAGGAGCGCGTTCACCTGGTGGACCGACTGGTGTTCCAGCCGGTCGGGTCGGCGACCCTGTGGTTTGCGCACGGTTTGGCGGCGATGCACCACGGACGCATCAACGCCTACGTGACGTATGCTTTTGTGGCTTTGCTGATCGTGTTTGCCGTGCTGCCGATGTCTTGATAGGAACCTGCGTGCGCGTCGATGCGGCAGCGGACGGGAGGGTTTATGGGCGCCGATGGATCCCTGCTCGTCTTGCTCTTCGGGCTATGCGCTGCAGGCGCGCTGGCGGGAGCTGCTGTTCCCGAACGGCGCATGCCGGCGTTGCTGGCCTGGGTCGGTTCGCTCGCGGCGTTGGCGGCGTTGTGGGTCAGCGCCGACGTGCTGCGCTCGGGCCGCGTTTTCAAATGCGCGCTCTGGACGATCCAACCGCTCGGCGTCTTGACCGTTTCGCTCGATCGCCTAGCGGCGCTGTTTCTTTTCGTGGCGGCAGTGGTGGTGCTGGCAAGTTCCGTTTTCTCTGCGAACTACCTCAAGCAGTATTTGGGTCATTACAGCCTCAAGGCGCTGAATGCCTGGTATTTGCTGCTCATCGCCTCGATCACGCTGATCCTGATCGCCGATGACGCGCTGCTGTTCCTGCTGGCGTGGGAGGCGATGTCAATAACGAGTTACCTGCTCGTCAACTTCGAGAACCAGCGCGACGAGGCGAGCCGCGCGGGCTATCTGATGCTCGCCGCGGGCGAGGTCGGCTTCGTGGCGGTCGTAGTTGCCTTTCTGTTACTGGCCGCGAATGCGGGGTCGCTGGAATTCTCGGCGCTTAAGGCCGCGGGCGCAAACTTAGGATCGACCGCCCGTTGGCTGGTCTTTCTACTGACGTTCTTCGGCTTCGGCGTCAAGGCGGGATTGGTACCCGTCAATACCTGGCTCCCCCGCGCACATCCCGCCGCACCGGCAAACGTGTCGGCGATTCTTTCCGGGGTGATCCTGAATTTGGGGATCTACGGCATCGTTCGCCTGAATCTCGATTTGCTGCCCGTCCACACGGTCGGCGCGGGCGTAGTCGTGCTCGTCGTCGGTACGATTTCGGCGCTGGTCGGGATTCTCTACGCGACGACTGAAAACGACCTCAAAGCCATGCTCGCGCACAGCTCGATTGAGAACATCGGAATCGTAACCGCGGGGCTCGGCGCCGGCCTCGTATTCACGGCTTATGACCGGCCAGTTGCGGCCGGCATCGCCTTCATCGCGGCGTTTTATCACATGATCAATCACTCGGTTTACAAGGCGCTGCTGTTTCTAGGCGCGGGAACGGTCGACGAGCGCGCCGGGACGCGGGATCTGAACCGGCTCGGCGGATTGATTCGCGCAATGCCGTGGACGGCGGCCGCTATGCTGATCGGCACGCTCGCAATTTCTGCGATGCCGCCGTTCAACGGATTCGTCAGTGAATGGCTCACGCTGCAGACAATGCTACGCGCGGCCGAGCTGCCTTCAATACCAATAAAGATCCTGTTCGCATTGTGCGGCGCCGGACTCGCGCTGACGGCCGCGCTGGCGGTTACCTGCTTTGTGAAGATGTTTGCGATGGGCTTTCTCGGCATGTCGCGCTCCGACGGCGCCGCAAAGGCCGTCGAGGCGAAAGGCCACTCAGTCGTGCCGATGGTGTTCCTCGCCGCGCTTTGCCTGTTGCTCGGCGTACTGCCAACCTATGTAATTCCGGCATTGAATCGCGAATTGCAGCCGTGGACCGGTGCCAGTACCGACGCGTTGGTGCCGCCGTTCTTCGCATCGAGCGCGGATCACGGCAATTTGCCGCCGGCATTTGCGGCTGAATTCCATAACCTGGGGGCACAAGTCGCGCAGGGCATCGCGCCGGGGCGCGGATTGGTGGTACTGCATCGCGGCGGCACGGAGAATCCGGTGATCTTCGCCATGTCCACGTCCTACATGCTGCCGGTGCTGATCGGTTTGTTGCTTCTGACCTATGTCGTCATACGTATGTGGCTAACGCGCAATCGCCGATGGGTACGGCACGAGCGCTGGGACGGGGGGGTACGGCGGCTGCTGCCGGAAATGACGTACACGGCGACGGGATTTTCCAACCCCGTGCGGGTGATCTTCGAGGCGATATTCCACCCGACGACGGTCGAGGATACGCGCGAGACCGTGGCGAAGCATTTCCGCACGGCGATTCGCCGCGAGCGCCAGGACGTGCATATCGTGGATCGTCTGGTACTGCAGCCGGCGAAGAACAGGGCCTTGGAGTTGTCGCGAGGTTTGGCGGCGATGCACCGTGGGCGCATCAACACTTACACGGCTTACGTGTTGCTGGCCTTGGTACTGGCGGTGGCGGCAGGATTGCTTTAGCGCCGTCGGCGGCTTTGCGGCCAACGCGCCGATGCGCGCCGTCGGCCCCGGAATCATGCATCAGTGACCGCGCCTTCGCTCGCGGTGCCGACCAGCCGCGAATATTTGCCGAGTACGCCGCTTCGGTAGCGCGGCTGCGGCTGTTGCCACAGCGCGCGGCGCGCCGCCAACACTTCGTCGCCGACGTTCAACTGCAGCAGCAGCCGGTCGGCGTCGATCGTGATCGAGTCGCCTTCCTGCACCAGCGCGATCGCGCCGCCGACATAGGCTTCCGGGGCCACGTGGCCGACGACCATTCCCCAGGTGCCCCCCGAAAAGCGGCCGTCGGTGACGAGGCCGACGCTCTCGCCGAAGCCTTTGCCGATCAATGCGGAGGTGGGCGCCAACATCTCGCGCATGCCCGGGCCGCCCTTCGGTCCTTCGTAGCGGATCACCAGGATGTCGCCATGCGTGATCCGGTCGGCAAGGATTGCGGCCATGGCGGCGTCCTCCGAATCGAAGACGCGCGCCGGTCCGCTGATATGGGTTTTCTTAAGGCCGGTAATCTTCGCGACGCAGCCTTCGGTGGCGAGATTGCCCTTGAGGATCGCGAGGTGTCCGCGCGCGTACAGCGGCGCCTCGAAAGTTCTTATGACTTCCTGCGCCGGCGGCGGTTGCGGCGGCACGCGCTCGAGATTCTCGGCCACGGTGCGGCCGGTGATCGTCGGGCAATCGCCGTGGATCAAGCCGTGCGTCAGGAGCATTTTCATGACCTGGGGGATGCCGCCCGCCGCGTGCAAATCGGTGACCGCGAAGCGCCCCGACGGCTTCATTTCGCACAACACCGGCAGCCGTTGCCGCAGCGTCTCGAAGTCCTCGATGCGCAGCGGCACCTCGGCGGCGCGGGCGATCGCCAGTAGGTGCAGCACCGCGTTCGTCGAACCGCCCGTCGCCATCACGACCGCGATCGCATTCTCCAGGGCCCGGCGCGTGACGATGTCGCGCGGCCGCAAATTGCTGCGGATCGCCGCCAACAGCGCCTTCGCCGATTCGGCCACGGAATCCGACTTTTCCGGATCGGGGTTCGCCTGCGTGGACGAGTAGGGCAAGGACAATCCCATCGCTTCGATGGCGCTCGACATCGTATTGGCGGTATACATGCCGCCGCAGGCACCGAAGCTTGGACAGGCGTTGCGCTCGATGCCGTCGTAATCTTCACGGCTCATCTTCCCCGCCGTGTAGGCGCCGACCGCCTCGAACGGCGAGACGATGGTCAGGGCCTCGCCCTTCCAACGGCCCGGTTTGATGGTGCCGCCGTAGCAGAATATGCCCGGGATGTTCATACGCAGCATCGCCATCATCGCGCCTGGCATGTTCTTGTCGCAGCCGCCGACGACCAGTACGCCGTCCATGAATTGCGACTGCACCGCGGTCTCGATTGCATCGGCGATGACTTCCCGCGAGACCAGCGAGTACTTCATGCCTTCGGTGCCCATGGCGATGCCGTCGGTAACGGTCGGAAAGCCGAAAGTCTGCGGCATGCCGCCGGCGGCGCGGATGGCGAGCTCCGCACGCGCGGCCAGGGGTCCGAGTCCGGCGTTGCACGGGTTCATCGTCGAATGGCCGTTGGCGACGCCGACGATCGGTTTGTCGAAATCGGCGTCGGTAAAACCCACGGCCCGCAGCATCGCCCTATTGGGCGAGCGCGCCACGCCCGCCGTGATCGTGCGGCTGCGTCGATTGTCGGTCATGCGAAAATTCCTTTGTACCAGCAGTTGCCGCCTCGAATTCGCCGCGCCACCCTACGCAAGGCGGCGCCTCATTCGAAGTTTCCGAGCGACGGCGCATCCTTCGAATCCGGATTGATGACGCCGAAATGCGCCGGGATGTGTGCGTAAAAGACGCGAATTTTCTCGTTGTGCAGCAACTCGATGAGCTGCCGTGCTTCGGCGTCGGTGACCGCGAATTCAACCTCTACCGTCAGTGTACCCGCGAGTTCGAAGAAATTACTCTCCCGCAGTTTGTGATGCCGGCCGAAGCCCGCCATCGCCCGAAACGCCGAGCCGCCGCGAATTTCCAATTTGTTCGCC
>Ga0307372_10010828_pt1 | contig 12274 bp, 10 predicted proteins | sample OX1MG_FD_202533 | JGI IMG/M metagenome (GOLD analysis project Ga0307372, IMG submission 202533) | Soil microbial communities from Risofladan, Vaasa, Finland - OX-1 | ecosystem: Environmental > Terrestrial > Soil > Coastal area > Acid sulfate soil | place: Finland: Risofladan, Vaasa | collected...
AGGAAGGCGATTTCCCGCTGCTGGTCTCGCTGGTCCAGGTGTGGCCCTCGGTGCAGTGGTACGAGCGCGAGGCCTTTGACCTGTTCGGCATTGTGTTCGACGGCCACCCGGACCTGCGCCGTATCCTCACCGACTACGGCTTCATCGGTCACCCGTTCCGCAAGGACTTCCCGCTCTCGGGCTATGTCGAGATGCGCTATGACCCCGAGCAGAAGCGCGTCGTGTACCAGCCGGTGACCATCGAGCCGCGCGAGACCACGCCCCGCATCGTGCGCCAGGAGCACTACGGCGAGGAGCCGCAGTAGTGCCCGAGATTCGCAACTACACCCTCAACTTCGGCCCCCAGCACCCGGCGGCGCACGGGGTGCTACGCCTGGTGCTGGAGCTCGACGGCGAGGTGATCCAGCGCGCCGATCCCCACATCGGCCTGCTGCACCGGGCGACCGAGAAGCTCGCCGAGGCCAAGACCTTCATCCAGTCGGTGCCCTACATGGACCGGCTCGACTACGTCTCGATGCTGTGCAACGAGCACGCCTACGTGATGGCGATCGAGAAGCTGCTCGGCGTCGAGGTGCCGCTGCGCGCGCAGTACATTCGCGTGCTGTTCGACGAGATCACCCGGATCCTGAATCACCTGCTGTGGCTCGGGGCGCACGGCCTGGACATCGGGGCGATGACGGTGTTCCTGTACTGCTTTCGCGAGCGCGAGGACCTGATGGACGCCTACGAGGCGGTGTCCGGCGCGCGCATGCACGCGGCGTATTACCGCCCGGGCGGCGTGTACCGCGACCTTCCGGACGCAATGCCGCAGTACCAGGCCTCGAAGATCCACGGCGAGCGCGCGGTGGGCGAGATGAACCGCAACCGCCACGGATCGCTGCTCGACTTCATCGAGGACTTCTGCGAGCGCTTCCCGAGGTGCGTCGACGACTACGAGACGCTGCTCACCGAGAACCGCATCTGGAAGCAGCGCACCGTCGGCATCGGCGTGGTGGCGCCGGAGCGCGCCATGGCGCTCGGCTTCAGCGGGCCGATGCTGCGCGGCTCGGGCGTGGCCTGGGATCTGCGCAAGAAGCAGCCGTACGAGGTGTACGACCGCGTCGAGTTCGATGTTCCCGTCGGCAAGAACGGCGACTGCTACGACCGCTACCTGGTACGCATGGCCGAGATGCGCCAGTCCAACCTCATCATCCGGCAGTGCGTCACCTGGCTGCGCGCCAATCCCGGGCCGGTGATCACCGATAACCACAAGGTGGCGCCGCCTTCGCGCGTGGCGATGAAGGAGAACATGGAAGAGCTGATCCATCACTTCAAGCTCTTTTCCGAGGGAATGCACGTGCCGGAGGGCGAAGCGTATGCCGCGGTCGAGCATCCGAAGGGCGAGTTCGGTATCTACCTGGTGTCGGACGGCGCCAACAAGCCGTACCGGCTGAAAATCCGCGCGCCGGGGTTCGCGCACCTGTCCGCGTTCGACGAGATGGTGCACGGCCACATGCTGGCCGATGCGGTTGCGGTCATCGGCACGCAGGATATCGTCTTCGGGGAGATCGATCGCTGATGCTGTCTGCCGAATCCTTGCACAAGATCGAGCGCGAGATCGCCAAGTATCCCGCCGACCAGAAGCAGTCGGCGGTGATGGCGGCGCTGATCGTCGCGCAGGACCAGAACGGCTGGCTGTCGACCGAGGTCATGGACGAGGTGGCGCACCACCTTGGGATGCCGCCGGTGGCGGTGTACGAGGTCGCGAGCTTCTACACCATGTACAACCTGCAGCCAGGCGGGGCGTTCAAGCTCACGATCTGCACCTGCCTGCCGTGCGGCCTGCAAGGCTCGCTCGAGGCCGCCGACCATCTCAAGGCGAAGCTCGGCATCGACTTCGACCAGACCACGCCGGACGGCATGTTCACGCTCAAGGAAGGCGAATGCATGGGCGCGTGCGCCATGTCCCCGGTGGTGCTGGTGAACAACAAGCGCATGTGCGATCGCATGTCCGCGGACAAGCTCGACGCGCTGATCGACGAGCTGGCGCGCTCCTACGAGTTGAAGGCCTGAGATGCTCGACTACGGCCCTGACGCGATCATCCTGGCCGGCCTGGACGGCGACAACTGGCGGCTGGAGGACTACCAGGCGCGCGGCGGCTACCGCGCGCTGAACAAGCTGCTCGCCGAGAAGGTGCCGCCGGAGAACGTGATCGCGGAGTTGAAGAAATCGGCGCTGCGCGGGCGCGGAGGCGCGGGGTTCCCGACCGGGCTCAAGTGGTCGTTCATGCCGCGGCAGTACAGCGGCGCGAAGTACCTGGTGTGCAACTCGGACGAAGGCGAGCCCGGCACCTGCAAGGACCGCGACATCCTGCGCTACAACCCGCACGCGGTGATCGAGGGCATGATCATCGCCGCCTACGCCACCGGCGCGACCGCGGGCTACAACTACATCCACGGCGAGATCTGGGTGGTCTACCAGCAGTTCGAGGAGGCGCTCGCGCAAGCCTACGCCGCCGGCTACCTCGGCCAGAACATTCTCGGCTCGGGGTTCGGCTTCGATCTCTACGCGCATGCCGGTTACGGCGCCTACATCTGCGGCGAGGAGACCGCGCTGCTCGAGTCGCTCGAGGGCAAGAAGGGGCAGCCGCGCTTCAAGCCCCCGTTCCCCGCGAGCTACGGGCTGTACGGCAAGCCGACCACCATCAACAACACCGAGACCTTCGCCGCCGTGCCCTGGATCATGCGCAACGGCGGCGACGCGTTCCTGGCGCTGGGGCGGCCGAACAACGGCGGCACCAAGATCTTTTCGGTGACCGGGCACGTCAACCGGCCGGGCAACTACGAAGTGAAGCTCGGCACGCCGTTCGCGCGCCTGCTCGAGATGGCGGGCGGCGTGCGCGGCGGCAGAAAGCTGAAGGCGGTGATCCCCGGCGGCTCGTCGATGCCGGTGCTGACCGCCGAGGTCATGCTGGCCACCGACATGGACTACGACTCGATCGCCAAGGCCGGCTCGATGCTCGGCTCGGGAGCGGTGATCGTGATGGACGAGACCACCTGCATGGTGCGCGCGCTCGAGCGCCTGTCGTACTTCTACTTCGAGGAGTCCTGCGGCCAGTGCACCCCGTGCCGCGAGGGCACCGGCTGGCTGTACCGGGTGGTGCACCGCATCGAGACCGGCAAGGGGCGCGCCGAGGACCTGGCGCTGCTCGACGACGTCGCCGACAACATCGCCGGGCGCACCATCTGCGCACTGGGTGACGCCGCGGCGCTGCCGGTGAAGAGCTTCCTCAAGCACTTCCGCGCCGAGTTCGAGTACCACGTCGAGCACAAGCGCTGCCTGGTGCAGGGCCCGCAGACCGAACCGAAGTGGGGCAGGGCCGGGGCGCACCGCGCGCCGCAGCCCGTGTCGAGGGCCGCGTAATGGCGAACATGCTGAACCTGGAGGTCGACGGCCGTGCGGTGCAGGTGGCACCGGGGGCGACGGTGATGGAGGCCGCCAACAAGCTCGGCATCTACGTCCCGCACTTTTGTTATCACGAGAAGCTCAGCATCGCGGCCAATTGCCGCATGTGCCTGGTGGAGGTCGAGAAGGCGCCCAAGCCCCTGCCGGCCTGCGCCACGCCGGCGACCGAGGGCATGAAGGTGTACACCCATTCGCCGGTGGCGAAGAAGGCGCAGAACGGCGTGATGGAGTTTCTGCTCATCAACCACCCGCTCGACTGCCCGATCTGCGACCAGGGCGGCGAGTGTCAGCTGCAGGACCTGGCGGTCGGCTACGGCCACGGCGCCTCGCGCTACACCGAGCCGAAGCGCGTGGTGCTGCACAAGGATCTCGGCCCCCTGGTGGCGGCCGAGGAGATGAGCCGCTGCATCCAGTGCACGCGCTGCATCCGCTTCGGCCAGGAGATCGCCGGGGTGATGGAGCTCGGCATGATCAACCGCGGCGAACACGCCGAGATCGTCGCTTTCGTCGGCAAGACGGTGGATTCCGAGCTCTCGGGCAACGTCATCGACCTGTGCCCGGTCGGGGCGCTTACCTCGAAGCCGTTCCGCTACAGTGCGCGCACCTGGGAGCTGGCGCGGCGCAAATCGATCTCGCCGCACGACGGCCTGGGCTCGAACCTGGTGGTGCAGGTGAAGCAGAACCGGGTCATGCGCGTGCTGCCGCTCGACAACGAGCGGGTGAACGAGTGCTGGCTCTCGGACAAGGACCGCTACTCCTACGAAGCGCTCGACTCGGAGCGCCGGCTCACCCGCCCGCTGCTGCGGCGCGACGGCGAGTGGCACGAGGTGGACTGGGAGGTCGCGCTCGAATATGTGGTCGCGGAGCTGCGCAAGCTGGCCCCGGCCGAGCTCGGCGCGCTGGCAAGCCCGCACGCCACGCTCGAGGAGCTGTACCTGCTGCAGAAGCTGGTGAAGGGCCTGGGCGGGGCGAGCGTCGATTTCCGCCTGCGCCAGGCGGATTTCTCTGCCGAGGGCGAGCGCGCCGGCGTCCCCTGGCTCGGCATGCCGGTGGCCGAACTGGGCGATCTCGAGCGCGTCCTGGTGGTCGGCTCGTTCCTGCGCAAGGACCACCCGCTGATCGCCCACCGGCTGCGCCAGGCGGCGAAAAAGGGCGCGCAGATCAACCTGCTGCACGCGGCGGACGACGATCCGCTGATGCCGGTCGCGAACCGGCTGATCGTGGCGCCGGCAGACATGGTGGCCGCGCTGGCGTCGGTCAAGGAGGGCGCGGAGGGCGCGCCGGGCGCGATCCACGCCAGCCTGAAGTCGGGCCGCAACGTCGCCGTGCTGCTGGGAAACTTTGCGCAGCAGCATCCCGCCGCGGCGCAGCTGCACGCGCACGCGCAAGCGCTCGCCGACGCGCTGGGCGCGCGGCTCGGTTTCCTCGGCGAGGCGGCGAACTCGGTGGGCGGTTACCTGGCCGGCTGCGTGCCGGGCGAGGGCGGTCTCAACGCGCGCGCCATGCTCGAGCAGCCGCGCCGGGGCTACCTGCTGCTGAACGCCGAGCCCGAGCTGGACTGCGCCGATGCGCAGCTCGCGCGCGCGGGGCTGCGCCAGGCGCAGCTGGTGGTCGCGTTCGCCATGTTCAAGGACCAGGCGAGCGACTACGCGCACGTGATGCTGCCGATCGCGCCCTTCAGCGAGACCGCGGGGACGTTCGTGAGCACGGAAGGCCGGGTGCAGAGCTTCAATGCGGCCGTGCTCCCGCTGGGCGAGGCGCGCCCGGCGTGGAAGGTGCTGCGCGTGCTGGGGAGCCTCCTCGGCGTACCGGGCTTCGAGTACGACAACGGCGAGCAGGTGCGCGCCGAGTGCCTGGGCGGCAGGGACCTGGCGGCGCTGCTCGGCAATCGCACTGCAGTGCGGCCGCAGGCGCCCGCCGCGCCGCACGCCGGTCTGCAGCGCGTTGCCGACGTGCCGATCTACTTCGCCGACGCGCTGGCGCGCCGTGCCCCGTCGCTGCAGAAAACGCACGACGCGCAGCCGCCGAAGGCGTGGATGAACGCGAAGCTGCTGCACGGCCTGGGCGTCGCGCCCGGCCAGCCGGTGCGAATCACGCAGGGCGCGGGCGAGGCACAGCTGGTCGCGGCGCTGGAGGAGCGGCTGCCTGACGATTGCGTGCGGGTGGCTGCCGCGCATTCCACCACCGCGGGCCTGGGCGCGATGTTCGGCACCCTGCGCGTGGCGAAAATCAGCGTGGAGCAGGCGGCCTAGATGCTCAACTGGATTGCCACGCGTCCGGACGCCTGGTTCGGCCCGACCTGGGGGCCGGCGGTGTACGTCTTCGTGGCGGCGCTGCTGTTCATCGTCGCGATCATGATCCCGCTGTTCGCGGCGGTCGCGTACCTCACCCTGTGGGAGCGCAAGCTGATCGGCTGGATGCAGATCCGCATCGGCCCCAACCGCGTCGGCCCGCTCGGCCTGCTGCAGCCGATCGCCGACGGCTTGAAGCTGCTGTTGAAGGAAGTGATTGTTCCAACCAACGCCGACAAGGGACTGTACATCCTCGCGCCGATGCTCGCGATCATGCCGGCGCTCGCGGCCTGGGCGGTGATTCCGTTCGCGCCCCAGGTAGTGCTCGCCAACGTCAATGCCGGGCTGCTCTACGTGATGGCGCTCACCTCGGTGGGCGTGTACGGAGTGATCGTGGCCGGCTGGGCGTCCAACTCGAAGTACGCCTTTATCGGCGCGATGCGCTCGGCGGCGCAGATGGTGTCGTACGAGATCGCGATGGGCTTCGCGCTGGTGGTGGTGCTGATGGTCTCCGGCAGCCTGAACCTGTCGGACATCGTCAACGCGCAGGCGCACGGTCGCTTCGCCGCGATGGGAATCAACTTCCTGTCCTGGAACTGGCTGCCGCTCGCGCCCATCATGGTGGTGTATTTCGTCTCCGGCGTGGCCGAGACCAATCGCTCCCCGTTCGACGTGGTGGAGGGCGAGTCGGAAATCGTTGCCGGCCACATGGTCGAGTACTCGGGCATGACCTTCGCCCTGTTCTTCATGGCCGAATACATGAACATGATCCTGATCAGCACGCTGACCGCGGTCATGTTCTTCGGCGGCTGGCAGGCGCCGATCGACGCGCCGCTGCTCCATCTGGTGCCACCGTTCGCGTGGCTGCTGATCAAGGTGTTCTTCATCGTGTCGATGTTCCTGTGGTTCCGCGCCACGTTCCCGCGATACCGTTACGACCAGGTCATGCGCCTGGGCTGGAAGATCTTCATCCCGGTGTCGCTGGTCTGGCTGGTGCTCGTCGGCGTCTGGATGCGCAGTCCATGGAGCATCTGGAGCTGAGGCCCGGCGATGCGACGGATCGTTGATTTCTTCAAGTCGTTCCTGCTGCTGGAGCTGCTGCGCGGCATGATGGTCACCGGGCGGCACCTGTTCGCACGCAAGATCACGGTCCAGTACCCGGAGGAGAGGACACCGCAGAGCCCGCGCTTTCGCGGCCTGCACGCGCTGCGCCGCTACCCGAACGGCGAGGAGCGCTGCATCGCCTGCAAGCTGTGCGAGGCCGTGTGCCCGGCGCTCGCGATCCACATCGAATCGGAGCAGCGCGCCGACGGCACGCGCCGCACGACGCGCTACGACATCGACCTGATCAAGTGCATCTACTGCGGTTTTTGCGAGGAATCCTGCCCGGTCGACGCGATCGTCGAGACGCGCATCCTCGAGTTTCACGGCGAGAAGCGCGGCGACCTTTATTACACCAAGCCGATGCTGCTCGCGGTCGGCGAACGCTACGAACAACAGATCGCGAAGGACCGCGCCGCGGACGCGATCTACCGCTAGGGAGGCGTTGGCCCCCCCGGGGCCCGCAGCAACGATGGTTGTCGAGACGGTGGTGTTTTACTTCTTCGCGGCGGTGCTGCTGCTCTCCGGGCTGCGCGTGATCACCGCGCGCAACCCGGTGCACGCGGCGCTGTTCCTGGTGCTGTCGTTCTTCACCGCGTCCGCGATCTGGCTGCTGCTGCAGGCCGAGTTCCTCGCCATCGTCCTGGTGCTGGTGTACGTCGGCGCGGTGATGGTGCTGTTCCTGTTCGTGGTCATGATGCTCGACATCAACCTCGAGCGCCTGCGCGAGGGCTTCTGGCGCAACCTGCCGCTCGCGCTGGTGGTGGGCGCGATCATGGCCGCCGAGATCATCGCGGTGATCGTGGAGCGCGCCTTCGAGGTTCCCGGCCAGGCCGTGCGGCTGCCGGCCGGGTACAGCAATACCCGGGCGCTGGGCCTGCTGCTGTACACGCACTATGCCTACGCGCTCGAGATCGCAGCGGTCATTCTGCTGGTGGCGATCATCGCGGCGATCGCCCTGACGCTGCGGCGGCGCAAGGACACCAAGTACCAGAGCCCGTCGCAGCAGGTGCGCGCGCGGCCCGGCGAGCGGGTGCAGCTCGTGTCGATGCCGGCCGAAAAGGACCGCTAGGGGAACCGCCATGGCACCGCTCAGCCTGACGCACTTTCTGGTTCTCGGCGCGCTGCTGTTCGCGATCAGCGTGGTCGGCATCTTCCTCAACCGGCGCAACGTCATCGTGCTGCTGATGGCGATCGAGCTGATGCTGCTCGCGGTCAACCTGAACTTCATCGCTTTTTCGCACTACCTCGGCAACGCGGCCGGGCAGGTGTTCGTGTTCTTCATCCTGACGGTGGCCGCCGCCGAATCTGCGATCGGCCTGGCGATCCTGGTGGTGCTGTTCCGCAACCTGAACACCATCGACGTGGAAGACCTGGATTCGCTCAAGGGATGAGCGGGCCGCCGGCGCGAGCAATAACGACATGATCTCGATGAAAACGCTGTATCTGCTCGTGCCGCTGGCGCCACTCGCCGGCGCGCTGGTCGCCGGGCTGTTCGGGCGCGCGGTCGGCCGCGCGGGCGCGCACACCGCGACCATCCTGGCGGTGCTGGTCTCGTTCCTCGCGTCGTGCGCGATCTTCGCCGACGTGCTGCACGGCAACAACTTCAACGGCAGCGTTTACACCTGGGTGACCACCGGCGAGACGCGCCTGGAGATCGGCTTCCTGATCGACCGCCTGTCGGCGCTGATGCTGGTGGTGGTCACCTTCGTGTCGCTGATGGTGCACGTGTACTCGATCGGCTACATGGCCGACGACCCGGGCTACCAGCGCTTCTTCGCCTACATCTCGCTGTTCACTTTCTCGATGCTGATGCTGGTGATGAGCAACAACTTCCTGCAGCTGTTCTTCGGCTGGGAGGCGGTCGGCCTGGTGTCCTACCTGCTGATCGGGTTCTGGTACACGCGGCCGAGCGCGATCTACGCCAACCTGAAGGCGTTCATCGTCAACCGCGTGGGCGACTTCGGCTTCCTCCTTGGCATCGCGCTGATCCTGGCGCACTTCGGCACGCTCGATTACGCCGGGGTGTTCGCGCAGGCGCCGGGCCTGGCGGGCGCGACGCTCGGCGTGCTGCCGGGCTCGCCCTGGCTGCTGCTGACGGTGATCTGCATCTGCCTGTTCGTCGGCGCGATGGGCAAGAGCGCGCAGGTCCCGCTGCACGTCTGGCTGCCCGATTCGATGGAGGGCCCGACGCCGATCTCGGCCCTGATCCATGCCGCCACCATGGTGACCGCCGGGATCTTCATGGTGGCGCGCATGTCGCCCTTGTACGAGCTGTCGCAGACCGCGCTCTCGGTGGTGATGGTGATCGGTGCGATCACCGCCGTGTTCATGGCGCTGGTCGCGGTGACGCAGTACGACATCAAGCGCGTGATCGCCTATTCGACCCTGTCGCAGCTCGGCTACATGACGGTGGCGCTCGGCGCCTCGGCCTATGCGGCCGGCATCTTCCACCTGGTGACGCACGCCTTCTTCAAGGCAGTGCTGTTCCTGGGCGCCGGCTCGGTGATCATCGCGCTGCACCACGAGCAGGACATGCGCCGCATGGGCGGGCTGCGCAAGTACCTGCCGATCACCTACGCCACGGTGCTGATCGGCGCGATCGCCAACGCCGGCCTGCCGCCGTTCGCCGGATTTTTCTCCAAGGACGCGATCCTGGAGGCGGTGCGCGCCTCGCACGTCCCGGGCGCGGAATTCGCGTACCTCGCCCTGCTGCTCGGCGTGTTCCTCGGCGGCCTGTACACCTTCCGGCTGGTGTTCTACGCCTTCCACGGCGAGTCGCGCGTAGACCCGCACGTGCTCGAGCACCTGCACGAATCGCCCTGGGTGGTCACCCTGCCGCTGATCCTGCTCGCGATCCCCTCGATCGGCGCGGGCTGGTGGATCGGAAGCGTGGTGTTCGGGGGCTACTTCGCCTCGGCGATCGAGGTGCTGCCCGCCCACGGCGCGGTCGCCGCGATGGCGGCCGAGTACCACGGCCTGTGGCGCTTCATGCTGCACGGTCTGCTCGGGCTGCCGTTCTGGTTCGCGCTCGCCGGCGCGGCGCTCGCCTGGTATCTGTACACCGTGCGCACCGACCTGCCGAAGAAAATCGCGATCGCGTTCGGGCCGCTGTACGCGATCGTCGAGGGCAAATACGGCTTCGACGAGCTGTACTCGTGGCTGTTCGCGGGCGGCGTGCGGGCGCTTGGCCGGGGACTGTGGCGCGGCGGAGATCAGACCGTGATCGACGGGGTGCTGGTCAACGGCTCGGCGCGCGTGGTGGGCTGGTTCGCCACCGTCGTGCGCCTGTTCCAGTCCGGCCTGATCTACCAGTACGCCATCAGCATGCTGGTCGGGGTCGTGCTGCTGGCCTACTGGTTCCTGCGCACGTGACGAACAACGAATGAGGCCCGCCGGGAAAAGCGGCCCGTGAACAAACACCAAGAACACGCACCGTGAACCTACCGCTACTTTCGCTCGCCATCTGGATTCCGGTCCTCGCCGGGTTGCTGGTGCTCGCCACCGGCGGCGATGCCCGCGCGCCGCTGCAGCGCTGGATCGCGCTGGCCGGCGCGCTGGCCGGCTTCCTGGTCACGATTCCGCTCTACACCCACTTCGACGCGCAGACGAGCGCGATGCAGTTCGTCGAATTCACGCCCTGGATCGCGCACTTCAACGTCAACTACCACCTCGGCGTGGACGGCATCAGCGTGCTGTTCGTGCTGCTCAACAGCTTCGTCACGGTGCTGGTGGTGATCGCGGGATGGAAGGTGATCGACAGCCGGGTGGCGCAGTACTATGCCGCGTTCCTCATCCTGTCGGGCCTGATGAACGGCGTGTTCGCCGCCCTCGACGCCCTGCTGTTCTACGTGTTCTTCGAGGCCACGCTGATCCCGATGTTCATCATCATCGGCGTCTGGGGCGGGCCCAACCGGGTTTACGCGGCGCTCAAGTTCTTCCTCTACACGCTGCTTGGCTCGCTGCTCATGCTGGTCGCGTTCCTGTACCTGTACGACAAGTCCGGCGGCAGCTTCTCGATCCTCGACTGGTGGCGGCTGCCGCTGCCGCTCGGCGCGCAGGTGCTGCTGTTCTTCGCCTTCCTGCTCGGCTTCGCGGTCAAGGTGCCGATGTGGCCGGTGCATACCTGGCTGCCGGACGCGCACGTCGAGGCGCCGACCGGGGGCTCGGTGGTGCTGGCGGCGATGATGCTCAAGCTGGGGGCCTACGGCTTCGTGCGCTTCTCGCTGCCGATCCTGCCGGACGCGTCGCGCGCGCTCTCCGGGTTCATGATCGCGCTGTCGCTGATCGCGGTGGTGTACATCGGCCTGGTGGCGGTGGTGCAGAGCGACATGAAGAAGCTGATCGCCTACTCGTCGATCTCGCACATGGGGCTGGTGACGCTGGGCTTCTTCGTCTTCAACGCCTACGGCGTGGAGGGCGGCCTGGTGCAGATGATCTCGCACGGCTTCGTTTCGGCCGCCCTGTTCCTGTGCGTCGGCGTCATGTACGACCGGCTGCACAGCCGGCAGATCGCAGACTACGGCGGCGTGGTGAACGTCATGCCGAAGTTCGCCGCGCTGATGATGCTGTTCGCGATGGCCAACTGCGGGCTGCCCGCGACCAGCGGCTTCGTGGGCGAATTCATGGTGGTCATGGGCGCGATGAAGACGAACTTCTGGATCGCCTTCGCGGCGGCGAGCACCCTGATCTGGGGCGCGGCGTACACGCTGTGGCTGTACAAGCGGGTGATCTTCGGCGCGGTTGCCAACGAACGCGTGGCGGGGATGGCGGACCTGAACGGGCGCGAGCTCCTGGTGCTCGGCCTGCTGGCGATCGCGGTGCTGTTCATGGGGATTTACCCCTTGCCCTTCACCGACGTGATGCACGCCTCGGTCAACGAGCTGCTGCGCCACGTCGCGATTCCAAAGACATGAGGACCCACGATGCGCTGCGGCGCCGAACCATCCTGCGCCGCAGCGCGAGACTCTCGGAAAAGGCGCTGACCCGATGACAGTTTCGGTCCTAACCGCCGGCTTCTCGTCCGCGCTGCCGGAGATCTTCCTGCTGGCGGCGACTTGCGCGTTGCTGATCGCCGACCTGTTCGTGAAGAGCGAGCGTCGCACGCCGAGCTACGCGCTGGCGCAGCTGATCCTGCTCGGCTGCGCGGTGCTGACCGCGATGGTCTCGCTGCTCTCGCTCAAGCACCCGGTATATGCCTTCGACGGGCTGTTCGTGAACGACCAGATGGCGAACCTGCTCAAGCTGATGGCCTACCTGTCGGTGGCGATGGCGCTGGCGTACTCGCGCCAGTACCTGCTCGACCGCAATCTGTTCAAGGGCGAATTCCTGACGCTGCTGCTGTTCGCGCTGCTCGGCATGATGGTCATGATGAGCGCCAACAGCTTCATCACGCTGTACCTGGGCCTCGAGCTGCTGTCGCTGTGCCTGTACGCGA
>Ga0307372_10010830_pt1 | contig 12272 bp, 12 predicted proteins | sample OX1MG_FD_202533 | JGI IMG/M metagenome (GOLD analysis project Ga0307372, IMG submission 202533) | Soil microbial communities from Risofladan, Vaasa, Finland - OX-1 | ecosystem: Environmental > Terrestrial > Soil > Coastal area > Acid sulfate soil | place: Finland: Risofladan, Vaasa | collected...
CTGTGAATAGGGTCGGTGGCACGGTGGCCTTTTTCGTGCCCACCGTGGCGGGCACCTTCTCGGTCCCGCTACTTACACCACTTTATGGGGCACGACCAACGGAGTTCTACAGTTGGTGCGGGCTCTCGCATCCAGACTAGTGGTCCTGGCGATAATATCGGGACGGGCATTGCCTCAAGCGGCTCTGGAGTGTTGAGGTAGGGACCAGAGGTGGCGCGTCCCGAGAGCCGCGGCCAAGCGTGTCTTCACCGCGACATGGACTAATAGGAGGGCAACCTGTGGTCGATTCGGAAGGGTCCTCGAGCGTCGTGAGGCTAGCCCCAGAGGTCACATCCGGGATTGGTGAAAGCCCGTTTTGGGACCTGTCCCTGGACGCCTTAGTCTGGGTTGACATCGCGTCCCAGGAAGTACGCCGCATTCAACTACAAACCGGGCAATACGAGGCGTGGCCGGTTGGGCAGCATATTGGGGCGGTGCTGCCGAGGGCGAGCGGCGGCATGGTGGTCGCGCTGGGCGACGGGTTTGGTGCCTTGGATCCAGTCGATGGCTCGATTCAGTTGCTAGCCCCAGTCGACGTCGGCGACTTCAACGTACGGTTGAATGACTGCCAATGCGACCGTGTCGGGCGCATCTGGGGAGGCACGGAGGGACAGCCACTCCACTCCGCTCGTCTCTATCGACTTGAAGCTGATCACTCGCTTACCGAAATGCTCAAGGGCGTCTCTGTGTCAAATGGCATTGGCTGGAGTCCTGATGACAGACTGATGTACTACATAGACAGTCCGGAACGGCGCGTCGACGTGTTCGACTACGACCTTGGCAAGGGCGAGATTGCCAACCGTCGACCCTTTGTGATTATCCCAAGCGATTTCGGTATTCCCGATGGGCTGTGTGTCGATGAGGCTGGCATGGTCTGGGTCGCGCTTTTTGGAGGGGCGGCTTTGGCGCGGTATACCCCGGCTGGTGAATTGGACACGAAGGTGGCCGTGCCAGCGTTGAACGTGACGAGTTGTGCGTTTGGGGGAGCCGACCTATCTAGCCTCCTGATCACCACGGCCAGTACTGGCATGACTGCCATTCAACAGGCGAAATATCCAGATGCCGGTGGTTTGTTTGTGTACCACCCGGGCGTTTGCGGAAAGCCGCCTACGGCCTACGCCGGCTGACTTCTTGAGGCGACCGGGGCACTGCGGGAAGCGTGATATCCCGCCAAGATTCGGACCAGGTTGAAGGCTGCCGCGGTGAGCTCCACCCAGAGTCGGTTGCGCTCCACCCCCAGGTAGCGCAGCTTGCGGCCTCCGCCCACCGTCTTGGCCCAGCCGAAGATCTCCTCCACCCGCTTCCGGCGTCGCTGGCTCACTTGGTAGCCAGGAGTTCCCTGCAGCCGGGCTAGGTGTCCGTTGGCCCACCAGCTCTCGCGCATCGCAATGTGAGGGGCCACACCCATCGCCCGGCACCGGTCCACAAAGTCCCGGGTGTCGTAGCCCTTGTCGGCCCCCAGCGTGCAGCGCCGGCGGCGGCCACCTCTGCGCTGCAGCATCGTCATCGCCGCCTCACGTTCGCTGGTGCCGGTCGCCGGGGTCAGCTCCACGTCCACCGCCAGCCCATGCCGGTTCTCCATCAGGACGTGGCCGGTGAAGCATAATCGGGTCTCTGTACCCAGTCCCTTGCGGGCCATCCGGGCCTCGGGATCGGTGGTCGAAAAGTCCGTCTCATTGGCGCGCCGCTGGCCGCGGAAGTCCACGTCTGCGTTCCGCCGGCCACCACCCGGGTGGGTGCCAGGGCCATCTCCCTGGCGCGGGCGCAGACTCTTCATCGAGGCCCAGGACTCGAGCAGGGTGCCGTCCACGGTGAAATGGTGCGAGGAGAGCAGGTGCCGCCGCCTCGCCTGGGCCACCACCGCCTCGAAGAACTGCCGGCTCACCCGGTGGTCCAGCAGCCGCTTGCGGTTCTTGGCGAAGCTGGAGTGGTCGAAGGGCTCGTCCTCCACGTTCGGGCCCAGGAACCATTTGAAGAGCAGGTCGTACCTCAGCCGCTCGCAAAACTGCCGCTCGCTCCAGATCGAGTACAGCGCCATCAACAGGCAGCTCTTCAGCAGGTGCTCGGGCGGGATCGAGTGCCGGCCGATCTCCGCGTACATGCGCTCGAAGGTCGGTTCCAGATCCCCCAACGCCGCCTCCGCCAGCGGCCGATCCGCCGAATGGGGTGGTTGCCGGGAATCAGCTCTTCGGGGTCGATCACCCCCAGCATGGTGACGTGGCGTGAGGTGGTGCCGCGCATTCAGGACTCTCCCGAGATGACTCCGCCTCGCTGACTTCCCTCCCGCAGCTTACCTCGCCAACCGCCCGATCGGCTATCGAATTTCAACACCCTGCTCGTGGCCGCTACCTGGTACGCGGCCTCCATCGAATACAATTCGTACGTGATTGAGGTTGATGGGAAGATGGTTTACACGACCCTTGATGAGTTGGCCAATCCTCGACACTCAGCGCTCATCCTTGTTGATATGCAGCAGGACTTCTGCCTGCCTGGTGGAGCCCTCGAACGACACGGCGCCGACATTTCCATTTATTCGACGATCATCCCTAAGCTGGCGACGCTCTTGGACTCGGCGAGAGACATGAGACTTCTCGTGGTGCATCTGCAAATGTCCGCGCTGCCAGACGGACGTAGCGACTCCCCCGCGCAGCACCGCTTCAATATGCTTACGCGCACCGCAGTAAACGGACTGGATCAACCCCTTCGGTATGCGGTAGAGGGAAGTGAAGGGCAGCAGTTTGTGCCCACCCTGAGCCCGAAACCTGGGGACGTGGTCGTAAAAAAGTATCGATCTAGCGGGTTCTGGGGTACTAACCTCGACATGATTCTCCGCAGTAACGGGGTTCAGACAGTAGTCATCACCGGATGCACAACGGAGGGATGCGTCGAGTCGACAGCCCGCGATGCGCTCTTCAACGACTACTACGTGGTCGTGGTCGAGGATTGCGTGGCGAGCGACGACCCACAGCAACATGACGCCTCTCTCCTCCTAATGCGACACCGGTTCGACTTAGCCACGTCCGTCGACGTGATGGCTACCTGGCGGCGGCTGCCTAGCTGACCTCCAGCCGCTCGTCGGGACACAACGGTTCGCGTTACGAACTGCGGTGGAACGCTCCGCCGGCAGGTGCTTGAGAAGGCTGGTGCGTGGTAAGGCAGTCCTATATAATGTTTAGCTAGGTATGGGACGAACGGAGGAGGCTGCCGATGCCTGACCAGGAGAGAAACGGCGTGGCCGTTCTTGCGCCGACGGGTACGCTGGGCTACGGATTCAACGTGGCCGACTTCCTCCGCTGTGCCGACGAGTACGCACCGAGCGTCATCGCCGTGGACGCAGGATCTACTGACCCGGGCCCCTACTACTTGGGCGCAGGGGTGTCGTTTACGTCAAAGCTGGAGATCGAGCACGAACTAGAAGTGATCATCGGCACGGGTCTGAGGCTGGGTGTCCCGGTCATAGTGGGGAGCTCAGGCGGTGCTGGAGCGGACGCCCATCTCGCATGGACCAAGGACATCGTTCTCCACCTCGCGGAGCGCCTGGGGTGGAGTTTCAATCTGGCGACCATTAGTTCAGAGCTAAGTGCCGACTACGTCCTCGAAAAACTAGCACTCGGGGAAATCATTACCTTTGAGTCGGGATCAGCCTTGACGGCCGATGCGGTCTCTGGCAGCCGGCGCATCGTCGCCCAGATGGGTCCGGAACCAATCATCGCGGCACTGCAGTCAGGGGCACAAGTGATCCTCGCTGGGCGCTCCTGTGATGATGCGCTTTTTTCGGCATATCCCATTTGGCGAGGTTACGATAGGGGTCTTGCCACCCACATGGGCAAAATCCTGGAGTGTGGGGCGATTGCGTGCGAGCCTCAAGCGATGGACGTGATGGTTGGCGTCTTGCGCCAGGACCACTTCGACCTGACCCCCGGAAGCGAAACCCGTCTATGTACCGTGACTTCGGTGGCCGCTCACTCCTTGTACGAGCGCGAAGATCCTGTATTCCAAGCGGGTCCCGGCGGGGCGATCGATCTCAGCGAAACGTCGCTGACCCAAGTCACCCCAAATACAGTCCGCGTACACGGGACTACTTGGACCCCCACCGATACCTACACGGTCAAGATGGAAGGAGTGACGGCGACCGGCTTTCGCACCATTAGCATCGCCGGAATAAGGTGTCCATCGATGATTGTCGAACTCGACTATGTCCTCGCCGAAGTTAGGCGGCGTACCGAGCGATATTTCAATGAGATGGGCATTGTTCCCGAGGCGTATAAGCTCCTCTACCATATCTATGGTAGAGATGGGGTGATGCGCGAGCTTGAGCCACTCCGTCACGCCGTACCGCACGAGATTGGTTTGGTTATGGAGGTCGTGGCGCCATCTCAGGAAATGTCCCAAGCAATATGTCACCACGTGTCCGGGGCCCTACTCCACGTGGATTACCCAGGACAGTTCAACGATGCGGGTAACCTAGCCTTTCCGTACTCCCCGTCCGAGGTCCCTATGGGCTCTGTCTACGAGTTCTCGGTCTACCACCTACTGCATCTCGACGATCCAACGGAACCGTTCCGGATTCGCCTAGAGAGCGTGCATCCATGACCGATCACAACTCACACACCAATCCTGCGGGAACCATCCCTTCCTACCCCCTGCGTGACCTCGCCAGGGTCATACGCAGTAAGAACGCCAAGCCATATCGCCTCACCTTGGACATCCTATTCGAGAGACGGGACATCTTCGACTTCGTCAAAGCCTCACCAGCCCTGACACCCGCAGCCGTTGCGCGGGCCTACGGGCTGCCTGAAGAGGCGATCACCTCGACCTTCATCTTCGAGCCTGGACTTGCCATAAAGTTCACACTGCGTCGACCATGGGTACAAGGCTCGTTGGGCGAAACGGATATGTATGGCGCCCAGCAACATGTTCCGCTTCTCGATATACAGATTCCGTGGGTCGCCGGTCCCCCACTTTGAGCGTCGGCCGGTGTGGCAGCGGGAGACCCGGGGCGCCCCCAACCTAGCGTAGACGACCGGCCTTGGCTCCGTCCGATTCTCGGTGGTGAGCGCTTCGAACCCGGCGCGCGCGACACCCTTGCCAGCTTAGGCGGCACTCAGTACCGAATACGGTCTTGGCAGTGCCAGGCGAGGGTCGCCATGCCATGGCCATGGGTCAGTGCGGATGTATAAGCGGCACTTTGTCAGATGACCACCGTCTCGGTGTGTGTCCATCCTTCCGTGAACCGAGTCGGAGAAAAGGACGAGAGATCGACGGCCGGGGATCCGCCCGTGAGAAGCTGGGCTAGGCTCTCGCCAAGGCTTGGCGCCATCATGAAGCCGTGGCCACTAAAGCCACATGCCAGCCAAAGTCCGTCAACGCCCTCAGCCGGGCCCACTAGGGGCTGGTTATCAGGTGTCATTTCATAGAGGCCCGACCAACCGGTTACGACCGACGCTTCACCAATAGCCGGCAGGCGCAGCGTCACTTGTTGTATCACCGGGGGAAGCGACGACCAATCGACACTAAGGTTCTCACCCTCCGGCTCCGCGAAATTACTCATCCCAACCATTAGGCCGGGTCCTTCCGGATGAAAATAGAGCGTCGTCACTAGGTCTACGGTCACCGGCGACCTTAGTGGCTGGCCCTCGAATGCCGATGTCAGCCAGACGTGGTGCCTGACCGGGCTGACGGCCACTTCTACTCCAGCCATGCTGCCCACCGAGCGGGCCTGCGGCCCAGCACAATTCACGACTAACCCAGAAGAGATCGATCCACCGCGACAGCGAACTCCGACCACTGATCCGTGCGACGTCTCGATCCCTGTGACTGTCGCGTCCTCAAGAATGACGGCTCCTAAGCGTCTTGCGGCGGACGCATAGCCCACGGTGACCTCGTTAGGCCCTGCGAGACCGTCTGACTGGCAATAGCTGGCTAAAACAACGTCCTCGGTGGCCATGCCCGGGACAATCTGGGCAACAGCGGAACGGTCGACAAGTTGAGTATCCACTCCGAGTCTCCGCTGTAGGACAACATCTGCTTTCAGGTCCTGGCTGCGGGCATCTGTCGTCGCTAGTAGCAGGTACCCGATCGGCCGATATGCCGGGTCAAAGCCGACCTCCTCAGGAAGGGCCTTCAGAATCGTGATGCTGCGTTGGCCAAGTCGAATGTTCACCTCAGTAGAAAACTGCTGCCGTACTCCTCCCGCGCATCGCCCGGTCGACCCGGAGCCGAGACGCTCACGTTCTAGGACAATTGGACGAAGTCCCTCTCTCGCTAGATAGTAGGCGAGGGAGCAGCCAATGGCACCACCGCCAACAATGACAACATCCGCTGTAGAGGGGAGCTGTCCGGTCACTGGTCCGGTACTAGCGCTAGACCTGAACTAACAGCTCCGGGACCTCCGCGCGCATCTAAGGCGTCTAGAAGGAGCGCCCCGCACGCTAGGTCGAAGACGGCTGATCCGACACTCTTCATGACGGTGATGTCGGACTTCCGTGTACCGGCGGTGGCCAGAGACTGAATATCCATCAGATCCAAAACGCCCTCCCCGAGGGGGATCAACAGATCGCCCGCCTCATTCAGGCACCCGTCTAGGGTATCCGCGTAGATGTCAGCGTGAGCCATCACGTCTGACGCCAGCTCGCGCGCATCCCGCTCATGGGCTCCCATTGCGTTTATGTGGCACGTAGCCGGTAGGTCAGCGAACTCTAGCATAGGCTCCTGGCACGCTGTCACCAGCGTGATGACGTCAGAGTCCCGTGCTGCCACGTGCAGATCGTCCGCGGCGGTAAACGTTACATATGGATGCTGCGCCTTGAGCGTGTTAGCGAGTGTACGTGCTTTAGCCCGCGTCCGATTCCATATGGTGACCTCTTGAATGTCCCTGACTGACAGTATCGCCTCAACTTGCCAGCGAGCCTGGGCGCCGGCGCCAACTAAGAGCATGCGAGAGGCGGACGCGGATGCCAAACGATCGGTTGCCCAGGCTGCGATGGCCGCGGTCCGGATCGCTGTCACTGCGCCTCCGTCAAGGACGCCCCGTAATGATCCGGTGTTCGCGTCGAAAATGAGCAGTACGCCCTGGATCGTAGGGTGAGTGCCACATGAGGCGCGCGTATTGAGCGTCAGGACCTTCTCTGCGATTCCGGCCTCCGCGGCCGCCCGCATGGAAAGTAGCAGCGTACCGTTATGCTCAAGTCGCTCGCGACTCGGTGTCTGCGCAGTGCCGAGCCTACACCACTCGAGCGCGTCTCCGACCGCGGCTAAGGCGAGCTGAGGAGTGAGGAGTTCCGCTATCTCCTCCGCCCCGAGCCATCTACTCACTCGTTACCGACTCTTGGAAGCCGAACGGCGAGCGGTGAGGTCGCAGTTATCGGGATTCTCAGTACGGCGAGACGTGCGGAGCTGCATAAGGGGGCTCTCGAGGCGGCTAGCCTTTCCAGCTCCAGTCCTGCGGATAGATGTTTACAAATACCCCCTGGGGTCCGCCCAGCGAAAGGTTCTTCTTGATGATCGAAATCTCGTACGGCCCGTTAGGAAGCCAGAGGGTCGGGAGCTGACGAGAGATGAAGTTCTCGTACCGGTCGAAGGCGGCCATGCCCGTTTGGCGAAGGGTCGCCGAGATGAGAGTATCTGCCTCTGGGCTAGAGTATCCGCCACCGTTGAACGCAGCGTCGGACTTGTAGAAGATCTCTCCGGAGGGGAAGTAGTCCGGATCGTAAACATAGGCGGCAGACACAGCCCACGTCAGTGCCTGCCAAGAGCAACCGGCACCGCCCGGAGCAGTGCAAGCGTAGTAGTTGGCTTGAACGGTAGCGCTCGGCGCTTCGTGAAGGTTCACCTGAATCCCGACCTGCGAGGCAGCAGACTGAAACGACTGCATCTCAATCCCGAGAGGCACTAGACCGCTGGCGTATTGCACCGTGAACGTCAGTGGTTGGTTCTTTGCGATCCCGACTCCGCACTGTGTCGGACCAGTCCCCGGGTCGGTGCACCGCGTCGTCCTATTGGGAGCAACCTTCCAGCCGTGGGATGAGAGGAGCTTCTTCGCTGCGCTGAGGCTGAAGGGGAATAGGTTCGAGTGCTCAAGAGAGTCTGCGTACGGGTTCGGGACGTCCGCTGGTATGGGGCCTGCTTCGGTGGAGCCGAAGCCCTTGAGAATGTCGTGGACCCACTGGTTCTGGTTCATTAGGTCCTGGATCGCCTGCCTAACGTATAGCTGCGAGAAGGCGGCGCCCATCGTTGGATTCCGAAAATTCAAGGGCATGAAGTTCCAGCCAGCCACTTCCCACGGCACGACCCGGTAGCCTCGATGTTTGATGGACGCGACCTGGCCAAGATCTGCATATGGCATATATCCATAGTCGACCCCGCCTGCCTGAACAGCATTATATTCTGCCGTGTCAGAGGTGAACGGCAGTTCCTCGATCTTGGCCACGTGGGCCCGGTCGGGCCCCGAATACTTGGAGTTTGGGACTAGGGCAAGATAGCCCGTCGACGACGCATAACCTGTGTTCGGCTGAATGCGCCATGGACCGTCCACAACTTGCCAGAGCGGGTTGGTGTCGTAGGTGGACGTGTTGCTGGACTGACCGTTGAGAAAGTTCCAGACCTGCACTGCGCCCGCAGTGGTGAGGTCATAGTTTCCGACTGGAGACGTGTCGGCCACCTTGTCCCATGTTTGGTGAGGAAGCGGTGTGATCTGACTCAGTTCACTGTCCAAGATCCAACTAGGGTTGTAGGACTGCGTGAAATCTATCGTGAATTTGCTTGAAGAGGTCCATTGAATCGACTTGATGTTGTCCGGGAAGTACCCGGGTGTGTAGTCGCCGTAATTGGACTTGTTGGCCTCGAGGAGGTTCATGAAAAATTGCACGTCTCGCGTCGTAACCTGAGTACCATCCGACCAACGATTGGTCTTTAGCGTGATCGTGACCTGGCTGTCAGCTTCGCTGAACACGGGAGGATATGCCAAGCTCAACCTGTAGTTGATGACCGGCTTCGTCCCTGAACCGAACCAGTAAAGAGGCTTGTATATCAGCTCTTGGAAGAGTTGCATGTTGGCAAAGTAGTAGTACTGGCCAGGGGTTACCGGAAAGATGTAGTCGGGGACAAGTCCAGGTTGATCGGCGAACGTGACGGTAGACTGCTTGGAGGATACTCTGATCGCTCTGGATGGCGTGCCCCCGCTGCATGCCGCCACGACGGACGCCAGCAGGACCCCGGAGACGACCACGGCGAGGCGCTTATGGATTCGTCGCATCAGTAGTTCCCCCAAGTAGTCCGGCCACTGCCAAGCGCCCATAGAAGCCCACCGGGAGCTTCTTCAGGACTCTGCTATATGATATACTACATGGCAGGCGTGGGGGTCAGTTGGGGGTGTACTGAGATCTCGAAACTCCTCGTGCTTGGGCTACTCGCCCATCCTTGGGAGCCGCAGGTTATTGGCAGCGAGATCGCCGGGGACACGGGGCCAACGCCTTGCGAGGTCGTGACAGTCCGGCTTTGGGGCGTCGTCGGGCACCGATGCAGGACGGCGGGAGAGCCAATACAGCCGTGATGCCCTTTGCCTCAACGGTCGTAGAGAGTCTGGCAGTGGGCTCGCCCACCAGCTACTACTACCGGAGCTCTGGCAAGGGTCAGAGGATTCCAGATCAACGACCCGTGGAGCCATAGGCCCGGTGACCCGAGGAGGAGGTTTTTGAAGCATGAGCGCCAACAGTGAAGTCTCCGCTGACCACGTTCACGGGCATTTTGATGGCACGCTGGCTCCTGTGGCAGTGGTCGAACAGGGTGAGATCTTTGCGCTCCAGACTGTCAGCCTGCCGACTGGTGACTCCGAACTCCCTCCCCACGTCGTCGACAGCCTCCTGGTCCCCGTGACGGGACCTGTGGCGGTACGGGGACTTCAACCAGGCGATGTCGTCCGTATTGAAATAGTCGGGATCGACATCGCAGACAGGGGCGCGATCGTCACGATGCCGGGGTATGGGGCATTCGTCCCCCCTCTCCGACCGTCATACCGCGTCGTACCGATACGGAAGGAAAGGGTGCACTTCGACGAGTCGATTACCCTGCCTATCGATCCCATGGTCGGGAAGCTAGGCGTCGGCGTTGCCGACGGTCCCCCTGCCAGCAGCACTGTCGGACTGCACGGCGGCAACATGGATAACAAGGCGCTGCGAGTGGGTTCCGTACTTTACCTGCCGGTCTTCGTTGACGGAGCACTCGTATTTGCCGGCGACCTGCACGCTCGCCAAGGAGATGGCGAGGTATGCCTGTCCGCAGTCGAAGTCGCCGGTAAAGTCACGCTCCGCTGCCGCAAGGCATCGCACAACATCCCCCTAGGGGCCCCAATTGTCACCTCAGATGGCGTGGTCATGACGCTGGGAGATGGGCGCAGCCTGGATGCAGCCGCGGAAGTGGCGTTGACGGCGATGCTGGACTTGGTGGTGCGCGCACACAATTGGCCCAGGGAAAAGGCAGCGATGTTTCTGAGCATCGCGGGAGATGTCGGCGTCTGCCAGTTAGTCAACCCCCGGGTCGGAGCAAAAGTGTCCCTCCCCCTTGAGTACTTCCCCCCTTCGTTCTTTGAGTGATGACAACAGCGAGCGGGAAGCACAAGTTGGAATTGGCTGTGATCCCGCTGGGGCGCCTAGAGCGAGCATAGGTACGGGACGATTCAATCCGCATCCGCCCGCCGTAGGGTCGTAACCCGGCACGGTGCTGTAGGGCCACCGAGCTCTGGCTCCGCCGTCAGAGGGCGCCGGAGCGCAGGCTAGTCGCTCTCGACTACTCGTCCCGCCCCGCCCAGGATCCACGCACATGGCGCAGATGATGGCGCATCCATGATTCCGAACCTCGTTGATCGTGAGCCGCCAGTACATCCAACAGCTGCAAGTGCTCTTTGGCCGTTTCCACCAAGACCCCGGAGGTTGCCATCTCCGCGATCCCTCGGAGGCGCGTCCGGTCTCGCAGGTCGGCCACCAGATCCACTAGCTGACGGTTGCCAAGTGACTCAAGGACCTTGAGGTGGAACGTTCGGTCGGTCCAGAGAAACTCTGCGACCTGTCGCTGCTGTGCCTGTTGAACCATTTGGCGTGCTAGCTCCCGTGGCTCCGCCAAGGCAAGCTCTACTGACGGTTTCGCCAAACGGCGAACAGCTGGAACCTCGAGCATGATGCGGAGTTCGTAGAGTTCATCTAGGTCACGGTCGGTAAGCCGCGGCACCCGGAAGCCCCGGTTCCGGACCACTTCGACTAACCCGTCTCCGGCGAGGTCGAAGAGGGCCTCCCTGATCGGTGTCGCCGAGACCCCGAGTCGAGAGCTGAAGTAAGACACTGGATATATCGCGTCCTCGCCGATCTCGCCAGTCACGATGCTGCTTAGGATCGCCTTGCGGGAGCGATGCCGCAAACTGCTGCTGTCGAGATCTAGCAGGCGGGTGGTGCCGGCGTTCGGCATCTCGTCCAACTTTCGCACCGACTTCCTGGACCGCTCCTTACCCTGCTCGCTAGGTCCCGGCTCGACGTTCACAGCATTCCCTATAACACAGAAGGCTGACATCGGGCCGCACCTCCGCCAGAGCCCCTGGGATCACCGGGGACTTCGTCGGGTTCAGAGCCCGGGCGAGTTCGGTCCTTGCGGTGTCCCGCGCTGGTGTCAGCCCCCTCGGGCGGCGGGCCGCACCCAGGCGCAGGGAAGGAGTCCGGTCCGGTCGTTTGGTCGACTGGTACGGGCCCCTTCCCGAGTCGAGCGGGAGCTCGGGGAGCCAGTCCAGCTGCGGGACCCCAGAGAGCACCAGCCAGAGCGGCCGCCTGGGGACGAGCCCGCCCGGCTCCCCCATGTACGGAGTTGCGGCGGAAGGGGATGGGGGCGGGGACAAGAAGGGAGCAACGAGTGGGCGGCGTACGACCTGGAGGCCAAGGTGGCGCCGGCCGGTTTAGGAATCGCTCGAGACATGAGCAACGGTTGCCGCCGTTGACTACCACTCCGACGCAGATGGCTTACGCTGCGCCAGCGACAGGAGGACCATCCGACCGGACGCGCTTCGCGCTAGGCCCGACTGCGGGGGCCTTGGCCGCACCTTGGGTGGAGAGCTTTGGCTTGTGCCGGGCCGCCATCGCGGTCATGGCATGGTGGGGCATTTGCCTTGTGCCCTTTGGATTCGGCGACTCCAGTCTCGTCGTTGTTCATCGCCCTAGCTGTCGGAGGGGTCGTGTTAGGGCCCTTCCTCCGCTCCA
>Ga0307372_10010831_pt1 | contig 12271 bp, 7 predicted proteins | sample OX1MG_FD_202533 | JGI IMG/M metagenome (GOLD analysis project Ga0307372, IMG submission 202533) | Soil microbial communities from Risofladan, Vaasa, Finland - OX-1 | ecosystem: Environmental > Terrestrial > Soil > Coastal area > Acid sulfate soil | place: Finland: Risofladan, Vaasa | collected...
ACCCGCGAGCAGGATTTCGTCGAGCATCTGTTCATCGCCTCGGCGCACAGCTATATCCTGCTCTTCACCAGCCACGGCCGCGTCTATTGGCTCAAGGTCTACGAAATTCCCGAAGCCGCCGCCGCCACGCGCGGCAAGGCCATCCACTCGCTGCTGAAGTTTCAGGAAGGGGAAAAGCTGGCCGCCCTGGTCCCGGCGCGCAATCTCGAGGAAGAGAACCGCTTCGTCTTTCTCGCCACCGGGAACGGCACGGTGAAAAAGACGCGCCTCTCCGAATTTTCCAATCCCCGTCCTTCGGGAATCATCGCGATCAATCTCGAAGAGGGCGACGAGCTGATCGGCGCGCGCATCACCGACGGCCGGCGGTTGATCTTCCTCGCCAGCCGCGAGGGCCAGGCCATTCTCTTCCGCGAGACCGAGGTGCGCCCGATGGGCCGCCCGGCCGCCGGCGTGAACGGCATGGATCTGGCCAAGGGCGACCGGGTGGTGAGCATGGACGCCGCCGAACCCGATTTCAAGATTCTCCGGGAGAAGTTCAAGGCGGAAACGGAAAATCTCGACGAGATTTCGAGCGACGACCTGCGGCAGTCGCTCAACTCGCTCATGCTGACCGTCAGCGAGAAGGGTTTCGGCAAGCGCACGCCCCTGGCCGAATACCGGATCATCAGCCGCGGCGGCAAGGGCGTCATCAACCTCAAATCCACCGAGCGGAACGGCCCGGTCGTCAGCACCCTCCAGGTCGGTGAGGATTCCGACGTGATGATCATTACCGAACAGGGCAAGATCATCCGCGTGCACACGGGCGAGATCCGCGAGGCGGGCCGCTCGACCCAGGGCGTGCATCTGCTGCGCCTGGAAGATGGCGACCGCGTCGCGGCCGCCGCGGTGCTCCTCGAAAGCGAAGGAGAGGAAACGGCCGAGACCCCCGAGACCCCCGGCGAAACGGAAAACGGCGGCTAGCGCCGGCCGCCGAGGGCGAAAAACGTCTCGGAGGCGGCCACGCTCCTCCTGTTTCCTATTACGGGGTCGAAGTCGTCGAGCCGCTGGGCGGGGAAAGGAAATAGCCGGGCCGGGTCCTCACGTGGTAGCCGGGTCGGGTGACCTTCACGATGATCTGGTGATAGCCGTACGGCCCGTTCACCGGCGCCTGGTAGGCCAGCGTGTACTCCGCATGCAATTCGCCGCCGATGCGATCAATGGCTTCCTGGATCGAATTGGGATGGAAGACCGAAAGGTGAGCGCCCCCGGTTGCCACGCTGGCCGCCTCCAGCGCTTGCGGCGAAACCAGATTCACACCCATTCGGACGAGGTTTTCGACGATCGGCAGCAGGTCGATGTTGCCGGAATTTTGCGCCATCGTCGATGGCGTCTGCGGAACGCCCGGAACGCCCGGCCGGGAGAATGTTCCCGGGGGCCCGATCTGCGCCGGTCCCGCCTGGCCGGCTTGGGCAAAGAGTTGGGCGGCGGTGGTGGAAAGGCCCACGGTGTAGACGGCGACGTTCTCGAGCTGCGCGTCGCGCAACAGACCGCCGAGCTTGTTTGTGCTTCCCGTATCGATGGATTGGGAAACAACGACCAGAACGCGGCGGCGGTTCTCGGGCTGATTGCTGAGCATTTCGAGCGCGCGCCCCATGGCGTCGTAGAGGCGGGCGCCGTCATCGCCGGCTTGCAGTTTCGAAACGGCTTTCTGGATCCGCTCGGGGTCGGCGGTGAAGGGGACAAGGACCTTCGGCGTCTCATCGAAACCGATGACGGCCCCCCGGCCGTTGGCGCCCATGACCGACTGTGTGAAGACGATGCCGCTGCTGCGAATGCCCGCCATGAGCGGCTTGATCCGGGAGCTCGATTCGACCACCAGCACGACCGACAGCGGGTCGCCGCCCATATCGAAATGCATGATGTGCTGCAGCACGCCGTCGTCATAGACCCGAAAATCCTCCGGTCCGAGGTTCCAGGCGAGCTGGCCGCGCGGGTCGCGCACGGTGACGGGAAGGCTTACCTCGGTGACGCGCAGCCGCAGGGGTGTTTCCTCCTGCGGTGCGGACGCGGCGGGAGCCGGGGCCGCTGGTTGGCCCGGCTGGCCCTGGACCGTCACGGAGGAATTCCCTGTTTGCGCTCGCAGCGGCGCGGCTGCCGGCAGCGCCGCCAGAGCCATTATCACGACAGTGGCCAGGAACTTCATACAAAGACTCTACTCGATCGGCAGATTGAAATCCCGCTTTTTGTTGGCAGCGCCGGCCGGCTGGCATGGCGCGGGCCGGTTTTCATAGAATCGGCCATTCGATCCTGGCAAGGATGAGGGGAATGATGAAAGAGCCGCCCAGAAACCCACTGGCCTACCTCGACGAACGATTCGTGCAAAGCGTCCCCGCCCGGCCCCTGCGCATTTTGGCCGAGTATATCGATCCGCTCACGCGCCTCCAGCAGGAAGGGGTCGCGGACACGATCGTCATGTTCGGCTCGGCGCGCATCCTGCCCCGCGCCCGCGCCCAGGCCCGGCTCGCGCGGGTGCGGCGAGCGGTGGGCCGACGCCGCGACGCCGCCTCCCGTGAGCGAATTCGCATCGCCCGCGACGTGGTCGAGATGTCCCAATACTATGAGCAGGCGCGCCAGCTCGCCGCCCGCATCACCGCCTGGTCGCTCACCCTGGGCGAGAGGCCGCGCCGCTTTGTGATCTGCTCGGGAGGCGGGCCGGGGATTATGGAGGCGGCCAACCGTGGCGCCATTGAGGCGGGAGGGAAAACGGTCGGGCTCGGGATCGAGCTGCCGCGCGAACAGCGCTCGAACGCGTATATCAGCCCGGGGCTGGATTTCAATTTCCACTATTTCTTCATGCGCAAACTCTGGTTCGCGCAGATCGCCAAGGCCCTGATCGTCTTTCCCGGCGGGTTCGGCACGATGGACGAACTCTGGGAAATGCTGACGCTGATGCAAACGGGCAAGCTCGGGCGCCATCACCTGATCCTGATCTACGGGCGGCGGTATTGGGATCGGGTGCTGAACTGGCGGCAGATGGTGCGGTCGGGCACGATCACCGAGCGGGAATACGGCGTTCTGCAGTTTGCCGATACCGTCGACGAGGCGTTCGAACGGGTCAAGGCGGGCCTGGTGAAGTTCCACTTGCAGCTCGGTCTGAGCTGGCCGCTGTGACCGAATGCCGCCTTGTGCTTCAGGCCTTGGCTGCCGGTTCGACGAGCGAAAAAAACGCCTCGTAGCGCCTTTTCTCTTCCTGGTTGTGCACGAGCACGACGGGAACGATGTGGAGTCGCTGGCGGCAGTGCCGGCACGCCGACGTCTCTCCCGACTCATCCTGAAGAAAGCCGTCGATAAATCGATACTCGCTCCTGGGGTGCCGGGCGGGCTTGAATCCGGCCGCGCCGCAGTGCGGACATTCGAACTCCACCCGGTCGTCCTGTGGGTCCCGGTCGAGCGCCGCCCATCCCGTATACCGAACTCCCACTGTTTCGATTGAATGTTGGCTCATGGCTTCCTACCTTGCGGGAACCTTCCCGCTCCGCCCCTACAGCCTACGATGCTGTTGCGGAAGGGAATGATGCACGGGGGCCGTTAAATCCCCGCCGCCCGGTATTTCGCGGCTCGACACGCATGGGAGGTGTGCAATTTTCTGCGATGCGATCAGAGCAGGGGCTCGCCGGCGGGAACCGTAATGGCGTTGCGGGCCGAATCCCGGAGCCGCACGACCTGCTTCCAGTCCGTGCCCCCGGGGGTTATGGGCGGCAGGAAAGTCAGCGTAACGCGGCCCGGCCGGGGAAGCAGGGTGTGGTCCCGCCAGATCTCCCGGGCCCCGCGGATCGCCACGGGAACCACCGGGCGGCCGGCGGCTGCGGCGGCCTTGAATGCGCCCAGCAGGAACGGCCGCACCCCGGGCGCGGGCGTGAAGGTGCCTTCGGGAAACACGACCGCCGAAAGGCCGTTTCGCAACGCCTGCTCGATCTGCTCGGCCTGGCGAATGCGGTCTTGGGGATCGCTGCGGTCGAAGCCCATTTGCCCCATTTTCCGCGCGATCGTGCCGAGCAGGGGCCATTGCAGGATCTCCCATTTTGTGGAGAACAGGCAGTCGGGCGGCAATACGGCGATCAGGGCGATCACGTCCAGATAGCTGGTGTGGTTGCAGGAAAGAACCGCCGGAGAGATTCGGCCGGCGCGGATTTCCCCGAGTATTTCCTGGCCCTCGATCCGCACCGCGCACCCCGCCGTCCAGAGAAAGCGGCGGCACGCCCACCCCGTCGCGCGCCGCGCCGCCCGGCGCGAGGGCACGACGGCGACAACCGCCGCCGTCGGCACAACCCAAGTGACGAACATCAGGACCGCATAGATGCCGTAAAGGCTTTCCATCGCCTCGCGGGCCATCCGCCGCAGGCCGCCCTGCCGCGACCAGAGTCCGTGAAGCGCCAGGCGCGCCACCTGCCGCCAGAGCGGCGGCGGCGCGGCGCCCAGCCGTCCGTCGAGGAAAATTCGCTTCGTCTCGGTTCGCCGCAGCTTGCCGCTGGAGGTTTTCGGGATGGAATTGGGCGGTACCACGCGCACGATATCGGGAGGGATGCCGACGGCTTCGCTGGTGGTTTCGACGATGGCCGCCTCGATGCGGCGGCTCTCCCCCGGATGGCGCGTTTCGGCGACCACGGCCAGTCGCTCGGTGCCCGTTTGAGGGTCGGTGACGCCGAAGGCCACGACGCAGCCGCGCCGTACCCCGTCGACGCCGCCGACGGCGTCTTCGATTTCGTGCGGATAGAGATTGTGGCCGCCCTTGATGATGATGTCCTTGATCCGGCCCGTTATGTATAGCTCGCCGCCGGCGCGGTAGGCGCGGTCGCCCGAATCCACCCAACCGTCCTCTCGGTGGATCTGGGCCGTGGCCTCCGGATTCCGGAAATAGCCCTGCGTCGCCGACGGCCCGCGGAACCAGAGACCTCCCTCGGTTCTCTCGCCCACCTCCCCCCCATCGGCACCGGCGATTTTCACTTCGCAGCCGATCGGTCGGCCGACGGAGACGAACGTCAGGGCGTGGGCGTCGCTTGCGGCGGGAACGGCCAATCCCTCGGTCTCGAACCGGTCGCGGTCGATCCGGTCGACCCGCACGGGCCGGCCGAGCGGCGGGGCGCTTACGGCCAGGGAGGCTTCGGCGAGTCCATAGACGGGAATCACGCAGTTGGGCCGCAGGCCGCAGCGAGCGAACCGCTCTGAAAATCGCCCGATCGTTTCGGCCAGCACCGGCTCGGCCCCGTTCATCGCGCCTCGCAGCGAGGAAAGATCGAGCCCTTCGAGCTCGCTATCCGGGATTTTCCGCACGCACAGTTCGTAGGCGAAGTTCGGACCGGCGGTGAGCGTGGCGCGATGCCTCTCGATGGCGCGCAGCCAGCGCACCGGATGGCTCAGAAAAGTGATGGGAGAGAGCAGCGCGAGCGGAAATCCGAAGAACAGGGGCAGCATCCAGGCCCCGATCAGCCCCATATCGTGGTAGAGCGGCAGCCAGCTCGCCGCGCGGTCTCCGGCGCGCACTTCGATCGCCTCGCCCATCGCCCGGATATTCGCAATCAGGTTCGCGTGGGTGGCCATCACGCCCTTGGGCGCGGCCGTGCTTCCCGATGTGTATTGGAGGAAGCAGATCTGGTCGGCCCGGGGCCGGTGCAGCAGCGCGGCCACCGGCTTCTCCTTGGACTCCTCGAGGCGCTCGGCTTCGACCACGCGTTCGAGCGAGGGCACATCGGGCCGGATCAGCCGCGCCACGCGCTCGGCCGCGTGGAAGGTGATCAGCATGCGCGCCCCGGCGTTGCGCAGGATCATCGATTGGCGCCCCGCGTACTCCTCGATCCGGTCGGCGCGGAAGGGCGGATAGATCGGAATGGGAATGCCGCCGGCCAGCATCACGCCGAAAAAACAGACAAAGAACTCCAGGCAGGTCGGCAGCATCAAGGCCACGCGGTCGCCCTCTTCCAGCCCGCGAAACTCGAGCCAGCGCGCCACGTTCATCGCCCGCTCGAGCAGCGCGCCGTAGGTCAGCACCCGCTCGCGGCCATCGCCTTCTTCGAAGTAAATGTGGGGCTCGTGCGGCGTCGCCCCGGCGCGAAACCGCAAAACGTCCACGAGTGTTTCCACCGAATCCGGCACCGGCAGCCAGGTCGTTTCGCCCGGTTCGCTGGCCGGCGCGGCGGTGGCCGCGGCGGCGGCCGGAGAGGCGCCCTGGCTCGCCTGCGCCACGGCCATCAGCTCGCCAACCGTGGCCGCTTCGGCCAGGGCCTGCTCGGGCAGCTGGACGCCGAAGGCGGAATTCAGGCGCAGCAGCAGCTCGACCCGTTCGAGGCTGCCCAAACCCAGATCGCGCTCGAGGTTCGTGCCCGGCTGCAATTCGACGCGGCAGGGATCGTGGCCGAGCTCTACGAGCAGATCGGTGAGGACCGATAGCGTTGTGCCGCGGACGGTCAGGTCAGCTTGTGGACGGGTGGAGCTCAAATCGCGGTTTCCGTGACCTTCCTGGAATCAGGGCAGGATGCAGGCTATCACGCGGGCCTGGCTGCTTCAACCCTGCTGACGGAGCCGGCCTTCGGACTTGCTCCGCCTGTTCTTTCCGTCCTGCTACCCCCACTATACCCTGGCGGCATGCCGGTGGTTCCGGTACGTAAGTAAGTGCGAAATTGTGACTTTCCGGCCATCGACGCGGTGCGGCTTTTAGGGCATTCTGCACCCGTGCTGAGCAGCCGGGGTTGGATTCCCAGTCCGCCTCTGGCTTCTGCCGGCATCCTTGGCAAATCGGGGCGGACGGTCCCCCCACCGCCCGCCCCACCTTAGAGTTGGGTTTCTGGCTTCCCTCGCGCGAGGCGGGCTTCGGTCCGCCTCGCTTTTTTATTCCCTCTTCTTATTTCCCAATGCGCGCGAATCGGCGACTAAGGGTGAACGGGCGGTTTTCCGGCTACGTCTGAACCGGCAAGGGGGGAATTCTATTGAGCCGGGCTTCAGCGCCGGTCCCGGCGGAGAAACCTTCCGTCGTCGCGATGAAAGCCCCCGCCGTAGCCGTAGAAGCCGATGAAAAACGGCGAGGAATAGCCGTAGTCGTAGCCCCAGCCGGGAACCCATCCAGGATAGGCATAGGGCCAGTAGTAAGGCTGTGGTGGATAGGGCGGGTAGGGACGCGTAGCGGCTTGTCTCCCGCGGCGGCTCAGTGCCGGCTCGGCGGGCGCGTAGTCGGCCTGCGTAACCGGCTGAAAGGCCTGCTCGCTGCCCTCGGTGGAAAAGGTCAGCGGAGACTGGAGCTGGAAAGTGAGCAGGCTTTCCGGTGCAATGACCGTTGGCCGGCCGCGAGTGAGCAGCAACCCGGCCAGTCCCGCGCCGGCTCCAATCGCCGCGCCAATACCGGCGCCTTCGCCGTCGCCCGCTGCCGCGCCGATGACGGCCCCGATGACGGTGGAAGGGCCCAGGATTCCCACGGCGCGCTGCGGCGTACCGCTCGCAGAGGCGCTTTCGATGAGCCGCGTCGTGATGGGGAACTGGCTGCCATCGGCTAAAACGAGCGTCGTCAATGCGAGCCCCAGCTTCGACGAACCCTTCAAGTGGCCCGCCTGCCGGACCACGCTGACCGTGCCAATCACCGGCTGGCCGCGCCGCGCGACGACCCATCCGCCGACTACGACGGGCTGCGCCAGATCGGCGCTGAAGGTATCGCCCGCGCGGCTCTTGTCGCTCGAAAGGAGCTGCTCCGTGCGGACCGAAATCAATGTCCCGGCGGGCAAGGTGAAGCTTGCCGGCACGCTGAGATCAGCCTGGCCGGCGGGAGCGCGAGCGGCGGGCCTGTCAGGCTTTCCGGCGCTCGGCGGCTGCGCCATTTCCGAACTGGCTTCCGAGCTCTTTTGGGGATATTGCCGGGCGCGAAGCGGCAAAACAACCAGTGCCGCCGCAAATACAAACACAAAAGCGGAAGGAACAAACCAAGACCACAAAATGGGCCACAAACAGCGGGGTCGCTTACGCATGGATACCTCCTCTCCCCGCCCCCCAGGTACACGAACCTGCAATAATTGAGATGAGTTCGGGGCAAGCGGGGTTGCCGGTTTTTGCGCCCCGCCCGGGGGCCAATCGCGGAACGCGCGCCTGCTTACCTTTCGCTTTGCTAGACTGGGCCGGGATGCCGATTCGGCGCATCGTCGCGGGCGCTTTTTTCGCGGCTCTGATCTGTGTTTCGTTGCCCGCGCTTTCCCGCCCGCCCCGAACGGAAGCGCCCGCCACTCGCAGCGCCTTGCAGCAGGCGCCCGCCCGGCAAACGCCGCCGCCATCGGCCACGCCGTCGGCAACCGAACCGATCCGCGGCTATACGCTCCCGCCGGACAAATACCGTGAAGCGGTCGCCTATTCGAACGCGCAAAACTGGCTCTACTTTGCCGGCTTCGCCTACGGCTTGGGAATGTTGCTGCTGGTGCTCGCCTGGCGGCTCGCGCCGCGCTATCGCGACTGGGCCGAGCGCTCGACGCGGCATCGGCTCGGCCAGGCGGCCATTTTCGTTCCCTTGATTTTCTTCACGCTGGCCCTGCTCGATATCCCCATCGACGTGGCGGGCGAATGGATCGAGCTTCGTTTTCATCTGTCGATCGAGCCGTGGGGCGCCTGGTTCTGGGATTGGACCAAGGCGGAGCTTTTGACCTGCCTGCTCGGAATCGTACTCGTCTGGATTCTCTACGGCGCGATTCGCCGCAGCCCGCGCCGCTGGTGGCTCTATTTCTGGCTTGCCCTGCTGCCGATTCTCTGCTTCCTGATCTTTCTTTCCCCGTATGTGATCGAGCCGTTGTTCTTCAGGTACCAGCCGCTCGCGAAGAGCGACCCCGCCCTGGTCGCTGAACTCGAAAAGGTGAGCGCTCACGCCGGCGTGCCGATTCCGCCCACGCGCATGTTTCTGATGCGAGCCAGCAGTAAAACGACCGCGCTCAACGCCTACGTCAGCGGCTTCGGCGCGAGCAAACGCGTCGTCGTTTGGGACACCACCATCGCCAAGATGACCACGCCGGAAATTGCCTTCGTTTTCGGCCACGAAATGGGCCACTACGTCCTGCACCACATTTTCCAGGGAATGCTGATCGGCGCGCTCGGCCTGCTCGTGCTGTTCCGTCTCGGCTATCTGGCGCTCGGCTGGACGCTCCGGCGGTGGGGCGCCCGCTGGTCGATTCGCGCCGTGGACGACTGGGCCTCGCTGCCGGTGCTCTGGCTATGGCTTTCCATTTTCATTTTTCTGGCCTCGCCGATGAACAACGCCGTCAGCCGCCATTTCGAGCACCAGGCCGATACCTTTGGCCTGGAAGTCGTCCACGGAGTCATCCCCGATTCCTCGCAGGTTGCCGCGCGCGCCTTCCAGATCCTCGGCGAGCAGGACCTCTCGAATCCCCGTCCCAATCCGTTCATCGTCTTCTGGCTCTATAGCCATCCGCCGATCCCCGCTCGCGTCCAGTTCGCCTTGCACTACGATCCCTGGGCCCCCGGCCGCCATCCGCGCTACGTCGGCGCGCCCCGGCCCTGAAGCGCCCCTGAAGGGGAAGTCTGGGCCGACGGGATATCGCTTCAGCCGTCCCGCCGCGCAGGAATCCCTCTTGAATTCCAGGGGGAAAGCGAAATTCTGGGAAGCGGAATTTCTGGGAAATTAGCCTGGAATGCGTTGGCGCGTCAGCGTGAAGCGGGAAATCGCTTGCCGGAAAGGACCTGATCTATGTGCACTAGGGCAGTCTGACGATGACCCAACCTTCGTAGACAGCTACCGTTCGCGGCTGAACGCCGTGAAGCGCCTATTTCATTGGTTTCTTTGGGAGGAATTCTCGAAGCCGGGTGTGTTGGATCATCTCGCCCAATGTCCCGAAGGTGAATACCTTTCCTTCGGTTCGTAGGAGCATGCGTCGCATGTCTTCTCGGCGCACGCCGAACCCTCGGCCGTCTATGCAAGCTAATACCTCGAATCCCGCCTCTCCCCTTCGTATCCGCTCGTCGCGCATGGTAGCCAATCTTTCGATTCTGGTGACTTTGTCGCGCGCTGTGCCATCGTCGCCGGTGATTTTCGCTTCAATAACAACAACTGGGCGCATTTCGTCGGGAACAATAAAATCGGGTGCTTGTTCGAAACCAGGAATTCGTTCGGCTCGCTTCGTCTTGCGGAATGTGACCTGGGAGTGCGACAGACGCTCCTCAATCGCGCCTTCCATTGCGTCTCCGACGAGCTCGGAAACAGCGTCTCGATGGCTGGCAAAGGGGCGTCCAAGAAACCGCTCGTACAAGAGCGTCGCATAGGGGACATGCTGTGCGGCCGCATGGCGCAGCGACTCAGTCCCAGCGCTTGTGTCAAATTTTGCGAGGCGATGGACCGCACCATCCGGAACCTCATCGATTGGCCGGGTGAGGTGTTGAACCGCGACGGAGATTAAGGCGTCAACCCGCCTTTTCGTTTTCCCATTGCGGCCTGAGTCCAGGCGGGAGTAATAACCCTGCTCTTTACGAGAACGGCTGTCCAGGTCTCGCGCGGCATTTTGCGGTACGTCGGCCCCCAAATCGGATCGTGCCAGTTCGGCCCATTCTGGAGGGGAGAAACCAAGAATGGTCCTGAGGACCACAAACGACATGGCGTCTGCCTTAAGCGCAGCCCAAACTGCCTCCTCGGTGAAATTTTCGAAACTTCCTGTTTCGCGCTTGAGAACCTCATATGCGGTCTGGAAGTTTGCATACTCCACAAAGTTGGGCCCCTTCGGCAAAACAAGAAACTGCGACTGAAGGTCAGCGAAGACGGCGGAGACCATCGCTTCCAGGTGATCGCGAAGATAATCGGGACTGACTTCAAACGGTCGGGGCAAGGCTAGTCTTCTCGGCCTTTCTGGCGTTCGCGCCGGCTTGTAAAAGATTCGTGATCAGCAATTCGATTCTATAGTCCTTTTGGATTTCCGTTACCGTTCTGCTAGCGACCTTCATCTTCTGGGCCGTCGGCACCTTGTCATTCCAGCTTGGTTTAAGGTGATTTATGGTCAGTCGAGCGAGGTGCCCAGCGAAAAGGCAGCGTAGGTCTCCCCTCGTGACGCGGACAGAGGCACGCCCCATCATCTCTGCGTCCCCGGACACAAGCTTCCCGATATCGCTCCCCTGCCGGTGCTTCAGCCTGCGCCTGCACACGAAGACCGTGTCCAGAACCGATGAGCCGGTTCCCAGTATGTGAATTGAGGCCGACATCTCTGCTACTGCCGGGAGCGTCGCAGAGCAGTCAAGGCCCGCATCAAGGACTGCCAGTACGACCGGGATGTACGCGGCGGGGTCATTATGGTGATATGTGAAGACGAAGGGCGCATCTGGTTTCAAGGCTGCGCCGTAATGCCTGAAAATTTGGCTTAATCCTCTTGTAAAGTGCGCAAGGTCACGTCCCAAGGTCTCATTGCCGGTAAGCTCTCGGCTGTTCCTCGTTGATTCCGCGCGGAACGCTGCGCACTCCTCGCCGAGGCCTTTCCTTAGCCACACGTAACAGAAGTCCATGAGTTCGGCATACTGGACGTTGGCGAAGTAAGGAGGATCAGTAAATACCCCGTCAAGGCCGTTCGGTTTTAGCAATACCTGTGTGGCCGGTGCTGCCGAGAGAATTGCCTGACCCTCGCCTACGTCCGATGCCGGGTCCGCGAACTCCGCGCGGATTCGTTCCCCCGAGATGAAAACCACCGACCTGTCGTGTCGGGTCTCGAATGGTTTCTCACAATACTCCTTGGCCCGTCGATACTTTTCGACGAAGTGGCGAAACGCGCCCGATCCAACGCGGGGAACTCCTAGGAGATTGTTCTCGCATTGAACCAATCCAACGGGAAAGCCGTGTACGCTAAAGACATCTTGGCATTTCAGCGCGTAGGTGTCGTAACGACACAACATGTTCTGATATCTCATGAAGTCAGAGAACACAGTCAGAAGAGCATGCCGGACCTCAGTGTCCGGCACCTGCCTGATTGCATCTAGCAGATGTCCCAAACCAAGAAGCTGACGTTCGTTGAACATGTCGCGGTAGCGGTGGTAGCCCCAGCGATGCAGTCGGTCCGTTTCGTCACCCCTCGGAATTTGATCCTCTGGAATCGGCAAACCCCGCGAGCAAGTCAAGGCTTGTCTAGCCTGGAAAAACGAGCCCAGGTCATTCTGATCGGGCTTTTTGAAAAATCGCCCCGCATGGTGTGGGCGGCATGTTGGGCAATGGTATTCGATGGCCCACATGCGGTGTCTAGGGGCCACACGCTTTCGTTCACCGTTAATGAAGCAGACGCGGGTT
>Ga0307372_10010833_pt1 | contig 12270 bp, 20 predicted proteins | sample OX1MG_FD_202533 | JGI IMG/M metagenome (GOLD analysis project Ga0307372, IMG submission 202533) | Soil microbial communities from Risofladan, Vaasa, Finland - OX-1 | ecosystem: Environmental > Terrestrial > Soil > Coastal area > Acid sulfate soil | place: Finland: Risofladan, Vaasa | collected...
AGTTGTGTGCGCTAATATCGCTGTCTTACTGCATATATATTGCTGTCTTACTACTATATGTAGTTCTGTGGTGATGCCGGGGTGGTAGGGTATGAGCTAGTCTAGCCGCTGCGCGGGGCCTGCGCGCCGGGCGTTGCATCCGCGACAAGCGATATGATATCATCTCTCTATACGATGAGCATACACTTTGATTTCGACGAAGCCAAGGCGACGGCGGTAGCCGCACTCTTAATCGGACTGAGCCGCAACACGCTCACCCGCGCCGATATCGTCACGCTGCTTTATGCTGTGGACTGCGAGGCGCTGTCCCAGTGGGGGAAACCGATCATCGGGGGGACATATGTATGCGGGCCCTGGGACCAGTACATCACCGAGGCGTGGCGGGTGTCTAGGCCTAGCGCGCACTCATACTACGCGCAATATATCCGGGATGCCCAGGTTATCCGCGAGCCGGGCACCGATGACCTATCTGCTGCCGAAATCGAACTGGTAGAGCGCGTCTGGCATACGCCGCTGCACCTGCTCCGCTCCTACTATCCCGGCACGGATGCAGAGGGCGTCGTCCCTTACGAGACCATCATGCGCCATGCCGGCAAATCAGAAGCCGCGATTGCCGCAATCGCGGCCGATGCCCGCGCCGTCGAGGCGCTCAAAAAACTACCCCGTCTCTGATCGGGTGATCAGTGCGCCACACATCTATACCCCCAGGGTATTGACAGCGCGCTATCATCGCGCTATACTCTCCTCATGCGACCCCGACGATGCGCCTGCGGATGCGGACGTGTTATCATTCCGCCGCCCGCCCCGGTGAAACTCTACTACCTGCCCGCCTGCCGCCGCCGCGTGCTCAATGCCCGCGCGTATGCCCGGCGGCGCGATTATCTCGCGCGCCAGCGCGCCGCGCAAAAAATCCTAGACGAGAAATCCGAAAAAAAATAATACCCCTGGGGGTATTGACAATCGCGCGAATCTCTGCTATACTCTTAGTGTAGCAAGGGCGAGAGCCCGAAAAAAAACAGGAGGAAAAAAATGAAAAAATATATGCTGACGAGCGAAACCAGAGCGGTAAACGGCGTTGTGCTCCACCGCATCCAGCGCCTGTCGGACGGCGCACTCGGCGGATGGGTCGAGGGAGAAAAAAACCTGTCGCAGACGGGGGCTTGCTGGGTCTACGGCTCGGCCCGGGTCTACGGCGAGACCCGAGTCTACGGCTCGGCCCGAGTCTCCGGCTCGGCCAGGGTGTTCGGTTCGGCCCGGGTCTACGGCGAGACCCGAGTCTACGGCTCGGCCCGAGTCTACGACGCGGCCAGGGTGTTCGGCGAGGCCCGGGTCGGTGGTAGGGTCCTGGTTTGCGGCAACGCCAGCCTCCCGAACTAAAGAGGAAAAAAATGAAAATCACGCTAAAGCGAGTCGAGGGACCGAACCGTGAATGCGGGCGGTGGACAGAGCCATACTACAGCTGGCACGATGCGCAAATCATGCTATACGCCTGGGGCCGGAGCGTCGGCGATGGCTATGATAAAGTCGAGTTCCGAATATGCGCCGAAGGCGGAGAATCAGTTTACAGCGGGCGCTTCGACCTGGAAAAATCCGGGCTGGAAAATGGGGCTACGCTCCGCGAGCATGTCGCGCGCATGTTGCCCCTTGTGGGGGCCACACCTGCCGAAGGAGCAGCTATTCTAGAGCTCGCAGAGTAAAAAAATGGAGAATAAAATGAAAAAAAGCCCAGAAAAAGACGCGCCCACGCCGGGTCCTTGGGAAATGCGATCGATGGGGGCATACTCCTGTGACCCAGATATTAAACTGTATGGTGTAGGCCCGAAAATAAACGGCGCGATATGGTTCATCGCGGAACAGGTCGAGGAATCTGACGCCCGCCTCATTTCCGCCGCGCCGGACTTGCTGGCGGCTGCAAAATATGCCGCGTGTCCATCATGCCCGCATAACCGATGTGAAATGCTGCGAAAAGCCATCGCGAAAGCAGAGGAAAAACAATGAAAAAATATATGCTGACGAGCGAAACCAGGGCGGTAAACGGCGTTGTGCTCCACCGCATCCAGCGCCTGTCGGACGGCGCACTCGGCGGATGGGTCGAGGGAGAAAAAAACCTGTCGCAGACGGGGGATTGTTGGATCGGCGATGGGGCCCGGGTCTACGGCGCAGCAGTGGTCGACGATGAGGCCCAGGTATTTAGCGAGGCCCAGGTCTACGGCTCGGCCATGGTCTGTGGCGAGGCCCAGGTCTACGGCTCGGCCAGAGTCTGTGGCGAGGCCCGGGTCTACGGCTTGGCCCGGGTATTCGGCTCGGCCCGGGTCTACGACTCGGCCAGGGTCGGCGATGAGGCCCAGATTTCCGGCAAGACTCAGGTCTACGGCTTGGCCTGGGTCTGCGACGCGGCCATGGTCTGTGGCGAGGCCAGGGTGTTCGGCTCGGCCAGGGTGTTCGGCTCGGCCAGGGTGTTCGGCGAGGCCTGGGTCGGCGGTAGGGCCCTGGTTTCCGGCAACGCCAGCCTTCCGAGCTAAAATTGAATGATTTCGCGCCGCGCTTTTCCCCGCTCTCGCGGGTTTTGCGCGGACCTAGGGCGGGACCCCGATGTCCCGCGCGGAAAAACGTTCGGACGCCCAGCGGTCGGCGACGTAGGCCGCTATAAATTTAAGGGGGAAATGTGAAAAACGAGTTAAACAGCGTATCACCAGCGCACGCGCAACGCATCGTGGCCGCCGCGGCACGCAAAAATCTGCCAGTCCTGCTACTCGGGACGCCTGGCATCGGAAAAACCGCCGTCGTCGAGGCGGCAGCTCGGGATATCGGATATCAGTATCGAGCACTCTACCCGACTGACATGGACCCGGTGGACCTGGGCGGGCTGCCCATGCCGGTAGGAGACCGCGTCCGGCGCGTGTTGGATGACGAGCTAGCCAGCCTGTGTGAGCCGGAGTGCGAGCCGACCCTCCTATTGGTGGATGAACTAGGCCAGGCTGCGCCGTCCATGCAAGCCGCCGTGGCCAAATTGTTCCACGCGAGGACGCTGGCGGGTCGGAAAATCTCCGATAATGTCGCTATCGTGGCGGCCTCCAATCGTGCCCAGGACCGAGCGGGAGCTGGACACATCCTGTCCCACATCATCTCGCGCATGGCGTCGGTGCTAGACGTTCGCGCGGACCTTGACTCGTGGACGATTTGGGCGCGTGATGCGGGAGTCGACCCGGTGGTGCGGGCATTTCTTGCCTGGAGGGGAGAGCTGCTCGATAAGTTCGACGCGGCGGCGGCGGCATCATCGCACGCCTACCCATGCCCAAGATCGTGGGAGCGCGCCGGAGCCCTCTGCGCCCTACACCTCGGCGATGACGACCTGACCCCGGCATTGGCGGGATGCGTCGGCGATGGCGCGGCCATGGAGTTTGTCGCTTTCCGTCGGGGAGCAGCAAAGATAGACTTTGAAAAAATAATGGGGGCCGGGACTGTCCATCTGCCGACAGCGATTGATATGCTCTACGCTATATCGGTCGGAGTCGGGATGAGGATGAGGACGGATGCCACGATACGCAGAGGTCTTGATATTGTGGAAAAATTGTCGAAAGAAACCCCGGAGTTCGCGGTGCTTACGCTGCGCGAGTCCGCGAGTTGGCCCGGATGGACCGGCCATAAGGCAGTGGCAGAGGCGCTAAACGGACCTATTGGAGACCTGCTTCGTGCAATCTGATATAGTGCGCCTGGCGCGCGCGCGGCTACTCATAGATCAGCCGTGGCTATCGGAGCTAATCATGCGCCTAACTCTGGTCGAGTCGCCAGAGTGCCAGACTACCGCGACCGATGGCAAAAGTCTATTTTACGCGCCGGAGTTTTTCGGTAAGTGCAACAAATCGGAGCAGATGATGCTCATCGCGCATGAGGCGATGCACGCGGTACTGGGTCATTGCGACCCGCACCGGGTGGGCGGGCGTCAACCTAGCCGATGGAATATTGCCTGCGACTATGCAATCAATCTCATGCTGGATGAGGCGGGCATGACATTAGCGGATGGCGCGTTGGTCAGCAAAAAATATACCGGCATGACAGCAGAGGCTATCTATGCCGCATTGCCGAAAAAATCTGGCGGCGGATGCGGCGGACTACGCCCCGGAACGTCATCCCCCGCGGAACGTGCGGCGGTCATGACGGCTCTGGCTGCCGCGGCCCAGGCGCTCAAGCGCGCGGGGAGAGGCGGGTCGGCGTGGCAGGCATATCTCGATGAGGCTGCGGCTCCTCCCCTAGATTGGAGAGATATCCTGCGCGCGGAGCTATCTGGAGTCCGCAGAGGCTCCGATGATTTTAGCTGGCGGCGTCCTAGCCGCCGGGGAATGGCCCTGGGATGCTATCTCCCCTCGCAGATCGCATACGTTCCCGGACCCATAGCCATCGCGATCGACACGTCGGGCTCTATGGCTATGGCCGAGATAGCCGAGGCGGTCGCCATCGTGCGAGACGTCTCGGAGCGGGAGCAGCCAGATATTCTCGTAATGCTCGCTGATCAGGCGATCAGTGCGGAGGTGAGGCTGGCAATGGGGGAGCATTGGGAGCCCGGGAAGGTGTCCGGCGGCGGGGGGACCGATTTTAGGCCAGCCCAGCGACGGGCCAGCGAATTAGGTATTGAGACACTAGTCTATGTTAGCGACATGGCCGGTCCGATGCTGCCGCATGAAGAGCGCGGAGCAACCAAAACGATTTGGATTACGCGAACACGCGATATTCCAAAAAACGAAACCGTAATAAAAATAGGAGAATAAAATGAAACTAGTGGATAAGCTCAACACGATGATGATGTCTGCAAAGCTCAAAAAAAAGGGCCTTCTGATATACGAAATCCGATACGCGACGGTGGCGACGGAAATCGAAATCGGTGAGGATTATGTCCATGTTCTTTCGGGCTACGAATATAGGAATTGCGACGAAGTCGGCAAGAACATCGAGTATCAAAATCTGTGGGAAGATGGGAAGGTGATCGCGTTGGACGCGATCAATACTCTTGAGATCGTCCCGCTGGATAAGAAAAAATAAATGGGCGATGAGACGTAAACGCGGCGAGCAGTGGGGAGCCTTATGCGGCTCGTGGGTAGCTCAGCGCGGCGATTCGTGGGTAGCCTATCGCGGCAGGGCGTGGATAGCCCAGCGGGTCAGCGAGTGGGAAGCTCGGCGTGGCAGGGCGTGGATGGCTCGGCGCGGCGTGAAGTTTGAGGCCCAGCGCGGTGAATTGTGGGACGTCTAGAACGGAGGGCTATGAGACGTAAACGCAGAGAGCAGTGGGAAGCTCAGCACAGCGTTCCGGGGGAAGTCCTGCGCGGCGGCGCATGGGAAGCCCGACGCGACAAGGCGTGGGAAGCTCGGCGCGGCGGCGCGTGGGAAGCTCAGCGCGGCAGGGCGTGGGGAGCTCGGCGCGGCGGCGCGTGGGAAGCTCGGCGCGGAGTGGAGTGATGAGAAGAAGACGCAGCGAAGAATGGGAAGCCATGAGCAGCGACGAGTGGGAAGCCCTGCGTGGCGGCGCGTGGGAAGCCCTGCGCGGAAACTCGTGGGTAGCTAGGCGCGGCAGGGCGTGGGGAGCTCGGCGCGGCGGCGTGTGGGGGGCCGGGCGCGGAGGGCTATGAGACGTAAACGCAGAGAGCAGTGGGGAGCCTGGCGTAGAGGCTTGTGGGGAGCCACGCGCAGCGGCTTGTGGGCAGCCACGCGCAGCGGCTTGGGGGGAGCCTGGCGCGGCGATTCGTGGATGGCCCGGCGCGGAGGTGAGTGGGTAGCTAGGCGCGGCGGCGAGTGGGTCGCTTGGCGAGGAAACTCATGGGGAGCTTGGCGAGGAGTATGAGACGCAGACGCAGACGAAGAGAGCAGTGGGTAGCCTTATGCGGCTCGTGGGTAGCTATACGCGGCGGCTTGGGGGCTACCATGCGCGGTTATTCGTGGGTAGCCAAGCGGGTCAGCGAGTGGGTAGTCAGGCGCGGTAGGGCGTGGATGGCTCGGCGCGGCGTGAAGTTTGAGGCCCAGCGCGGTGGATTGTGGGACGTCTAGAACGGAGGGCTATGAGACGCAGACGCGAAGAAGGGTGGGGAGCCTATCGCGGAGAGCAGTGGGGAGCCTTATGCGGCGAGCAGTGGGGAGCCTTATGCCGCGAGTGGGTAGCCATGCGCGGCGGCGAGTGGGTAGCTAGGCGCGGCGGCGAGTGGGTAGCTTGGCGTGGAAAATCATGGGGAGCTTGGCGAGGAGTATGAGACGCAGACGCAGACGCAGAGAACGGTGGGTAGCCCTGCACAGCGTTCCGGGGGAATCCCAGCGCGGAGGGGATTGGGGAGCCTGGCGTAGAGGCTTGTGGGGAGCCACGCGCAGCGGCTTGTGGGCAGCCACGCGCAGCGGCTTGGGGGGAGCCTGGCGCGGCGATTCGTGGATGGCCCGGCGCGGAGGTGAGTTGAAAACCCGACGTTGGGGAAGGGTATGAGACGTAAACGTAGAGAGCAGTGGGAAGCTCAGCACAGCGTTCCGGGGGAAGTCCTGCGCGGCGGCGCATGGGAAGCCCGACGCGACAAGGCGTGGGAAGCTCGGCGCGGAGGCACGTGGGAAGCTCAGCGCGGCAGGGCGTGGGAAGCTCGGCGCGGAGAGGAGTGATGAGAAGAAGACGCAGCGAAGAATGGGAAGCCATGAGCAGCGACGAGTGGGAAGCCCTGCGTGGCGGGGTATGGGAAGCTGGGCGCGGTCACAGGTGGGTAGCCATGCGCAGCAACAGGTGGGAAGCCAAGCGCGGAGTGGAGTGATGAGAAGAAGACGCAGAGAAGAATGGGTAGCCCTGAGTAGTTCTAGGGTAGCTAGGCGCGGCGGCTCAGGGGAAGCTCAGCGCGGCTCGTGGGAAGCTCTGCGCAGCGGCGCGTGGATAGCCTGGCGTGGCTTCTTGTTTGAGGCCCAGCGCGACGCGGTGTGGATGGCCCGGCGCGGAAACATATGAGACGTAAACGCAGAGAAGAATGGGTAGCCCTGAGTAGTTCTAGGGTAGCTAGGCGCGGCGGCTCAGGGGAAGCTCAGCGCGGCTCGTGGGAAGCTCTGCGCGGCGATTCGTGGGTAGCCTATCGCGGCGGCGCGTGGGTAGCTTGGCGTGGAAAATCATGGGGAGCTTGGCGAGGAGTATGAGACGCAGACGCAGACGCAGAGAACGGTGGGTAGCCCTGAGTAGTTCTAGGGTAGCTAGGCGCGGCGGCTCAGGGGAAGCTCAGCGCGGCTCGTGGGAAGCTCTGCGCGGAAGCTCGTGGAAAGCCTGGCGGTGTCACTCATGGGGAGCCCGGCTCGTGAAGAAGTGACTAATGCCACCAATGCCATGGAGGCCATGACCCAAATTTGCTTTTGAATCGGCAAGCCGCCCACCCCGGTTTGTAGCCATTCAAAGTCGCGTAATTTTTAAGCTTATAAAAAATCTTTTTTCTAGCATTGTATTCCGATTCTTTATCCTTGGCAGTCAGCGATGTGAGCCAGCCCTGGACGGATGACATTGGTTTTCCGTTTATTTCGGGAGTATAGCCACAAGAGGGGCAAACCATGCTCTTGCGCTCCTTGGGCTCGTAATAGGTATCGCATTGCTTGCATATGATGCTAAGTTTTTTCCGCTTTATTATACGCTTGCGTATTTCCACCGGCTTTTCAGCATTATGGGTCAAATAAAAATTACGTTCTTCCTCTATTTTGCCGTGGGTATAGACGACTCCGGCATGGTCTAGCAATATCGCCTTTTCCTTGCCCGGGAATGTCCGCATAATTCTACCCACCGTTTGCAGGTAAAGACATTCCGACATGGTCGGACGGGCGAAGATTAGAGCCGCGGCGCAGGGAATATCAGTGCCCTCCGTATAGATTCCCACGTTGCTTAGACCGGAAATTTTTCCAGACTTAAATAGGCTTAGCGCCTCATCGCGCTCGGATTTAGGGGTCTTTGCATCTATATGCCGGAAATCAGCCCCTATTTTTTTGAACTCGGAAACGATGTTCCTTGAGTGAGAGATTCCAGAGGAAAAAACCAATGTCGGCTGATTGGCGGCGAAGCGCGTCCAATTAGAGACGATGTCACCGACAAGCTCAGGCCTGTCGAGAGCTTTTTCGGACTCCTGCGCCGAAAAATCACCCGCGCTTACCTTTATTTTCGCTAAATCAGGAATTGAAGGCACCCGATAATCAATAGGAACCAGATATCCATCGTCTAAGAGGGTTTTTATCGGGGGTCCCGGAACGATGATATCGTAATGGGATGCCAGTCCTTTGCCGCTCTTGCTCATAGGCGTGGCCGTCAATCCAAGCAAAATGGCGTCTGGATAGAGTTCGTGTATGGCGACATAGGTAGACGCCGTGGCATGGTGGCACTCATCCGTAATTACTAAGTTAGCCGGAGGATGATCCTCTTTCTTACGTCTTATACACCAAGCGTATAATGTCTGTATGGAGGCTACGATTAGGCTCTTGCTTGAGTCATACGGATCACCGCTAATCATGATTGCGGGATCGCCTCCAGCCGCGCGTAATTCGGCATCCGCCTGGAATACCAGCTCCCTCCGGTGCACAAGCCACAGGACATTCTTGCCGTTTTTAACGGCGTCTACCGCAATCCTGGATGCTAAAACAGTTTTACCCGAACCCATCCAGGACTGACAGAGCAGCCTGCGATGTCCGTCCGCGGCCGCTTGCGTCAAGCGGTCCCTAAGTTCAACTTGATACGGCCTTAAAGTTGGTATCACGTCCTGACCAGCCAGCTCCATGCACTCCCTCCAGGCTCTCCGTTATCCGTTAATGGCCGGGCAGCAATTTAAGCACAGCACGGCCATTAAGGTCAGCTTCCGGGGTCAATCCCCTGCTAGAGCGCAAAAAATTCGGCCAGGTATTTAATCTGGCTCAGACCGGTTTAGGCCTGCGCTTTCTCAAGCACCACGAGACTACGATATTTTCTACTGATCACCCGATCAGTAGAAAGGAGCATCCGCCCCGCTTGCAGTCGTGTTGGCTTTTCGGGCTCTAGTTTTACCGTTCTAAACGGAACGGCACGTGCCTGGTTCCGTCCCGCCAGGCCGGTTTGGTGTTCCGAGCGAGAAATCTCGCCTTTTAGGAGACGTTCTGTTAAGTAAGGCGTCCCAGCAGACACCCAGGCGGCAGCCATACGCACGCTCGCCATATACGCGGGGTCGGAATCTAGCGGCGAATTAACGCCGCCCACGCGCGGGGTATTCCCGCGCTTCTCCCTTTTGGGGAACAGAAGAGCGCGTATTGGGCGCTCCCTCCTGGAGTTATCCAGTAAATTCATGCCTTTACCTTCATTTTTTTATTTCCCGAGAATTCCTTAGCCTCGCCAAAATGACCGCATTTCGGGCAATAATAGACTTTCGGGTCACGTTTTGATGCCGGAACCTCGGATAAAAGGTCTGATTTTATCCTAGCGAAACTGGAATTTTTACCCTGATGCTCCGCGGGCAACATCTCCAAGTTTGGATATTTACTCGCGAATGCGATGGCGAAGTAAATCGTGCGCTCACTCTGGCCCACCGCTTGAGCAAGCATCAGCACGATATCCTTTGTGGCCGTTTTCTCTTCGAGAGAATCAAGGACAGCTTTATACCTGATAAATGTGGAGCCCAGTTCATGGTAGCGTTGGATAACCGTCTGCTGTAGACTGTATTGGGTCTCTACGAGTATGGACTTGACTTCTGAGATAAGGTCGGTTAAAACCTCTTCGGGCTTGATACGAACCGTTGTTTTCATTTTTGTAGACATTTTACAGTCCGAACTTGTGATAAGCAAGGATAGATTCGACTTCTTTTATGATATTCTTCGCCAGACTTGATATCTCTCCCATCGTGGCTCCAGGAGCAGCCATGCGTTCTGCCAATTCCATGGACCTCATGGTAAGGTCCAATTCTTCATAATGTTTTAGATTCATGTTTGTTGCCGCCTCCGGCTGGCCTTTATTTCCAGTTGCGTTGGAATCCGCTTTTTTTGTTTGCGGGGCTTTTGCCGCGACATCTTTATCCTGCTGGTCTCTTATCTCGATAATCGTCCAAAATCCCTTGGCATTTTTTTCAATTTCAGCGTCAAAAACACGTGGTAATGGCATGTGCTTCAGGAAATCAACTACATCCTTATGAGGATATTGATTCGTTTCATTGCCGGTTTTTGAATTCTTCAAAACTACAAAATCGCCGAATTTCCCGGTTTCAACCCTTAAAACCTCGACCTTCGTTTTCATATTTTTATCCTTGTATGTAGCAGTTTCTACTTCTCGCCCGATGATTTTGCACCCGCTTTTGTGAGCAGTTTGGCCAGGTTCTCATATCCGTATCTGGTAGCCCATACCAGCGCCGTCCATCCTTCCGCATCCTGGGCATTTACGTCCGTGCCCGCTTTGATGAGTAGTTTGGCCACGTCTATCTCACCATAGAACACGGCCCACATGAGCGCGGTCCATCCTTTCGCGTCCCGGGAATTCACCTTTGCTCCGGCCTCAAGCGCGGCGCGGACTCCGGCCACGTTCCCGTCCATTATAGCGGTAAGCAACGCATCGTTTTTGGGGTTCATTTTATGCCCATTCCGGCCGCAAAAGCATTGGCCAGGCAATTTGCCGTCTTTTGAACGCTGTCCAACTCCGATCGGAGATAGATTTCTTTTGGAGCCGCGGGACCTACGATCCTTATGTAATCCTTATCAACCCCAATAATCCTGTAGGGACCTGTTTGATAAAGCGGGAGGTTGTTTTTCCACGCATTTAATACCGCGATGGTCACAGGAAAAACCCTCCCAACTTTTCTACCAGCTTTATCTCCTTCTTCGTCGGACTTGCCGCGGCGGCATATTCTCGGATGATGTAATCTACCATGTCACGCAACATGGATATTTCCACCTTTGCAAAATGCCCATCGCAGCCGCAATTTCCATCCGAACCGCAATGGACACAAAGCGGTTCGGCCGATAAATCGCAGTCATACTTCCCGCATACTTCACAGCATCCCTCTTCGGGAAGCATTGAGTCGTATCGTCGTTGCGCCCTTGACATGGCGGCATCGTGCGCGGCATCGCGTGAAATCGAGTCTTGGTCGCTCATTATGCATCAATCGCGTCATTTTCAGGATAATACGCCTTTGCCGTCGGCTTTGCGGCCGCATTGGCCTGAGCTTTCGTCTTTTCTAATTCCTGCCGCTTTTTCCATTCCGCAATCTTGTTTCTGTCCTGGGCTCTTTCCTCCCGGGTCGGCCATTTCTTTTGCGGGGCCTGAACCTCGGGATTGGACGCTTCGGGGTCATCCCCGGTAGGAATCAGAAACGCCTTTAAGAGCGCGTATTTCTGCGCGCCGGTGATGGCCTTGTAGACCGCCTTGTCGGACTTATCAAATCCGGTTCCCGGGGCCTCTATGGTCATGGTTTCACCGCTGTCAGCATCCGTCAGTGACATGGTGAAATGAACCTGCTCCGAGGCGTATTCCGTCTCCCCGATTTTTTCCACCCGGCTAGCTGAACGGATTACGGAAAGCCGTGATGGATATATCCTGTTCTTGATAAAAAGGGTCCTTAGCCTATCAACGACATCGGCCTCTTTGGCGTAGTTGTATTTATGGAAGTCATTACGCCCCTCTTTCTTTATCCAGCCGATTTCAGACATGATGGAGATAATCTTATCTCCGATGGTTTTCTTTTCGCTCATCATCTTCTCCTTTATTTTGTCAGTGTGGCCACGCAGGCGGTTGATGAGCTTTTGTCGCGTGGGAACGCGCAGGAGAGCATCCGCCTGCGCGCCCATACTGACAAAATCTCATCGCAAGAATCTTAGCATGATTCATGTGTTTTTGTCAAGCGCGCAGAAAATATGTGGCTTCTCCGTCGAGAACCGGAAAAGCGTCAGACGATTTTATGATGCCGCATCGGATTCCAACATTGGCGAGTAACGGGACCGCCCTTCCAAGAGATGGAGAAACTTGGCCGGGAGCCGGAAACACCGCGGCAATATGTCCATGCGCCTCATGAAGCCTTTGCGATGTCTCACCGGCAAAAACAAGGTTCCCTTCAATAGCATGGGCGGCCGCCGCTATGCCGCTAATCTCTTTCCAGGATTTCATTATTCCTACCATCTCATCCGCGTTTAAGTCCGGGGCGTCGAAATCCGTATAACCAAAAAAATCCATGACACGCCTGGCCGCTATATTGCAAAAGGTAACGCCGTTCTTGGGCTGAAGCTCCGGCGCATCAACCAGCTGCAAGAGAAAATCTTTTAGATTTTCTGGATTCATTTTGCGAT
>Ga0307372_10010834_pt1 | contig 12269 bp, 11 predicted proteins | sample OX1MG_FD_202533 | JGI IMG/M metagenome (GOLD analysis project Ga0307372, IMG submission 202533) | Soil microbial communities from Risofladan, Vaasa, Finland - OX-1 | ecosystem: Environmental > Terrestrial > Soil > Coastal area > Acid sulfate soil | place: Finland: Risofladan, Vaasa | collected...
TGTCATCAAAACCCGGGATACAGTCGCTCTTTCGCAATATTACGAGGGGATAGCCGCCGAAGATTACTATGAACATGGAGGTGAGCCGCCCGGTTATTGGGCAGGCGATGGGGCTGCCGTACTGGGTCTCAAAGGCCTGGTGAAAGATGGTGAGTTGCTGCAAGGCATGTTGGGATTCCATCCGCGCACACGAACGCAACTGGCACAGAATGCGGGGCCGAATCACAAGCCCGGATGGGATTGCACACTATCCGCTCCAAAAAGCGTGAGTGCCATTTGGGCGGTCGCTTCCCCTACGTTGCGCTGGAAGATGCAAGAGGCTCAACGCAAGGCAGTAGCTGTTGGCCTCGATTATCTTCAGAGAGAGGCGTTCTTTACCCGGCATGGGCATGGGGGTATCGAATCACACGTACTCGACAAGGGTTTGGCTTTTGCGTGCTACGAGCACTCAACATCCAGAAACCAAGATCCGCAGATTCACACCCACTGCATCGCCTTGAATTGCACGCCCGAAGGACGGGGTGTAGATTTCAATTACGCACACGTGCACGCTGCGGGCGCGCTCTACCGCGCAGAACTGGCTTGGCAATTGCGGGGGTTAGGCTTTGCAATCGAGAAGGACACGGGAGGCAGCTTTAAAATCACAGGCACCCCGGAAAAACTTATCGATCAATGGAGTTCCAGGCGGAAAGAAATACTGGAGAAAGCCGCCGAGCACGGCGTAACGACGGCACGTGGTATGGAGGTGGCCACGTTCGAAAGCAGAGGAGCCAAACAGGGCGTTGACCGGCCGGCCCTATTTTATAAGTGGAGCCAAGAAGCCCAAGAATACGGTTTTACCGCCGAGCGCATCAGCGAGTTATCTGTTTTAGGTTATGGCGATGTCCCTGAGCCGGCGAAGACCATCGATGCGGTGTATGCGGCAGAAGTGGATTTACACTCCACTGTTTCCAGGCCGCAGATACTGCGCGCAGTCGCGATTGAGTACGTAGGTCAGGCGTCTGCCATGACGATTGAATCCCACACGCAGGCGATCCTAGAAAGCGACTTGGCGATCCAACTTCATAGTGAACGGAGCCCAGACCGGGAGTATCTAAAATTTGGGATTCGGTACACAACACGTTCGCAGATCGAAATGGAACGCGAATTGGTCACGCTGGCCAAAACTCTTGCCATTCGATCTATATATAGAATTGATAATTTAGGACGGCGATATGACAGGCTTACCGAGGCCCAGCGTCAGGCGGTGCGCCATTTGACCGAAGGCCAAGATCTTTCTTTGTTGCAGGGCTGGGCGGGGGCCGGAAAGACCCATACATTGGCGGCTGCCTTGGAGGACTGGGAATCACAAGGCTTCCGCGTCGTGGGCGTCTCATTATCAAACTTAGCAGCCCGTAACCTCCAGCAAGAAGCCCACATTGCCTCGCGCTCCCTCGCTAAGCTGACCCAAGACCTAGACAAAGGGCAAGACGTGCTCGACAACCGCACGGTCGTGGTGGTGGATGAAGCTTCGATGTTATCAACGCGCCAAATGCTTAACCTGGTGCAATGTTGCGAAACTGCCAAATCCAAGCTTGTACTTGTTGGTGACTACAAACAGTTGCAAGCCATCGAGAGTGGTGCACCCTTCCGGGCTTTGTGCGAGCGCATTGGATATGCAGAGCTTTCTGAAGTCCGTCGGCAGTTAGACCCAAAAGAGCGCGAGATGGCGCGAGCTTTTCGCGAAGGCCGCGCCTTGGATGGCCTGACCTACCTGCAACAACAAGAACGTCTGCACATCGACCGTAATCTTGACCAGGCGGCGGATCGTCTAGCAGCGGCCTACATGGATGACCGTCAGGCAGGATGGCATGTCTTGGCTGTAGCTGGTACTCGGGCCGAAGTCCGCTTGCTTAACAATTCCATCAGGCAAGAAATGCGGGAGCGAGCGCTTCTACCAAGCGAAGATCAGGATCGCGAAGTCCATGTTTCAACCGGGTGGCGGCGAATCTGTCCGGGAGAGGAAATCCTGTTTCTGAAATCACACGATTTTCAGGATCAAGGTGGGGAGAGAATTCGTGTAATAAATGGTGACCATGGAAAAGTCCTCAATCTCACAGCTGATGCGGAAGGTCGGGCACATATTCATGTGGCTCTGGAACGGGGCCAAGAAATCATCGTGAACACCGGAGATTTTGATAAACTCGATTACGCGTACGCGATCACAGTGCATAAATCACAGGGCCAGACAGTCGATTATGCGCACGTCCTAGCGGGTGACATGGCTCACAGAGAATGGGGCTACGTAGCAATGTCCAGGCACCGAGTATCGGTGACAATATATAGTACAGAAGCCCGCATGGATGCGGAATCCTTTATACCCGGACATGAGGTACAGGCAAATGAACAGAAGCTTGTGCGCGATTTAGAGTGGTCACAACAGAAAGATATGGCAATAGATTACGAGCTTGAAATCGAGCATTAAAAGATGACAACCCCGTCCCCATAATATTTGAATCAACCCGCTGATATAGCCTTATTTTCTACTTCCATGCCAGGCGTAGAGTGCATTTTCTCGCTCTGGAGCTGCGATGTACATCCACAGCCATCGACTGATATCTTCTTCATATGCTAATTGCCTTTAGTCCCGTAAACAAATTTAGCAGTGTAGTGCATTAGTTCTTCGTTCAATTGCACTTCCTGCTGCCATAGCAAGGCGATATTTATCTGTTTGTCGTTACCTTCTATCTCCCGTACCACCGCTGATACCATTCGGCCGTTCTCATTTACTCCGAATTCAACAGTACTAAGAAGTTCACGTGGAATAGCGATTGAAGCTCCGGGAGGCAAGGGATTTGTGAACACTTCTACATCATTAATATTACCGACGTAGCTGGGGTTCGTGATCGTCTCATCTCTATAGAATCGCATATCGGAAGGGATATCCGTTTCTTCCCGTCTATATCCAAATGTCCAATCGAGTAACCATTTTGGAGTTGCCTGATTCTCAATCATGAGAATTGGCCTAAGGCGCGCATCGATGCATTGCTTTGAAAATGTCTTAAGTACTTCCCAATATTTCTTGCTATTTGATCCGTCTAATTCATTCGGGTGCATTTTTAGTAGAATATCTCTGGTTACAGCCCAGCCGACATGATCTGTAAAGGTCTTAACAAACCATTCATGTTCATTTGCTGGACGCTGTCCCATCAATGGAGTGACGTATTCTGCCTTGCTCAAATTTTGAAGAATCAAGGTTCTTGTCTGTTTTGGCTTGTTGTCTGCACGAACAGTACTAAACAATCTGACGATGGGGCTGCCGGCAACCTTATCAAACGCCTCCTCTTGACACCATGACTCAATATCCCTTAGATGACTTTCATCAATTCTCGCTTGTACTATCGCGCCGCGAAGTGCTTCTTCTATACGATCGTGAAAGTCCTGAAGTGCATTGATGAGAGACGCTTTGGCTTCTGCGTATCCATCTGGCCCAGTTGTTCCCTTTATACAATTAAAGAATTCCACCCAATCGTTGCCGAGGCCCTGAAGCGCTGATATGCACTTGCCTATGTATTCCTTAAGTGCGCGCGCTGTTTCGTTATGCCGTTGTACAATATCTGCGATGAAGTCACTGAGTTCTGAGCCAATGGTCCACTGTGTCGGGTCGAGAAGCATCAAGAGCAGCAACTTCGCTTCGGTCGCAATATCTTCGTCGTTACCACCCCAACCGTGATGTATACGTCCTGGAATGTAGTCCTGTCTACCAATATCCATTGATTCTGAGAGAACTGATTCAATATGCGCTTTGTAAGAACCCCCAGAACCACTCTCCACAAAGCCCTGGCGCAATATGCCTGCAAATAGATCTATTCGCGATCTCAGTGGATTTAAGGGCTCTGTCACGGATGAATCATTACGGAGATCTACGCCCCCAAGTATTGCCTTTAATAGCTTCGCAGGTAGAGATTTGTCACATGTGCACCTTGCACCCCATCTAATCAACAGATAACCCGCCACACAAACATGATCAATCCACATATTTTTTAAGACAACACCCACTAGCGCTTCGTTAATATTGCTTCTGCCGCCAGGTATCAAATCAGCAGATATTTGCTCGTATGCGCCCTCTTGAGTATTTGTAGTTATAACATCTGAATTTATACGCCACCTACCTTGGACAATATATGCTTGAGCACCAAATCTAAGCGATAGTCCGTTCCACCATTTTTGCAGCACGTCGAGTGCTGCTTCTGCTCCAGATGTGTCCCCAATAGCTACAGCGTCAATAACCATCAATACGGTTAGCGATACGTGTTTACGATAGAGCAGGGTGTCCTTTTGAATCTCGCTCCATTCAAGTGAGTTCACCATATCGCTACCGCGTATAGCGTATTTTGTTATGCCCTCCCATGCTCCCACGAACTCAGTAAGAGATCTTGCGTAATGCCCCTGATAGGGCGGGCGCACGTGAGTTGCATTGCATGCGTCGTGCTGCGCAACACCGGATTCCTCAAGTTTGTTGACCCACCAGATTCCCATGTGGATAAAGCATGTCCGCCCAAGTGATAAATAGTGCTCAACTACAGCGTCGTTGTTTATTACTTTTCTGGCGTAGACCATGCTTTGCGGGATATATGCCGCGGTACGTATGTATACGGTATCGTCGTCTATCAATTCGGCTGCGGCCTTAATAATGTCGAAGAGGTTACGGGACCACCGAATATAAAGTGGGCCCCCTAAAATGGAACTGCCGCGCAGCTCTGAGAAATCGACACGTTGGCCATTCTCGCTAATGTAGTTGCTAGCTTCATGTATTGCGATAGTAAATCGAATCAATTGTCGGACGGCGTCCGTGTACGCCTGCTGTTTGTGGGAATGTGCCGCATCAATGGCGCTGTCTCGCCACTCACTGAGGATATTGTTTACGTCAATGCCAATAGATTGAGTAGGGCTATCGATAAATCGCAGCGCAAACCTGATCAAAAGTATTTCAAGACGAGTTAGGGGTGTAGCACCCTGCAGTCGTGCGACCACAGCGGTTCCAGAATATGCATTGTCAATATCTATTGGAAAATACAAGTCAGTATTTGAAGTCGAACGAGTCGAAGTAGCTTTATGTGCGACTTCTGTTCGCCGTAACCAGCGATTCACAGCCGTACGTAATGGAAGAAAATACACGTTGCTAAACGTCTTAGAGCCCCCTAACTCAACCGTTACGGCTGGCCGCATGGAATTATCCCATAGCGCACCGCAATGCACTCGCGCTGACGAATTAGAGAGGAGCTCTGTGTGGGGCGCGTTAGGAAAGATCTGTTCTCTAAGGAGAGTACGGATTTCGTTTGGCCATACGACATTAAACATGAATCGCCTAACTAGATCCTCACGAATACTCGGGATAAGAAAGTCATACGTCTTGATTAGGAAATTGATTGTAAATGCCGAATTTATAAGAAACCATGCTAAGTCGAGCATGGTCCACCATGCCGCAACGCCAGGAACTACGGTTTTTATGAAAAGATACTGAAGACCCATCAGTAGAATAAGAGCAAATGGTGCAAGACCCGATAACAATGCACACGAATCCGCCAAATATATTTTCAGCTGATATTCAGAGGTTCCACGCTGTTGAAACAGTAATGTTATAAAACCGAGTACTATCGGATAAGTCATCGCTAATATCGTTGCTTGTATCGCCCATAGCGGGAAAAAGAATTCAATGGCGGAGTCGCTACGATGACTTACTAATGTCGATATGTGGGCAAGATAGATCGCGTGGTATTGAATCTTTACAAGCCAATGACCAAACTGAATCAAAATTGACACTGTGACCCACGTAACAAATAAGACTACTACTGTACGGCGCGCCGTCCTTCCGTTCTGACCTAATCGCCTGATTATTCGTTGACCCAAACTATATTGATTGGATGTGACCGCATTATTATTCTTTCGCCAATATGCGATTTCGTTTGCAACAATATATTCGAGGCTCTGTAACCACTTTCCTATTAGCATTGTTTAATCTCCACCTGTACTTTGGTGGCCACAGCATTCCTAAACCGCATTAATGATTCCTCAGCCCGGGGGCTTATTCCGGCAATCCGCGTTTTGAACGAATTTGCTGCCCGCAAGACAATTCCGGGGCTGGACATCTCGATCGCGCGCTGCCCACATGACCAGCCTGCATTCTTTGTACCAAGTTCAATGTAGTGTTCCGGTCAACAGATTCATAGTAGCCGATTCCACGCCTGAGGGTGATCGCATGTGCGGCAGGATCGCTTCCGGCGCCGGCGGGCGGTAACCGAGTGAGCTGTGCGGACGGATGCGGTTGAAGTGTCGTCGCCAGTCTTCGAGCAGCACCTGGGCCTCCTTCAGCGTGTAAAAGATCTCGCCGTTCAGGAGCTCGTCCCGGAGCTTGCCGTTGTAGCTCTCGTTGAAGCCGTTCTCCCATGGGCTTCCTGGTTCGATGTATAGGGTCTTCGCCCCCACCGCAGCGAGCCAATCACGCACACGATGCGCGGTCGTCTCCGCGCCGTTGTCACTACTGACGGATGTACGTCGGCACACCGCGCTCCACCATGACGTCCACCTAAGTCTACAGCACGTCCTCGGAGTTGAGCTTGCGCGCCGCCGGCATGGCCAAGGACTCGCGCGTGTACTCATCCACCAGCATCAGGATGCGGAAGGGCCGGCCATCATGAGTTTGGTCCGCCACGAAGTCGTAGGACCACACCTCGTTCGGGCGACTCGCGCGCAGTCGCACACAGGACCCGTCTGCAAGCCAGAGTCGGGCTCGCTTGGGCTGCTTCTGCGGCACCTTGAGTCCCTCCTGCTTCCAGAGCCGCTCCACCCGGCCGAAGCTCACCGACCAGCCCTCGCTGCGCAGCATGCGTGGGTCGGGAGTTCGACTCTCTCCGCCGGCACCATTGAATCAATGAGTTACGATGGGTAGCCACTAAACAGGTGACATATGTAGACACTATGTAGACAGTTGGCTAGCCTTTAAATCGTTATAACTACTTAGGGTTGTATACTTAACTAGCCGCGGGAGTGCTGCCCTTAATTTGTATTATTTCCGATACCTACCTTTCACTCCTTCAGCTTGTGGCTTCAGAAGCAGTCGCGTGCTACAAAGCACAACAACGACTGGGCAAAATTAAATATTACAAGAAAACCTAATACTCGCGGCCGAAGGGAGTTCCTTGAATGGCAGGAAGATACAAGGTCAGGTTTTATGTTGGAAACGTCGGCCCAAACAGGTCCGTGTATGATTTGCTCTCGCAATTATCTCAAAGGCAGCATCCTTTAATATATGATGAGGAAGAAACGTTATATTTAGTTAAGGATATACAGGATACGGGAAGAGGCAGCGTATATCGTGGAATATTTGGAAAGATTAGAACATCAGATATACCTAAGATTATTAATCCTGAAGGCATAGAGCGTGAGATCGATTTACATGAGCATGAAGGATTAATCGATAAGAACTACTTTCTATTTTTTCATGATCATCAGTTGTTAGTTTTTCAGGAAAATTTCCACGCGAGCAAAGCAAGTGCTTTTGCACGTTACCTAAGTCACGTAGCCGGGAATGCCGTTTCATACGATCCGGTGCTAAATATTGATGCTATGCGTAGATTCATGCGTGGCCAAACTAATGTGGTACGAGCAAAAATTACGATAGCAAGACCTACAAACCCTCGCCTATTTCCGCGAAATAGGTTTTCGAGAGAACTTCTGCGGATGATGGCTGCTACCGGTAGCGCAACCTTGCACGTCACATGCACCGCAAACCGACCTGGACAACGAATGAATGTACTTGTTAATACACTAAAAGCAGATATACGGGATTTAGTACGTGGTGATCATGCCACTAATGCTAAAGCATGGATAGATGATGGAAGCGGTGAACCAATCGATCTGATTGAAGATCGGCTTGGAGCAACAATAAACGTCCAGATGGTGGATAGGTACCCAGTTCCAGAATCAATATTTGCTGCACTCAATAATGCACACAGAGAAGTGAGCGCAGAACTAACACAATATTTTGGCGTGGTACATGAAGATAATTAAATTACTATTATTATTGATTATTTTTGTCGCAATTACATATTGCGTATATCATTTAGTTCTGCAGACTGCGTCACAGTTAACAATATCAAATCTTTTGCTTATCCTGACTACAATATCTGCCACCCTTGCTGGGTTTAGTGTAACTGCACTTTCGATTCTTTTTGCGATTAGTGACAGGAAGCTTATGAGAAATATGCAGAAGACCGGCCATGCTCACCATATTCTGCATTTGCTTTTCGTCGTATCCGGCCTTTTCTTGCTTACACTTCTATTATCGATGTCTGGTTACCTACTGGATAATAACGCTGCGGACATAATCACTTCAGCATCAATAGCTCTTTTCGTGGTAAGTATCGTGATATTTGCATCTGCAGGCAGAAAGTTTTATTCCATACTAGTTATACTGGACGAAGTAGAGCGCGAATCAGAGCACCCTCTTGAGTAGATATAGAATCAATAATCTTTTCCAATACACATGCAAGTAAGTACACCATAACAACTCTACAGGAGTATGGGACGCACCTATCCGGTCAAGTAATGAAAGAAGATAGGTGCGCCCTCTCGCACCTACCCTAAAAACCTCTACGGCGCCTTGCGACACACAGAGGGCGGAATTACCGCACCAGATTTCCTTGCCGAATGTATCGCTTGAGATTGTCACTGACATCGATGTCGCCACCTTTGATTACATACTTGGTGACGTATTTCACAGCAGCGACTTGATCTGATATCGCTTCTATCTTTGCGAACCCCGGCTAACTCACCCCAGATACCCATCCAGGATAGACGGCGGGCAAGGGTGTTTAAATCGACAACCGCACTCATTAATGCGTGATAGTGCAATACCCCGCGTTGCTGATATTCAGAGCCTCACACCCAGTACACTCCGCCGTGTTCGGTTCGTTGCCAATGGCGACCAAATATCCGGCGGTTTAGGCGGCTTACCCAGTAGCGCCAGCGTTTGGCGGCACTCTCAGGGTGCACGGGATCGGCGATTGTCATCGTGCAAAACCAATCCCACAACCAAGTAACGCCCGCACAGTTCGATGTACCCATCGCGCACAGCAGTCTTGCTGAGTGGCGAGGTACCGGCCTTACTTACGCAGGCCGGTACCTCGCAATCAAGCCGAACATGATCGATCATGAAACAACCGACGTGGTGCAACGCACCTGTGAGGTAAGGTATTGCTCGAGGTCACAACGCCGATAGCGGACCGCCCGAGAGCTAACCTTCACAAAAGGGATGCGGGCACCAGCCCAGCGGTCCCGTTCCAAAAAGGCATCGCTAACGCTGAGATACCGGGCAGCTTCTTTTGTTGTTAGAAGAGCTTGTTCCATGATTGACTCCAACCGTAATTGGCTGAAGTCATTTTGGATAAGGAGCTATGAGCTCGCTACTGCGCCTACTCGTAAACGGGATATGTCTGCGAGCAGACGTTAGGTGTGTTTTTGAAATGATGTTGAGCGTTCGGCATACCTGAGTGCATCAGTCAAGGTTCGGACGGCATTGTCTTTGGAGAGCAGCTTTGATTCAGACGCTGGAAGCTGATCGTAATAGCGTTTGGCCGCTTCCCTATGGCCGTTCAATTGCCATGGGTCAAATATAATCTAGAATTTCATGCGGTGCCTCCAAAAGCTTTGTCCACGGTGCTTTTGTATCGCATGCTTTAGACCATCCAGCTCCGAATGAACCGATACCTGCGCGATTATAAGCAATCGCATCAAACGAGCTGTCCCCAATTCCAATAACTGCAACGGGTGTCAGATGTAATTGCTCTATCGCATGTGATACCGGCATTGGGTCCGGTTTATGCTTAGACGTGTCATGGTAGGCTACCATCAAGTCATGAGGGATTTTGTAGCAATCGAGAATGGTCTTGGCATAGTAAGAGACGCTGGAAGTTACGACAGCAATTAATATGCCCATTTCCTTAGCCCTTAACAGCGTTTCAATTATTTCTGGAAACAATATTATTTTGTTGACATTATTTATACAGTCATTCCATCGTCGAGAATCTCGAAAGTGCTGAATTGCCGTAGTATCGACAATTGTTCCATCAAGATCGACAATTAGACCTGTCATTATTACCAATCAAGATCCAACTGTTCATTAACGTTTCTTGAAGTAGTTGTCTGTTTTGAATACCGTGAAGGATCAAGTGAAGTAACCATATTCAGAATATCTGATTTGCGTGAAATCGATTTCGCATTGATTTGTTGTACGAGCATTTTACCGCCGATATCATTGAAATGTTCTCGATGCGGCGAATTAGCCGCTGGTAGAACGACAAATAGCTCCCGTCTTTGCGACACAGTGAAGTTTGCTTGATGAATTGATCCGCCTGTTATTCCTGTTTCAACAATGATAGATGCACTAGATATCCCGCTTTGGATCCTGTTACGTCGAACAAATTCAGGTGGTCTCGGAGGAACACCGGGCGGGTGCTCTGACACGAGCGCGCCACCAGAATTTAAAATTGATAATGCCAGTTCTTTATTCGTTGAAGGTGCAACCATATCCAACCCGTGTGCTAGTATTGACACCGTTATACCCCCTGCGGAAAGACTCCCCGTATGCGCAGCCGTATCGATACCGAGAGCAAGTCCACTAACTACAGTAATTCGCAGTTCTGCTAAATATCTCGCAATAGCATGGGCCCACTTTAGACCGACGTCACTTGCCTTTCGGGTGCCGACAACAGCGATATTTATACTGTGTTGGAGAGAATGTAGCTCACCTTTTACATAGATTATCGGAGGAGCGTCTTCAACGCCCCTGAGTAAGGGTGGGTACTGTGTATCAAGCATAGAAATAATAAAGATACTGTTATTTTGACAAGCGGATACTATTTGATCTCTTGAATATCTAGCTTTGTCTACATATTCAGGGGATTCTCCAAGATTCTGGTACAAAAGCGTGGAGTTCACGTCGTCAAAGTTCTTATTGCGCGTCTTAAGTATTTCTCTAGCAATCTTTCTAACAGTGACGGCACCGATGCCACTTCTTTGAAGCACTTCGAGGAGATACAGGGTTGGTTCTGATGGTAAGTAATTAGTGCTCATAACTGCCTGTCCCATAAATTTAACCAACGATTGGGCAGATGATCATTGGATACACTTACATCATTATGTGCAGCAAATCCTCTATTTTCATTCTTTCCTAATACAACACCGATGATATCAGTCTTGCGATTGTTATGCTTAATCGCTCTGGCGATCTCCGTAATCGTGGCGCCTCGTGTAGTAAAATCGTCAAAAACGAATACACAATCAAAATTCATTTGTGATGAACATTCATATTTACCAGCAACTTCAGCGTCGCGTTCTACACCTTTTGTTATTGTATGTAGCTTTTTGTGGCGACCCTTTGCAAGGATGTTGGTTAGACACTGAACTTTAAACTTTTCTGCTAATCCTGCGCAAAGTTGTGTTGTGTTGCTATTTGTATCACATTTAACATCGCCAGAATGAAGCGCTGGCGTAAATGCTATATATTTATAGCCAAAATCGATCAAGTGGAGCGCTCTCGAAAACACCGATATTGCTCCGGCTATTGCGTGTGGATCATTATTTTTGAATGCCATGAAATGGTGTGTCCACGCATCATCCCAACTATTACAGTCCATAATTCGCCAACCAAGCGCCAAAATGCCACGTGCATGATTTAGGGAGATTAAATCATCAAACCAAAGCATACGACCACATAGCCGCGGTTTAGGGCAGTACTGTCGGGAATGTAGAGGCCGTGATCGCGGTATCGTGGCTCGTGCTATCAAAGTAAATATTATCCAGCCCTGTTCGTCAAAAAGTATGCCAGCAACCTAACGTTTTTCATGCGCCATTTTGTTAGCAATATCTGTCGCCAGAATGTGAGTGTAACGGGAAAGGGTGGCAAGATTCTTGTGACCTGTTATGGCACGTACTTCATGAATACCGTAGCCACGCTCAAAAAGACGGCTGGTAGCCTCATGGCGCAGATCGTGGAATGTAAGACCTGTGCAACTCGTTTCTTTGCAGATATCTCCGAATTCTTGAGATATATTCACATCAGTAATCCCAAAAACACTTCCGTCTATCCTGCGCGGAAGTGCTCGCAGAGCGTCAAGCGCACGCGGCGACAGGGGAACATCACGTGCTTCTTCAGTCTTAGTTTCCGGTAGGTGGGCCACTTTCGTTTTGAGGTTTACGAATTCCCACCTTAAATCTGCGAGTTCTCCCCG
>Ga0307372_10010835_pt1 | contig 12269 bp, 13 predicted proteins | sample OX1MG_FD_202533 | JGI IMG/M metagenome (GOLD analysis project Ga0307372, IMG submission 202533) | Soil microbial communities from Risofladan, Vaasa, Finland - OX-1 | ecosystem: Environmental > Terrestrial > Soil > Coastal area > Acid sulfate soil | place: Finland: Risofladan, Vaasa | collected...
ATGACTTTTGGCGAGGCGGCACCCTCCAGGAAGGAGTAGTGGGAACGGGCGGCGAGTTCGGCAAACCCGGGCATGTGCACGTTGTGGAGGCTTGACAACTACTACAAGTTTGTGTAACTATTCGCCGGGTCAGCCCACCACCACACAGGCCTTCTCCCCTTTCCCGGCCGCCGGTTCCCCTCAACCGGCGGCCACCGGGGAGGGGCGGCGCACGGTTCAGTCATAGCGGCGCTCCCGGTGCCACTCGCCGGTCTCGAGGTCCCGGTAGAGATCGACACACTCCCCGTCGTTGAGGAGACATCGCACGTAGTCGCGGCCCACCGGGATCCGCCACCAGTCGGTTTCCACTCGCCAGGTGTTCACCACCTCGGCCACCGGTCCCCACACCGCACCGATGCGGATCGCGACCGGCCGGCCGTCAGCGCCGGCGCGCACTTCGACGATGCCCTCGAGCAGCTCGGTCACCGGGTCGCTCCCGCAACGACCGGCGTCTCCCACGTGAACCGCCGCTCCGGAAGGTCGCCGGGATCGAGTGCGAGCCTGGGGCGGCGCACCGTGGTCGCACCGAACCGGCTTCGAAGACGATCCGCCGTGGCGACCACGGCGTCGTGGGCACCGTCGCCAGGGCGGAGCAGATCGGCCTGCCGCCCTGCCGCCGGGCTCAGCCGGCTCACGCCCAGCCGTACAGCTGCCACCGGCGCCTGGGGCTTGAGCTCACCGAGGAGGCCGAGCGCCACCGTCCAGAGCTCACTCGCGTTGCCCGAGGGTGCCGGAGGCACCACCGAAGCCGCGATCGCCTCGGCTTCCTCGATCTCGAACGCTACGCTCACCTCGCCGGCCGCCAGAGCCTGGGCGGTGAGCCGGCCACCGAGCGTCGTGGCGCACCGACGGACGCCTCCGAGCAGGATCTCGAGATCCCCGGTGGCGCCGTCGAGCACGAGCCGCTCACTCCATGCCCGCTGCACCGGTACCGGGTTGATTCCCCCACTCTCCTCGCCACGCGCCAGCCGGTACAGGTGGAGCCCATCGGGACCGAACTGACGCTGCAGATCGGCGGGACCCAGACCGGCCACCGCGCCGAGACAGTCGAGCCCGAAGGCCGCGAGCCGGGCCGTGACCGCCGGATCGACGGGCAGCACGTCGAGCGGCAGCGGCGCCAGGAAGACGGCTTCGTCGCCGGAGCGCACCCGGCGGATCCGGCCCGGATGGCTCGACCGCGCCGCCAGGCGAGCGACGAATCGCGACCCCGCCACGCCCACGGCGATCTCCACATCGAGCACATCCCGCAATCCACGAGCCAGCGCGGACGCCCAGGAGGCTTCGTCGGAAAATTCGGCATGCCGGCCGGACAGATCGCCAAAGGCCTCCTCGTCACCGGCTTCCACCGTCGGCGAGAGCCGGTGGAGCTCGGCGCAGACGGCGGCGCGCAAGCGCGCCATCCCCGTGGGATCGAGAGAGAGGAAGACCGCGGCGGGGCAGGACTGCTGTGCCTGGCGGAGCGGTTGCCCGACCCGCACACCGGCCGCCAGCGCCGCTGCTGAAGCTGCGACGACCGGGAGGCGCAACTCAGGAGCACCACCGAGGATCACCGGCTCGCCGCGCAACTCCGGATAGCGGCGAAGGGCCGCCAGCAGCCCGAGATGCGGATGGCGAGCGCAGAGAACGCGCACCTCAACCTCGAGCCGCCACACCGGCCACATCCGGGATGGGCAGGGCGACCGGCTGCAACCGCGGTACGACCACACTGGGCAGCCCGACCACCTCGGCGGTGGCGTAGGGGCGGGGATAGCGGAGCAGCACGGTGGCCTCGGCACCGGGCGCGCCGAGTTTGCTCTTGGCGGTGGTGAGCCGCACCCGCAGCCCGGCCACATCGCCATTGGCGCGTTGCCAGCCCACGGCTGCGCAGACGAGCGTGAGCGACGAGGCATGTCGAAGCGGCGCCGCGACCGGGGCCGGAGTCGCGATGACGCAGATCGCGCCACGCTTGGCCACCGCTTCGGCAAGCGCGGCAAGCGTGTGCTCCCAGAGCGACGGCCGGGACTGCTCCCCGCCGAGCGCCACTCCCACCCACGGCATGCCCGCGGTCACCAGGGCGCGGGCCATGACCAACCCCCGCTCCCACCTCGCGGGGCCGGGAGAGATCACCAGGCAGGCGTCGAGATCCGCTCCGAGGTCGGCGAGGAAGCCGGGGTCGAGCGTGCCCGCAAGATCCACGTAGCCGGTGTCATGCGAGCGACTGGCCAGCGCCACCAGCGATTGCAGCAGCGTCAGCCGGCCCGAGGGCCCGCGCCCGGCTGCGGCAAGCAGGGTGACCCGGCCGTGGGGCAATCCGCCCGGGGTGAGCACATCGTCGAGGGCAGGTACCGCGGTGGACCACGTGCCTGCCTGCTCCGGTGCTCCGCCACGGCGAAGTGCCTGGGGACCGTAGCGGGATCGAAGTGTCGCCAGAGCGGCGGACAGGGAATCGGACATCGCTCCTCACTGGAAAAGGCCGCCGCCTACTGGGACGGAAAGCAGGAGCGCCGAGGCGGGACGTCAGTGTAGCGAACAGATGTTCGATTCGCAAGCGCCGCGAGGGCGATGACGATAATTGCCTGAGCGACGTTTGCGTATGTGTCACCAGCACTGGGTGCGCGGTGCGGCGGCGTCAGACAACGTTGACGGGAGAACGCTGACATGGAGCGCCATGGACTCCGAGGCGAACGCCGTTTTCGGTCGCATCTGATCGGCACCTCGCCACACCGGCACCGGGGTCGATCCGGTGGCTGAGATGCTCGCCAGCTATGTGGCCGGAGCGTGGCACACCGCGCCCGATGAGGGTGTGGTGGTCGTCGACGCGGCAACCGGAGATCCCGTCGCGCATGTGTCGGCCACCGGGCTGGACGCGCACCGGATGGTCGACCATGCACGGCGTGTCGGCGGACCCGCCCTGCGCCGGCTGACATTTCAAGAGCGCGCCGCGGCGCTGCGGGAGCTGGCGACGTACCTCGACGCCCACAAGCCCGCATACCACGATCTGTCCCTGGCGACCGGCGCGACCCGACGCGACGCGACCGGCGACATCGACGGCGGCATCGGCACGACCTTCGTCTTCAGCAGTCGGGGAAAGCGCGAGCTGCCGGAGGGTCATCTGCTCGCCGACGGCGACGTCGAACCCATCGGCAAGGGCGGCACCTTCGTCGGACAGCACGTGTACACGCCGATTCCCGGCGTCGCGCTTCAGGTCAACGCTTTCAACTTCCCGGTGTGGGGCATGCTCGAAAAGCTCGCGCCCGCGGTGCTCGCCGGGGTGCCGACGATCGTCAAACCGGCGACGCAGACCGCGTACCTCACCGCCGCGGTGGTGCGCGACATCATCGATTCGGGCGCGCTCCCGGAAGGTGCGCTGCAGTTGGTTTGCGGCGGCGCCGGTGGCCTGCTCGATCTTCTCGGCGGCGAGGATGTGATCGCCTTCACCGGCAGCGCCGGCACCGCGGCGGTGCTGCGTGGCAGCAATGCGGTCACCAGGCGGGCTGCGCGGTTCAACGCGGAGACCGACTCGCTCAACTGCTCGATCCTGGGGCCGGACGCTGTCGCAGGGACACCGGAATTCGACCTCTACGTCAAGGAGATCGCTCGCGAGATCACCACCAAGGCAGGACAGCGATGCACGTGCATCCGGCGAGCACTCGTGCCCGAGTCACTGGTCGATGATGTGATCGCGGCGGTGCGGGCGCGTCTCGACAAAGTCGTCGTCGGCAACCCGCGCAACGCCACCGTGACCATGGGAGCGCTCGTCAGCCTGCAGCAGCGCGACGAGGTGCGCGACGCTGTCGCCAGCCTGCGGCGCGCGGCTCAGGTGGTGTACGGCGATTCCATGTCGGTCGACCCCGTCGATGCGGACGCGACGAGTGGCGCATTCATGGCGCCGGTCGTGCTGCTCTGCAACGACCGCGACCGGTCCGAACCGCACGAGGTGGAGGCATTCGGTCCGGTGACCACGCTCATCCCCTACCGTGCGCCCGGCGACGACGTGAGCGAGCTGGCCGTACGTGGCGGCGGCAGCCTCGTCGGCTCGATCGTCTCCTACGACCCCGACTTCGTCGCGACGGTGGTTGCCGGTGCTGCGCCCCACCACGGCCGCCTCCTGATTCTCGACCGCGACTGTGCGGGGGAATCGACCGGGCACGGCACGCCGATGCCGCAACTGGTGCATGGCGGCCCCGGCCGCGCCGGCGGCGGCGAGGAGCTCGGCGGCATGCGCGCCGTCAAGCATTTCATGCAGCGCACCGCTCTGCAGGGATCACCGGGGGTGATTGCGGCACTGATCAGCGGGCGGTGATCCTCGGACACGCGCGGCGGCCCGGCTCGTAAACTCGCGAGCGAACGTCCCAGCCCGGCGAGGAGGACCTGCGTGCGCGTTGCGGTGACCGGTGGTACCGGCTTCGTCGGCATCCACACCGTTCGTGCGCTCAAGGAGGCCGGCCACGAGGTCGTCATCGTGGCCCGCGGGACCACCCGCCGCCCCAAGGGCGACCGGGTCACGTTCGTCCAGGCCGACCTGACCAACGCGACCAAGCTCGCGGACACCTTCGCCGGATGCGACGCTGTCGTGCACCTCGTGGCGATCATCCAGGAGCGCCGCCGGCAGACTTTCGACCGGGTGAACCGCGAGGGCACCGAGCGCGTCCTCGAGGCGGCGAAGCAGGCTCAGGTCGGTCATTTCGTGCACCAGGGCGCGCTCGGTGCTGACCCCGACCCGAGGTATCCGTACCTGCTGAGCAAGTGGCAGGGTGAGCAGGCCGTCCGCGCGAGTGGCCTGCCCTACACCGGGCTGCGTCCCGGCCTCATCTTCGGTCCCGGCGACGGCTTCTTCACCTTGCTCACTCGAATGATGCGGATCAACCCGGTCATCCCGATCGCAGGCGACGGCAGAACGCTCTTCCAGCCGATCTCGGTCGGGGACGTGACCCGGTGCATCGTCCTCGCCCTCGAGCGCGGTCCGGCAACTCGGGTCTACGAGATCGGCGGCCCCGATCAGATGAGCTACGAGGACATCGTGCGCACCATCAAGAGCGCGCTCGGCCTGCACCGCAAGATCGTCCACGTCCCGGTCCCGATGATGATGCCGCCCGCCTTCATCATGGAGAAGCTCCTCCGTCATCCGCCGGTGACCCGGGATCAGCTCCGGATGCTGGGGCGGAACAACATCACCCGCGTCGACTCGGTCCGGGTCGGCTTCGGCTTTGACGCTCAGAGCTTCGCCGACAACTGCGACTACCTCCAGGACTACTGACCGTGGGCGTCGACGATCGTCTCGCCGAGCTCGGCATCGTCATCCCGGAGACCACCGCCCCCGTTGCCAACTACGTCAGCGCGCGGCGGGCGGCCGACCTGCTCTTCCTCTCAGGTCACCTCGGCAAACGCGACGGCGCGGTGGTCGCCGGCAGGGTTGGGGACGACCTCGACACCGACACCGCGTACGACCTCGCGCGTCGCGCGGCCATCGATCTCCTGGGGACGGCGCGCGCCGCACTCGGCACGCTCGACACCGTCGCCGTGGTCAGGCTCACCGGCTTCGTGCGGAGTGCGCCGGCGTTCACCGAGCAGTCAGCCGTGATCAACGGCGCGTCCGACATGTTGCTGGCCGTGTTCGGCCCGGAGCGTGGCCGCCACGCCCGCAGCGCCATCGGTGTCGCGCAGCTCCCGCTCGGCGCCGCCGTCGAGCTCGAGGCGATCTTCGAGGTCATCGGCGCACTGGCGTCGGGCTGAACCGCTAGGCTCTGGACGTGCGCCCGTACATGCGACTCGGCGAGGTCCCCCGCAAGCGGCACATGCGCTTCGCCGACGACGGCCGGCTGGCGTACGAGGAGCTCTTCGGACGCGAGGGCTTCAGTGGACCCTCGTCGCTGCTCTATCACCGCAACATGCCCGAGGGCGCGCAGGACGTCAGCGAGGGCCCCGCGGACCTCATGACCCCCGAGCACGAGCAGGTGCACACCAATGCGCATCTGAAGGGATTCGATCTCCCCCCGCAGGGCGACGTCATCACGGGAAGGCGCTGGCTGCTGGTGAACGACGACGTGCACATCGGGCTCGTCGCGCCGGTGGGCGCACAGCAGGTGCTCTACGTCAACGGCTCCGCGGACGAGGTGCTCTTCGTCCACGCGGGCAGCGGCGCGCTGCACAGCCAGTTCGGACGCCTGGCCTTCAGACGGCACGACTACATCGTGATCCCGCGCGGCACAATCTACCGCATCGACTTCGACGACGTCGCCAATGCCCGGTTGCTCTGCATCGAGGTGAGCGGGCTCGTCGACGTGCCGGATCGCTACCGCGCGCGCAACGGCCAGCTCACCGAGTTTGCGCCGTTCAGTGAGCGCGACTTTCACGGACCAGATGCGCTCGAGAGCAGCAAGCAGGGGCCCGCGGAGATCTGGCTCAAGCGTTCCAACCATGTGAGCCGGTACGTGCTCGACCACCATCCCTTCGACGTCATCGGCTGGGACGGAACGATCTACCCGGTGACGTTCAACATCCACGATTTCGAGCCGCGTGCCGGCCGTTTTCACGTGCCCCCGCCGATCCACCAGACGTTCCAGGCAAACAACCTGGTGATCTGCTCGTTCGTGCCGCGCAAGCTCGATTGGGACCCCGAGGCGATTCATCTCCCCTACCACCACAGCAACCTCGACTCGGATGAGGTGCTCTACTACGTCGAGGGCAATTACGCGGCGCGTCGCGGCATCAGTCAGGGTTCGTTCACGCACCATGTCGGCGGACTGCCGCATGGGCCGCAACCGGGAGCACTCGAGGCGTCGCTCGACCGTCCGCGCGAGACCGACGAGCTCGCCGTGATGGTCGACACGTTCCGGCCGCTGCACCGCACCGCGATCGCCCGTCAGATCTTCGACCGCGACTACCCGTTCAGCTGGCACACCGGCGGCGTCTCCGGCACGACCAGCATCGCCTGAACGTGCCCATCTCCCGGTGGTCGCGGGCGCAACTCCAGGATGGTGGCTGGATCCGGCGCATGTTCATGGAGGGCGAGCGACTCCGCGCCGAGTTCGGCGAGGAGGCCGTCGCCGACCTCTCCATCGGCCAGCCCCTGGAAGCGCCGCAAGCGGTCGTCGAGGCATTTGCGACGGCGAGCCGCGAGCGCTTTGTCGGGCGCTTCGGCTACATGCCGAACCTGGGTTATCCCGACGTTCGTGCACGCGCCGCCGAGGACGTCGATTTCCCAGGGATCAGCACCGATTCGATCGCGATGACGCCGGGTGCGGCGGCCGCGATCGCCATCGCGATTCGCACGTTTGTCGACCCCGGCGACGACGTCATCGGGGTCGCCCCCTACTTCCCGGAGTTCCGCCTCTACTGTGAAACCGCGTCGGCACGATTCGTGCCGGTGCCGGCCGGCCCCGACCTGCGTCTCGATCTCGACGGGATCAGCGGTGCACTCTCCGCGCACACCGCCGCGGTGATCGTCAACTCGCCGTGCAACCCGAGTGGCCATGTCCTCGACGGCGGCGAGCTGTCAGGACTTGCCGCTGTCCTGCACGCTCACAACGACAAGCACGATCGCAAGGTCCTCCTGATCATCGACGAGGTCTACCGGCGGTTGACATACCCTCCCCACCAGCGCGTCGAGCCGTTCAACGTCTACGAGAACACGGTGCTGGCGAGATCCTTCTCGAAGGATCTCGGCGTGGCGGGGGAGCGTATCGGCTACCTGGTGCTGCATCCGTCGCTGGTCAACGCCGAGACCCACCGCGGACTTGCGCAGGCGTTGCGCGCGCTTGGCTTCGTCAACGCACCGGCGACCGCGCAACGGTCGCTCCTCCACCTCGATTCATGGGAGATCAACGCCGTCCCGTATCGCGAGCGTCGCGACATGGTCATGGACCGAGTCCGCACCGACGGTCTCGAGGCGATCGAGCCACAGGGCGGCCTCTACCTGTGGTTGCGCAGCCCCTGGCCGGACGCGCTCCAGCTCATCGATGCGCTGACCGCGCGTCGCGTGCTGCTGACCCCCGGCATCGCGTTCGGCGTGCCGTCTCACGTGCGTCTGTGTTTCAGCGCACCCCGGCGGAAACTCGAGATGGCGATGGCCGTGCTTGGCGAGCTCGCCGCGGAGCGAGTCTCAGCCTGACGCGGTCGCCGACGCAAAGGCCAGGCAGGCGCGATCCTTGCTCAGCTGAGGTCAGCGCCCGTCTAACGTGTGGGGTCCACGCGGGGGCGGTTCCCGATTGGACTGAGTTGACGTTAGCGACGTGCGATGCCGCGCCAGACCTCCTTGAACTTCTCACCGGTTTCGCGATGGGTGATCTCGATCAGGTCGAGGCGCAGATCGCTCCATTCCTGGAGGAGCTCGCGCAGATAGGGCTCAGAGAAGAAGTGCATGGTCTGGCCGGACTCCTCGAGCACGAAGTCCTGTTCAAGCTCGGAGGCCACCGGCCGCCAGCGGGCCCGCAGCGGTCGGTCCTCAAGCGCGTTGACGTGGAACAAGAACAGACCGCCTTGTCGGACCAGGCGCCTAACCTCGGCGAAGACCGAGCGAGTGACGCTATCGGGGAACATGTGCAAGGCGACGTTGGACATCACCGCGTCGAAGCTGGCGTTCGAGAAGGGAAGCGGGAAGGCGATGTCGTCGATGAGGAACCTGACGCTCGAACCGAACGTGACTCGTGCCCGCGCGATGGCCTCAGTCGACAGGTCGATCGCCGTGACCGAGTAGCCTTCGCCGGCCAGACGGGCGGCGTCGTTCCCAGTCCCGCAGCCCAGCTCGAGGATGGTGCGTGCCCGCGCCTCCCGGAGCGGGCCAAGGAACGGCGCGGTCCAAATCCCTTCCCAATCCAGGTCGTCCCCAGTCTGGCGAAGCTCACGGAAGTAGTGATCCCAAAACCGGGCGCCAGCGTACGCCACACCGCCATGTTAGGCGGGCTGATGCGACGAGGGCGCCGGCCCGTTATCGCAACGGCCTCGTTCCAGTGACTTTCCTGGGCGTGAGATTAGCCGTACTGGGCCGTTGGCAGGCGATCAAGGCGGGGCGACACGCCCGAATCCGTGACTCTGATCCCGTCAGTTGGACCGACTTCCCACAGAGGCTGTGAACCTCGCGCTGCCAGGCTGAACCACGACCGACATCCAGGCCGCGTGCCTGCTGAGCACTTGGTTCTTACGTAAGGATATTCACAGCGCGTGCGGCAACGAGCGCCACGGTGAGCAGTGAGGCTGCTGATTGGACTCCCATCAGCGATTTGGCAACAATTGTCATCGGCATTGTGTCGGTCGGGCTGAACGCAGTGGCATTGGTGAAGCTCACATACAGATAGTCGAGGAACGCCGGCGACCACTCTGGCCGCCCTGCTCCCGGAGTCGCCATTTGCGGGAAGAGAAAATCGGGTTCACGATGAGACGGCTGGTGGCGCTGATTCGGACCACCTCGATCGAGTTCGAAGTACCAAAGCCCGAACACAATCACGTTCGTCAGCCAAATCGCCACAGATGAAAGGATCAGCGCACGACCGTTTTCGACCCCACCTTGGAGGAGCGCGTGTACGAGGAGCCCAAGATTAGCGAGGTTCGCAACCGTCACGAGCGCAACGAGCGTGACTACCAGCACCCGGCGAAGCGCGGAGGCCTGTTTCGTTCGGTGCGGCGTGAATGTTGTCAATATCAGCAGAATCGCGGCCTCCAAGGCGGGCACGGGCCAGCGGGGACCAGGGATGAGTTGGTCCGGCAGCACCAGGTAAAGACTTGCCGCCACCACGATCGCCGCCCTTGCCGGCCAATACGATCGATCCGCGGCAGGGACTCCCCACGCGAGCGCTTCACTTCGAAGTCCGGAAGCGCGGAACCCTCCGTCGGGGCTATCGACTGGGGTGCCGGTCGGTGCCTCCACATTGCTCGATTCCGCCGCCATCAGGCGCGAGCGTAGCCTGTTTCGCCACCGGATAGGGAATTTGACATGCACGAATCCGGCTGCAGAGGCTCGCGGTGTGGCTGGTCTCCGGCTTCCTAACGCGCACGGAGGCGACACAATCACTCTCATTCCTCTATCGATGCTTCGCATCGCTCTGCCACTGCTCGCCCATTTCGGCGTGATGTTCGCGTTGCTCTCCTGGGCAGCAGCCTTGGGTTTCCGAACGAGTAGAGCGCGATGCCTTGGTTCACTGCTGCCGGCTCACGTCCTGATCGATGGGTGTCAACACACGATCATTGCGCCGTGTAAACATCCACGTGCGGACGCCTCGCGTTCTCGGCATCGGCGTCTCCTGATAAGCGTCAGCGACGCGTCAGGGCCACACGCTGCGAGAACTAGCCGAGTTCCTCTGTCTGCCCGGTTTCGAGGAACACCAAGTCCTCAGCGAGATTGGTGACCCGATCCCCAACGCGCTCGAGGTTCTGAGCGACGCCAATCAACTTCGTACCTCGGTAAGCGTGATCGGGGTTCTCCGAAATGAACCGGATGAGCTCGTCAACGGTCCGGCGGAAGATACTGTTGACTCGATCGTCACGAGCAGCGATGGCACGAGCCTGGTCCACATCGTGAGCAACCAGCGCAACGAGAATCTCGCGAACCAGGGCATTCGACTGGCGTCCCAGGCGCGCGATGCCGGCGACTGCAGCGACTGGCGGGAGATCGGCGACATCCCGGGCGACGCGGGCAACGTTCACCGCATGATCTCCCATACGCTCGAGCTCGCTGGCCATGTGCAGGAAACCGAGCACCTCTCGGAGGTCTCTAGCGACCGGCTGCTGGGTCAGGAGTGCCTTGAAGCAGGCATTACGGGCCTCGGTCTGGAGTTGGTTGACTCGAACGTCGTTTCGGATCACCTCATTGGCGAGAGCGACGTCTTGCTTGACCAGCGCCAAAATGGCGCGGTCAAGCGCCATCACCACCATCTCGCCCATGGTGAGGGTCGCCGCGCGGATCTCCTCGAGCTCCTCTTCGAGGCCGGGACGTGCAGGGGGGAGGATTCCTACGTGAGGCGGTTTAATGACGAGCGGATCGGCAGCCACGTCCGGCTCCAACGCACGGTCCGCCCTCCCATGGTCGCCCTTGGTCAATCGATGAACCGTGGCTCGCGGCGCACCGTCGTTGGAGTTTCGGCGCGGCTGGGTCGGCTTACCCGATTCGCCCTGTGACATATTCCTCAGTCCGCGGATCCGCCGGCTTCGAGAAAATCTGAAGGGTCAACCCCTCCTCGACGAGATGTCCAACCCGGTCCTCTTCCACCATGAGGAAGGCGCAGTAATCTGAGACCCGCGCGGCCTGTTGCATGTTGTGCGTGACGATGATGATCGTCACCTGTTGGACGAGAGTCCGGAGCAGCAACTCGATGCGCGAGGTCGCGATTGGATCGAGCGCTGAGGTCGGCTCGTCCATCAGCAGAACGTCGGGCTCGACGGCGAGCGCGCGGGCGATGCAGAGACGCTGCTGCTCACCCCCGGACAAGCGCATTGCTGAGGTCTTAAGCTTGTGGCTGACACTGTCCCACAGGGCGGCGGAACGCAATGAACTCTCCGCTGCCTCGTTGAGAATCGACTTCTTGCGAATGCCATTAAGGCGCAACCCAGACACGACGTTGTCATAGATGCTCAGCGTGGGGAATGGGTTGGGGCGCTGGAAGACCATGCCGATTCGCGCTCTGATCTCGGTTGGGTTGATCTCGGGCGAATAGATGTCGAGGTCACCGAGGTGCACCGAGCCCAGGACCTTGGCCCCCGGGGTTGTCTCGTGCAGGCGGTTGAGACTTCGGAGCAGGGTGGTCTTCCCGCATCCCGAGGGGCCGATGAGGGCGGTGATGCGGCCGGTCGGGAAGTCCATGTTCACCCCACTGAGGGCGAGCTTGCTGCCAAAGCGCACGCCGAGGTCACGAACGGTGACGGCTGGGGCCGGACGCGGTTCAGCCTCAGCGCTCGCCATTGCCCGCGAATCCATGGAGATGACGGTCTTCATTGGCATCCCGCTCATCGTGTGAACCTCCGCATACGGCGGGCGAGCAGCCGCGACGAGATGTTGAGCAGCATCACAATGACGAGCAACGTCAGCGCTGTTCCCCACGCCGTCCGCTGGATGTCGGGGTAGGGTTGAATCCCGTCGAAGTAGACCACTAGGGACAAGGATGCCATGGGTTGGCCCAGGCTCGTGGCGAACACCTGGCTTCCGATCGCGGTGAACAGCAGAGGGGCCGCCTCTCCGATCGCGCGCGAGATCGCCAGGAGGGAGGCGGTCACGAGCCCCGGCAACGCCGAGGTCATCACGATGCTCCGGGCGACCCGAGCGC